>VFQQ010000041.1_pt1 | contig 343448 bp, 263 predicted proteins | sample 3512341 | NCBI WGS metagenome assembly VFQQ01 (sample SAMN10412373, study PRJNA504923) | tailings metagenome | isolation source: Relicate 2 Philex TSF1 revegetated site | place: Philippines: Tuba, Benguet | collected 2017-08-29
CGGGGTGCAACCGCGCTCGGACTCTCATAGAATCTGGTACGACAACTGGGGAAAGATCACCTGTTGGCCATCACTGAAGCGGACTCAAAGCCTGGGGTTAAGCTCGACCATCGACGCATCACGCTCATCGTTCGCCCGGGGAGCACGAAGGCAAAGCGTGCCGAAGTGATGCATGAGTGGCACAAGGCGATTCTTCATGAGGCGATCACCACATTGATTCGCAAGTGGCAGACGAGGCTCGGCGTCGAGGTGGCGGGCTACTTCCTGCAGCGGATGAAGACCAAATGGGGTGGCTGCAACCATCGGGCGCGACATATCCGCCTGAACACCGAGCTGGTGAAAAAGCCCAAGGACCTGTTGGAGTACGTCGTGGTGCATGAGATGTTGCATTTGATCGAGCCGACCCACAGTGAGCGGTTCGTAGCGCTCCTGGATAAGCACTATCCGACCTGGCGGGAGGCTCGAGCAGAGCTAAATGAACTCCCGTTGGCCGCCGAAGCTTGGCTGGAGTGACAACCGCTGGTGAAATCGACCCTTGGAGACAACTACGTTGGAACAACCTCGAATCATCGCTGGACGGTACGCTTTAACGCCAAAAGTGCGATCAGGCGGGATGTCGGACGTCTACAAGGCACGCGATCTTGTCGGCGACCGTGACGTCGCCGTGAAGCTCTTCCGTGCCGGCGGGCTGAGCCAGGACTTGGTTCACGAGAGCTTCCGGCGAGAGTCTGCGGCTCTACAAGAACTCAAACACCCAAACATCGTTCAACTCCTCGACTTTGGTCATGACGAGCCTACTGACCGGCACTTTCTTGTCCTGGAGTGGGTTGACCGCAATCTCGACGAGTACATTGCCACACTCAATCGTGACGATCCTGAGGCCTGGGGATGGGACAGTTTTGCGGAGCGCATCGGTCTGCCAATCCTTCGCGCTCTGGACTTGGCGCACCAGAGGAGGTGCATCCACCGTGACATAAAGCCGCAGAACATCCTTGTGTTGCCCGATGGCACACCAAAGCTCACGGATTTTGGCATCGCTAGGCTTAAGCGTCTATTGGACCCAGGAATCACACTTGCGCAATTCATGACTCGGCCGTACGCGCCGCCGGAGGATGATCACGGCGAGTACACCGAGACACGCGATGTGTTCGCCTTCGCTGTCCTGACGGTGCGATGCCTCCTGGCGCGCCCATTGGATGACTACGCCGCCGTCATCCGGGCGCTCGAGGATGACTGCGACGTCGTGCCGGAGGTACACGCCGTGCTCCGGCGCGCGGTGTCCCGAGATCCATCCGAACGGCCTCGTAATGCTGGCCAGTTACTTGAAGAGTTGGAGACGATTCAGCGAGAGCGAAAGCAGCACTGGCTGAAGGAAAGGGTCTGCTTCCTCCACCTCGCCCAGAACGCAGTTCGAAAGTGCATCGACCTGTTCGGCATTCAAGACGTGGCTCAAATACAGGGGTTGCTGCTTGATGAAATCAAGGAGGTCTGCTGCGTACAGCGCCGGCGACTACCCGAACACATGGGGGGCGAGGAGGTCGACAACGAGTACGAACTTCTGACGCCGACCTTGGCGATCCATCTGGTGATCGGTCCAAACATGCCGGAGCAGTTCGCGGTGGAGTCGGTAAGGCGTCTGCCTCCAGCGTTGTTGGAGCGGCTGCGAGAAAATGCGTGGCCGGCCCCATTCACGTTCAAGTTCGGTCGACCCGCGACACGTGAACAGGGATTCGAGATTCTGAACGAATTCGAGGTCGGTCTCGCCGATCACATTGACGGACGCCGGCTCTCAAAGGACCAGATTGAGGCCAAGCGATTGTACGAACGATGGATCAGCATTCTGAACGCGAAAACGGATGTGGAGCGCAACCGTCTGCGGCCAGTGCAGTATGACGGGATCGACATTCGTGGCAGCCGCGTCGCGTTCCGGCTCACGACGCCCGCTGAGGTCGATCTTATTGACGGTATCTGGCGTGTTGACGATTCAGCATTCCGCGGCGAGTTGGATGACTTCGACGGCCGGACGCTCACCCTCTACCAGCCGGGTGCCGAGTCCATCCCCCTCCCGCGAAAGGGGGTGCTGCGTTTCGATACCCGCGCCGCTGAGGAACCCTTAGTCCGGCAGAGGCGTGCTCTTGAGGACATTCGTCACGGACGCTCTCTGCGGTCCGACCTCGGTCGATTTCTTACTCGGCCGGACGCCGCGGCCGCTCCGGCGTCCGTGACCATCACCGATTTCTTCATCAAGAATCTCGATGACGACAAGCGCAGCGCAGTCGCGGCCGCGTTGGGAAGCGATGACTTTGTCGTCGTTCACGGGCCGCCCGGGACCGGAAAGACCGCCTTTATTGCGGAACTCGTGCTGCAGCAACTAAAGACCAAGCCGGACTCAAGGGTGCTTTTGACATCCCAAACGCACATCGCCATCGACAACGCGATCGAGCGACTCCTTGAAGCGTCACGCGAGGTGCGGGTTGTGCGACTCGCGGCCGACCCTGATCGGGTCATGCCATCGAGTCGGCCGCTTCTGCTCGATGCGCAGCTGGAGCCGTGGATAGAGCGAGTGGTCACAGATGGCGAACGCTTCTTGGAATCCTGGGCTGCAGAGCGAGGTCTTGAACGGAAGATCGCGCAAGTTGCCATCAGTGCACGCAGGTTCCTTGCAGCGCGAGTTAGGGCGCGATCGCTCGCGGATCGTTTGAACGCGGCAGAGAGAGCACTTCGAGGCGACGAGCCAACGGAGGCCGATCTCAAGACTCGACTTACCGAAGAGGAGCTGGTCGGGCAGATCGAGGAGATCAAGCCCGCACTGGAACGGGCGCGTAGGGAGCGGAAGGCGGCTGAAGAGGCGCTCAGCCGAATGGACGAGCGCATGGCCGCGATGAGCGATGCAGACCTCGCTGCGCAACTTCAAACGCTACTGCCCGCGACTGAGACTAGCAAGCAGTTGCTCCGTCTGCTCAAAGTCCACGAGGATTGGACGCAGCGATTGGCAAATCCCAAGGATCTTCGGCCGGCGATTTTGGCAGAGTTCCAGGTGGTCGCGTCGACGTGCGTGGGCCTGGCTGGCCTCTCTGGATTCCGAGAACTGGAGTTCGATCTGTGCATCGTCGATGAGGCGTCAAAGGCCACGGCGACTGAGGTGATGATCCCACTGAGCAGGGCAACCCGGTGCGTGCTGGTTGGCGACGATCGACAGCTTCCGCCTTTCCACGGTGAAGTTCTTCACGATGCCGCGCTCTTGGACAAGTACGTGCTGTCGCGGGAGGATGTCGAGGAGACACTCTTCGGGCGGTTGGCGGTGCATGGACCAAAGCCGTGCGTGGTAATGCTGAAGAAGCAGTATCGGATGACCAAGCCGATTGGCGACCTGGTGAGCCATTGTTTCTACGGCGGAGACCTGGAGAGCGCACGAACGGATCTGGACCCTATTGTCAGCGCGGCAATCGGCAAGGCCGTGGCATGGGTGTCCACAGCGGATCGCCCGGACCGTCGTGAGTATCGCGCAGGCACCAGTTTCGGCAATGCAGCAGAGCTTGCGATATGTCCAACGGTGTTGTCGAGACTGCATCGACACTGTGCGGCTGCAGGAGTGCACAAGCGCGTACTTGTACTCACCGGCTACTTGGAGCAACGCACGCGACTGGTCGAAGTGCTTCGGACCCGTATCGCGGAGTGGCCCTCCCTCGACATTGAGGTGAACACAGTTGATGCAGCGCAAGGCCGAGAGGCGGACGTGTGCATCTTCTGCGTCGTACGATCTAATGAGAACGGACAGGCTGGATTTCTAGGCGATCAGGAGCGCATCAACGTCGCCCTGTCGAGGGGAAAGGACGCGCTGATCATCATCGGCGACGAGGCGTTCTGCCGGAGTCTTGACGGCGCTACGCCAATGAGAGCGGTTGTTGACTACATCGAGCGCAACCCTGCCGACGCCATCGTCCTTGCCGGAGGTGTCGCATGACCGACCAACCGCTTCCGTTCGGCATCGATCTGCAGGCGATCTCGGATCGCTTTGCGTTCAGCAAGCCCGGCATGCGTCTCGTAAACGCGTGCCTGGTCGGTTTGCCGGTGTACGAGCTTCCATTGACCCTACTGGTTCAGGAAGTGCGTCCAATTCCTCCGCTCCAAGAGTTCGCCATGAAGGCGATCGATGAAGGACTTGGACATCCGGACCATGTCGCGGCGTTCTTGGGCCTAGGGCACCGGTCGGTGCGCCGTGTGCTGTCCGATTTGACGCGCACGGAAGATGTGCACCTGGCAGCGACCGCGACCCAGGGACACCAGTATCTAGCACTCACCCAGAAGGGAAAGCGAACTCTGTCTCTGGCGACTCTGTCGATGCCCCAGGACTTCGATGTCAACGTCAAGTACGACGGGCTGTCACGAGAAGTAGTGGCCCTCACGAATGAGGCGCTGCTTTTTCCGAAGGACCTGCGGGATCTCGGCATCCCAGAGATTCCGGCGTGCCCTGCTAGGCCACCTCTCCCAAAGGAGATCCTCGTAGCATCCGTCGAACGGATCGCGCAGCAATTGCGGAAGGGTCGCACCCAGATCCGCGAGGTACTCGCGGTGAGATCGGTTGGCCGAACGAAGCGCCTGTACCGCCCTGGAGTCGCGCTGGTGTTTCGCCGGGGCCGGTCCGATGACGTTCAGGTCATGCTCGTGCACGACGGTCGCGTACGCGAAGACTACTCGGCCGCGTTTGCGAAGAGCAAGGCTGCGGTGCGGCTGGGAATCGTCAAAGAAGTGGTTGATGGCGACGACGCGAGCAGGCGAGCGGTCGACGCGCTTGGCTTAAGTCTACCGCCGGTTGCACCCGCCGAAGAAGTGCTCAAACGCGAACAGGATGTCGCTTCCGCGAGGGAAGCGCTCGTCGCCGCCAAGGAAAAGACGTTTAATGTGCCGGCGGCTGCGATCGATTCCGTCGCGCCACCACCTCCAGAGGTCGTCGCGGCGCAAAACCAACTGGAAGGCGCACAGGCCCGACTCGATGAGTTGCCTGTCCGGCACATCCATACCCCCGACCATCCTGCGCTGCTTGAGCGTGCATTTCTTAAGGCGGAACAGCGACTGCTGCTAGTCTCACCGTGGATCAGCGCCGACGTCGTCGATCGAACTATGCTGCGCAGGCTTCAGGTGCTTTTGATCCGCGGTTGCCAAGTCACAATTGGTTGGGGAATTGGCGATCCAGATGCGGATCGGCAGATGCAGAAACCGAGAAATCGCGAGACGGTCCGTACGCTCGAACAAATCGCGAATCAGTTCAAGGGTAGATTCAGATTCGTCCGCTTAGGCGACACACACGCGAAGGTGTTGGTCGTTGATCGGTCTTTCTGTGTAGTGTCGAGTTTTAACTGGTTATCGTTCCGAGGTGACCCAGACCGAACGTTCCGCGACGAACAAGGCGTTTACATCACGATACCAGAAGTCGTAGACGACGTATACGACAAGAACATGCGTCGCGTCGTCGAGGCAAACGGTTAACTGCGAAGCGCAAGCAACTCGTTGCGAGAGAGGATTGTGGACCACTTTCGACGCTGTCTGCTCCAATCCACGAAGTGAGTGAGATCACGGAGCAGTCGCTCGTGAATTGGATCTCGCCCATTCGAGTTCGCAGGTAGGAAGAGGATCTGTTCTTGGATATCCGGCGCAAGATGCAGCAGGTTCATGATCTGCGTTATCCGCGGCTGCGTGACATCGCATATCCGGGCCAATTCAGACTGGTCGGCAACGACGCCCTTGCGGAGCATTCCGTCGAAGTGAATCGCGAGCGCCATCAGGCGGGCCACTCGCGGCACCCGATTGGGCAGGGCCTTCGGGGCGGCGTCCGGCGCAGAAACGGCCTTGGTGCGCCGGCCGCGTCGAACAAAGTGAATCGGGCGTACGACGGTCGTCATGCAACCTCCTGCAGTTTGCCGCGGCAGAGCGCCGCGATGCCAGTGGGGCGGAACGTCACTGCCACCGTGGCGGCGTCGGCGTCGTATTCGACGCTGGTGAAGATCAACTTCAAAACGCGGGCTTGTTCGCGTGGCGAGAGATTGGCCCAGACACCATCAAACGCTTTGAGGGCCTTTCGAGCCCCATCCCTTGAGATCGCGGTGGCGTCCATCTCGGCAAGCCGGGCTTCAACCTCCCCCAGTCGCTGGCGGGAATTCGTGATCCGGCCGTGTGCGTGCGCCAGTTTGCCGGTCACGTCGGTCGTCGGGCTGGCGTCAGCGACGAGCGATTGGAGATCCCGTTCGAGCCGCTTCAGCGACGCTTTGAGCTCATCTCGTTCACGCGAAAGCGACGCAGACTCTTCGCCTAGGCTGGTCCTTGTTTCAGCCAAGACACGATCGAGCAGATCGCGGTCCTCGCCAAGGGAACGGATCTCATTCACAACGACTCGCTCAATCTCGGCTCCCGGAAGCGTTCTGGCGGGACAAGTGTCGCTGCCGCTCTTGATGGCCTTCACGCAGCGGTAGTACCTGTAGAACCGGCCGTCCTTGCCATAGAAGGAGTGCGTCATCGCGGAGTCGCACACTTTGCAGCGCAGGAGGCCCCGAAGGAGCGCGCCGTACTTGTTCCGCACCTCCTTGCCACCGGTTCGGCCGTTCTCGCGCATCTGGCTCTGGACCCGTTCGAAGACGGCCGGGTCCACGATCGCCTCGTGCTCGCCGTCGAAGACCTGGTCCTTGTGAACGATTTTCCCGATGAGGATCGGATTGGTGAGAAAGGCGTAGAGCGTCGCACGGTCAAACGGGCGTCCGCCCTTTGCCGCGCCCTTTCTCGTGATGCGTCGCTTGTTTGGCCATCCCCGCCGGGTGAGTTCTGTCACCACCGGCTGCAATGAGCCCTTGTCCAGATACATCTGGAATATCTCGCGGACACGAGCTGCCTCTTTGGGGTTGATCACCAGCCGCGGACTCCCGCCGGACCGGTCGACGTCGTAGCCCAGCACGGGGACGCCGCCCGCCCACTTGCCGCGACGCTTCTGGGCGGCGACCTTGTCGCGGATGCGCTCGCCGATGATCTCTCGCTCGAACTGGGCGAACGAGAGAAGGATGTTGAGCGTCAGCCTGCCCATCGAGCTTGTGGTGTTGAACTGCTGGGTGACCGAGACGAACGACACGCCCTTGCGGTCGAACGCTTCCATGATGCGGGCAAAATCGAGCAGCGACCGGCTCAGACGATCCACCTTGTAGACGACCACGCAGTCGATCTTCCCAGCCTCAATGTCCCGGAGGAGTTGCTCGAGCGACGGCCGTTCCATGCTGCCGCCGGAGAAGCCCCCGTCGTCGTAGCGATCCGGAAGGCAGACCCACCCCTCGTTCTTTTGGCTGGCAACGAATGCCTCGCCCGCGTCACGTTGGGCATCAAGGGAGTTGAACTCCTGATCGAGGCCCTCTTCGCTGCTCTTCCTGGTGTAGATCGCGCACCTGATGCGGCGCTTTTCGCCGGCCACGGACCCGTTCGTGCTACCGGTTGGGTTGGTCGGGGCTCGTTGTTTCATCATTTCCCCTGCAAACCGAAGAACCTGAACCCGTTGACGTGGGTCCCCGTCACCTTCTTGGCGATGGCCGACAACGAGCGGTATCGCTCGCCCTCGTAGTCAAAGCCCTGGCCGTCGGGCAGGACCACGACCCGAATGGCCCGGCCCTTGTACTCCTTCACCACAGCGAAGCCAGCGGGCGGGATCCGGGCATCCCCGGTCACGATTCCCTTCACGGAACGGGTTGTGGTGCAGCCGGGTCCCGGCTGCGGCGGGCAGATCGTGGCCTTTGGGGCCATCACGCGGACCTCTGCGAGGTCGGCCAGCTCCGCTGCCCTTTTCCGCGCCCGCTCGCTCAGACCACCCTCCGCGTTGGCCTGGATCCGCCAGGCGATCTTGCGGATCAGGTATGCGCGGTGGCGCGTGCGGCACTTGTGGCCGTGCAAGTCTTGGTACCGCTGCACGAGGTCGCTTGTGGTCATCTTGCCAAGGTCGTCGAGTTGTCGCTGCATCAGGTCGGACATTGAATCTCCTATCGCATGGGCCGAGAGCGTTAACCCGCGGGCCGCGTTGCGACACTGAGGGCGGCTTCCGGCGAGAGTTCAAGTCCATCGCCGAGAGATCTGGCATGCTCGTCAATCGCCCGCTTGGTCCCGCCTGTCCGCGCCCGTGCGGCACGAACGGCACGCACCACGCCACGCGCCAGGATGCTCGCGATCTCTGCTTCGCGCTCTGCGGGCGTCATGCTGTCCGGGTTCTTCGATGATGTCACGCAACGGCTCCGGGTCCGATCGCCGCGCCCATCGCGGAATCGTCTCGGGAGCCTTTATGCAAACGCCGAGGCGGTCGCGCGCGGCGATGAACAGGTGGATGGCGATCGGAACGCGGTCGCACGAACATCGCGGTCGTGAAAGTGGGGTTTGCGATCGCACTTCGAGCGAGGTCGCCCGTTAACCCCCGCCCGTCCGGAAGAGAGACCTCGAGAGACTTTGGCCGAAATTTGCCCCGAACGGCCGCCGGTTGGCCGGTCGCTGGTTATGGCGGGCGGAAGGCCAGAGACGTCGCCCACGGCGGGCCCAGTCGCCAATCCTCGCGGAACGTGGGCCAAAACGCGAAAACGCCGCCGAGGTCTCTCGGCGGCGTTTCCTGAAAACCAAAGGGCCGGCTGCTTTCGCAACCGGCCCGGTAATAGCGGGGGCAGGATTTGAACCTGCGACCTCCGGGTTATGAGCCCGACGAGCTACCAGGCTGCTCTACCCCGCAGTCAGGCGGGATGATAGCCGTGGGTGGTGGCGGATCAAGCCTCTTCGGGCCACGTGGCACCGCTCGGGCGATCCGGTGCTCCAAGTCTGAGCCGTACAGGTGTGGAGCCGAGGGATGTAGGTGGTGAGGTCGGAGTCCGGAGGATTCCGAGGGCGGCCGGCGCAATACGATCGGCCGATGCGCTACTCATACGTCCAATCACGCCCACCGCTCCGATGGTCGCCCGATCCGTCCGACTCCGGGGCTCCGGGGCGGGCACGCCGAGACGATGACGGGAAGCGAGGCCGTGCCGGTGAGAAGATCAATGTCCTGCTCGTTGGTGGGGGAGGTCGAGAGCACGCTCTGGCCTGGAAGTTGAAGCAGTCTCCATCGCTCGGGGAGCTCTATACCGACTCGGCATCCAACCCCGGTCTGGCGGCTCTGGCGCGGCCGTGTTCTGCGGGTTTCAACCCGCGGGACACCTACGCACTCGAGCAGTTCTGTCAGAAGCAGAGGATCGGTTTGGTGGTGGTGGGGCCCGAGGAGCCGTTGGCGCAGGGCATCGCCGATATCCTGCTTGGCACGCGTGCGAAGGCGCCGGCTGGAGCGATTCTGCAGCAGCACGGCGGGGGGCTCAGAGGTGCGGCCGGGGCAGTGTTCGGCCCAGCGGAGGCCGCGGCGCGACTGGAGGCGGACAAGGCGTTCGCCAAGGAGTTGATGCGTCATGCGGCCATTCCGACGGCCGAGGGGCAAGCGTTCAACGATCCAGAGGCCGCGCGGGAGTACCTGCGTTCGCGCGAGCACGCCCCGGTGATCAAGGCCTCCGGCCTGTGCAAAGGCAAGGGGGTCTTCCTGCCATCCTCGCTGGAGGAAGGGTTGGAAGTGATCGAGCGGGTCATGGTCAGGCGCGAGTTCGGCGAGGCGGGTTCGACAGTCGTCATCGAGGAGCGCCTGAAGGGGCGCGAGGTATCGGTGTTCGCGATCACCGACGGGCGCACGATCGTGGTCCTGGAGGTATGCCAGGATCACAAGCGGCTGCAGGATGGTGCGCGCGGACCCAACACCGGAGGGATGGGGGCGGTCTGCCCTCCGCCGCAGGGATTGGACGACCGAACGATGGACCGGATCCAGCGCGAGGTCCTGGTGGCGACCGTGGATGCACTTCGCCGTGAGGGGATCGAGTACCGCGGCGTGCTCTACGCAGGTTTGATGCTGACCCCCGCGGGCCCGAAAGTGCTGGAGTTCAACGTGCGTTTCGGTGACCCGGAGTGCCAGGTGTTGATGATGCGGTTGGACACCGATCTGGTCAGGCTTCTTGGGGCGGCGGCGGGCCTGCCCGGTGAGCGACTGGACCGCGTGGACATCTCGTTCCGCCCCGGCGCGGCGATCTGCGTGGTGATGGCGGCTCCCGGCTACCCCGATTCTCCCAGAGCCGGTGTCGAGATCACAGGCCTCGAGGAAGCCGCGGGCGTGGTGGGCGTGCAGATCTTCCATGCCGGCACTCGTCGAGACCGGGGCGCAGACGGCGAGGATCGGCTGGTCAGCGGCGGAGGGAGAGTGCTCAATGTGTGCGCGTGGGGGGCTACGCACGCTGAGGCGCGTGAGCGGGCCGCACAGGCGGTGAGTCGTATCCACTTTCCCGGCGCGATGGTCCGAACGGACATCGGCACGGAGGTGGTGGGCTAGGGTCAGGCGCAGGAGCAAGGGGCGCGGTCAATCGTCCGTGTCGGGCGCGTTTGCGGGTTGCGCAGGCTTCAAGTCGACGCGCATGGGCTTGGCGCCCGGAGGGCCTGCGGCCACTTCAACCACGCCCTCCTTGCCGGGCTTTGGGAGAATGAACAGGTCCCAGGGTGAACTCCCGTTCGTGAACTCGGGGCTCTTGGTCGAGTAGAGACTGACTCGCGCAGCGATGACTTGGCCGCGGTCGGTCATGACGAGGCGCGGCCCGCGGATTTCGACCGTCCAATGGTCTTGATACTCGGCGGTCAGGTAGAACCGGCCGTCGGGCTCACGGATCACGTGAATCACAAAGCCGAGGTTCTGCTTATTCCCCCAGACGCCCGGGAGCGGCGAACTCGCCGGAAGGAGCTGGTCCGGAGCAGGGGACGAGTGCGTAGCCAGGGCCTTGAACGCGGCCATATCCGAAGACGAAGCGGGCACGGGCACGTGTACGCCGAACCAGGACAGGATGCGCTGGAAAAGTCCCATCGGGGTGGTCTTGCTCGTGAAAGTGGACCAGATCGACCGGGGGTGGTGTGAGTTACGGGCGGGAGCCGGTTGGGTAGTAGGCGCGGAAGCGAGAGAATGGTCAGACGTTGAAGAGGAAGTGGCAGATATCGGCGTCCTGCATGATGTAGTCCTTCCCTTCGGTACGCATCTTTCCCGCCTCACGGATGGCCTTCTCGGAATGGTACTTCTCGAGGTCGTCCACGGAGTAGATCTCGGCGCGGATGAAGCCGCGTTCAAAGTCGGTGTGAATCACCCCCGCAGCCTGGGGAGCGGTTGAGCCGACGGGCACAGTCCAGGCTCGGACCTCCTTGGGGCCGGCGGTGTAGAACGACTGGAGGCCCAGGAGCCGGTACGCGGCGCGGGCCAGCGCGTGCAGGGCGGGCTCGGCCATGCCCAGGTCCGCCAGCATCGAGGCGCGGTCCTCGGGAGCCAGGTCACCCAGCTCGGCTTCGATCTTGGCGCAAACCGGAACGACCTGCATGCCCTCATCCGCGGCTCGGGCGCGTACGCGCCGGGCCATCTCGCCCTCGCCGCGAACGTCCGAGTCATCAACGTTCGCGACATAGAGAACCGGCTTGCTGCTGAGCATCCCGAGCGAGCGGACGACCTTCCGCTCCTCTGGATCAGTGATGCCAGCGATCACGGCCCGGGCGGGCTTGCCCTCGTTCAAGACCGGCTGAAGTCGCCTGAGGACCTCGTACCGGGCAATGTCCTCCTTCTTCTGAGACTTGGCGGCGCGCTCGGCTTTGGGCAGCGAGGACTCGATCGACTGCAGGTCGGCCAAGATCAGCTCGGTTTCAATCGTCTCGATGTCGCGGATGGGATCCACGGTGCCGTCGACGTGGGTGACCTGCTCGCCTCCCGGCGCCGCGGCGAAGCAACGGACGACGTGGAGAATCGCGTCGACCTCGCGAATATGACTGAGGAACTTGTTGCCGAGCCCCTCGCCGACCGAGGCACCACGAACGATCCCGGCGATGTCGACCAGCCGGAGGGCCGTGTTGATGATCTTCTGCGTTGGGATGTACCGGGCGATCGATTCCAGTCGTGGATCGGGGATGGGGACCACGCCCACGTTGGGTTCGATGGTGGCGAAGGGGTAGTTGGCGGCCAAGGCCTTGGCGTTGGTCAGCGCATTGAACAGGGTCGACTTTCCGACGTTGGGCAGCCCGACAATACCCGCTTCCATCGCGTTCTCCTCGTTCTGTTCCGACCGACGCTGGACGCCGTGCAGGGCGGCAAGTCTAGAGGTGGTTCTCCTTCCCGTCACTGATTGTGTGGGGAGGGACGTATGGCACGCCGGAGAAACAGGTCGGCTCTGGCTCCCAACAATCACGAGGTGGGCGTGGAAGGCGAGCTGGAAAGCGGGTAGGGGTCGTGCGTGCGGGAGCACCGATCGATGCTGTACGAGGCGAATGCTGACACAAACCGGGCTTGCTCACACAGCGAATCCCGCGGAGGGCGGGAACATGACGCGCCCGCGTGCCGGGGATCCCGGTTCACCATGCCGAACCCTGCTTGCCTCGCGGCCCTCCTGATGCTGCTGTGCCTGGTGTCCCTGAGCGGGTGTGACCTTCGAGCCGGCCACGCCAGTGAGGTCGATGTTGAAGCTGAAGTACCCGATCCGGCGGTAGTTGTGGTGACGAACGTCAACGGGCCGGTGCGAGTGCTCCGCGGGGATGGGGAAACGCTCCAGGTTCGAGCGAAGTTTCGAATGACCAGCCGTGAGCGAGCCGACCAGGCGGCCGTGCACGTTCGGATCGACGATGCGGACGGTCACGTCACGGTGATCCCTGTCTGGCCAGGAGGTGCTCGCAACTTGCCCGAGTCCGTCGAACTGGTGGTCTTTACGCCGCGGCCGCTGGGCGCGAACATCAGCACCGGCAACGGTTCGATTTCGGTACAGGATGTCACGGGATCCGTGGTCCTGATGTCGCGCAACGGCGAGATCAGTTTGGCACGGGCGGTTGCACTCAAGAGTCCCGCGGTATTGAACACCAGCAACGGCCGGATCGTGGTCGAACAGATCCAAGGTTCGATTGAGGCCACAACATCGAACGGCTCTATCGCGATCACAGAGGCCGACGGGCGAGTCCAGGCCGTCACCTCGAACGGGGCGATCCGCATCACACTGGCGGCGCAGTCCGCAGGACCTGTTGCGGCCGTCAGCCGGAATGGCTCGGTGCGCATCGGCGTGGGACCGGGCTTTGTCGGGCGGCTGAACATGCAGACTCGGAACGGAACGCTTTCGTGCACCGAATCGATGAGGCGCCTCATCGGCCACCAGCCGGTCGGGCGGAGGTCGATGGAACTGGAGTTTGGTAAAGGCGATGCAGCCGGGGTTACTTCGACCGTGCAGACCAGCAACGGCACCATCACGCTGGATTGGGTCCAGCCGCCATCGGACACGTACCCGACCGATGGGCGTGTGCGGGTCAATCCCGAACCGTAATGGCTCGTGGGCGCGATCCAGAAGCGAGCAATCGGCGCATGTCCTCGGGCCAATCCTGATGACGGCCAGGTCGTTCCGGTGACTGTGTGGCAGACTCTCCTGCTCTGAATCGTTCGGAGGCGGTATCGCCCGTCCAGCGAACATGGGTATTCATGTGTGCCCAGGCCTGTTGAGCGTCACCGCGACGGATCGCCCGCAGCACCAGATCGTGGTCGGTGTAGAGCCTGGCCACCTGCTCTCTCGAGTAAGCGTCGGGAGTGTACCGGCCGATGCGGATCATCATGTGCGTGCGGATGAGTATGCGCAGGCCGAGGGCGTTGCCCGTGGACTGGGCGATAGCGAGGTGGAACTCGCTGTCGAGGGTTCCGAGGCGCTCGGTGAGTCCTTGCGAAAGCCAGACCCCACCCTGGGTATAGAACTGCCTGGCGACGTCGAGCATGTCCTCATGAATAGAGCCCAGTCGGCGCAGGGCCTCGGGCTCCGGACCCGTCGCCAGCGACGCTGCCGCGCCGGCTTCGAGCCAGCACCGCACTTCGAACACTTCCTGGACGTCGCGCGGGCTCGGAGTCCTCACGAAAGCGCCCAGTTTCGGAACGCGGTCCAGAAGGCCCTCGGCGGCAAGACGCACCATGGCCTCCCTCACGGGCGATCGGCTCGTGCCGGTCTCTCGGGCAATGGCCAGCTCGCTGACCTTGTCGCCTCCTGCCAGAGAACCAGAAAGCAAGCGTGAGCAGAGGTGCTCGTACACACGCTGGCTCAACTCATCACGCATTCGGGGTGCTCATGGGCGGCTGTGGAGGGCCGTTCAGACGTTCCGGTGCCTTCAGCCGGCGCTGCAAAGCATAGTGGTCCTGATGAGGTCCGGCGGGGGCATAAGGGCAATCCTACAACTTGGTCGTGCATCAACTCCCGCCGTACGACCCGTCGTTGCCCATCAACCAGCGGCGGGAGGAGATCATCCGGGCCATCCGAAACCACCGCGCGGTGATCGTCTGTGGCCAGACCGGTTCAGGGAAGACCACGCAATTGCCACGCTTGGCCGTCGAGGCCGGTCGCGGAGTTCGCGGGGTGATCGGGCATACCCAGCCGAGGCGCCTGGCTGCCCGCGCGGTCGCGTCGCGAATCGCCGAGGAACTCGGTGTCCCGTTGGGAGGGTTGGTCGGTGTGAAGGTACGGTTCACGGACCGGACCTCACGGGCCACGCGGGTCAAACTGCTCACCGACGGGATGCTGCTGGCGGAAGCCGGTAGCGACCCACACCTCATGGAGTATGACACGCTCATCATCGATGAGGCGCACGAGCGATCAATCAACATCGACCTCCTCCTGGCCCTCGCCCGGCGATGCCTGGATGAGCGTGATGATCTTCGACTGATCGTGACGTCGGCGACGATCGACCCGCAGAGGTTGAGCACGTACTTCGGCGGCGAGCGCGTTGCGCCCATCATCGAGGTCAGCGGGCGGATGTACCCCGTTGAACTCCGCTACCGACCGCCCGATCAAGAGCCACGCGTGCAGGCTGACGAGGGGCCGGTGGAAGTGGATTCGCGGCACGTGGCGGAGGCCGTCGGCGACCTGATCACAAGCACACCACCCGAGGGCGACATCCTGGTTTTCGTGCCGGGGGAGCGCGAGATCCGACAGGCGGCCGCGGCCCTGCAGCGCGAGCCGAGCGTAAGTGGCCTGAGCGTGCTGCCTCTCTTTGCTCGGCTGAGCGCGGCCGAACAGGACCGGATCTTCCATCCGACACGTGGAGAGCGTCGCGTGATCCTGGCAACGAACGTGGCCGAGACCTCGCTGACGGTCCCCGGCATCCGCTACGTCGTGGACACTGGGCTGGCTCGCGTAGCCCGCTACGACCCTGGGGCCAAGGTGCGCCGCCTGCCCGTCGAGTTGATCTCGCAGGCTTCAGCGGTGCAGCGGGCGGGACGATGCGGGCGCGTGGCGACGGGAGTCTGTATCCGGCTGTACAGCGAGCGGTCCTTTGATGCGCGCCCGGCCGTCCTCGAGCCGGAGATTCAGCGTGCGGACATCGCCGGTGTGATTCTGCGTGTGCTGACTCTCGGGCTCGGAGGCCTCGAGAAGTTGCGGCTGCTCGACACGCCCGATCCCGGCGCACTCCGCGATGGCTACGAGACGCTGTATGAACTCGGCGCGGTGGATCGCGCCGGGCCGGGGTGCCGGTTGACCGACGTCGGAACGCGCATGAGTCTGCTGCCGCTGGATCCGCGTCCGGCCCGTGTGTTGCTGGCCTCGGTGGACGAGAGGTGCGTTCGAGAGGCGCTGGTGGTCACGGCGGCACTCTCCATTCAGGACCCGCGTGAACGCCCGATGGGGCATCAGAACGAGGCCGACCTCGCTCAGCATGTGTTTCGCGATGAACGGTCCGATGCACTCACGCTGCTCAAACTCTGGTCAATGTTCCATGCCACGGAGAACGAGCGCGAGTGGTGCCGACGCCACTTCGTGAGCCATACCCGAATGCGGGAATGGGTGGATACCTGGCTTCAGTTGCAGGAATTGGCGGAGGAGGCCGGGCTCCTGGACGAAGAGATACCCACTCCGCCCGGGTCCACAGAACCCCCCCGCGAACTGCCTGCACGCTTGCACAGGGCGCTGCTGGTTGGGCTGATCGCCAACACTTGCTGCCGTGAGGAAGCGCACAAGCACTCGACGTACCGCGGCTTCCGTACCAGCGGCATCGCGCTGCACCCCGGATCTGTACTGTTCCGCTCTGCGCCGCGCTGGATCGTGGCCGGGGAGATTGTCCAGACCACTCGGACTTACGCCAGGATGGTTGTGCCGATCGAGCCGGCCTGGGTCGAGCAGCTCGCGTCGCACGTCCTGACCCGGCAGATCAGTGATGCACACTGGGACCGTGAGTCGGGCGAGCCCGTCTGCTGGGAGCGTGTCACCTTGGCTGGGGTGGTGGTCGTTCCGCGCCGGAAGGCCTCGCTGGCGAAGGAAGATCCCGCCGCTGCGCGGGAGGTCTTCCTTCTGCATGGGCTCCCGGTGGTACGGGCGGACACTCCCGGCATTGCCGGTGACGAACGCGCTGGGTCCTGGGTCGCGCGGGTTCAGTCGGTCCTGCAGTGGGTTCATGAACTTGAGACGCGCCTGCGACGCCGGGATCTCCGTGTGCCATCACATCGGCTGGCCGCTTGGTGGAGCGACCGGATCCCCGCCTGGGTTGTGAGTGTTCCGACACTGAAGACCTGGTGCGCGAGTGCGCCGGAACAGGACCTCAACGCCGCAGTGCCGAGGCTGAGCGATGTCCTGGTGGAGCCCGGGCTGGCAGGCCGACTTGAGGATGGCTCATTCCCGGAAGCGATCACCGTGGAAGCAGGTACGAACGCCGGAGAGGACCGCAATCCATCGTGGCCGCTTTCGTACGTCTTCAAGCCGGGGGCAGACGACGACGGCGTGAGTGTCTCAATCCCGCTGGCCGATCTTCCGCTGCTGACGCCGACCCGTGCCGCGTGGCTGGTGCCCGGGTTGTTGCCGCAGGTCCTGCTCGCGTTGCTGAAGGGGCTGCCATCGGTTCACCGAGACCGTCTCTCTGATGGAAGCGACCTTGGTTCACTCGCCGAATCTGCGGCGACACTCATGCTGTTTGCACGAGGGGAACTGCACCAGGAACTGAGCGACGCGATCGAGGCCGTTACGGGAACTCGGGTTCCGGCCGACGCCTTCAGCGAGCGGTCACGTCCGGAAGTGCTGCGGCTGCGGGTTGTTGTTCTGGGTGAGGATGGCCGCCCCATCGCCAGCGGGCGTGACGTCTCCGAACTCCTCGCGCGGCTTCGAAATCGTGTGGAGCGTGCCAGAGCAGACCGCACTCGCGAACGTTTCACTCGGGAAGGGGTCACGGCCTGGGACTTTGGTCCTCTGCCCGAACATCAGATGGTGCCGCTGGAGGGACATCAAACCGCATACCCGACATTGCTGGACGCCGGCGCATCGGTGTCCTTGACTCTTGAGGAAGATCCTGGCATTGCGGCCGAGATGACCCGGATGGGGATCCGCCGTCTGTTTGCGCTGGCCTGCCGGGAGGAGTGCGAGCACCGGATCGAGGCGATGGGCTCGTGGGCATCACTGAAGCGGCTCTTCGCCTCGCTCGGCGATGCTGGTGTGTTGCGTGATGCCATCATCTGTCTGGCCGCAGAACGGGCGTTCATGACCACGCAGGCCCCGGTGCGCGATGCGGCCATGTTCGAGGCGCGCCTTCAGAGTCAGTGGGGGCGGCTGGGCCTGTGTGTGCGCGAGTGCGTGGACCTCGTTGAGCGCATTCTGGAGCCGCGGTCACGCATCGCCGCACGTTTCGCGGGTGGAACACCCCGTCTCTGGGCCAGCAGCGTGGCGGACATCCGTGAGCAGATGGCCTACCTCATGCCGCAGGGGTTCCTGATGCTGACGCCCCCGGAGCGGTTGTGGGAATTGCCCCGGTACACGGCCTCCGCGCGGGAGCGGCTGTTCCGACTGCGTGAAGACGGCTCGGGCGTCGAGAAGCAGGCCCTTGCCCAGATCGCACCCCACTGGAAGCGGTTCACGGGTTATGTCGCAGCGGCCATGAGCATCGAGCGTGAGAGGATGGAGCGGGCGCCCAACGAGCGCGGCGAGTCCAGCCCGGGCAGCGCTGCGCGTGGGAGAGCGCCGCTCCCCCAGGCACGCCGAAGTGCACCGAGTGTCAACCTTGACGCAGCGGAGTGGGCGCTGCGACCCGGGCGACTCCCCCCGGCGGTAGCCGAGTACCGCTGGGCTTTGGAGGAGTACCGGGTCCGGCTGTTTACACCCGACGCGGTGACGTCGCGTGCGGCGACCTTTGGGCCCCGCGAACTGGACGCCTTGTGGGTCAGGGTTGAGCAGGCCGTACGCGGACCAGGTTGACGATGGTGAGCACGCGCCGGTGTCGCGTCGCGGCATCTCCCACGTGTTTATTCCAACAAGGTCCGAAAATCACCGCGTTGTCTGACGTCATCTGTGCGCATTGAACAGGCATACGGCTTGCCGGACTCTTGTGCATGGTGCATGCTTGAGCCGATGGCGCCGAGTTTGGGTGTCGGTTGTGCGCAGCGGTTTACATCATCGAGCGTCTTGAGATGAAGAGAGGGATCCTGTCCATCGTGCCGCTGACCTTGGGTACAGCCCTGTTGGCCTCATGCGCTCCGGCAGACCTGAGCCCTCGGGCATCGGCCGGCGTTCGTGGTGACGCGTTCTGTGCAGGTGGTTCTTCGGCGGTACTGCACCTTCCGTCGGGTACTGAACGGCTGCTCAGTGGCATGGGCAACGTGTCGTGGGACGGGCCGGAGTACTGGAGGCGGGATGACTCGCTCGCCTTAACCCTGCCACAGCCGCTGCTGGCGACACGCCAGTGGGCAGAGCCCCCGCGGCCGACGCTGGAGCGGACAAGGTATGTGTGGATTCCGACAAGCCCCAACCTGGTGGACTATCGACTTCCCGAGCGATCACCGACATGGGAACCGTATGGACCTTGGTGGTGGCGACGGTGAGAGCGCCGGTCATGGCGCGAACTGATTCCCGGCCCAACTGCGCGCAGTAAAGCGCCGCAAGGACGTTCGATCCTTGCGGCGCCGGGAATCTCACGGGCCATGATGCGTGTCGCGGTGCTGCACCGCGGGGGGCGTGGTCAATCGCTCAGCGCGGTCGTCGCGGGGAGAACCGCCGGTTCGAGGCGGATGTTCGTCTCGATCCGGAAGTTCGACTGGGTCGTGTGACGCTCGGCGTGGAAGACTTTCAGCGAGTAGCGCTGGCCGTCCTGGAGCCAGTTGAGCCGGTCGAGGTTGATCGACTGCTCAACCTTGGCGTGCACGCCGCCGAGATCGATCACCAGCTTGCCGTCGATGAATACCCAGACGTCGTCGTCACCGGTAAAGGTGAAGACCATGTTCGCGTTGCGCTCGTAGGTGAAGGTCGTTTCGAGCTCGGTGGTGAAGTGGAAGTTCGACATCACGCCCTTGGAGTTGTTGGCATAGTTCCCGTACAGCTCGCCGTTGATGGGGAAGAAGCCGCCGCGGCTCTTCCAGGGCTCATGCTGGTCGGAGTCGAAGACGTAACGGTTGGTGCCGGGGATGCGATGGAAGGTCAGGGGCTGGACCTTGGAAACGTTGGTGCCCGGGGTGTCGTTGTACCAGGAGTGGAAACTCTGGGCCGACATGATCGCAGCCCCCGAAGCGGCGGCGGTGGTTGCAGGCAGGTCACCCTTCGAGGTGTCCACGTAGTACGGACTGACGGGCTTGCCCGCCGAGTTGCGGGCTTGCTGCGACACCGACAGACCGGTGGATGAGGCGAACTGCGGCTTCCCGTCGGGGCCGAGATTCTGGGCGACCAGCCCGAACCGGAGGTTCGAGATGTACCGCTGGAAGTCCACGTGTCCGCCCGATTGCCCATTGGCCTTGAAGTCACGGACCACCGCCGGCAACACCAGCGTGTCCGGGAGCATCGAGTTGGCATCGGAACCGCCGGAGCCGTTCTGCTGAGCGACGCTCGTCGTCGCCAGCCCGGCGGCCAGCATCAGGCCCAGGCACATCGTCGCGCCCAGACGCATCGGAAGGGATCGGAAGTTCAACGAGTTCATGGCGGAGACTCCTGTTTGACCACGGCGAGGACTCACGACCCCGAGGCGTGGCCGGACACTTCAACTTCCGATTCAGAGATGGCCCCGGCCAGTCCGGGGGCTTCACTCCCTGTGAATCTGGGCCGGTTGTGTCAGCGTCGCTACGGTTTACCCGTACGCCCCAGAGTCAACGGGGCGAGCGGTATGCGCTGTCGGGGTGATCTGCCCGAGAACCACCTTGAAACACAACCCGGGCCACGGCGTGTCGAACCGTGGCCCGGGGAGGATCAGCACCAGGATGAGATGATCGGCCTTCTGCAAGGCCCCGAGCTACCCGCTCGATCGGGAGTCCTGTGCCCGCGCACACAGGTCCGACCGGACGAGCCTCTCATGAGGTCGATGGATTGGCAAGGGGCGGGAGAGCCTCAAGTGAAGTGCTGGTCGGTCTGTGTGTTGCGTGAAGGTTGAACGGGTCCCGAAGTCCGATCAGCACCGGACAGTGCGTGGCGCGAGTGCCCGGACGACGTACTGTTTGGTGAGCCGGAGGTTTCACCTGCGACTCGGTGCCCAGACTTTGCGGACTCTCCGCGTGACTTGCCGACATACTGCCCGGCGGGCGTGTGTCGCACCGCAACCAGGCAGCGACGGCTCCGGGGCAGGACGCCCGGTACGGAGCTTTCATCGAGGCGATCAGAACCATGGACCGTTTTGAGATCCGCGGCGGAACAAGGCTGGCCGGGCGGCTGACCATCAAGGGGAGCAAGAATGCGGCTCTACCCTTGCTGGCAGCCTCGTTGCTGACCGATCAGCCGTTTTTTCTGCGCGATGTGGCCGACCTGGCGGATATCGCCAACATGCTGCGCCTGCTCGGTGAACTGGGCTGCACCGTTGAGCGCACCACCCCGGAAGACCTCGACGAACCGGGCGGGACTGTGGCGATCCGTGTGGTGGACACGTCCTCACCCGCAGCCTCCCACGCCAGGTATGACGTGGTCCGCACTATGCGGGCCTCAATCTGTGTCCTCGGGCCAATGCTGGCCCGCCGTGGGTACGCCCGCGTCTCGCTGCCGGGAGGGTGCGCGATCGGTGAGCGCCCGGTCGATATCCACCTTCGCGGGCTTGAGGCCCTCGGGGCGGATATCTCACTGGACTCGGGCGACATCATCGCCCGCGTGCCGCGCGATCGAGGACGACCGGGACGGCTCCGGGGGAACCGCATCTTCCTGGGGGGCCCCTTCGGCTCGACCGTGCTGGGAACCGCGAACATCATGTCTGCCGCAACGTTGGCGGAAGGGACCACCGTCATCGAGTGTGCAGCGTGCGAGCCAGAGGTCGTGGATCTGGCAAATCTGCTTAACGCCATGGGTGCAAGGGTGGAAGGGGCCGGCTCACCGCGAATCACGGTGCATGGAGTCCGCGCGTTGAGCGGGGCGGACCACAGGGTCATCCCCGACCGGATCGAGGCCGGGACCTACATGTGCGCCGCGGCGATCACCGGCGGGGACATCACCCTGGAGAACTGCCCGGTGGATGCCCTCATGGCCTTCATGGACCGCTTGCATGCCATGGGGGTCACGCTTCAGTTCGACGCCGGAAGCGACCCGATGCGCACCACCTGCCGGGTGCACGCCGCGGGGCATGGCCCGCTCGGGCGCACCCTCAAGCCTGTGGATGTCGTCACCCAGCCACACCCCGGCTTTCCCACGGACCTGCAGGCCCAGATCATGGCCGTGCTCTGCCTGGCCGACGGGAACTCGGTCATCACTGAGCGGATCTTCACCGAGCGATTCCTGCACGTTGCCGAACTCTCCCGTATGGGCGCAAGGCTGTACCGGCAAGGATCTACGGTCATCGTCTCGGGGGTGCGTGAACTGACCGGGGCACCGGTCATGGCCTCCGACCTCCGGGCCTCGGCCAGCCTGGTGCTTGCAGGTCTGGCCGCCCGTGGGACGACGCAGGTCAACCGCGTTTACCACCTCGACCGGGGCTACGAGCGCATGGACGAACGCCTGCGGTCGCTCGGGGCCGACGTACAGCGCGTGCGAGAGCGCGACGAGGCGACGCTCACCCCCGGCGTCGCCTGACCGGGATCACAAGGGGGTACGCCTGGATTGTGAACGGCAGGGCGCGCCGTACTCAGACAAACTCGACCTGGCCTGCGTGTTCGTTCGTGTGGGTGCTCAGGCCTGTGTACCGGAGCAGCCGCATCAGGCAGACGGCATCGGCGGTGTCGAACGCGCCGACCTCGTGACTGTCCACATCGAGCACACCCCAGGCGCTGCCGTCCGGGTACAACAGGGGCACGACCACTTCACTGCGGTCCCGCGGGTCACAGGCGATGTACCCGGTGCCCAGCCGGGCCACATCGGTGACGACCAGCCCGCGCCGCGCCAACAGGCATCTTCCGCAGGCTCCATGAAGCCCGATGGGTGAGCAGGCAGGTTTGTCGCGCCGTGGGCCAAGAATCAACTGATCCGGGTTCTCCCGGTCGAGCGTGTAGAAACCGACCCACGAGTAACCTCGACCCGGCCCGGAGCCTCCGAACTGGTCCCAGAGGCGGTCCACGACCCGTTGCATGACTTCCAAAGCGGTCCCGGAGGCCAGGACGTCCGGAGTCTCCCCGGCCTTGAGGAGGCGGGTGTAGTCGCGATCAGGCCGCACGGGGGTGGCCGTGTGCGAATTCCGTCGCGCAGGTTCTTCTTGAATCATGCCCGAGAGTATCGCCGACCACGGCGCGACGCGATCAACGGAGACGTGGCACCACCTCCATCGCTCGTGGCTCCTCCCCGAGCGATGCGGCAGGCGTTCAATGATTCTGGTGAGACGCCAACGAGCGTGTGCTCAGAGCGTGGCGCTGGTGTAGGGCAGCAACCCCATGTAGCGGGCACGCTTGATGGCTGATGAGATCATGCGCTGCTCGGCCGCGGAGGTCATGAGGCGCTTGCGTCCATGGATCTTCCCGTTGGGCGACATCATGCGCCGGAGTTTGTCTACGTCCTTGTAGTCGACGTAGATGGTGCCCTTGGCCGACTTCTTCGCGGCCTTGATCTTCGGGGTGGCGCCGAACCGGTTGAACTGCGTCATGGTCATATTTCCGGGAACACCACGGGTTTGCCCGGCCGCACAGGACCATCCCGGCGACCAGGCGATGTTCACGGGGCCGTGATGATAGACCCCTGCGAGCGTCCCCGCCATGCCCATGTCCGACGGGGTGAGGGGGACGCGCTGAGCGTGTAGGATCGTCGCAGCATGTCCGCACTGCCTGCCGACAGCACGACCCCGAGCCCGGAGGCCTCCGCGCCGCCGTTGCTCGTGGTGTCGGGGGTTTCCAAGAGATTCGGGATCACACAAGCCCTTATCGATGTATCGGTCTCCTTCCGTGCGGGGGAAGTGCACGCATTGATGGGGGAGAACGGGGCCGGGAAGTCCACCCTTGGGAAGGCCATTGCGGGTCTTCACCGTCCCGATGCTGGAACGATCGCTCTGGCTGGGAGGGAGATGAAGCCAGGCGACCTGGAAGATGCGTTCAGGGCCGGTGTCAGGATCGTGCACCAGGAACTGGCGCAGTGCCCGAATCTCAGCGTCGCGGAAAACCTGTGCTTGCACCAGATGCCAAGCCGTTTCGGGATCGTCCAGCTCCGTGAAATGGCCGCTCGGGCAGTATCCCTACTCAAGGACCTGGCGCCTGAGATTGACCCAGAGGCTCCGCTCGGGTCGTTGGCCCCCGGGCGTCGCCAGATCGTCCAGATCGCCGCTTCCCTGGACCAGTCCGATGCTCGTGTGTCCGGCCCCGGTGGAACGCCGGTTCATGCGGGGCCTCGTGTCATCATCTTTGATGAGCCCACCAGTTCGTTGTCTGTTGCGGAAGCCGACAGGCTCATGGCCATCGTGCGCCGGCTGGCATCGCAGGGATTGACATGCATCTACGTGTCTCACCGCATGGGGGAGATTTTCCAGTGCTGCGACCGGGTGACGGTCCTCCGCGACGGGAAGTTCGTCGCCACGAACACCATCCGCGAGATCGACGAATCCACTCTGGTTGCGCAGATGATCGGGCGGACACTGGACGCATCGCAGTCCTACCGACGCTCGATCCCCTTGCCTGATCCGGACAGTGATCCGTCGCCTCCGGCGTTGGACGTCCTTGATCTTTCTTCGCCGGGCAAGCTCCGGTCGGTTTCGCTACGGGTGCGTGCCGGGGAAGTCGTGGGCGTTGGCGGGTTGGTAGGGGCGGGGAGATCAGAACTGCTCGATGCCATCTTCGGGCTCGACAAGTCCGCCACGGGGCAGGTGAGGCTCGGCGGGCGGTCGCTTCAGCTTCGGCGTCCCCGCTACGCCATCCGGGGCGGGATGGGGTACGTGCCCGAAGATCGGCGATTGCAGGGGCTCTTCTTTCTGCTGGGGGTTGACGAGAACACCGCGATGCCACGCATGCCGATCCTCGCGCGGCTCGGTGTCCGCAACGCGGCCGGCGAACGAGAACTGGTCGAGGACAGATTCCGGCGATTCCAGGTCAAGGCGGCCAGCCACCAGTCCACGCCCGGCGAACTTTCCGGCGGTAATCAGCAGAAACTTCTGATCGCACGCTGGATGGGGGCCGACACCCGGGTCCTTCTGCTCGATGAGCCCACCCGGGGTATCGACGTCGGCACCAAAGCGGAGATCTACCGCCTGATCCGTGACGCGGCGAACTCCGGGCTCGCGGTGCTGCTGGTCTCGTCGGAAATGCCCGAGTTGCTTAAGTTGTCCGACCGGATCATCGTCATGTGTGACGGCCGAGTGACCGGTGAACTCAACGGCGAACGCATGACCCAGGAGAACATCCTGAAACTGGCCACGGTCGGCCATTAATCAGCCCGGCTGGCGTGAGAGCATGACCTGCACGATACACCTCCCGGCCAAGATGATGCCCACGCCGGGCAGCAGCAGCCAGGCCTGATCTCCCAGAAAGCCCGTCGCGTAGAGCGGTGCGGCAAGGAGTATCGTCACAACGAAACCGATTCGTTTCGCACGAACGCGCACAGCGTCCAATGCCGATGCCTCGGCCCCGGCATGCGCGGTGATCCGGCGGTAGGGCACCACGCAGATGAGCACGTACGCCGGAGCCACAAGGCCGTAGAACGCCATCAGGGAACGGTACACCACCTCTGCAGGCTCGAATGGGCCCAATGAGGGGCCCAGCCAGATCGCCGCGAGAAACACGATCACCAGTGCGAGTGGAACGACTCTCCAGAGGTCAAAGCCGTGTGCTCCTGATGTGATCTCGCGGGCTGTCGGCTCCGTGTCGTGGACCAGTACTGTAAAGACGGTTTGGACGACCAGGTGCAGCGCCAAAGGGACGCTCGCGGCCGAGACCAGCCATGATCCCGACAGCAGGTCCGAGCCTTCAAGGAAGGCCCACGCGTAGAAGCCTGTCAACGCGATCATCGAGGCGAAAACCGCGCCGAACCCCAGCGCGAAGGCCCAGCGAGACTGTCGCGGGGTGAGCTGCTGCCGAGCGCGGTGGAAGGTCAGATCCAGATACGGACAGAGCAGGAACCCCAGGATGCAGACGGGAGCCAGGGCCAGCAGATGCGTCGGGTCCAGTCGTGGGGAGACGTTCAGCGTTCCCAGCCAGTGCAGATCGCCGCGGGAGCCAAGCCAGACGGCGCTCCCAAGGCTGACCAGCCAGACGAAGACCGCCGACAAGAGCGGGGCCCTGAGGTTGAATACGGCGAGGATGAACACCCCAAGAGCGCCCGCGATGATCCACGGCCGCCACTCCGGAAAGCCGGCAGCACTGAGGAGCCACACACCGAACGCGAAGTTGAAGGCGATCGTGACCGCGGAGAAGGCACGGCACGCGGTCCGGTGACGGGCAACGAGCCGGCGGCTGGCCTCCGCATCCCTGAGCACGAAGCCCATCGCGGCGGCACCAAGGATATTTGGAATCGCGAAGACCGCGAACGACCAGGCCCCGAAGTCCCTGAACAGGAGGACCGGCAACAGCATGCCGATCCACCAGGTCCAGGAAACGCCGAGAAACACCGCCCAGCCGAGGGTCGTCCAGACGGACCCGCCGGAGAGGGAAGGGCCGGTCTGCTTCCCGTCATGGCCCATCGGGGCAGTATACCTGCGGTGCGAATAAATCAGGCGCCTTCGCCGACGACCCAACGGAAGAACTGATGGATCCTGGCAGCGCCGACGATATCGCTCACTTTGCGTGAGGGGTCAACGACGAAAGGCTGCTCCAGGAGAGCGACCTCCTCGAAGAACTTGCGCATGCCACCTTCGACCATCTTCTCCGCGATCTCCTTGGGCTTGCCGGACTCCATCGCCTGGTCGAGCCTGAACTTGCGCTCGCGGTCCACCACGTCGGCGGGGATGTCCTGTGCGGAGACACCGCGGGGCGTGGGGGTGGCGGCGATGATGTGCATGCCGATCTGACGCACAACGTCCTCGGAGATGTCGCCCTCGTACTTGATCAGGGCGCCCTTCTTCCCGTCGTGGTGAACATACGCGGCAAATTTGACGCCCGGGCCGCCCGCGACGTGCAGCGCGCGGGCCAGCGAGCAGTTCTCGCCGGTCTTGATGCGGACTTCGTCGATCGCGGCGTTCATGGGCGCGGTTGCGATCACCGGACCGGCGGGCTCGCCGAGCACCATGCTGGCCACTTTCGTAGCCATCGCGATGAACTGCTCGTTCTTGGCGGTGAAGTCGGTTTCGGCCCGGATCTCCGCGATGGCCGCCGACGTGGGACCGATGGCGACCGCGATGCGACCTTCCCCGGCAGCACGGTCGGTACGGGTATCCATCTTGCCCTTGAGCTTCTTGCGCAGGAGGGCTTCGGCCTTCTCCATGTCACCGCCCGCCTCCTGGAGCGCTTTCTTGCACTCCATCATCGAGAGCCCGGTCCGGTCGCGGAGTTTCATGACAACCGATGCACTGATCTCAATCGTGGCCACGTGGGGGCTCCTGTCGTTGCTAGGTCTGGGCGGTCGTGTTTGCGGTTGACCACGGGCAATTCCGTGGTCAGTGTGGTGTGGGCAAGCCCCGGATCCTGCCGAGGACCGGGGGCTGAAGGTCATGATCCGAGGGCCGTCGTGCGAACGGCCTGCCAATCAGGACGGCTTGTTCTGAGCGGGCTCGGCCCCGGCGGTGACGGGCTGTTCCTCAGGCATGAGGGGGACATCGCTGCCGTCGGCGCGGTACTGCGCACGCCGGGAACGCCGTGCGCCGTCGGCACCGGCCGCGGCCTCCGGGCCGGCGGCCTGACGCTGAGCCTTGCCGTCGGCGATGGCCAGGCAGAGTTCGCGAATGACGACGTCGATGGAGCGCATCGAATCGTCGTTGCCGGGGATGGCGATGTCGGCCACCTCGGGGTCGCCGTCGGTATCGACCAGGCAGACGGTGGGGATGCCCAGTTTCCGGGCTTCGCGGAGGGCGCTCAGTTCGCGCTTGGTGTCGATGACGACCAGTGCCCCCGGGAGTTTCTCCATGCGACGGATACCCTCGAGGTTGCGCTTGATCTTGCGGTGCTCGCGCTTGATCTGCGACTCCATCTTCTTGGAGTAGTCGGCGAGCTTCCCCGTGCTCTCGAGCATTTCGAGTTCTTCGAGACGCTTGAGGCGAGAGCGGATCGTGCGGAAGTTCGTGAGCGTTCCGCCCAGCCAGCGCTCGGTGCAGTAGTGCATCTTGACGTCGCCAACTCTGGCTTCCAGAACGGCCCGGGCCTGGCGCTTCGTGCCGACGAAGCAGACGTCCTTGCCATCGGCCACGACGCGCGTCAGAAACTTCTTGGCCAGCAGCAGCCCCTTGATCGTTTCCTTGATGTCGATGATGTGGATCCCGTTGCGTTTGCCCCAGATGTACGGGGCCATCTTCGGGTTCCAGTTTGAGGCCCGCTGTCCGAAGTGAATGCCGGCCTCGATCAGATCTGCAACCAGTTGGTTGGCCATGATTCCACGTACCTTTCAGCGACACCGGCGACGGGCGATCCGCGAGGGCTGGTCCGGGAATGGCCCGGCGGGCACAGTGCCCGGCCTCATCCGCCGCTTGAAGGGCGCTTCGTTGAACGATTTACAACCACCTGCCGACGCGACTCCCGCGGGGCTGGGTGTGCAGTCCACGGAACTGACTGCGCGACCATGATAGGCCATTCAGAGCATGCCGTAGGCTTGGACGGCGGTCAGGCCCTGTAACCCCAGTCGGGCAGATCCCAGACGTCAGGGTAAACCCTGTGTTCGGGGCGATCTGGTGCTCAGGTAAATGCGAGGGGCCTGGCCGATCATTCCCACTCAATGGTGGCAGGCGGCTTGCTGCTGATGTCGTAGACCACACGGTTTACGCCGCGGACCTCGTTGATGATCCTCGAACTGATCCGGGCGAGGACCTCGTGCGGCAGCCGCGCCCAGTCGGCAGTCATGAAGTCCTCGGTGCTGACGGCACGGATGGCTACGGTGCTTTCATAGGTACGTCCGTCGCCCATCACGCCGACACTGCGCACAGGGAGCAGGACGGCGAAGACCTGGCTTGTGGCTCTGTACAGGTCCGCGGCAACGATCTCTTCAAGCAGGATGTGGTCACAGGCACGGAGCACGTCCAGCTTGTCCCGCGTCACCTCGCCCAAGAGGCGGACCGCCAGTCCAGGGCCTGGGAATGGGTGACGCCAAACGAGTTTATCGGGAAGGCCGAGCACTTCTCCGAGTTTGCGGGCTTCATCCTTGAAGAGGTCGCGAAGGGGTTCGACCAGTTCGAAGCCGATCTTCTCCGGGAGACCGCCGACATTGTGGTGCAGTTTGATGCCCGCGCTGGTGCCGGAGTGCCCGTGCCCGGATTCGATCACGTCGGGGTAGAGCGTGCCCTGTGCGAGGAAACGAGCGTTTCGAAGCTCAGGGTCATCTAGCGTCGCATGCTTGAAGACATCGATAAATCGGTGGCCGATGCGACGGCGTTTCTCCTGCGGGTCGGTGACACCGGTCAGGTCGGCCAGAAACTGCTCTGAGGCGTCGACGACCCGCAGATCCACGCTGAAGTGATCGCGGAACGTGGACTCGACCAGGTCACGCTCACCGCGCCGCAGAAGACCGGTATCCACGAACACGCACGTGAGCTGGTTCCCGATGGCCCTGTGCAGGAGGGCCGCTACGACCGCGGAGTCCACGCCCCCCGACAGTCCGCAGATGACCCGGTCTTGGTTGATTCGGGACCTGAGTTCGGCGGTTGCCGAGGCCAGGTAATCGGCCATGCGCCAAGTGCCGTGACATCCGCAGATGGTGTAGAGGAAGTTCTCGAGCAGGCGACCTCCCTGTGGCGTGTGCGTGACCTCGGGATGAAACTGCACACCCCAAAATCGCCGCCCGGCGCGGAGTGATCGGACCGCGGCCCATGGGCAGGTGCTCGTTGAAGCGAGCACCTCAAAGTCATCCGATCCTCCAGTGACTGCGGGGCCGACCTGATCGCCATGGCTCATCCAGACAAACGTCCGGGGGGGAACTTGAGCGAAGAGGTCTGTGTCGTTGCGGATCTCGATATCGGCACGGCCGAACTCGCGGTGCTCAGCGCGGGTAACCTGGGCACCCATGAGTTGCGAGGCCAGCTGCATGCCGTAGCAGATACCCAGCACGGGGATGCCCAGATCGAAAATGCCCGGGTCGCAGCGGGGGGCACTCTCGTCGTAGACGCTCGAAGGACCGCCGGAGAGGATGATCCCTTTGGGGTTGATGGCGCGGAGTTGATCGGGTGTGGTGCGCGGGGAAATCAACTGCGAGAAGACGCCGGCCTCGCGCACCCGGCGGGCGATCAACTGGGCGGTCTGGCTGCCGAAGTCGACGATGACCACGGTCTCACGTCCGGGCGTGGGTGGCGTGGTGCTGTGAGGTTCGGGCATGCGGGGCCTCCAGGGGCGATGATAAACGCTGTACACAGTGCGTGCCGGGGAAGTGCTGGGGGGGGAGCGGCCACTATCATCGCGCAGAATGCGGCGTAGGGATGCTCAGTCAGAACGGTGGTCTTCCCAGTGGTCCAGCGCGGCCGTCAGGTTGTTTGGGCTCACCGTGACGGTGCTGCTGGCAGGCTCCCAGATCAGCGGCTGTGCAGCGCCGCCACTGGATCAGGGGTTTGATTCACCCGAACCGGCTTCCAGGATCTACGCGATCACCCGAGCGGCCAGGGATGGTGATCCGGCGGCCTTGGCCGGCTTGGTCCAGTCCCTGGAATCCGACGACGCGGCGGTGCGTTTTCTCGCGATCGCCGAACTGAAGAGACGGAACGGGGGAGACGATCTTGGGTACAGGGCCTATGAAGCGCCGCACCAGCGCACGGATGCGGTCGAGCGATGGAACCGGTGGCTCGAACAGGCGAGCCAAGTAAGGGGTGGTGCGAATGTCGGTGAGTAGTGGTGGATCTCCCGGGGCCCTTCGGCTGGCTCACGGAGTGGGGTTGGCGGGTGGCATTCGTCAGGAATCCTGTCGGAGTGATGCGACCGGGCCTGCCGGAAGGCCGAATATGGAGTAGTCTTCTACGGTTCCGCCGTTGCCGCGGTCTTGAAGGATCATCAGGAGGGATCGTTCTTGCCCGCACGCCGGCCCATCGCGGCGAACGATCCAGAGGGTCACGACGAGATGAGCCAAGTCCAGCCGCTGAACAGCCAGCCGTCCATCTGCGGGGACTGTGTGACGCCGCAGTTGCGGTTGGAGTTGAAGTCCAATCCGCTGTACCTGAGTGCGGCAAGAGAAATGGTGTATGCCGCGGCGAATCGGCTGGGCTTTAGCGAGGAAGCCTGCGGACAGATTGCGCTGGCGGTGGACGAAGCGATCTGCAACATCATCCGCCACGGGTACGAGCGGTGCTGCGATCGGCCGATCTGGCTCAGCGTCTACGCCGATGGCGGCGTGGCCACCCCCGACCACAAGGGCGAGAGTCCGACCAGGTCATTGCGGTTCGTTCTGGAAGACGAGGCCCGACAGGTGGATCTGGCGCAGATTCGCTCGCGTGATCTGGAAGAGATCCGACCGGGTGGGCTTGGGGTACACATCATCCAGCAGGTGATGGACGAAGTCTCGTATGAACACCGCCAGCCCTGCGGCATGAGGCTGACGATGGTCAAGCACCGGACTGCGTCCTCCGTTCCGGCGCCCAGTTCGAAAGGCGAATCAGGTGAAACCGAACGCCGCCGGGCCGGGCCAGCGGCGCATTGAGGAGCATGGTCATGACCGAGAACTCACTCGGCCCTCTGAGCATCAAGGTCTCCAGCGTGGACAATGCGACCGTGGTGGCTCCACAGGGGGAGATCGACCTTGGGGGCTCTCCGGCGCTGCGTCAGGCCCTGCGTGCCCACATCACGCCGGGGGCCAGAGTGGTGGTGGACTTGGCCGGCGTGCCCTACATGGATTCGTCGGGACTGGCGACCATTGTCGAAGGGCTGCAGGGGGCGCGGCGGCAGAACGCCCAACTGGTGCTGTGCAACCTGACTCCGCGGGTAAAGTCGATCATCGAGATCGGACGGCTTGAACAGGTCTTCAAGATCGTGGCGACACTCGAGGAAGCGCTGGGCGTCTGAGTGTGGACGTACACCGGCACTCGTGGACACTCGGCCCTGAGTTCGTGTAGTCTTGGCCGTGCGCCGTTGTGAGCGACTGCACGGACCACGCGATAAGGGCGATGAGCACAGGACCGGATCAACAGGTTGAATCCGCGACGACGGCGGGGCGGCTGTTCTCGGTACCCATGCGCGGACTCTCGGCGCTGGGGTCTCGGGCGGTCGCGATCGTCGAGCACATCGGCGCGGTGTGGGTGCTGTTGGCCCAGCTGTTGAAGTGGACGTGGCGGGCGCTGGTGCGGCGACGGGTGAGGCTGGGTGTTCCGGCGATGGTCTCGCAGGTTGTGCGCGTGGGGTTTAAGTCGTTGTTCATCGTGTCGCTGGTATCCGGGTGCGTGGGACTGATCCTCGTGCTCCAGATGGCGCCACCCCTGGACCGTTTCGGCCAGAAGGAACTGGTGGCGAACATCGTGGGCGTCGCGATCCTGCGGGAACTGGGGCCGTTGATCGCGGCGATTGTGCTGACCGGGTTTGCCGGCGCTTCAATCGCAGCGGAACTGGGCACGATGGTGGTGGGGGAGGAGATCGAAGCGCTGGAAGCCCAGGCCCTGAACCCGATCCGCTTTCTCGTCGTACCTCGTGTCTTCGCGACGGTGCTGGCGATGACCCTGCTGGCGGTGATCGCGAACATTGTGGCGATCGGGTGCGGGCTGGTCATCGCCTCGATTGCGCTCAAGATCCCGCCGGCGACCTTCATGGACAACCTGCTCAGCCAGGTCAAGCCTGTGGACTTCTACACGGGCATCGGCAAGGCCACCATCTTCGGCCTGCTCATCGGGCTGATCGCCTGCACGAATGGGCTGCGCGTCACCGGGGGCGCGGCCGGTGTCGGCAACGCCACCACGCGCACTGTGGTGCAGTCGGTCGTGGCGATTGTCATCGCGGACCTGATCTTCACGGCGATCTTCTTCGCGTGGGAACTGAATTAAGCAACCCGCACATCCGCGTACTACTCGACGAGCGTCCGCCAGTGCAAACGCCCCGCCGGTCCGGGACCTGCGGGGCGTGTGATCGCGAGCCGGTTGTCGGAGCGGTTGTTGCGGATGGCGCAGGGACGGGTTCACACCGAGCCGAACTCGGGGCGCCCATCAGCCGTTGATCGCCGTGATACGCACTTTCGTGTACGTCTGGCGGTGACCGGTTTTGCGGCGGTAGCCCTTCCGGCGACGGTACTTGTGGATGAAGATCTTCTCGCCCTTCACCAGGGGCTCAACGACTTCAACGGTGACCGTTGCGCCGCCTACCAGCGGTGTACCGATCTTGGCGACGGACTTGCCGTCACCGATGACAAGTACCTTGTCGAACGTCACGGACTTGCCCTTGGCCGTGTTGCCCTCATCGATCAGATCGAAGAGCACCACGTCGTCTTTGCGGACCAGGCGTTGGCCACCGCCCTCCTGAATGATGGCGTACATCGAAACCTCCGGATGAACATTCACGCATCAACGGGGGGGCGAGTTTCACCCGCTTGATCGAACCCGGTCCGACGTGAGGTGCTCAGTGTAGACCTGCCGGTACGGAAATCGACCCGTTTAGGGAATGGAAGTCCTCGCCCGAGGTGACGGAGTGGAAGTGGCCGCCAGCATTCGGATTCTGCTAGGTCTCTGGATCAAGACTTAACGTGCCCTTTGCATTCAGGTCGCCAGTGGTGGCCATCCATGCGATTGAATACGGCCGTTCAACACAGCGTCGGGTAAGAGACCGGAAGGACCGGTCTCAACTCCCCTTTGTGCTCGCTGCTTGGTGTGTGGTGTTGGGAGGCCGGTGCTGAGAGTGTGGGGGGGAGGGGCTGTGTCACGTATCGCGGCCGTTAGGGCATGGGGGACTGGAGGCTCTGCATGAAGTCGATCCTGAGGATTCTGGCGGTTGGGGTATTGGCTGTGTTGGGTGTTCTGAACCATGTCGCGCGGGCCCAGAGTGTCACTGTGGACTCCGCTTTGCCTTCGTACAAGGCAGCGCAGGGTGTCAGTGGAAATCTCAAGTCCATCGGCTCGGACACGATGAACAACCTCATGACCCACTGGTCGGAGGAGTTCAGAAAGTTCTACCCGAACGTCAAGGTCGAGATCGAGGGCAAGGGCTCCTCAACCGCACCCACGGCGCTCATCGAGGGACAGGCACAGTTTGGGCCGATGAGTCGGGCCATGAAGGGCTCCGAGATCGACGCGTTCGAGAAAAAGTTCGGGTACAAGCCGGTCGCGCTGCGGACGGCCATCGACTGCCTGGTGATCTACGTGCACAAGGACTGCCCGCTGGAGGAGATGACCCTGGAGCAGGTGCGCAATGTCTTCTCAGTGACCGGGAAGGACATGACGTGGGGGGACCTCGGCGTGACCGACCCGGCGTGGGCGACCAAGCCCATCAGTCTGTACGGGCGTAATTCCGCGTCAGGAACCTACGGGTTCTTCAAGGAGATCGCGCTCGACAAGAAGGACTTCAAAGCCACGGTCAAGGAGCAGCCGGGATCTTCAGCTGTCGTGCAGGCGGTCGCTACCGATCGGTTCGGGATGGGTTACTCGGGGATCGGCTACAGGACCGCCGACGTCAAAGCCGTCCGAATCCGACCGGATGCGCGCACCCCCGGTGTGGCCGCGACTGCCGACAACGCGTACTCCGGCGAGTACCCGCTGGCAAGGTTCCTGTACGTCTATGTGAACGCTCGGCCAGGTGGAGAGTTGGATCCGCTTCGCGCTGAGTTCATCCGGATGATCTTCAGCCGCGAGGGTCAGGAGGGGGTGATCAAGGACGGCTACATCCCGGTTACGGCTGAAATCGCCCGTGAAGATCTGCAGCGGGTGGGGATCAGCGTGAGTTTCTGAGTGGGCCGCCGCGGGATTTCCCTGTCGAGCGTTCACCCGACTCCGGATGTTGCAGCCCTGGCCGGACTTCGGGATCATCGAGCCTGAGATTGATCGTGCCGGTCGCAGTTGGCCGGACCTCGATTCCGCCCACCGATGAGCCCCGAAACCGACGCAACCCGTGGCTTTGAGTCTGTACGCCGCAGAACGCGTCGGCGGGTTCGGGTGGCCGACACAACTGCCCGTGTGCTGATCTCGCTCGGCGGGGTCAGCGTGATCGTCGCCGTACTGGCGATCATGGTCTACCTGGTCTATGCCGCGGCTCCGCTGTTCTTCTCTGGGCGTGCCGTAGCGGTGCAATCGGTGAGGATGACGGGCGATGAGGCATTGGATGGACCGCTGGCCTTCTCGATGGTTGACGAGTACCGCGGCACGATGCTCGTGGTGTCCGTGCGGGGAGACCTTGCAGCGGTGCGGATGTCGGATGGGGCGGTCGAGCCCCTGGGTTCGATGGTAACACCGGACCGCACACTGACAGCGATTTCGATACCCACCGATACCGGCAGGCTGGCGCTTGGCTTCGACGACGGTACGTTTCAGATCGGGACGATCGGATTTGTCACGGACTTTCCATCGGTGCAGGATCTCCCGCAAGGCGTCGCCGTTCTGGGGATCGGCGACCGGATGTCACTTGGTCGGGGTGCGTTTGTCGACCGTACCGCCCAAGGGCAACTCCGGCGGACATCGCCAGTGTGGGACTTTGCACAGCCGGCGCGCCTGCCCAGCGGGGAGGGGCCTGTTGTGCGCATCGACCTGCGCTCCTCCAGAGCCGAGGAGGCGATGGTGGCCCTGCGCGCGGACGGCTCGGCGCATTTCAACCGCGTATCGATCATCCGTCCTCTGGGCGGTGGGAGTCCGCGCACACGCTTGCACTCGCTTCCCGTGCAGTACGAAGTGGTGGAAGGCCGGAGCAACATCCCCGACTGGCTGTTCCTGAGCGGCGACGCGGCGCACCTCGTGGCCCTGTGGCGTGACGGTGTAGGGGTCCGGTACGCGCGGACAGAGAGCGGATTTGTCCTTGCGGAGCAGTCCGGGCTCGTGCCTCCCGGCCGATCGTTGACCTATGTCAGAACACTGCTGGGAGCAAAGACCCTGGTCCTTGGCGATAGTGCCGGGGGTGTAGGCGGGGCGTTCGCGGCGAGAGGAACTTCACACGAGACCCCTGACGGGTACACCCTGGTCCGGGCACATGACTATCCGCCTTCACCAAGTGGGCACTCTGCCGAGATCTTGGCGGGCGCCATCGCGGTGCGTGACCGGCTGTTTGCGACCGGGGATTCCTTGGGACGTGTGATCGTCCGCCACATGACCAGCGGGAAGGTCGTGGCGCAGGTTGAGGTCGGTGCCGCTCCTCGGGCCGTTGCAATCACGCCCAAGACCGATGGACTGGTGGTGATCGGCGCGGACGGCCGCCTGTCAACCTGGGACCTGTCAGCAGGACACCCCGAGGCCTCGGTGCGTGCGCTCTTCGGAAAGGTCTGGTACGAGGGAGAGTCTGAGCCCGGGTATGTGTATCAGTCGTCGTCCGGTGAAGACACGGCGGAGGTGAAGTACTCGCTTATCCCGTTGATCTTCGGCACGATCAAGGCGACGGTCTACGCCCTTCTGTTTGCGATTCCGATCGCGATATTCGCCGCTGTGTACACCTCGGAGATGCTTCACCCGAGCGTGCGCAACCGCATCAAGCCGGTGATCGAGACGATGGCCTCGCTGCCTTCGGTGGTGCTTGGGTTCATCGCGGCCATCGTGATCGCGCCGCTCGCCAGGGACTGGTTGCCGTCGATTCTGCTGGCGTTCTTTGCGGTACCGGTCTGCGTGCTGTGCGCAGCGTACCTGTGGCAACTTGTGCCGGTCCGTGTCGCGGCGCGCTTGACCTCGGCCGCACAGTTCGCGCTGGTGGGCGCGGTCATGCTTGGCGGACTGTGGGTCTCCGGGATGCTGGGGGGAGTGATGGAGCGAGCGCTCTTTGCCCCTACCCCTTCCGAACAACTGGTCATGGCGAACTTCGTGGAGCCTGTTCCGCGTGAACAATGGCCCGAGCCCTTCCGATCGGCGCCACGGATCAGTGGCGAACTGTCGCGCGAGGCGGCAGAGCACGGGCTCTTTATCCGGTCCGGCCAGCTCGTGCGCCCCGTTGGGGATGTGTCCGATTCTGATGCGGCCGCACTGATCGCAAGGGAGCGCCTGGATCGAGCGGACATCCGTCGTTGGCTCGACGGCACGATCGGCGGAGCTTGGCCGGGGTGGTTCCTGCTGATGACCCTGCCGTCGCTGATCACGGTGGTCTTGCTGCGTTCGCGTCTCGTGGATCCGTTCCTGGCAGGGCTGTCCGGGCCGGGTCATACAGCCAAGGCCGGCATTTTCGAACTGATCAAGTTCACGCTGACGCTCGCGTGCGGCTTGGGGCTGAGCGCGGTGCTTGCGGGGGTGCTCTCGGGCATGGGGCTGGACGCCAGGGATTCGGTGTTCGGCTCGTTCTCTCAGCGCAACACGCTGATCGTGGCGATCGTGATGGGCTTCGCGATCATCCCCATCATCTACACGATCTCCGAGGACGCAATGTCCGCGGTGCCGGGGTCGCTCCGCTCGGCTTCGCTGGGGTGCGGGGCTACACGCTGGCAGACCGCCACGCGCGTCGTGCTGCCGATCGCCGCTTCGGGCATCTTCTCGGCCTGCATGATCGGTCTTGGTCGGGCGGCGGGCGAGACGATGATTGTGCTCATGGCCACGGGCAACACCCCTTCCATGGACTGGAACATTTTCTCTGGATTCCGCACGCTCGCGGCCAACATCGCCTTCGAGATCCCCGAAGCCCCGAAGGACAGCACACACTACCGCATTCTCTTTCTTGGCGGGCTCTGCCTGTTCGGGCTCACGTTCGTGGTTAATACCGCGGCCGAGATCGTCCGTCAGCGATTCAGGCGGAGGTCCGCGGCCCTGTAGTCAACCCAATCCGGTGAGTGGCACCGGTGGTGAGGGATTCGGTTTAGACATCACTCCCCGGAACTGGCCACCCATGGTCTGAGCGAGCACACTCAGGATTCGACAGGAAGATGAGCGACCCATCCGCAAACATCCAGGTCCTCAAGCGAGCCACGCCGTTGTACGCCAGGGGAGAGCCGATGGTGTGGCTCACGGGCGCAGCCCTGGCTCTGGCGCTGCTCATGATCGTGGCGCTGCTGGGCATCGTGCTGAGCGGTGGGGCTTCGGCCTTCTGGCCTCGCCCGATCGACCGTGTCACGTTTCGTGAGACTCCAGACGGCCCTGCGCAGGTGTTTTTCGGGGTGGCGGTGGAGGACTCTGCTTTCGAACCCTCGGGAGCTGTGCTGGCCGAGATCGAGGCGTTCCGATCGGCGCGTGGGGTGGCCGAAGAGGCGTTCGACAGTGCCGAGCGCCCGATCCGGCGGCTCTACCGGGTCGGTAACAAGGAGATCCGCGAGCAGCCGTTCATGTGGGTGCCGTTGTACCGGATCGAGTCGGTCGAGCGCCCGCGCGACGCGCTCTTTGTCGAGCGCCGGGAGTGGGGGCCGTGGCTTGGTCGATTGGCGGGGTTGCTTGTGCTCGATGAGCGGATTGTGCAGGGTCCGCGCGAGACCGTGCGTGCCTCGGAGGTCGCTGTCCCACCGCCCGACCTGTCCGTGTATCTGCGGGATGGGGCAAGGGTGCTCATCGAGCGGGAAGTGATCGGAGAAGTGGACGGGGGCGGGCTTCGGTTGATCGAGCGGACCAGGCTGGATCATGGCGCAGACGACCGAGAGCGGCGCAGGATTTTCGACACCCTGCACGCCGAGGCAGTGTCTAGACGTGACGAGATCGAGCGAATCAAGTTCGCGGAACTCGGATCGGTGAACCGGCGACTCGAGGCCGAACGCCTGCGCGTACGCCAAGCCGAACTGGACCTGGAGCGGTCTTCAGGCGATGCGCAAGCCCGGTTGGGTTGGCCGGCGTGGGGAGCGGTGCTGCTCACCGGGGCTGGGCTCACCCTGATCGGGTGGAGGAGGCTTGCTCGCCGTGGCGCAAGCGATGCCGTGGTGCGAGCACAGACAGATGCTCAGGTTCTCAGCGCTGCACTGCTGATCTTCGGGTTGGCCGGGCTGTTGGCGGCCTGGCTGGAGCGTCCGTGGGCGGGTGTCACGATGACCCCGGAGCGGCTGGCCGACATTCGCGCGGATGCGGCGGCCTCAAACCACCGGCTGCAAGAGGAGTTTGCCCAGATCCAGTCGAGGATCGCGCGGCTGCAAAGAGAAGACCAGCGCTTCCGCGTACTCCTCGAAGAGCCGACCACCGGTGTGATGGCCCCCACACGACAGACCGAGCTCGGGTCTCCGCTCCGCGTTTCGCAGGTCGTGCGAATGGTCAGCCAGCCCGACGGGACGTCGATCTGGACGCGGCTGGGCGTGTACTTGGACCGCTGGAAGGAGTTCGTGTTCAGTGAGCCGCGCGAGACCAACACCGAGGGCGGCATCTTCCCGGTGATCTTCGGCACCGTGATGCTCACCATGCTGCTGTCGGTCATGGTGGTGCCGCTGGGTGTGGTGGCCGCGCTCTATCTGCGTGAGTATGCACGCCAGGGCCCGCTCACTTCGGCGATCAGGATTGCGATCAACAACCTGGCCGGGGTGCCGTCGATTGTGTACGGGGTGTTCGGGCTGGGGTTCTTCTGCTACACCGTCGGCGTATACATCGACCGTGGCCCCGACCCCGGCAACGTCCTGTCACCGACGGGTTGGTGGGTTGGGGCGCTGGGTCTGGGTGGGGTGATTGTCGGGGCCATCGCGATGACGCTGGCCTCGCGGCCCCGTCCCGGACAGCCCGTGGCCATGAGGGAGCGATGGTGCGCGCGCGTGGCCGCGTTGATTTGGCTGATCGCCGCGGTCAGTGCGGTCTGGTTGATTTTCTCCACGCCGTACTTCACGGGGTTCTTCGAGGCCAAGAGCGGGCCGACGTACGGGGCCAAGGGGATGCTGTGGTCGGCACTGACGCTGGCCCTTCTGACACTCCCGGTGGTCATTGTGGCGACTGAAGAGGCCATCGCCGCGGTTCCGCGCACGATGCGTGAGGGCTCCTACGGCTGCGGTGCAAGCAAGTGGCAGACGATCCGGCGCATCGTCCTGCCGCGAGCGATGCCGGGCATCATGACAGGCATGATCCTGGCCATGGCGCGCGGCGCGGGCGAGGTGGCGCCGCTCATGCTGGTCGGCGCGGTCAAACTCGCGCCAGAACTGCCCGTGACGTTTGAGCCCCCGTTCGTGCACCTGGACCGTCCCTTTATGCACCTGGGGTTCCACATCTACGACGTGGGCTTCCAGAGTCCGGATTCCCTGGCCGCACGGCCGATCGTGTGGTGCACGGCCATGCTGCTGATCCTGGTGGTCGTCGTGCTCAATCTGACGGCGATCCGTGTGCGTTCGAATCTCCGCAAAAGGTTCCTCGGCGAGGCGTTCTGACACAGGCGGACACAACCATGCCCACCCAAGAATTGAAACCCCGCACGCCCGTCAGCGTGTCGCCTGATGCAGGTCGAACCCCGGGCCCCGAGCGGACCGCTCCCCGTACGGGTTCTACGCTCAACGGCGTGCCAACGAGCACCGATCCATCACGCGAGCATGGCCCCGCTGTCGGGAGTGTGACCGAGGCGATACGCCAAGGTCTGGCATTTCAGCCCGTGGTTCATCCGGCGCTCGCCTCAGAGTCCCCGATCATCCATGCGCGGAACTTCCGCCTGTTCTACGGGCGCACTCAGGCCCTCTACGACATCACGATGGACTTTCCCCGTCACCGGGTCTCTGCCCTGATCGGCCCCTCCGGGTGCGGCAAATCCACGCTCCTGCGCTCCATCAACCGCCTGAACGATCTGATCGACCACGTGCGGATCGAAGGGGACATGATCCTCAACAACACCTCGGTCTATGCGCCGGACGTTGACGTCATCGACATCCGCAAGCGCATCGGCATGGTCTTCCAGAAGTCCAACCCGTTCCCGATGTCGATTTTCGAGAACGTTGTCTATGCCCTGCGGATCGACGGCGAGCGGAGGCGGTCCGTGCTCGAGGATGCGTGCGAACGCGCCCTGAAGGCCGCGGCACTCTGGGACGAGGTCAAGGACCGGCTCCGTCAATCGGCCCTGGGACTCTCCGGCGGCCAGCAGCAGCGGCTCTGCATTGCGAGGGCCATCGCCGCTGACCCCGAACTTCTGCTCATGGATGAGCCGTGCTCGGCCCTGGACCCGGTCGCGACGCTCCGGATCGAGGAGCTGATCCACGAGATCAGCCAGAGGTACACTGTGGTGATCGTGACCCACAACATGCAGCAGGCTGCCCGAGTTTCAGACTTCACGGCCTTCATGTACCTCGGGCGTTTGATCGAATACGGCAGGACCGCCGATCTCTTCCAGAACCCGCGGCTCCCCGAAACCGAGCAGTACGTGACCGGGCGATTCGGGTAACTCAGCGTAGCGGCCGCGTACCCGCCCTTCGAGACTCCATCAAATCTCCAACGCAGTCTGGGCGAGGGATCCACGCTGGAGCCGTGAGCAACGGCGCTAGACTTCGCAAACGTGGGTGATGCCGGGTTCATGACCGGCATACCCGCATTGTCCACCGTGTACCTTGGCCCCACGAGATTGGCTAGGCCCCTCAGCAGATCCCCAGCGAGCCCGTCATGGCGACCTCATTGCGCTCGATCCCACAGTCCGTCAATGGCTGGAATGCTCAGTACCTGGAAGAGCAGTACCGTGCATTCAAGTCTGATCCTTCCTCGGTGCCATCGGACATGGTCCACTTCTTCCAGGGGTTTGACCTGGCGATGGACCGTGCGGGAGTTGCTCCCGTATCGACGGAGCGTGCAGGCGCAATCGATCCTGGCGATGCTACGACGGTCACCGCCGGGGGAAGCGGCAGCGTGAGCGAAGCACTGCGCCTTCACGCCGGGATTCTGAGCCTCGTCAACGCCTACCGAACTTTCGGGCACCTCGCCTCCAAACTCGACCCATTCGGACGGGAGCGAGCAGGGAATCCGCAACTGAGCCTGACCGCCCACGGCCTGACCGAAGCCGATCGGGCTCGGCCCCTGTCGCGGCTTGGCGGGATGATGTCGTTGCCGTCGCTCCCGGGCACGGCCACGATCGGTGATCTGCTTGATCGGCTGAAGACCGTGTACTGCGGTTCAATCGGCGTGCAGTACACGCACATCTCCGACCCGGCACAACGCGAATGGCTGCGTGAGTTGATCGAGAACCGTGAGAGCCCGGTGACGATCTCGCAGGAAGACAAACTCGCGATCTTCGATGCGCTGGTCCGGTCCGAGGAGTTCGAGCGATTCCTGCAGAAGCGCTACCCGGGTGACAAGCGTTTTTCGTTGGAGGGTGGCGAGTCGCTCATACCCCTGCTCGAGCGCGTGCTCCAGTCCGCCGCGGAGAGCGGTGTCGAAGAGATCGTGCTCGGCATGCCGCACCGTGGCCGGCTGAACGTCCTCAACAACATCCTCGGCAAGACCTATGAGCAGGTCTTCACCGAGTTTGAGGACGCGTACCACAAGTATTCGCCCGACGGCGGTGGTGACGTCAAGTATCACAAGGGGTACTCCGGCGTGCGCCGACTGCGCAACGGGAAGTCCATCCACATGGCGATGGCCTCGAACCCCAGCCACCTCGAGTCGGTCGGGCCCGTGGTCGCCGGGCGTACCCGTGCCAAGCAACGACTCCGCGGCGACAACACTGAGCGCCGTCGGGTCATGGGGCTTCTTCTCCACGGTGACGCGGCGGTCATCGGTCAGGGTGTCGTTGCCGAGCTGCTCGCGATGTCACAGCTCGAAGGCTACCGCGTTGGCGGGATCATCCATGTAGTCGTGAACAACCTGATCGGGTTCACCACCCTGCCGGAAGACTCCAGGTCGTCAGCTTACTGCACGGACCTGGCTCTGTCGGTCGAGGCGCCGGTGTTCCACGTCAACGGCGAGGATCCCGAGGCCGTCGTCGCGGTCGCGCACCTGGCGGTGCAATACCGCCAGCGGTTCGGGCGTGACGCGTGGATCGACATGTACTGCTACCGCAAGTACGGTCACAACGAGCAGGACGAGGCCAGCTACACCCAGCCGGTCATGGCCTCCATGATCAAGGCCATGCCCGGTGTGACTACCGCGTACGGTCAGCATCTGGTCGCCAGCGGGGTAATCAGTGAGCCCAAGCTCGACGAACACCGCGCCGCCCTGTCGAAGCAGCTCGACGCTGCACAGGCCGCGGCCCGGAACAACCCGCACGCCCCGAACATCGACCCGGGCGGTAAGCGGTGGGCGGGTTTCGGCGGTGCCTACAGCCACGAGATTGTGATGACCGGTGTGCCTCGGCCCGTGCTGGAGGAGATCTGCTCGGCCCTGGCTCGTGTGCCCGATGGATTCACCAGCAACCCAAAGCTGGGCAAGCTGCTGGCCGACCGGGCGGCCATCCCAAACTCTGGTGTCGTGAACCACGCCGACGCCGAACTGCTGGCGATCGGATCGCTGCTGCTGGATGGTCACGCCGTGCGGCTCTCCGGCCAGGATGCGCGCCGCGGAACGTTCAGCCAGAGGCACGCGGTGATCCGCGATTTCAGTACCGGCGAGGCGTTCGTGCCGCTCAATACGATGCGCCCGATGCCTGACACCCCCGACCAGGCAGGCAAGTCCAAGGTCAACGGCGTGCTCACGCAGGGCCGGTTCTGCGTCTACGACTCGCCGTTGAGCGAGTTTGCCGTAATGGGCTTCGACTACGGCTATTCGCTGGCTGACCCGAACATGCTCGTGATGTGGGAGGCTCAGTTCGGAGACTTCTGCAACGGTGCCCAGACGATCATCGATCAGTACATCGCCTCGGCCGAGGTGAAGTGGCAGCGGTGGTCGGGCCTTGTGCTGCTGCTGCCGCACGGGTACGAGGGAGCCGGTCCGGAGCACTCTTCCGCGCGGCTGGAGCGGTTCCTGGCACTCTGCGGCAACGACAACATGCAGGTGGTCCATCCCTCGACCGCTTCGCAGATGTTCCACCTGCTCCGGCGACAGGTCTCCCCGCAGAGGCGGTTCCGCAAGCCGCTGATCGTCATGACGCCTAAGGGCAACCTTCGCGTTCCGACATCCGCATTTGAGGAGTTGGTCAGCGGGCACTGGCACGACGTGATCGACGACCCCGTCTTCGAACACGGCCCCGGCGGCAACGCCAAGGCCCGCCCGGACCGTCGCGCGGTGTCGCGCGTCCTGCTGTGCTCCGGGAAGTTCTACCACGAGTTGGCAGCTCGGCGCGAAGAGATCCGGCGCTTTGACACGGCGCTGATCCGCGTCGAGCAGTTCTACCCGTTCAACACACCCCTGTTCCGCGAGATCATCGGCCGCTATCCGGCACGTGCCGAGACCCTCTGGGTTCAGGAGGAGCCCCGCAACGCCGGCGCGTTCCTGTTCATGCGGGACGTGCTGACCTCCGAGGCGGGTGTGAAGAGCCTTGCCTATATCGGTCGCCCTCAGAGCGCGACACCGGCGGTCGGCTCCAAGAACAAGAGCAAGAAGGAGCAGGAGGCCATTCTGACCGAGGCCATCGGCAAGGCCCCCGCGGCCAAGCCCTCCGCGGAACAGACCGACCGTGGCAGCGTCGGTTCTCAGGCTTCAACAGAGAACGGGTCTCCGGCTCCGGCTAGGCCCACCTCTCGGAAGTAGTCCCCGCGCACAGGAGCGTCTCCGCCGACTATCATCCGGGCCCCTGACCGGCCCGGCGCCCGTTCGGGGTGTGATCGAGTGCTCGCGCCGTATCGGGTGACCATGCTCGTCGACATCATCATTCCCGAGATGGGTGAATCCGTTCGCACCGGGGTTGTGGCCAAGTGGCTGAAGGGGGACGGCGATCACGTGCAGCGCGATCAGCCGGTGATGGAGCTCGAGACCGACAAGATCACCGCGGAGATCGTCGCTCCCGCTGCGGGGCGATTGAAGCATCTGGCGATGGTCGGGCAGACGGTTGAAGTGGGGGCACCGGTCGGGCAGGTTGACGACGCAGTCTCGGGAAGTGCCGCCAGTGCCCCGGCCAGGAGCGAGCCAGCTCGGGAGCAGGGCATTCTTCAAGCATTCCCGACGAAGGCATCCTCGACGCCAGGCAAGCCTGCGGCCGACGTGCTGGGGGCAAAGTCCACGCCCTCCGATTCAAAGTCCATCAGCCCGACGAAGGACGTCGCGGCCGAGGTCCGTGCGACCGCGCTCGCTCGCAAACTTGCCGTTGAACACGCGGTTGATCTGGCCGGGCTGACAGGAACAGGACCCGGGGGACGAATCCGGGAACAGGACGTACTCGCTGCGGTGCAGGCACGATCATCGTCGCCGGCAGCGGACCGTACGATGCCGAAGGTCCCGACGCCTGCCCCGCAGGATGCGGTTCCCGCTGCGATCGCGGCAGGCGGTTCAAGAAGAGAGCGTGTTTCTCCGCTGAGGGCCCGCATCGCCGAACGGCTGGTATCTGCGCAGCACACCGCGGCGATGCTGACGACCTTCAACGAGGTCGATATGTCGGGTGTGATGGCGGTCCGTGCACGCTACAAGGAGGAGTTTGAGAAAAAGCACGGCATCGGTCTGGGCTTCATGTCATTCTTCGTCAAAGCGGCGGCCAATGCCCTGCGCCAGTTCCCCGTGGTCAACGCCTTTCTCGCCCAGGGGACGGACGGCGGGCTCGAGGTTGAGTACCACGACGCCGCGCACATTGCCGTCGCGGTCAGCACGCCCAAGGGGTTGACTGTTCCCGTGGTCCGCAACGCCGACACGTTGTCCTTCGCGCAGATCGAAGCGACCATCAAGGATCTGGCAACGCGCGCCAGGGATGGCAAACTTACGCTCGACCTGCTGCAGGGCGGCACGTTCACAATCACCAACGGTGGCGTTTTCGGATCCCTGCTCTCGACTCCGATTCTCAACCCGCCGCAGACGGCGATCCTGGGAATGCACGCGATCAAGAACAGGCCGGTCGAAAACCCTGAGAAACCCGGTGATATTGTGCTCAGGCCGATGATGTACCTGGCGCTCAGCTACGACCACCGGTTGCTCGATGGATCGGAGGCGGTGTCATTCCTGGTGGCGATCAAGAACGCCGTGGAACGTCCTGAGCGGCTGATGTTGCAGATTTGAAGCCGTGAAGGTCTCGGTGGTCGGTGCACGGTCATGCGTGCACCGCAGGTGATGTCGCTCAACCCGTGTTCTCCCCCGTCGGCCTATCCGCGGGCCTACCCATCGGGGCTTGACCGAGGACCGAGAGCATCATCGGCTTGGATTGGGCAGGCTGAGTCTCGTGTTGAGAGGGCGAAGGGGGGGCGGGCGGGATTGGTGTGGCCATCGGCTTCCAACGCCTTCGGGATTCGAAGGCCGCGATGTCGGCCACCGTCATCTTCCGGAGATAGTCCAACGTTTTGGCCCGCTGGGCAGTCCAGAACTGGTGCGCAGGACATGCCCGCTCATCGGAACAGGTATCGGTACCCAGCATGCACCTCTGGTGGATGCACGGGTCATCGAGTGCGACGCAGAGGTCGTAGAGCGTGGTGGACGAGGCCTGCTGGGCCAGCGTGACGCCACCCCCGATCCCGCGCTGGGTGATGACGATTCCTCGCCGTGCGAGTGTCTGCACGATCTTCGCCAGATACGGCGCAGGAATTCCCGCCGCCTCGGCAATGTCCTTGACCAAAACCGGCCTGCCTCCCGCTGCGGCAACGAATCCCAGCGCGGATGCGGCGTACCCCACGGCCTGACTGAGCATGTGAGACTCCACGCGAGTGTGCAAGCAACAGATCAAGTATATCAGACTATTTGACCACGTGATCTGGAAATCATCAAATGCGTGGATTTGTGGTGGTGGTTCATCGAAGTCATTCTGGATTTTTTGCCTTTGATGATTGACAGTGCGATTCTGCGGCGGGACAATATCTGATCTGTGGACCCATAAGTCTTATGGGTGGAGCCCGTTTGCTCCGCGTGCGCGGGTGATGCCTAGAGACCCTGAAGGAGCCCCTCGAATGGAAGGTCGGACAGTACTGGCCGGAGTCGGGCCAGAAGACGGACAGGGCGGCGGTGCGGCCGTACGCCCTGCCTTATCACGGCGTGGAGGGTTGGAGTCGTTCATCTACGACGACGCGATCGTCCGGAAGTTCATGTTGGCGACGTTCGTGTGGGGGCTGGTGGCGGTTCTGGTCGGAGCTCTGATCGCCCTGCAGTTGGCCTGGCCCGCCGCCAATCTGGGGCTGGAGCAGACCGTCTACAGCCGCTTGCGCCCGCTGCACACGAACGCGGCCATCTTCGCGTTTGCGGGGAACGCGATCTTCGCTGCGATCTACTACTCGACTCAGCGGCTGTGCAAGGCCCGCATGTGGAGCGACCGGCTCTCGGCGCTGCACTTCTGGGGGTGGCAGGTCATCATCGTGTCCGCAGCGCTCACGCTGCCCTTCGGCGTGACGCAGGGCAAGGAGTACGCCGAGCTGGAGTGGCCGATCGACATCGCCATAGCGGTGGTTTGGGTGGGGTTCTTCGGCGTGAACTTCTTCATGACACTCAAGCACCGGCGCGAGCGCCACATGTACGTGGCGCTCTGGTTCTACATCGCCACGATCATCACCGTCGCGGTGCTGCACGTGTTCAACAACCTGTCTGTCCCGCTGGGGGTCTTCCATCTGCTCACCACCGGCGAAGTGCTCAGCGCAGGGGAGTTCATGCGGAGTTACCCGATCTACGCGGGCGTTCAGGACGCGTTCATGCAGTGGTGGTACGGGCACAACGCCGTGGCCTTCTTCCTGACCACGCCGTTCCTTGGGCTGATGTACTACTTCCTCCCCAAGGCGGCCGAGCGACCGGTCTTCTCCTACCGCCTGTCGATCATCCACTTCTGGTCGCTGGTGTTCATCTACATCTGGGCCGGCCCCCACCACCTGCACTACACCGCCCTGCCCGCCTGGGCCAGCACCCTGGGCATGCTCTTCTCCATCATGCTCTGGATGCCCTCCTGGGGCGGGGGGATCAACGGCCTGCTCACGCTCCGTGGCGCCTGGCACAAGGTGACAGGCGACCCGGTGCTCAAGTTCTTCGTGGTGGGGATCACGTTCTACATGATGTCCACGTTCGAGGGCCCGATGCTCAGCGTCAAGAGCATCAATGCGCTGTCCCACTACACCGACTGGACCATCGCCCACGTGCACGCCGGGGCTCTGGGCTGGAACGGGTTCATGACCTTCGGGATGCTCTACTGGCTCATGCCGAGGCTCTTCCAGACCTCTCTGTGGAGCACGTTTCTGGCCTCAGCGCACTTCTGGACGGCCACCATCGGAATTCTGCTCTACATCCTCGGCATGTACACCGCCGGCCTGACCCAGGGCCTCATGTGGCGGGCTTTCGATGAGACTGGGGCGCTCAAGTACCCGCAGTTCATCGAGACCGTGACCGCGATCCTGCCCTTCTACTGGATCCGTCTCCTGGGGGGGTTGCTCTTCATCTCGGGCATGGTGATGCTCGGCGTCAACCTGTACATGACCTGGCGCAGCCGTCCGCCCCGCTACGAGGAACCCGTGCACAAGGCGATGCCCCTCTCGGGCAGTGAGCCCGAGAATGTCGCACCACCGACCGAGCTGAGCGCCAACGTCGAGTGGGGCAAGCGCCTCCAAGTCTGGACCACCGGATGGTGGCACCGGGTCTGGGAGCGGCGTCCGTTCAAGTTCAGCGTCATGGTGTTTCTCGCCATCGCCCTCGCCTCACTCTTCGAGATCGTGCCCACGTTCCTGATCCGGTCCAATGTCCCGACTATCGAGAGCGTGAAGCCCTACACACCCCTTGAGCTTGCTGGGCGCGACATCTACATCTCCGAGGGCTGCTACAACTGCCACTCGCAGATGATCCGTCCGATCTGGGCGGAGACCGTCCGCTACGGCGAGTACAGCAAGCCGGGCGAGTTCATCTACGACCGTCCGTTCCAGTGGGGTTCGCGCCGCGCCGGCCCCGATCTGGCCCGCGAGGGGCGAACCAACCCCAGCGCCCACTGGCAGTGGAAGCACCTGATCGCTCCGGCATCCCTGACACCCAACTCCTTGATGCCCCCGTACCCGTGGCTGAACGAGCAGAACCTGAACTTCACGGCGATTCAGAGCAAGGTCCGTCTGATGGCCATGCTCGGTGTGCCGTACGGAAGGCTCATCCAGCCCGGCGAAGCCGAGGCCCACGCGCGTGCCCAGGCACGTCAGATCGCCGAGGCCATCCGTCAGGGTGAAGGTGTCGACGCCAACCATCCGGCGTTGAAGGACTTGGAGAGCCGCAAGATCGTTGCGCTGGTGGCCTACCTCCTCCGACTCGGGCGCGACATCGCCGAGCCCCCGGAGCACGACCCGCTCGCGCCCATCTCCCCCTCACCGAACGCGGACAGAGCACCCGCCGTCGGCAGCTCACAGCAAAGCCCGGACTCCATGCCACAGGAGGTGGTGCATGCGACTGAGTGACATCATGGGACACTTCGACCTGGCTATCTGGCCGTTACTGGCCCTCGGCCTCTTTGTGTCGGTCTTCGTCGTCGCGGTGCTGCGTGCTCTCGGACAGTCTTCGGCAGAGTGCCGGAGAGCAGCCGCACTTCCACTGGATGATGGGCAGGGGGGAACGGAGCCTGCAGGGGCAAGCACACAATCAAAGGGAACCCGATGAGCCTCACGACATCAACTGAAAATCGAAATGTCGTGACGACGGAGCCGGCCTGTGCGCCGGAGATTCCCGGTCACGAGTATGACGGTATCAAAGAGTACGACAACCCGACCCCGGGCTGGTGGATCTGGTTGTTCATCGCGACGGTGATATTCAGTGTTCCGTACTACGTATTTTTTCACCTCGACCCAGATGCGCCGACGATCCAGTCCAACTGGCAGCAGGCCGAAAATGCCGCGACCCAGCGCGTATTCGGCCAGTACCCCGATCTGCCCAATGACGCGGCGACTTACCTCCGTCTGATGGCCGACCGCCGTCTGATGGCGTACGCCGAAGGGCTCTTCAAACTCAACTGCTCCAGCTGCCATGCCTCGGACGGCGGGGGGCGGAATGGTCCCAACCTCACCGACGACCACTACATCAGTGTGCGCACCAAGACAGATCTCTACACGGTCATCACCGACGGCGTTGGCCAGGCCATGCCGCCCTGGCGCAACGCTCTCTCAGACAAGCAGCGCGTCCTGATGGCCGCATATGTCGCATCGCTGCGAGGCACGACGCCCGCAGCTCCCAGATCACCTGAGGGCACGCCGATCCCTCCCTGGCAGGTGGAGCCTGAACCCGCACGCTGACCACGCGAGAAGGGTGAGGGCCACTCAGTACTTTCAGGAGTTTCATGTCTGACAGTCTGCTCAAGCCTGAGTCGCAAGTGCTCTCGACGCTGAACCCGGACGGTTCGCGCCGTAGGCTTCGCCCGCGGCTGGCCAAGGGTCGGTTCCTCAAGTCCCGAGCGGTTGTGGCGTACGGGCTGATCGCACTGTTCGTCGCGCTTCCCTACATCCGGATCAACGGCCGCCCCGCGATCCTGCTCGACATCATCGCACGGGAATTCACACTGTTCGGCAAGACATTCCTGCCGACCGACTCACTCCTGCTGGCCATCCTCGGCGTGGGTGTGTTCGTCACAATCTTCCTGTTGACCGCACTCTTCGGTCGTGTCTGGTGCGGGTGGGGATGCCCGCAGACCGTGTACATGGAGTTCGTGTATCGTCCGATCGAGCGACTCCTGGACGGACCAACCGGCGCCAAGGTCAGGGCTCAGCCCTGGCGAGCCGTTATCAAGCACGCCGCGTTCCTGCTGATCTCGATCTTCATTGCCCACATCTTCGTGGCCTACTTCGTTGGGATCGATCGGCTGATCGAGTGGATCCACGGCTCACCCCTGCAGCACCTGACGGCCTTTCTGGTCATGGTGTCGGTGACAGCGCTGATGATGTTCGATTTCGGCTACTTTCGTGAGCAGATGTGCATCCTGGCATGTCCGTACGGGCGCCTCCAGTCGGTAATGCTCGACCGTGATTCGCTGATCATTTCCTACGACCGACGTCGTGGTGAGCCGAGGGGCAAGGTGCGCCAAAGTGCCGGTACTGAAACGGCAAATGAGGCCGTCAGCATCGGTCTACGGGTGCTTGGGGGTGTCGAATCGGCCGCTCCGGATGTGCAGTTGGGTCTATCCCGGGGCAATGCCCTCGGCGAGACCAAGACCGAGAGTTCCTGCCGCGAGGAACATCATCAAGTTGCACAAAGGTCACGTCAGGGAGACTGTGTGGACTGTGGTCTGTGCGTGGCCGTCTGCCCGACCGGCATCGACATCCGCAACGGGTTGCAGATGGAGTGCATCGGGTGCGCCCAGTGCATCGATGCGTGCGACGGCGTGATGGAGAAGATTCGCCGCCCTCGAGGCCTCATCCGTTACTCGTCGCAGGCTGTCATCGACGGTCGGCGTGCCCGCGTCCTCCGGCCAAGGGTAGTTTATCCGGTGATTCTGCTGGCATTGATCGTGGTGTTCTTCGTGGTGATGTTCACCAAGTCGACACCGGCAGATGTGCTGGTGTTGCGCGGTCGAGGAAGTCCGTTCACCGTGACATCGGAGAAGATGATCCGGAACAACCTGGTACTCTCGATCACCAATCGAACTCGAGAGCCGCGCAGGTACTCGCTGGTCGTCATCGAGCCTGCCGGGAGCATGCTTGAGGTGGCGTCAGGCGATGACCTGCTGACGGTGGGCCCCGGGCTTGTTCAGAAGGTGCCGTTCATCGTGGACATTCCGCCATCCTCGTTCAGCAACGGAACCGCCACAGGGGTATTCGAGGTCACCGATGATCACGGATACAACGCTCGTCTGCGGTTCACCCTCGTCGGACCGATGGCTCTTCCCACACCCAGGCACGCCGGAGGCGCTTTATGAGCCCGGACCGCGAGCACTTTCAGGCCGTTGATGGGAATCCTGCAGAGCCCCGCCGAGTGTTCACCGCAGCACACGTGTCATCGGGTCGAGGGTGGCCGATCATGATCGTGGGGCTGATTCTGCTGAATGTCGCCGTGTGCACGGTCACCGTGGTGGCCGCAGTGATGAGTTCCCGAACCACGACAACCGAGTCGAACTACTACCAGAAGGCTCTCGAGTGGGATCACACGCAGGCCGAGCGGAGAGCCAGCGAAGCACTCGGCTGGTCGGTTCATCTTGAAGCCATCGCGCTGAATGCCGGTGACGGCCGATGGTTGCTCGCCGAGGTCACAGATCGTGAAGGTCACCCGCTGTCCGGCGCGAGCCTGTCAGCCGAGATCTTCCACCGTGCAGACCCTCGCGGCCGTGTGGCGGTCGAACTCACCCAGGTGTTCGACGGCGTGTATCGGGCGTTCGTGCCCATCGACAAGCACGGAACATGGGAGGTGAGAACTCGAACGGTGCACGATCGTTCGACCCATGTGCAATCCACAGCGCTCGTCGTGATGCCACGCGACCTGACGCGCAGGCCAGCCGGCACCCAGGGAGTGGAGCCATGATCGCACTGGTCCTAGCGGTGTTACTTGCCAGCGTGCTCGGCAGCCTGCACTGCGCGGGCATGTGTGGGGCATTCCTTGCGCTTGCCGTGGCAGACTCCACCGACGCGCCCACCAGCGCGTGGGTTCAGCAGGGTGCATATCACGCAGGAAGGCTGATCACCTACGTCGCCCTCGGAGCGACGGCCGGGCTGGTGGGTCAGAACATCGACCTCCAGAGCTCGGTCATGGGCCTTTCGAACATCGCGGCCATCCTGGCCGCAGCCACGATCGCGCTGTTCGGAGTCGTCATTCTGGTCCGACACTGCGGTTACCGCGTTCCACGGGCAGGGATACCCCAGTTCTGGGTGAGCGCCATAGAAGCCGCGCAGCGTGCGGCGTTGAGCCTCGAGCCATTGCGACGCGCGCTGGTCATCGGATTGACAACGACGCTACTGCCGTGCGGGTTTCTGTGGGTGTTTGTGATCACTGCCGCAGGGACCGCGCACCCGCTTCGTGCGATTGTGGTCATGATCGTCTTCTGGATGGGTACGCTCCCGATAATGGTGACCTTTGGAGCGGGAATCCGTGGGCTTTCGGGCAGGTTCGGGCGCCACGCTCCGGTGCTGACCGGTTTGTCCTTGGTCATCATCGGCTTGGGCATGGTGTTCTTCCGGGGATGGATGCCCGTGCCGTGCCACGCTTCGTCCGATGCGGAGATCTTGCACGTCCTTCTGCCCGGGTACTCGGACACCGCAACCCTCGATCATCAAACCTGCAGTGGTAGTGTGAAGTGACAGGACGTGAACGTACCGGCGCAAGTGTCACCGGCGCAGATCAGGTGATCGATCATGACTCCAGCATCCCAGCCCACCTCGGTGAGTGAGCGTGGCGAGGCGGGTGGATCTTCGCAATCGTCAGATGTCTCGTGTGTGCACTGCGGCCTGCCGGTTCCCGGCGCAGACGGCCGATTCTGCTGCGAAGGCTGTCGTGTGGCCCATGCCGTGATCACCGGGGCCGGGCTTGACAGCTACTACCGATTGCTCGATACCACCGAGCACACGCAAGTGATCGAGAAGCATGGTTCGGGTCATCCTTCGGCATATGCCGAGTTCGATGATCCCGCGTTCGGCAGCCTGTATATCAGGCTGCGCCGGGACGGCCTCTCGGAGATGGACCTTCTCGTCCCGACCATGCACTGCGCAGCCTGCATCTGGTTGCTCGAACGCCTGCCGCGCGTGATCCCGGGTGTGGTCGAAGCGCGGGCCCATCTGAGTCGCACCCAAGTGCGCATCACCTTTGACCCCGCTCAGGTGAGGCCGTCATCGATTGCGCACACGATGGGCAAGCTCGGGTACGCGCCGAGTGTGGCCCGCGAACACTCGGCCCGACGGCTTCAGGTCGCAGCGCAGCGGAATCGCCTCGTGCATATCGCCATCGCAGGAGCGTTGTCCGGCAACGTGATGCTGCTGGCGTTCGCCCTGTACGGGGGTGAGTTTCAGGGCATACAGCCCGAGTACTTGGCCCTGTTCCGCTGGCTGTCCCTTCTGCTGGGCCTGACATCGCTGCTCTGGCCGGGGTGGGAGTTCTTCCGCAGCGCGATCGCGGCATTGCGGGCCCGCTCGGTCAACCTTGACGTGCCGATCGCACTCGCCTTAGCGATCGGTTGCCTTATGGGAACCATCAACACCGTCACCAACCAGGGCGAACTGTACTTCGACTCGCTCACAATGCTGGTGTTCTTCCTGCTGATCGGCCGCTTTCTCCAGGCCCGACAGCAGCGCTGGGCGGCGGATGCCGTCGAGCTTCTGTACACCCTGACCCCTCGAAACGCCCGCCGGCTTGATCCGGCATCCGGGCGATTCGTCGAGGTGCCTTGCGACGCGCTGGTTCCCGGTGATCTGGTCGAAGTGCGGGCCGGTGAGAGCATCCCCGCGGACGGCACGGTGATGCTCGGGTCGGCCGGAGTCGATCAGTCGCTGTTGACCGGCGAGGCAGAACCGGTAACTCTCGGGTCTGGAGACCGTGCCTATGCCGGGTGCACCGTCGTCACATCCTCGCTGAGACTTCAGATCGAGGCAGTGGGTGCCCAGACCCGAGCAGGCATGCTGATGGCGATGGTGGAGGAGGCCTCAGCACGACGGGCACCCATCGTGCAGTTTACAGATCGAGTGGCCGTGTGGTTCATCGGTGTGGTGACCGCTCTGGCCGTGCTGACCCTTCTGATCTGGTGGCCGATCGATCCATCAAGAGCCGTGCAACACGCCGCGGCCATGCTCATTGTGACCTGTCCCTGCGCGCTGGGGCTGGCAGTCCCATTGGTGCTGGCGGTGACCATCGGGCGTGGCGCCTCGCGCGGCATCTTCATCAAGGGTGGTGATGTGCTCGAGCACCTGGCTCGCCCGGGTGTCCTCTTCCTGGACAAGACCGGTACTGTGACCATGGGATCGAGTCGGGTCATCTCATGCTCGGTCTCCGAACAGAACATCCAGGCTCTGGCAGCGCTGGAAGCACACTCATCGCACCACACCGCGGCAGCCATTCTGAAGTCGGTCCTTGCCACCGGTTCACTCAACGACAGCCAGATTCAGCTCGCGGCACGGCGCGTGGCAAGGATCACGCAGGTTACCGGTGGCGGTATTTCGGGGCATTTGGATGGGCGAGAGATTGCCGCCGGCACACCAGCGTTTCTGGCCGGGCTTGGTGTGCAGATCTCTGCGGATGACCTGGATGTGGTTAACACGGCGTACCGACAGGGGTTCTCGGCAGTGGTCTATGCGTTGGACGGGCACTCGACCGGAGTGCTGACGATCGGAGATGAGATTCGGCCAGATGCCCCCAGAGTGGTCGGCGATCTTCAGCGCCGGGGCTGGCGGGTGCGGCTCTTGTCCGGCGATGCCCGCGGAGCCGTCCTGGCCGTGGCGCACCGACTCGGGATTGCTGACGAAGACGTGCTCGCAGACCAGACCCCGGAACAGAAACTGGAGATCGTCCAGACCAAGCAGGCCGCTCACCCCGGGACCACGGTGGTCATGATCGGAGACGGCGTGAACGATGCAGCCGCTCTGGCGGCCGCGAGCGTGGGAATCGCGGTCCACAGCGGCTCCGAGGCGGCCTCGACCGCTGCCGACATCCTGTTGGCACGGCCGGGCATTGCTCCAATCCTGGAGGTTGTTGATGCCAGCCGAAGGACAATGGGGGCCATCCGACGCACGCTCAATGCCTCGCTGGCCTACAACTTGGCCGCGGCCGGGCTGACCCTGGCTGGGTTGATTCACCCGATCATCGCGGCCGTGTTCATGCCGCTGAGTTCGCTCACGATGCTGACGATCGCCATGCGGGCGCGCACATTCGATGTTCGGCGAGGTGGTGCACCGATGGTTGCGATCGGAGGGGCGATCGCTTCTGCAGCACCGAAGCCCGTGCTCCAGCAACGCGGGTGTGAGGTCCTCGCATGAGTGTGCTGTACGTGGTGCTGCCGATCGCGTTGGCACTGGCAGGCCTGGCACTGCTGGCCTTCGCCAGGTCCATCCGATCAGGGCAGTATGACGACTTGGACACGCCGCCGATCAGGGCCGTACACGACGACGATTGATCAGGGCGCACCGTTGCCCAGCGCAAGAAAAAGCCCCGGCCATGGAGCCGGGGCGGAGGGGGAGTCATCATCGTGCTTTGTCACGACGCTGAGTGTCTTGTGAGTGGACTCAGTTGCCGCAGTCGGGGCAGAAGGCGCTGAAGAATGAGGAGATGAAGAGGCCGAAGTCGCCGTTGTCGACACAGCCGTCGAACCCTTCGGACGAATCGGTCTGCGCGATGTCGGCTGGGTTGCACTGGGTCACGGGCAGCTCGCCGCAGGTTGACCCGCAGCTGGCGGAGAAGAAGGCCGAGATGAAGAGGCCGAAGTCGCCGTTGTCGACGCAGCCGTCAGGCCCGGGCGACGAGTCGGTCTGGGCGATGTCGGCCGGGTTGCAGGCCACAGAGCCTCCGCCGACCACCAGCGCTGCCGCGGCGCTGATGTCTTCGCCGAGAGCGTTGAAGACGCGGACCGAATAGTTGCCGGCATCGCTTGCCAGTACGCCGGTGATCGTCAGAGTCGCGGTCGTGGCGCCGGAGATCGAGCCACCGTTCGACAACGGAGCATTGTCCTTGCGCCACTCGTACCGGATCGCGTCGCCGGTGGCGACCACGTTGAGCTGCACCGTCGCTCCCTCGGAAACGTTCTCGTTGGAGGGGGACTCCACCACAGACGGAGCGACCTCGACCAGATCAAAGACATAGGCCGTGCCGTTGTTGTCCACCGATGCCAGCACGATGAGGCGCTTCTCATCACGGATCCAGGCGAAGTCGAAAATGGGGTCCACGTTCGGCCCCGTGAAAGTGCTGCCATCGGCGTTCTTCCACTGCGGCGTGACAAAGGGGAACGGCGTGGGTGCGTCGAACGAAGTGATGCGATTCATCACCACGCCCTGCGTGAAGGGGCGTGGAGCCCCGGCGGGCCGATCGTTCCAGACAACGAAGTCGCCCGACAGCCCGCCGTGGAGTATGCGGAGATTCTGGAGCACCACGAAGTCACCCTGGCCGCCCGGGGGCGTGATGACAACGCGCTTCTCCGCGGTCGAGTTTGTCGCCCCGGCCACGGTCGTTCCGTTGGGGTTCCGGCCCACAATGCGCAGCAGGTTGTTCGCGCGGGCCAGGATCATCCCGTTCGTCGGGTGATACTCGTACTGACGATGCAGCGAGTTCGCGGTGCTGGCCGTGTTCGGGGTGACGCCGTCGCCCAGGTAGGTGTGGGGGAACAGCGAGGGGCTGTAGGGGAGCGCCTCGGTGAGCAGTTCGCCCGCACCATCGACGCGCCCGAACCACGTGTACATCTTGTCGATGATGGAGCCGTCACGGAAGTCCATGATCCCGCCGACCGTTCTGAGGGTCCTCGGGCCGACATCGCCAAAGTGGAGCACAGAGGGGATCGCTTCGCCGTCCAGACCGTCGAACGGCGGCGAGGCCGCGTTGTTGTTCGCGGGGTCCGGGCCGAAGTCGAAGGCCGCACCGCCGCCGAGCCGCGCATCGCTGGCCAGAATCGAGGTCGGCGTGGTTGCGAGCAGAATCGGGTTCAACTGAGTGCCGACGTCGTACATCCGCGCCACGATCGAGTTGGAGATCTGCGAGTCACCACCCATGATCAGGCGATCGAGTCCGCCGGGGTTCTTCCGCTCCGCGTAGCGCAAGGAGTGCCAGCCTCGTGCGCTGGACGCCCCCGGTCCGGGGCCGACGTTCGGATCAGGAGTCGGAATGTTCGCGTTGGTCACGATGCCCTGACGCGTTGAGGGCATCGTCCGGAACTGACGCCCAACACCGGTGTTGTCGGGGAACTCGACTTTCACCACCGCAACCCGCCACGGCTGCCACTGCGGGTTCTCGGCGATTCCACCGATGAACCACACGTTGCTGCTGCCGTTGGTCTCGATCGATGCTGGCAGGCCCACGTAGAACGGGTTGGGCGGACGGAACGTGTCGGGCGGCTCGGGATTCAGGCCGTCCTGGCGAAGGCTGAAGAAGTTCTGAGTGAACGCGAACTGGAACGTGGGGTCGCTGGCCGAGACGCTCGCGGTCAGGCCGCAGGCGCCGAGCAGAGCGAGAGCAGAAATCGTCCTCCGCATGGTCACTTCTCCGTGCTGTGGGTGCTCCAGACCCGGGCCCGACGACGCGTGGGGTGGAAGAGGTCCGGCAAAGAATATTCTATAAGATCTTTGCCGAGGCACAAGCCAAAACTGCCTCTTCTGCTCCACTGGACCGGTTTCGCCAGTGTGACGCTGAAGTGGGAGCCGGATCCTCATCGATCGATAGGAGTTTGATAGGGTGTACGGCGAGACAGGGTCAGTTGCCCGCCAAATTGCGAGCAATCTGGGCAGCTCCGGCTGCAGCGTGATGGGCGGACTTGGCAAACTGCAGCGTCCACCCAGGCCGCGCAAGCTTTGTGAGGTCTTTCGTGACTAAATCGCGGAGGTACCCCGCCGCCGTACCACGCCCCAGCTCAAGGCCGACCCCTCCCAGCAGGGCCACATGGTTGGGCCTGTAGAACGCGTGGGCGATGCGGATGGCCCGGACGAGCGCCCGAATGGGAGGGTCCTGGGGAGACGCACGGCAGAGCCAATCGGCGACACCCTTCGGGAAGCGCTTCCGGAGCGCCGGGAGGCCGATGTAAGCCTCGAGGCTTCCTCGCCCGCCGTCGGAGCCGATGGGGGTCTGCTCACCAGGCAGGTCCAGGCTGACATCCACCTGCCCCAGATGCCCAGAAGAGTGTTCAGTGACCAGTCGTTGGACGCCATCATCGAGCACGCAGGCGCCAACGCCCGTTCCGCACGAGATCGCAAGCAGCCGGCCAGCGAGCGGGGGTGTGGCCGATTTCCAGAAGTCGTACGCCGCAGCGAACGCATCCGACACGATCTCTGCTCGCCCGTTCCACCGATCTCCGAGAACCTCTGAGAGCAGCCGATCCAGGGAGAGGCCCACGAGACCGGGCACGTTCATCGACAGCGTGACAACGCGTCGCTCGCGGTCCACGGCGCCGGGGACGCAAAGGCCGACTCCTGCCAGTTTCGCAGGACAGAACCGCGGCGACAGCAGCCCGCGAAGCGCCCGGGTCAGTTCCTGTGCTGACGGGCGCGAGTAGCGTCGGCTGCCGGCCGCTGCGACCACGGCGTCATTCACGAGGATCGCGGCCTTGATGGAAGTGCCGCCGATGTCGACACCTAACCAGGTGTCCTCGTACGGCGGTCTCTCGGAGACGTCGAGCGGCGGTGGTGGGTCGGTCACGGGCGGAGTGTACCGGTGCGCGCCTCAGCGCTGTGACCCGCGCATCCCCTGGGCTTCGCCGCCGCGAAGGGCTTGGAGCAGGTGCACCCGATCGGCCAGATTGATGTACCCGTCGGCGTTCACGTCCGTCGGAGCCTGTGACCACGAGTAGAAGTCGTCGATGTTCACCAGCCCGTCGCCGTTGACGTCCAGCCCCGGTACATCGTCGCCGAACAGTGTGACCGCGATCCAAAGGTCCGCCTCGTTGACGGCGCCATCACCGTTCAGATCCCAGCGGTTCAGGATGCCCGGCACCGGCGGCGGGCCCGGCGTGAACGCGTCGATGAGCGCCTGCAGGGCACGCCCGTCAGGACGGCAGGAATCGCCGAACACGGTTCGCAGCCAGTCCATCGTTAGGAGGGCCAGGTCTCCCTCGTCGATGATGCCATCGCCGTTGATGTCGCATCGAGCGCTCGCGGGCGTGGGCACTATCGGCGAGCCGGAGTACACCGTCAGGAACCACTTCAGGTCATTGGCGTTCACGACGCCGTCACGCCCGTTCGACGTGCCGGTTGCGGTGATGTCGGATCGAAGAGGCGTGGCGCTGCTGGTCAGCCAGGAGACCAGTTGTGCGCGGTAGAGGTCGGCGTTGGGGTTGGGAGCGGTCGAGCCGGGGATCCCGTCGGTCAGGAAGTCCGCCGCGCGGAACCAGCAGAAGTCCATCAGACCCCGGTTCGCGGCCACGTTGAGCTGCGAGGCGACGTCGGGTCGTGAGCCGACGAGATTGGCCAGCCCTGCGACCACGCGCCGCCCCGGCAACGCGTTCTGCGCGTTGAGCAGTTCGTTGTTGATCGAGGTCGTGGTGGACCCGTACGCCATGATGAAGAATGCCCGCGTCCCCGTGAGTGTGCCCCAGCGCGGCAGGTCGATCATCTTGCTGAGATGGATCGCGTCGTTCCAGTTGCCGAAACTGACCGCGGAGAAGAGCGGCGAGGGCGAAACCGCCTCCACCGACTCGCGCAACTGCCGGAGCGCCTCGGTGATGTTGGCCCGGTTCCAGTTGATCCAGTTGGGATGGGCGCCGCTGCTGACCACGCCGGTTGACGTGCTGTAGGACACCGAGCCCGAGCAGTTGGTCACGCTGGCGAGCGGGTTGACCAGGGCGCCCGAAGCGTTCCGGAAGTTCGCGAGGGCCCAGTCGTCATAGGACCACGGCGCGACGTTGTTCTGGTTGTTCGGCGGGTTGCCCAGGGGGAAGAAGTGGTAATCCGCCTGGATGCCCTCAAGCCCGTGGTACCGCTGCGCCAGGCCGCTGAAGTACTCGTTCAACGCCGTCCGCACGCCGGGATTCCCGAGATTCACGAAGCGTTGGCTGGCCAGATCCCCGGTCAGCGTGTTGAGACTGGATCCCGTGCAGGGGGAGGGGCTCGTGGCCTCGTTCCGTGCGACAGAAACGTGCTTCACCACCCAAGAGGGGTTGGCCGCCAGCAGTGGTGAGGGGTTTGTCCCGAAGTCCAGGTACCCCGTCTCGCACCACGAGTGGATGCGCATGTTATAGCGGTTGGCGATGGCGATTACGCCCTGCAGGTAGTCGAAGCCGAAGTGCTGCGGAAAGGCCGCCAGGCCGACGGCCCCAGTGTCCCGGCCCCAGTACAGCGTCTCCACGAACAGGTCAGTCAACCCCGCTTGCGCCAGGTTCGAGATCACACTCTCCATTACCGGCGGTACAGCGCCTGCCACCGGGCTTGGCGGTCGGATCCAGGCTCCACGGATCGGCCGCGAATAGCCGTCGGAACCACGCGGCGGATTGATCCGGACACCCAGGTGGTTGGCGACCGCTCGAAACGAGCCGTCAGAGGGATTGTTCTGGATGACGCCGCCACTGTCAGGCTGCCAGACGAACGACGACGAGCCGCCACCATCCAGATTGACCGCTCGCCATGCGCCGAACTCGATCATCAGGTCCGCCAACTCCGGCAGGGTCATTCCGACCGACGGAGGAGAGCCGGTATTGCGGCCGTCCACGACGGCGATGATCAGCCGCGAGCCGTCCTGATTGACCCCGACCGCAGTACGAGGGTTGCGAGTGCCGGGCTCAACTCGCGCGGTGGCTCCGGTGTTCACGCCGTTGGTGACCAGCAGTGTGCCCGGGTCCGAGTCGGTGGAGGAAGGACCAACGCCCGCGACAGCATCAACTACGCCCGGGTGTCCTGCGGACCCTGCGGGATCAATGAAGTCGATCCGGGCACGCCGATCCGAGAGGAAGACGAGCGCGGGATCACCAAACGCGCCGAACTGTCGTGCCGGTGAGACCAGCACGCCGTCGCTGATGCTCAGGCCCACGATGTCGGCACGGCCACCGCCGAGCGTGGCGAAGAAATTGGCGTTGATCGCGAGCCTCGCGCCGACACTTGTACGCCAGGTCGGTACCGTGGTCAGCAGGGCATCTCCCGCTCCGGGCGCTGCTCGCCCGGTCGTCACAATCTCGACGTTCGGATCAAGCAGGTCCACGATCGCGATGTAGCAGCGGGCAATCCCTGCGCCGGTACCGCCTCCTGCGGGCAGGTTCCTGGTGACCTGCTGATAGGTCACCGGTTGAGCGAGTGTGCAGGTGACAATGCACAAGCACAGCAGCGCACCGGCCAGCCGTGCCCTTAGCCCGATCCCCCGTACACACTGATCGAAATCCAAGGCGTGTCGCGACAACAGGTGCTCCTGCATTCCGGGATCGACCCACCAAGTGCCGGTCTTCTAGAAGATTCACCCACTGGAGGCTGCACGGCAACCCTGAATCGAATGTTTTGGAGGCTCAGGGATGTTTGGGAGAAGTGAGGTGCGGGGTGATGAACGTGCGTGGAGCGGGAACCAAACGCACTTATCGCTTGAGAGCGGCCTTCTCGGAACGACGATCAACGATCAACTCAACTCTGGATGTGCCGGCCGATACGGTCCGCGCCACGACCGGGTCGTCAGCGGAGACATGTACCGGATCACCGTGGTACGTCCAGCGCGTTCCGTCGTGCACGATGACTCGGTAGTGTCCCGGCTCGACTCCAGACAACTGCCATCGCCGTTGACCCTCGGGCACGCGATCCTGATCAGGATCGACCGAGAGCGCGACGCTCGGTCGCCGCCAACCATCACGGAAGTGGGGGTTGCGAGCCGCGCCGATCGATCGGTAGTGCTCCGTGAGTTGATCGGCGAAGATGTCCAGAACCCCTCGGCTGAACCAGTGCACGTGCCCGCCGTTGCCGAGCGTCCGGACCAGTTCCATTGATTGGCGCAACTGGTCCCACGTTGAGTCGGCGCCATCGCCGACCAGGCGGATGCCGGCGATGAGGTCGCGCTGGCGGTCGGCTCCAAGGTCCTTCATGTGGCGAACCTGATCGAGCCATGTCCGCTCGAAGGCCTCGAAGGAGAATCGGTAGTTCTGTGGTATGAACTCGTCCCACCGCGGTGTTTCCCGCTGTCCGACCCACTCAGGAGTACCCCGGTACGCGTCGGCTCGCGTCCACGCCGCCCAGCGCGGCCACTCCAGCAGATAGTTTTCCCAGCACCACGGGTAAACGGCCGGTGAAAGTGAGATCAGCAGTCCGGGGTGGGTTCCGCGGATGTGCTGCGTGAACTGCTTTGAAAACTCGTTGACGTGATCCGCCCGCCAGCGCATCCACCCGGGGTCCCTGGGGTTGGACGGCGGGCGTGCACCCTGGTGCGCCTGCCTGTATGCCTCGACCGTGAACTCGTCGTAGCCCATGTCGTAGTAGGGCCAGACGATCCGGTCGTCCAGCTGCACCCCGTCCAGGTCGTACTTGTCGGCGGCCTCGAGCACGATCTCGAGCAGGAACCGGCGAGCCTCAGGGTGCATCGGGTTCATCCAGACGAACCCGTTCTTGGCCACCTCGTTGCCGTGGATGTCGCGTGAGAGCCAGTGCGGGTACATCCGGCGCAGGTGATTGTTGGTGTCCTTGTGGGCGGCCATGAACCCGTACTCGAACCAGGCGATGTAGATCAGCCCCTGTCTGTGAGCTTCGATGAGCGTCTCTTCCAGCAGATCGCGGAACTCGGCCGGCTTGTCGGGATCGGACGGATCCATCTTGACCAGCGCCGGACGCCGGTCCACGCCGATCGTCCGCTTCAGGACTTCCGAGGGGTACTGCGTGTAGCCGTTCTTCCAGGTTTCCACGTAGACCGTGTTCAGGCCGATCTCGCGCAGACGGCGCATGGTGGTGGCGGTGTGCTGCGGCGTGGCGATGGCGTCGTTGGCGGTGGTGGTGATCCACGTGCCGCGGACCTCCGCAACGTCCGCACGGGGCTGGGCAGGAGGTCCGGGCGGGGGCGACTGAGGGTTGACGGCACACGCGGCCGAGCAGGCCACGAGGGCTGCTCCGAAACCTCCAAGAAACGAACGCACCATGCGAGTACCCTCCGGCTCACGATCCCGCGTGAACGCGGGCATAGAGCATGATCTCACGGGGTCGAACACGCGGCCCGGTGACCGCAACGGAAGGATAAGCGAACATGTCGGCAGGTCCATTTCGGCTGGGCATCATCGGGGCGGGTGGGATTTCCGGCGCACACGCCGCTGCGGTCAAGGCCGCACCGGACCGGCTGAGCCTTGCAGCGGTCGTCGATCCGTCCGCTGAGGCCCGCCAGAAGCTCGCCGACGACTTCGGCGCAAAGGTCTTTGCCGACGCGGCCGATCTGCTGGACGCACACTCGCGGGCCGGCAAGCCCGGCCTGGTTGACGGCCTCGTGGTCTGCACGCCCCCCAACCACCGCATCGGCATCATCGGTGCCGCCCTGAAGGCCGGGGTGCCGGTGCTGAGCGAGAAGCCTCTTGCCCACACGCTTGCGGACGCGAAGAAACTGGAGGCCTTGGCCCGCCGCTACCGGAGAGTGCCTGCGTACGTCGGCTACTGCCACAGGTTTACCCCGGCGATCAAACGCATGCAAGATCTGGTGCGCGAAGGGCGGATCGGGCGCCTGCACCGAGTCGAGAACTTCTTTGCATGCGACCTGCCGGGCCACGAGAAGAAGTGGTTCAGCGATCTGCGCAAGTCCGGTGGCGGGGCCTATCTGGACATGGGCAGCCACTCGGTGGACCTGCTGCACACGCTCATCGGGCCGTGCCGCACGCTCGGCGCGGTCTACGACCACAAGTGGCGAGGCCGCGCTGAAACCGGCGCCACCGTGCTGCTGCGATCCCAGAAGAAGTCCGGGTCGAATATCCCCGCGGGCGTGGCGGGCATCATCATCAGCGGTTGGGCTGAATCCAGCCGTTTCACACTCACGCTCGTTGGTGACGGGGGCTCGCTTTCGTACGACTACGAGAAGCCCGAGGAACTGGTTTTCCGGTCGCTGGAGGGCAAGGCGGAGGTCAGCACCGTGGAGTCCTGCGGAGTGCGGTTCTTGCTCCAACTGCTGGCCTTCGCCGACGCAGCGCGGTCCCGCGTTCGCACGCCGCTGGCTACCTTTGCCGACGGCCTCGCCTCAGCGAAGCTAGCCGCCGAGGCCAACCGGCTCGCCCGCTGATGGGTGTGCGGAGGGAGGGTGTGTGTGGGGATTACTCGGGGGGCAGCGGCTGGATGCCGACAAAGCGGCGGATGCTCCATCGCCCGAGGTAGATCACCGGGGTGAGCGCGATCGCGATCACCAGCTTCAGCACGTAGCCGGTCAGCGCCATGGAGAACACGAAACCCAGCGTGGCCGATTCCTCGCCGAGCAGCCGCGGGAACAGCCAGAAGAACAAGAACGTGATCACGAAACTGTCGAAGAGCTGGGAGATAACGGTGCTCCCCGTGGCCCGCAGCCAGACCATCCGCCCGCGCGTGAGCCGCTTGAAGATCCCGAAGAGGAAGATGTCCAGCAGCGACCCGAGCAGGAACGCCACCACCGACGCGATGTACATCAGCGAGGCGGACCCGAAGATGTTTTCGAACGCGACTGCGGTCGCCGTCCCCGGCACGCCTTCCTTGATCGGGATCTGACGCGCCACGGTGATCAGCACGAAGGCCAGCAGGGCCATCGAGAACCCGATGTACGCGATGCGGCGTGCGGCCTTCTTGCCGTAGTACTCGTTGACCAGATCGGTCAGCACGAACGTGATCGGAAATGGCAGCATGCCCACGGTGTGCTCGATGGGGAGCACGGTCCCCTCGGTCCATTCCAGGTCGATCCGGAAGAGTTTCACACCGAGCACGTTGGCCATGAGCAGGCAGGTAACGAACACCCCCGTCAGCCACATGTAGAGCCGTTGCCCCGGCGTGAACTGCCAGGGGTGTGTCGTGGTCAGTGATGGCTGCTGAAGCGACGCATCGGCGGGGGCTGTGCTCATGGGAAATCCGGGAGTGTCGGGCAATCCTGGCAACCGGCGGCGGCAGGCACGACGGGTGAGGTCAGTCTACAGACGGCTACGCTCGACGTGAGGGGAGCCCCCGATGGGCCGGTTTCGCTCCGGGGTGAATCTGCGGGAACACCCCCAAACAGGCATTGGCCTTGGGTACTTCGGCACCCGGGCTGAGGCCTGTACACTGCAGGAATTCCGTTCGACCGATCTGGACAAGCACATCTCTCAATGGGCGTCCGCACATGGCCAGCGAATCTTTCGATCGAGTCGGAGTGTGTGGCCTGACGATGCTGTTCTTGGTCATCGCGGGCTCGGCCGAGTATGCATCGCTCTCCCTGAACAAGACTGGACGGGACTCCGCGGGGTGCCGTGCACGAAACGCCGAAGCACTCATCGCCCCCGACGTGTCAGAGGTCCAGCGGCCGACTCTGGACCGGCTCAAGGCGCTGGTGGGAGAGTGGGAGATCGTCGTGGAAGGCAAGCCCGCGCTGGCCGTCGTGGTGAAGGTCACATCGAACGGGTCTGTGGTTCACGAGACCATGTTTCCGGGAAGCGCCCACGAGATGGTCAACATCTACCACCAGAACGGTGACGAGCTGATCTGCACTCACTACTGCGCCGCCGGGAACCAGCCGCGGATGCGCTGCACCAGTGTCGCTCCGGACGGGTCGATGCGATTCACCTTCAAGGATGTCACGAATCTCAAGGTTCCCGATCAGGAGCACATGGGTGAAGTCGTCCTGGCGTTCGACGGGCAGGACGGCTATACCCAGCGATGGTGGTCGGTGCAGCAGGGGCAGCGCAAGGGCGAGCACGTCACGATCGAGATGCGCAGGCGGGTACCGCCCACCCCGAAGCCCGGGTCCTGAGGTGTGTCCGCCGCCGTGGGGATACCCTTGCGGCCGATGACCACTCCAACCCACGCCCCGACGACCGAGTTCGAGAAGCTGGACCGCTGTGCGGGTCTCGATCATCGCCCGCGCGTGCTGCTCGGGAAGATGGGGCTGGACGGGCACGACCGAGGCGTGAAGGTCATCGCAAGGGCTCTCAGGGATTCCGGTGTTCACGTGATTTACTCGGGTCTCTGGCAGACTCCCCGAAGCCTCGCGATCTCTGCTCGCGACGAGGACTGCGACGTCATCGCCGCCAGCATGATGAGCAACTCACACTTGGTTCTTGGTCCAAGGCTGCTGCAGGAACTCAGGACGCTCGGGCGGCCCGACATCCCCGTCTACATGGGCGGGATCCTGCCCGCCGAGGACATGCCCAGCCTGGCGGAGATCGGCGTGGCCCGGTGCTTCACGACGGGCACGGGCCTGCTCGAGATTGTCGAGGCGGTTCACGGGGCGGTGAAGCCATACGCCGACGTACTGAGCGACGCAACACCGGTTGCGCAACTGGCCCGTGACATCTCCATGGTCCACTCGGGGCGCCCCGTGAGAGCGTGCGCCAAACGGAAGCGTCCGGCGCGAGTGATTGGTGTGACCGGCTCACCCGGGGCCGGCAAGAGCACGATCGTCGCGGCACTGGCCGGCGAGTACTCGCGGCGGGCTACGGCCGGCGCGGCCAGCGCCGCCGGCGGCACGGGCGGGAGAGTCGCCGTCGTGGCGTTTGATCCGATCTCGCCGATCACCAGCGGCGCGCTGCTCGGCGATCGACTCCGCGTGGATTTCAACAGCCTCGATGAATCTGTGTTCTATCGCTCTCTGGCCATCCCGGGCGAGGACTACCACGCACTGAGCGACATCATCGAACTCATCGGCGGTTGCGATGTTCCCGGCGGCGGCTTCCAGACGGTCTTTGTCGAAACCGTTGGTGCCGGGCAGAACGAAACACGCATCCGTCAGTTTGTCGATCGGACGATAGTCGTGCTCACGCCGGGCATGGGCGACGCGGTGCAGATGGACAAGGCGGGGATCCTGGAAATCGCCGACCTCTTCGTCTGCAACAAGGCGGACTTTCCCGGCCAGAACGAACTGGTCCGCAACCTGCGGGATGCTGCAGGGCGCCGGCCGGTTCTTGAGACCGTGGCGACTATGGGCAAGGGCATCCCGGAACTGCTGGATTGGGTGCTTGCCTGAGTCCGGGGTTGTCCGTAGCGAGCGTCCAAAGCGTGCCCTGCACTAATCCCAGTTGAGGTTCGGGCCCCGTTGAACGGGGACATGTTCAACTTCAATAGTGTCATCGATTGTGGTGCCGGGGCACCCAAAGTGCCGCGGCCTGCGTACTGTGGCCGCTCAGGTCAGGAGGAGCCGTGTCCGCTCGCGCACATCAAGATCCCCACGACGGGGCGTCTCGAACAGCGGGAAACGCCCCCGAGGGTCTTCCGCGCGCGGTCCTTGACACTGACGATGTCATCACGCCCGCGGTGACCGATCCGCAGACACTCGATCCGTCGCTGGAATCGGGCGTGGCCCGGGACGAGCCCCGTGTCCGACGCCCGAGGGCTGTGGCGATCCCGGGTGCGGGCTACCTCGCGGCCATGCCCCGCGCTATCCAGCGGCTCAAACGGGACCTGGCGGAGACCGGTCCGATCCGATCTGGACGGCTCGCGGGACTGACCCTTGGGGCAGCGATCTGGACTCTGGCATGGCCGATTCTTGCCGAGTCAGCCTTGAACACCCTGATCGGCTTGGTGGATACCTGGCTGGCCGCCCACGCGTCTCGCACGGCGATTGACGCGGTCGGCGGTGCAGCGTACCTCGTCTGGTTTGTCGGCCTGATCACCATGGCGATCAGCGTCGGAGCCACCGCCCTCATAGCCCGGTCCATCGGCGCCGGGAGAGCCGCCATTGCCCGTGCGGCGCTCGGTCAGGCGATTGTGCTGGCCGTCATCGGCGGTGTACTGACGGCCCTCCTCCTGGCGTCCGTGGCGTGGCCGTTGGCTGTTGCGATGAGCCTCTCCGGCGAGGCCGCGGAGGAGTTCGTGGGCTACCTGCGGGCGTTCTGCGTGGGGATCCCTTTTTCCACAATTCTGTTTGTCGGAAACGCCTGCTGCCGTGGGGCCGGCGACGCCAGACGACCGCTCATGGTCATGGTGGCTGTCAACGTGGTGAACCTCGTGGCCTCCTGGGGCCTGGCCTATGGGGCCGGGATGGGTGTGGTTGGGATCGGGCTTGGGACGGCCCTCGCCCACCTGGCAGGAGCGATTGCGATTCTGGGTTTCCTCCTGCAAGGTACAGGCGGGCTGCAACTGCGAAGGCATTGGCTCCGCCTCCACCGGGTCACGACCTACCGGCTGTTGCGACTGGGTTTCCCGAACTTTCTCGAGACCTTCGGGATGTGGTTCGCCAATCTGCTGATCGCGCTCATGGTCGGGCTCCTCTCGGCGGATGCAGCGCGGAAGGCCGCCGCGGCGTCCGGTCTTGCCATCGAGGGGGCGGGAGGCATGCTCGGCTCGCACCTGATTGCGATCCGACTCGAAGCGTTCAGCTTTCTCTGCGGGTTTGCGATGGGAACCGCGGCCGGTGCGCTCTGCGGCCAGTTTCTCGGTGCCGGATCGGTCAGGATGGCGAGGAAGGCTGTCCTGGTGTGCGCTGGGATCGGTGCCCTGATCATGGGCTTGATGGGGCTGGTGTACATCTTCGGCGGCACCGCGCTGACGGCGATGCTTACGGGCGATCCCCGCCTGTTGGACATGGCCCCGCGCCTGCTCTTCATCACGGGTCTGGTGCAGGTACCGTTCGCCATCGCGATCGTGTTTCGATCGGCGCTCCACGGTGCCGGGGATGTTCGCGCGGTCATGTGGATGACCTGGATCTCGCAGTGGGGGCTTCGACTCCCGCTGGCCTATGCACTCTCAGGGGTCAATGTCCCCGTGCCCGCGTGGCTGAGTGGGCGTGAGGGTGTGGTGATCGAGAACCCGTTCCCGTTTGATTGGGGGCTGCCTGGGTTGTGGATCGGGCTCTCCCTGGAGATCTGCATCCGGTGTGCGATCTACACCGGGCGGCTCGCCGGTGGGCGCTGGGCTCGCGCCCGGGTCTGAGCGCCAGACGTGAGCTACGCTGTGTTGGTGAGGTGATGGTGGTGTACAGCGACAGATACGCGGCCATGTGACTGCGGTGCATGTGCCTTCAGTTCGAGCGGATGAAGCCGTGAGGCGCTCAGTTGGCCGATGCGGCGGAGCGGGCCTGTCGTCCGGATTGCGTCTGAGGTGCGGGCGAGTCCTGATCCTCGGTGATCCTGAAGCCCAGCTTGGCGGCAAGATTTTCAAAGGAAAGCGCTCCGACCGCACCAACCTGGGGCAGTTGCCCGGGAGCAGAGGCGATGCGCGGGCGTTCCGCGAAGAGTGTCACGTAGTTCTGAGGTTGAGCACGCACCAGTTCCTGATAGTGCGGCCAGAACTCCACAATGTTGATGATGGCCACTCCCAGGCGCGGAGGCAGCACGACCTCCACGATCCGCTGATCGATCGGCTGTTCCATGATGGGCAGGGCGTATGTCAGTCGCTCAACGTGACCCATGACCTGGCTGACATAGTCGGTCCCCGCGGCAAAGTCGGGAAGCACCTGCTGCGGGCGCCGTGAGACTTCCTCGCGTTGGACCAGTGAAGCGGTGTACCCCCTCGCGGCCAGTTCCCCGGCGAGGGCTTCGAACGACCCGAACCGGGCCATGGTCACCAGGATCGAGGCGTCCGCCTTGAGCCGTTCGAATGCTGAGAGGGCCCTGAGATCTTCGATGACCTGCGAACGAACGCCCTCATCCTCAAGCGACGGTGTGCGCTCTTCGCGCACGTCTCGGACAAGGATCCAGTGCAGCACGCGGCTGGGTACTCCGGCCTCAAACCTTCGCTCGGTGAGCGGGCGCAGCAGAACGACCCCGGGGCGGATGTCGACGAACTTGCGTTCGGGCTTGAACACGTCGAGCGACGCGAGAATGTTCGTGAGCGGGATGCCGACCCCACGCCCGGCCATGGTCGGGTCTTCCAGGCGGGCCAGCCCGATTCCCGGCTGGGCCGTGGCGTTCTGCAGTGTTACCCACCGGGTGCCGCGCGTCACCTCCAGAGGGGAGACGAACGGGTCAGCACCGGTCTGGGCTCCGCTGGAGAGTTCCTCGATCTTGCCCTTGATCGCGGCCGCAGCGCCGGAGGCAGCGGCACGTGCCGAGGTCTCCAGATCGATGGGGCGTCCGGTGCGGTCGGCGGTTTCCTGTTCCGCGGAGATGGCGCGCTCGATACCGCGTTGTGCAGCGTCGGCCAGTTCACGTCGGATCTGTTCGGTCGCCTGGCGGGTCAGCTCGGCGTCGGAGACGGCCCCGGCCGAGGCCCTCATCGCATCCGCGCGCGCGAGCACCCAGGCCCGCGAGATCGTGACCGAATTGGCAATCTGGTCGATAGGGGCAGAGACCACGTCGATTTTGGCGGCGCTCGACAGCCGGTACCCGAAGGGCGGGTCAGCGGTTCGCAGCACACCCGTGGCCCGTTCGCGCTGGGCTTCGAGGCTGTCGAAGGGGAACCGGTCGCGGTACTTCTCGAAATGTGCAGCGACCTGCTCTTCGCCGGGCTCAGGTTCGGCGGCTGTAGTGGTGCGATCCACCGACAGGAAGTACCGGTCCACGAAGGCGCGGTCGTACTTCTGGCGCAGTTCAGCGGCGAGGCGTGGCGTCGACCCGCGGGCCGCGCCTTGGTAGAGGCGGATGAGACGCATGATGCCGGCGGCCTCTTCCAGCGCCTCACCGACCTGCACGGTCGGGCCGCGGTCGCCGGTGATCATGGGCGCGCTGTCACGGGCGATCCGCGCGAGCAGCTCCGCGGCCTGGTTGTACTGCATCATCTTCATCTGCTGCTCGATCCGTGCCATGTCGTCGGCAGGGTTGATCAACAGGTTCAGCGGCGGGGATCGCCAGTCCGGACCGAACGACCCCGCGAAGAACAGGTCGGTCACCAGTTCGCCGAACTCGCGCGGCTGGACCGTGTTGCCGATGAGCCCGTGACGCCGTGCTTCCTCAGCCAGTAGCAGCCAGTGGTCTGAGTTGCGAATCCCCAGCACGCGTTCGAAGAACGCGTTGACGAAGATCGAAGGGTCGAAGTTCTGTTCCGCGGCGAACATCCTCAGGGTCTGCTTGAACGCGTCCTCGCGCAACCGCGTCAGTTGCAGGTCCCGCTGGGAGACGGACCGCCCACCGAGCCGGAAGACTTCCGCGTCCCACTGGCGGTGCTGCAGGTTGGTCAGGAACTGCTGGCCGACAAAGACAAAGACGATCAGCACTCCGAAACAGACCAACAGGTAGATCTTGTATTTTTTGAGCAGCTTGACCATCGTGGTCCCCGGGTGTTCTGGAGAGCGGCGCCGGCCCTCGCGGTAGCGAGAGCGCCGGCACCGGGCAGGTGTCGCGTTACTCCGGAGCGGGACAGCCGGCATGCCTGCCTTGGTCCCGATACCGGAAGATCGGTGATCGTACCCGATCCCGCCCGGGTGCCCGGCCAGGGCGTATCAGCGCGGCACCTTGGGAGTGGATCGACGACATCCCGGTGATTACCGGTAGAACTCGACGATCAGGTTCGGGTTGACGTCGAACGGGATCTGGTCCGAGGTCGGCAACGCCAGAATCTTGGCGGTCAGTTCCCCGGGGTTGAAGTCGATCCACTGCGGTACTTCGTGCCCCGCCTTCGACTCCATGTTCTCACGAACCAATTTCTGGATCTTCGGCTTCAGCGTGATGACGTCGCCGACCGAGACGGCAGCGGAGGGCCTGTCGGTCTTGCGGCCGTTGAGCAGAACGTGGCCGTGCGCAACCAACTGACGGGCGGCCCAGATCGTGCGGGCCATGCCGCACCGCCGGATCACGTTGTCCAGCCGGACCTCAAGCAGTCGCAGCAGCACTTCGCCGGAGTTTCCCTTGGAGCGTGCGGCCAGGGCCACGTAGCGGCGGAATTGACGTTCCAGAACGCTGTAGTGGTAGCGGACCTTCTGCTTCTCGTTCAGACGCACGCCGTAGTCGCGCAGGCGACGACCCCGGTAGCCGTGAACGCCCGGGTACACCAACTGCCGCTTGGACGTGTGTTTGGGGTTGTCCTCAACGGGGACACCCACGCGGCGGGAGAGCTTCAACTTTGGACCGATATACCGCGCCATCGAATACCTCCGTCACCACAGCCGACACCCGCACAGATGCGGAGGGTGCCCGTGGCGTGCCGGACAAGCCGGCGATCTGCGTCCGTGGACCGCGGCTGCGGGCGGACAGGTGAGATCCGGGCAGAAACGTTTCTGGCCCTTGGGGCGGGATTGAAGGACCGCCGGAGGGGCGAATCAAGCACCACACACCACGACGGTCGGCCAGAACCGGGGTTTGCGGGCGGAAGTTCGGGTTGACGTTCCCGTTGAGACCGCGGAAATCACCCCGTGGATTGCCGAAGTGAGCCTATGGCCTGGCTCAGGGCTCGTTCATCGGGGTTTTCGATGACTCGGACTTTGGCCCCCCGGATTGGCACGATCAGGCGCAATCGCCCACCGGCCGATTTCTTGTCGTCACGCATCCGATCGAGCAACACCGCCGCGGGGGGCAGGCCCGACACCCGCGTCGGCAGCCCAAGCGCCGAGAGTGCCGCTTCAACTGTTGCACCCAGCCCGCTCGGATGAAGCCGCAGGTTCTCCGCGAGGCGCGCCGCGGCCAGAAGCCCGAGGCCCACGGCTTCGCCGTGCTTGAGCGGGCCGGCGGTCAGAACCGGTGCACACGTGCGATCCCCCGTCGATCCTGGTGTGAAGAAGGTCAGGCCGTGCAGGACCTCGAACACGTGCGCGAACGTGTGACCCAGGTTGAGGGCCATCCGACCGCCGCCACGGTCGTTCGAGACTTCGCGTTCATCGCGCTGCACGACCCGGGCCTTCAACACCACGCTGCGGTGGACGGCCTCGGCCACAGTCGGCATGTTTCGCTCGCGAAGAGCAGCGGCGTTCCTGATTATCCAATCGAGCAGTTTCGGATCACCCGCCTGCCCCCCGATTAGTCCGTGCTTGAGCACCTCGGCGCAGCCGGCCCGGTACTCGCGTTCAGGAAGCGTCTGCAGCAGCAGGAGGTCGGCCAGCACAACGACCGGCTGATGGAACGAACCGACCGCGTTCTTGACGAGCCTGCTCTTCGACCCGGGCTGTGTCTCACCAGTAAGATCCGAAGTGTTCGGAACCACAAGGTTCGCCCCGGTCTTGCCCCCAACGGATGCATCGACCATCGCCAGCAAGGTGGAGGGGCACAGCACGACATCAACCCCGCGCCGGTACAGCGAGGCGGCCAGACCTGTGAGGTCGCCGACGATGCCGCCACCGACCCCGATGAACAGATCCCCACGGTCGAGGCGCAACCGCGCCGATTCGGTGAGCAGCCGTTCCGCCGTGGACAAGGACTTCTCGAACTCCTCGGCCTTGATGACGCACACCCCCCAGCGGATCCGGTGTGTGTCCAGCAGCCGGAAGAGCGGCTCGACCGATGACGGTCCAAGGCCCGCATCGACTGCGACCAGTGCCGCCCGCCGGCCTTTCAGCGTCGTGAGCAGAGCCTTGTGCGGCTCAGACAGGAGACCGGCACCGATGACGATCTGGCATGTACGGGGCGGGAGGCCGGGGAGCCGCAACACATGCGTTGAGGTGCGGATCGAGCGTCGTGCGGGGGCGGGCTTTTTCGGGCCTGACCGTGATGGCCGTGGCGCGCCTGCGCGTTTGCTTGACGGGGACTTTGAGGGCCTGGCCACGCGCTTGGGGCGGGCGGAACCGGATCGGGCTGACCTTGCCGGCTTGGGCATGTCGTGGCTCGTGAGGGCGTGACGTCCCGCAAGGGGGCGGGTACATCAGGGCGTGCCGGTTGAGGGCTCGTACCTCATCAGGGACTCGATGCGGTTGTTCTCGCCGATGATGGCCACCTTTGGGCGGTGGTCTGCGTACTCGGCATCGCTCATCAGCGCGTAGTGCATGATGATGATTTTGTCGCCGGGCTCGACCATGTGGGCGGCAGCGCCGTTGACCTCGATGATGCCCGAGCCGCGCCCTCCCAGGAAGATGTAGGTGATGAACCGCTCGCCGTTTCGGCAGTTGGCCACATGAACCGCGTCGTTGACGCGCATGCCGACGGCGTCGAGGAGATCGGCGTCGATCGTGATGGACCCGATGTAGTCCGGCCTGGCCGCGGTCACGCGGGCCATGTGGATCTTGCTGTGCAAAACGTTGCGAAGCATGCGGGTCCGTGCGCTCAGCCGCGGCGTGACGGGGTGCGTTGGGCCGGACGCTGGTCCGGCAGATCCCACTCCAGGCGTGGGGATTCGTCGAACATCGATTCCAGGTCGTAGTAGCCCCGGGTGGCTTCTTCAAACACGTGCACGCAGACATCCACACAATCCAGGAGCACCCACGAACAGCGGTCATCGGCGTTATCGCGCAGCACGCCGTGACCGAGGTCGCGGGCCAGTGTGCGGACGTGATCGGCCGCGGCCCGCATTTGTCGGTCGGACGTGCCCGTGGCAATGACCACAAAGTCCCACACGTTGCTGTGGCCTTGCACGTCAAGCACCAGCACATCGGTGCACTTGTCGTCTCGGAGCGATCGGGCCGCGCGAAGGGCGAGATCCCTGGCCGCGGCTACCTGAACCTGCTGCTGGCTGGGCGGTGCGGGCTTGATGCCGGCTGCAGCACCATCCGCCCGGACCGCCTTTCCTTTGCGTGCAACGGGCGATTTGGGCGTCCCGGGTGCGGGCGAGGGTTCGGCGTTTCCGGCGCGGGATCGCGTTACGGATGAGCTACGCCGGGTCTTGTCATTGCGCGAAGATGACATCAGGACGGGGAGGTTAGGCCGGTGTCAGCGGGCGAGGGCGACCCACAGGACGGCCGATCACCATAAAAACAGCGAGCCGGTGCGAGAGGCTGGTCTCGGCACGTGAATGGTGCGGGCGTAGCGGATGGGGATCCAGCGTGTCGGCGAATCCGGCAACGCGACGGTCAGGGTGTAGTCCGCGCCTTCATGGAGCACGGCCACCTCACCCGGGTCGTTGCAGTCCTGAGACAGGTGCAGCAGTACCACATGTTCCCTCGGACCGATGCGGTGAATCGCCTGAAGGGCCTGCTGGTTCGAGAGATGACCGGAGCCGCCCATGATCCGGCGTTTGAGGAACTCCGGGCGGTTCGAGGCCGCCTGGCGGCTGGGGCAGTAGTTCGACTCGATCGCCAGGACATCGACCCCTGTCAGGAGGTCGATCAGGTCCTCGGTCACTCCCCCGATATCCGTGGCGAACCCGAGTGTCGGCTGGGGAGAGTCCCCGGGGACGCCGAACGTGAACCTGTAGGCCACGGTGCCCAGTTCATCGTGCGACAGAAGCCCGGGGCGAACGTGTACGCCGTTGCGGGTGCAGAACTCGCCCTCGAACACCTGGCACGCCCCCCGAGCCAGATCGATCGCCCGTGCACGCGCGATGTGCGCATCGGACACGAACACATCCGTGTGATCGCGCAGGGCCGACGTGCTCCCGCACCAGCCTTCATGGCAGTGATCGCGGTCCAGGTGCGTGATCAGCACTGCACCGACCTGGTCCAGCGAGAGGCCGAGCACGGAAAGTCGTGAGGCGGTAGCTCGCGGCGACAGCCCCGCATCAATCAGAATCAGCCGCCCGGGGTCGTCTTCGCTCCCATGTGGGCACAGGTCAATGACACTGCAGTTGCCCCGCGAGCCTGACCCCAGCACCGACAGTCGTGGGGTGCACGGTGCTGGCGTACCAGCCCGGGTGCTGGTCGGTCCGAGCCGGGCATCGTCCATGATGCTCATGTGGTCTGATGACTCCGTTCGGATGACACTTCCTGCGGGTCGGGCGTAGGGAAACGGACACGGGCTGAGGACGGGCGACTGAGCCTATCTGACCCGGCCGGAGCGTGCACGCGCTGGCCCTTCAGACTAGCGTGGCTGGCACGTCGGTCTCTCGCTCGGAGGGCGTTCGATAGGGGCAGAGTGCCCGCTTGCTGGCGCGGAGGAAGTCGGCGATTTCCTTCGCGGGGGGGCAGGTGCGCGACGCTGTATCCAGCACCTCGATCATCTCCGGGCGGGTCAACCGGGCCATGAAGACTCTTCGAAAGAGTGTCCTCATGTCGGTGATCTGCTCTCGGGATATGCCCGAGCGCCTCATCCCAACCAGGTTCAGCCCCACCATTGAGTTTCGGCCCCACGCCACGCAGTATGGCGGGAGGTCGGTCGATATGGCCGAGCCTCCCGAGATGAAGGCCATACGTCCAACCCGGCAGTACTGGTGCAGAACCGAAGCCCCCGAAATCGTGGCCTTGTCTTCAACTTCGGAGTGGCCGGCCAGGCAGACGTTGTTGACCAGAATGACGTCGTTGCCGATGCGAGCGTCATGGCCGATGTGGGCGGAGACCATGAGGAAGCACCGGTCGCCAATCGCAGTAGGGCGCTCCAGCTTCGACGCCGCGTGGACCGTGGCGTGCTCGCGGATCAGGCAGTCGGCGCCGATGCGCACCCCTGCGGTCGGCGTGCCGGGCTTGAACTTGTAGTCCTGTGGCTCGAGCCCCAGGCAGGCAAAGGGGTAGACCACGCTGCGGTCCCCGATCGTGCACGGTCCCTGGATGATCACGTTGGAAATCAGCTTGACACCCGCGCCGAGGCGAACAGGTCCGGTGAGCTGGCAGTGGGGCCCGATCACCGCGTCGGGGGCGATCTCCGCATCGGCCGAGACCGAGGCGGTCGGATGGATCTGTGGCATGGGCGTATGGTAGCGGAACGCCACCTCCCGGCACATACCGCCGCGAAGTGGCACCCCGTTGCCGCTTCATCCGAGGCAGAAGACTGGAGCCGCAGAACGTGACCGGTGCAGTTCGTGCTGAGGACCTGGGAAGGATCGGATACCCCGAGGCCTACGCATACCAGATGCGGTGTGTGGATGCCCAGCTGGCCGCTCGAGCCGCGGCCGCACAGTCGGGCGAGCCTCTGCGGGATCTCGGTCGTGTCCTCATGCTCGAGCACGACCCGGTGATCACGGTGTCCCGTCGCCGCGGCGCCCGGGCGCACCTCATCGCCGATGACACCCGGCTTGCCCGTGAGGGGGTGTCGGTCGCCGAGACCGATCGCGGCGGTGACATCACCTATCACGGGCCGGGCCAGCTGGTGGTCTACCCCATTCTCGACCTCAACGCGCTGGGGTTTCGGCTGCACGACTACATGCGAGCGCTGGAAGAGACCGTCATCGTCCTGTGCACGCGGCTCGGCCTCGACGCGCACCGTGAGCCGGGCGCGACCGGGGTCTGGGTCCGCACGGGTGAGCGTGCAGGGTCAGCGAAAGTCTGTGCCATGGGTGTACGCATCACACGGTGGATCTCCATGCACGGCCTGGCGCTGAACGTGAACCCGCGCATGGATCACTTCGACCTGATCGTGCCCTGCGGTCTGGCCGGGAGAAGCGTGACCAGCCTGCACGCGCTGCTGGGTGACCGCTGCCCCGACATGCCCGGGGTGAAGACGATGCTCGCCGACGCGCTCGGGCAGGTATTCGGGATCGAGGTGCACCGGGAACATCGGAACCTCTGAGCGGGACCGAGCACACCGGTCGGCCGCCTACTGCAGTTTCAGTTCCGCGATGACGTCGAACGTGATGTCGTCGCTCTGCGGCGCACGGACCACCGGTCGCGAGAGCATCCCCTGCACGAACTGTTGAATCCCGGCGGGCGGGCGCATGTCCTCGGTCGTCTGCGACGCGAACACGTGCGTGTAGCCCCGCTTCTCGGCGACCACATCGACCGCGGCAATGACTTCCTTGTACGCCTCGTGGCTGACGTGCGATAGCAGGAGCGTCAGTTCCTCGTCGGCGTCACGTGCCGCACGGCGCAGCGCCGCACCCTTCTCGTTGAACTGCTGCAGAAGCGCCTCGGCCTCGGGACCTCGCGGTTGCTCGCCCATGCCCCGGAGTCGGTCCGCCAGTTCTCGCAGTTCGCGCTCCATCGGTTCGATCTGCTCGCGCAGTTGACGCTGCCGGTCGTTGATCCGCGAGGTGAAGCGATCGGTTTCCGCGAGTTTGCCGGTGACTTTGTAGATATCGCACGTCGCCGGACGGAATGAAGGCGATTCGGGTGAGGCTCTGCCGGGCTCGCGGGGATCGTCCACGCGAGCCAGCGCAAGCGAGGCGATGAAGACCCCGGCCGCCAGCAGGACCGCAGCCGGGATGAGATCGCGAAGGTGTACACGCATGGATGCTCCTGAAGCCGGGGGTCAGTGAGGCGCAACTGTACGTTCACCCAACTCTCCCGACCCCGGATCACTTCTAGACTGCACCCCGGACTTGTCGAATATCCGGGTCTTCCCGCACACCCACCGTCTGGAGCCCATTGCATGCAGCCCACGCCATCCGACGTCGTCAATGCCATCGGGCTCATGCAGAAGAAGATCGCATACCTGGAGGCGCAGGTCACGAAGGTGCGACAGAAGGCCGTGGGCCTGGAAGTGCGCGAGCGCCTCACGGCCCGGGGCAGGAATCCACGCCTCCCCTTCGAGTTCCGCTCTCAGTACGGCGAGGATCTGGCGATCCATGACATGCTCGGCGAAACGGAACGCGGCTTCTACATCGAGGCCGGCGCGTTCGACGGGCGGTCCATCTCCGTGACCTGGTTCCTCGATGCGCTGGGCTGGGACGGCCTGCTCGTCGAGGCGCTGCCCGATCGGGCCGAGTCCTGCCGCAGGAACCGGCCCAACGCCCGGGTCGTTCACGCGGCGCTCAGCAAACGTGGCAGCAGCGGCACGACCAGTTTTTCGGCCGTCGAGGGCGGTGACGGCCCGATGCATTCGTACCTCACCACGACCTTCGAGCACCAGCAGTCCGTGGCCCAGTCCGGCGCCGGAGTACGGCTCATCAACGTCCCGCTCACCTCGCTGGATGCCCTGCTGGAGTCGCACCCCACTCCCGTGGAACGGGTCGACGTGGCCGTGATCGACGTGGAGGGTGGAGAGTTGGACGTGCTGGACGGGTTTGATCTCGAACGGTGGAAGCCGCGCATCCTCATCATCGAGGACAACGCGATGGGGCGTGACCCACGCCTGGAGCGCTGGATGGCCGCACGCCCGTACGACATGCTCGCCTGGCTCATGGTCAACCGGGTCTACGTCCGGAGGGGTGATACCGAGATCACCGCACGCCTCGCGGCTCTGCGCTCGGGCGAAGCCTGATCCGTGATCGTCGTAGCATCCGGGGCCTACGGGTTCGGCGTGTCATGCTGGCTCGCACGACGCCGGTAGATGATACCCCGGGCGTGGAGTTGCTCCAGCAAATGACCGACGACCCCCTGGTCGTAGCCCAGCATCTCGGGCGCCACGACGCCCGGGCCGGTGATCCTGCCCGCGGCCATCAGGCGTCCCACGATCGTGCAGGGCAGGGCGGTGCACCGCGCCATCGAGGTCGATCCGCTCGGGCGGTGGTACGTGTCCAGCAGGTCATAGACGACCGACACCGGGCGACCTTCCCGTGTGCCCCGGGCCTCGATGCGCATCACGGTCAGGTCCTCCTCGCCGGGCTTGTAGGTCCACATCGGGAACATCAAGGCCGCGGTCACTTCCCGGGGCACGACGAACTGCGATCCCACGCGCGTGGGGACCTCGGAGAAGAGGCCCATCGCACGCAGAGTGCGCATCAACTCGATGTGCCCGGGGTAGCGCAGGGTCTTCTCGACCATGCCGGGGATCGCTCGCGCCGACCCCGGCCCGTGCGTGTGCACCAGCGAACGGAGCCCGTCGGTGTTGAACGCTTCCAGGGTTCCCAGACCATCGATCTCGACCAGTTCCGGCTCCGAGAGCGCCTCGGCCACCTCCAGCCGCCCATGCCGCACCAGCCGCACAGGACGCGTGTACTCCTCGATCACGTCTGCCGGTGAGAACGCCGCCTTGTAGTGGAACGGCCATCGCCGCTCGCGGGGAAGCCCTCCGACCAGGATCACGATGCCGTCGCACTCGTCCAGTTGTGACGCCGCGTAGGTGGCCAGGATGTGCGACATGCCCGGTGCTACGCCGCAGTCGACGACCGCTGTCGCTCCGTGTGTTCGGGCAAGACCGTCCAGGGCCAGCGGGTCCTCGCTCATGAACGAGATGTCGCAGTAGAGGCGCCCGCACTCGAGGACGCTCCGCAGTGCCGCCAGAGCGATTCGGCTCGCCAGTGCGCCGAGAACCAGATCAGCCCCTTCCACCTGGCGGGCGATGCTCCTGGCGTCGGCGAGGTCCGCCTGCACCGTCTCGCAGTCGCGGCCCACATCGCGACACTTCTGTCTCGTGCGTTCGAGGTTGACCGCACTCGCGTCAACCACCCGGACGCTCCATCCGGGCTCGCCGGCCATATCCGCGGCCATGACCGACCCGACCATCCCGCCGCCGAGAATCGTCACCAGTGGCATGGCTGAAGCGTACAGCGCTGCCCACTGCCGCACAGCGGTCAATTGTGCTGGGAATCGCTCAAGACAAAACCGGCCGGGGATCCCCTCTGGGAAACCCCGGCCCGGTGGTGTGGTCCTGGCTTGTCGATCCCGTGCTCCGCCCGAGTCAGTTCACGTTGAGATTCCGGACGGCGTTGTTCAGGGCCCTCCGAAGTTCCTCAAGCGCCTTGGCTGCGTCGGCGCGGGTCGTGGTCATCTGGTCGATGTCGCTTTCCTGGCGGTTGACCTTCTGAAGCAGGTTCCGGTAGGTCTCCGACTGACGGTCCAACTGGCTGAGCATCTGGGAAATGCGTGTCTGATCGGCCTTGAGCGCATTGAGCTGGCGGTCCAGATCAGCGATGACGCGCTCCTGTTCCGTGACGGCCTGCCTCCTGGCGAAGATCTCGCGTACCGCGGCCAGAGCCTCGGCCGAGAACTTGCCGTCTCGGTTGAACCGCAGGAGCGTGTCCAGGTCGTAATCGAAGATCCCGATGATCGACCGCACCACGCGCTGCTGGGAGACCGCAAAAGTGCTCTTCTTGCCCGCGTCGACCTCGATGGCGAACCGGTGGAGGGTCTGCGTGGACTCCTCGGGGTCAAACGGGGCCTTGAGTTCCCACCCGTCGAACTTCGGATGCTCGACGATGATCGTCCTGGAGCGCTTGAGGTCCTTGTTGTCGAACGTGTAGCGCACACCGCGCGACTCGGAGGTGGTCAGCTCGAAACTGCCGTCCACGATCCGCAGACGCGTCATGACCGAGTCGTCCTCGGGCATTGTCTGGACGGCCACTTCCAGATCGACCGCGAACGCGATGAGGCGCTTGTCGCCCGCCGCCACCTGGTTGATCTGCGCATCGCCGGCGTACGAAGCCCCGTCGAACACCGCCAGCGGGCCGGGGAGCAGCTGCAGGTCGGTCGCGTTAGTCAGTTCCAGGCCGCGCATCGGGTGGTCCGAGCGGTCAGACATGTTGTAGATCGAGACCCGCCGCGCACCGACGTTGGTCGAGATGATGGGGATCATGGCCGAGCGCTGACGCTCGATCGTCACCGGCTGGTCCACGGTGTACTGGAAGGTCTCACCGACATCGCCGCCGGTGGCCTGCGAGCGCGGTCCGTAGTCCATGAGTTCGTCCGCAGAGATGCCGCGACCATCGCGGAATCCTCCGCCTGTCGCTGCGTCAACCGGCGGACTGGCCGGAGCGGCCATGACTGCCTCGGAACTCACCCTGCGACCCGCGGCTCCCGCGGGCATGGCCGCGGCACGGGCCGGGGTGGCCGCCCTGTTGTCCATGCCTCCTTCGAAAACCCGGGGCATCACCCCCGCCACGGTCGGTACCGGTACTTCCGGCCGGAAGACGTAGAGCGGCTCGAACAGGTCCATCCGGAACGACACGGGCCGGCCCGACACCAGTGACAGCCGCACATTGGACCAGTCCTGGTCGGTCGTGTTCTCAACCAGCGCCCAGCCCTGCATGAACCCCTGGGCGTTACGGGCAGCCTCGCCGCGAGAGTCGTTCTCGGGCAGCACTAGTCGATACGACGTTTTCCACACCGGTGTCTCGTGGACATACGCGATCGCCGCCCGACGGCTCTCCGCGCCAGAGAACAGCACGTCGATGGTCTTGGTGCGTTCGGCGCGGGACTCACCCAGAGCGGCCAGGGCCCGGTTCAGTTCGTCCGCCAAGGCCTTGTCGGCGATCTGGAAGTTGAGAACCGACGGGATCGGCACCGATCGGATACCCGATCCGGTCACGAGGTTCACCATGGGCGTATCAACGAGAATGGGCCGGTCGGTAGTGCCGCCGGGAAGTCTGCGCACCTCGACCGAGAGCACGGAGCCACTGACCGTGCCGTCGGTCAAGGTGAGCGTGACCGTGGCTCCACGAAGTCGGGAGAGCAGATCAACCATTGATGGGTTATCCCCGATCTGGAGCCCGAAGGAGGCCATCCGCCGGGCCAGCGGGTCCTTGGAGGGGTAGGACACGGACTCGACGCGTCCGCCCATGTCGAGCACCTGCAGCGACTTGAGCACGTCGTTGATCTGGTTGACATCGAACTGCAGCGATACGCGCGAGTGCCCGGTGATCTGCCCCTGCCGCAGGAAGTAGCCCACCCCGGACCGGTACAGGGTGATGTTGGTCAGGGCCAGCGACGGGGTGACATCGGCGTGCTGGGCGACCGCCGGACCAGTGCCGTTCTGAGCCTCGGTCAACGCTGGGGAGAGGGCCGTTCCCGCCAGCGCGACAATGGGCGCTACGGACATGGAGATCGTGCGGGTTCTGCGTGGCATGGAGGTGCTCCTGTGAATGGGTCGATCACCGTTGCCAGATCGTAAGGACCGAGGACGCTCCACGAGATCCTCCGGAAAGCCCTCCCGGGACGCCGCGCATCGGGATCGATGTCTCTACAGTGCGCGAGCCGGGAACGGGTTCACCGAATTGGGCGTTCACGACCCGGGTTCTCCCGAGATCGGGGGGACAGTGTCCGCGGGTGTGACATGATGCCGTCACATCCCTGAGGGCCGGACCCGGGATGGAGTACCGGTCAGCGCGGACTCCGGAGCACGCACGCATGGAATTGCCAGTGTTGCGCCAACCACCGACGGATGAGGCCCCTGCCGGGGTTCAGCGTCGGCGAGAACTGCTCGAGGGACTGCGAGCCCGCGTTCGAGGGGAAGTCCGTCTGGGCCGGCACGACCGGATGCTTTACGCGACCGACGCTTCGATGTACCAGGTTGAGCCTCTCGGGGTCGTCGTGCCCACCGACGAGGCGGACGTTGCGAGCACGGTGGAGTACTGCTGGGAACGGTCGCTCCCGATGTTGCCGCGCGGCGGGGGGACCAGTCTGGCCGGCCAGTGCACCGCCGACGCTGTGGTGATCGATACGTCGGCCTTCTGCCGGCGCATCGGCGCGGTGAACACCGCCGAGCGGTGGGTGGAAGTAACATGCGGTGTCGCGGTCGACGAATTGAACAACCACCTGGCGCGGCTGAAGACCGGCTTGTTCTTCGCTCCGGACCCGGCGACCACCGCGCAGGCCACGGTGGGGGGGTGCATCGGCAACAACGCCGCGGGATCTCGCAGCATCAAGTACGGTCGCACGGTCGACAGCGTCGTCTCGATCGACGCGGTGCTCAGCAGCGGGGCACGGGTCGTCTTCGAGCGCGGCGCGGGCAATCGCAGCCCCTTGGCTCTGAAACTGGCCGACGCGGTCATCGGCATCGTCCGACGTTACGAGCCGCTGATCCGCGAGCGCTACCCCCGCACACTCCGGCGTAACGCCGGCTACGCCCTCGACCTGATCCTCCAGCAGTTGGATGCCGGGGCGGCACCGCAGGATCTGAACCTGGTCCCCCTGCTCTGCGGCAGTGAGGGCACGTTGGCCGTCACGCTCGGCGCCCGGCTGAGGCTGTTCCCGATGCCCGCGGCCCGGGGGCTGGCACTGCTGAGTTTCCCGGGCGTGGACGAGGCCATCGCCGCCGTGGCCCCGATCCTGACCAGCGGTCCCAGCGCGGTGGAACTGGTCGATGACGTGGTGATCGAGGCGGCTCTGGGCAACCGTGAGTGCCGTCCGTACGTCGCTGCGTTCCCGACCATCGACGGGCGTACGCCCGCGGCGGTGCTGTACGTCGAGTACCAGGAGGCATCCGCCGAGCTGCTCCGAAACCGCCTGGCACAGCTCAGGTCGCTGATCGTTCAGACCCCGATGCGCGAGGTGCTCGACGCATCCGGCATGGCCGAGGCGTGGAAACTCCGCAAGGCCGGCGAGCCGCTGCTGCACGGCCTCCCCGGTCCGCGCAAGCCGGTCACGTTCGTCGAGGACAACGCCGTGCCGGTGGAGCGTCTGGGCGAGTTCGTGCGGGAGTTCCGGGCGATCGTGCAGCGTGCGGGGACGCGGGCGGCGTTCTGGGCGCACGCGAGTGTCGGTGTACTGCACGTCCGTCCCCTGCTCGATCCGACCAGCGACGCCGACCAGGCCACGCTTCGTGCCATGGCAGTCGAGATCGCCGACCTGGCCCGCAGGTGCGGTGGGGTGATGTCGGGCGAGCACGGCGACGGGAAGGTCCGCGGCCCGTTGCTCGAGCGGTTCTTCGGGCCGGAACTGGTTCGTGCGTTCGGCGAGGTCAAGCAGGTCTTTGATCCCAGGTGCCTGCTGAATCCCGGCAACATCGTCGGTGCCGGTCCGATCGAGAGCATCACGCACCGCACGCGCATCGACCCTGCCCCGGGCGCGGGCAGCTCCCGGCGTCCACGCGCGGCCAAAGTCGATACGTACTTTGATTACACGGCTGAAGACGGGTTCGATCACGCGGTCTCGATGTGCAACGGCGCCGGGGTCTGCCGCAAGCAGAGTGGCGGCGCCATGTGCCCTTCGTACCGTGCTACCAACGACGAGCGTCACAGCACCCGCGGACGCGGCAATGCGCTGCGGCTGGCGATCACGGGTCAGTCGGTCACGGACTCGTCCGTCGCAGGCCGGTTCACCGATCCCGAGACCATCGCGACGCTGGACCTCTGCCTGAGCTGCAAGGCCTGCAAGAGCGAGTGCCCGAGCAATGTGGACGTAGCCCGGTACAAAGCCGAGTACACCGCCCAACGCTACCGGCTCACGGGGCAGATCCCGCTGCGGGAACGGCTGATCGGTCACGTTCGCGCCCTGAACCGCCTCGGTTCAGCGACGCCGCGCCTGGCCAACTGGGTCAACGCCCTGCCACCCGTCCGCTGGTTGATCAACCGGGTCATGGGTGTTCATCCACGCCGGAGTCTGCCCAGGTTCACCCCCTCGCTGTGGCGGGCAGTGCGGCAGGCCGGGGACTTGCCGCGGCGGTCTTCGACGGGTGGAACGGGCGGTTCGCGCCCACGAGTGGTGCTCTATGCCGACTGTTTCACCGCGTTCAACGAGAGCGGGATCGGCGTTGCCGCGGTGCGCGTGCTGCGAGCGCTGGGGTATGACGTGGACCTGCCGCGTGTGGGGTGCTGTGCGCGGTCGATGATCTCGGTGGGGATGCTCGAAGAGGCGATCCGGACGGCGGATGCCACGCTCGCGACACTCAAGCCCGCGCTTGATGACCCCGGGGTGCTCGCGGTGCTGGTGTGCGAACCTTCGTGCCTCAGCGCCTTCAAGGACGACTGGCTCGAACTGCGTTGCCGCACACCCCTGAGCCTCCGCCAGCGCCTGGCCGAGAAGGCCATGCTCGTTGAAGAGTTCATTGATCGACGCTGGGACGCGCACCCGGACCGGTCCGTACTGGAACGGGCGGCGGCTCAGGCCGCGCATCAACCCGGGGAGGTTGTGCTCCATGCGCACTGTCACCAGAAGGCGCTCTGGGGCGCGGAAACTACAGCGCGGGCTCTGCGTCGCCTCGCGGGCGGACGCGTGCGCGTCCTGCCGACCGGCTGCTGCGGCATGGCCGGGAGTTTCGGGTACGACCGCGAGAAGTACGACTTGTCGATGCGTATCGCGGAACTGACGGGCCTTGATGAGCCCGCGGGCGGAGTCCTGCCGTACGTGCGGGCGTTGCGACCCGAAGACACGTTCCTGGCGACGGGCACAAGTTGTCGGCATCAGGTCCACGACGGCACGCGCAACGGTGCACAGTGCGGGGTGCGGGTGCTGCACCCGATCGAGTGGATTGACCGGCAGTTGCAGGGTTCGGCGGACTGACGGGTGACGTGCTCATGGGCTGAACGTCAACCCGAAGTCGGCGGCACAGCACTGGCGGGCGAGGAGGGCGAATCGGGCGGTTCCGATCGCACCTCTGCTACAGCCTTGCCGTCACGGGTGTAGATGTAGATCATGCCGGGCTGCTCTGATCTGGTGATCTTGTGCGAGCCGTCGCAATAGGGCAGCCGCTGCGAGAGACCGCAGGCGCAGATCCAGAGCGGCTTGTCGGGCGGGATCGTTCCGGGCTCGATTTTCGTCGGCCCGGTGGCTTCAACACGTACCAATCTGGCCATGATCCGGTCCTTCAAGCGGGTGGAACTGCACACGAGGCGATGGCATCCGAATCGGAATCCAACGCTCGTGATCTGCCGTCGCTATCGTACTCTACTGATCAGTGTCTCCGACGGGCACACCGTGAAAGGAATATCATGTCTGGAAACTCGGGCTGGGCGCGTGGGCGGTTTACCAGGAACACCAGGGCCACTCTCGCGGCGGTAGCCGGCCTCACGATCGGCCTGACATCGGTGGTGTACGCAGCGCCGCGCGGGCCCGGGGCACCTCCCTCACAGCCCACCCAAACCCCTCAGCCCCCTCAACCCGCGCAGCCCGGCCAGGCGCCTGATCGTGATGGTGGATCACCGCGCCGCACCGGCCCCGCCCCGTTTGCCAGCATCGCGGTCCCCAAGGAGAGCAAGTTCTTCACAGGTGAGATCACGCTGGTCTCCGAAGGGCACCAGTTCACTGAGGGGCCGGTCTGGGTGAAGGGCAGCGGAGAGCAGCGCGGGTATCTGCTCTTCAGCGATGTACCCGGTCGCACAATCTGGCAGGTCAAGGGTGGTGAGGCGGCGGTGTTCCACAAGGAACTCGGGCGCCCGAACGGGCTGGCGGTGGACGCACAAGGGCGCATCGTCTTTTGCGAGAGCGATGGGCGTATCCGGCGCATCACCGCGGATGACCCCAAGGGCGAGGTGCTCGCCGAGGCCTTCGAGGGCAACCGTCTCAACAGCCCCAACGACATCGTGATCGACTCCAAGGGACGGATCTACTTCACCGACCCTGCATTCTTCGTCCGGGCCACCGACCGGCGTCTCGACTTTGAGGGCCTGTTCTGCATCACGCCCGACGGGAAACTCCATCTGCTGGACAAGGACTTTGCCCGGCTCAACGGCGTCTGCCTCTCACCGGACGAGTCCCGGCTCTACGTCGCTGACTTTGGCGGTTCGGCGATCTACGTCTACGACCTCGAGCACGGCAAGCTCAGCAACCGCCGCAAGTTCGCCGACGTGATCGAGCAGCGCGGCGATCGGCAGGTCCGCGGTCGACCCGACGGGATCAAGACCGATTCGGACGGCAACGTCTACACCACCGGCCCCGGTGGAGTCTGGGTGTTCTCGGCGTCTGGTGAACTTCTGGAGAAGCTCGCTGTTCCTGGAGTCTCCAACATCGCCTTCGGCGGCGACAACGGCCGCACCCTGTTCATGACCGCCGGTACCCGGGTGCTGGCGGTGCCCACAGTGCACGCCGGGTGGTGAGCGGGCCGCAGATCTGATGAGTGAGCATGCATGCCTACAGCGCTGGTCATCCGCACCGCCGGCACCAACTGTGACACCGAGATGGCGCGGGCGTTCAGTCTGGCCGGGGCTGAAGCGAACATCGTCCACCTGGATCGGTTGATTGCCGATCCCTCGCCGATCACGTCAGCCGACCTGATCGGCCTGCCCGGAGGCTTCAGTTACGGCGATGACGTGGCTTCCGGACGGATCTTCGGCCTTCGGCTCCGCCAACACCTGTACCCCGCTCTCAGGGACGCGGTCAGAAGAGGCTGCCCAGTCATCGCGGTCTGCAACGGGTTCCAGGTCGCCGTTCAGGCCGGGTTGCTGCCGGGGTGGAGCCAAGGCGAGCCCTCGCACGATATGACTCCGACTCATGGAGCACACCCTCCCGAGCAGAAGATCGCTCTGTGCAACAACATCGGCGGTCGGTTCATCGATCACTGGGTGCGAGTCGAACCCGATCCATCTTCAATCTGCGTGTGGACCGCCGGACTTGCAGAGGCATTCCGCGGGCAGGCGCATGACACGCTGCTGCTGCCGATGGCCCACGGCGAGGGGAGGCTGGTGGCAGGGCCTGACGTGCTGGCCAGGCTCTCTTCCCTTGGCCAGATCGTCCTGCGCTACGCCCCTGAAGACAACCTCAACGGTTCAACGGATCGGATCGCGGGCATCTGCGACCCTACTGGAAGGGTGTTCGGGCTGATGCCGCACCCCGAGCGGTATCTGGACTGGACCCGTCATCCGTTCTGGACCCGGCTTGACCCTTCGATCAGGCAGGGTGATACGCCAGGGCTCCGGATGTTCCGCAACGCGGTCGAATCGTTGAAGCAACCAGCCGAATCTGGTGTGCGAATGGTGTAGACCAACAGGCCGAGGGTGTTCGCGAGGGCCTTGGTTCGCCGGGGTTCGTGGGAGTGCACCATGGTGATCGATCCCAGGTTGCTGCGGAACGCGATGAACAAGCGTCCCACACCGACCGGGCCGGTGGTCGCGGAACTTCGCGACGCAGAACATCAGGAGCGACAAAGGGCGCTGAGTGAGCGAGCGGCTCAGAAACGGCTGACCGGGGGCCTGCTGATGCGAGGGCCGTCAGCCGTTCTGGAGCTGCCGGAATCGGAGCTGATGACGCTGTCATTGGCCGGGCGATCTTTACGTATCGGCATCGTGGCTTTGGCCGGGTGGTCGCTCGGCTTCATGGTGTTCATTTTTCACCAAGTGATGTGGTCTGGCGGAGAGAGCATTCCGCGGCTTGAAATCAATGCCGCTGTCGGTGCCATCGCCAGCCTCTCGTGGGCAGTGGGTGTGTCGATTCTCCTCCGTCCAGCAAAGCGTGCGCGCGATGGGCTCCCGGTCCGGACGGGGACGCTTCGGGACTGCATGTCGGGCCGCTCAACTCGGATGTTGTTCATCGTGCGTGCCTCGCAGTGGATTTGGCCTGTCGCCTGGATGCTTACAGGCTTTACGGAGTTGTCAATTGGTGCACGCGGCAGTGGTCCGATTCATGCCGACGTGACGCTGCTGCTGTTCCTCGCGGCGACAACTGGTTTCATCGCAACCCTGCTCATCCTGCGAGATGTGGCAGCGGTCCTCGCAGATTCTGAAGCGCAAGAGTGGCTTTGGTGGGGCGTTGGAGTGCTTCCGATTGTGTCGTTGATGCTGATCGCGATGATTCTTGTGGCCAAGCTTTGGAGTGCGACGACGTTGGCTCCGGTCATGTATGTCGTCGGGCTGCTGGCGATACTCCTCGTCGTGTCTGTAGCCGTTCCATGTATTGGAGGAGTCTGGTCACTGGGCACATCGTGCATGTGGGCCATCCGCGTTCGCCGCAACAGGGACGGGATCTCCGACAAATTCCGCGAGCGGTGGTTCGGCGTGGAGGCCGCCGCCGCGGAACAGCGGAAGCAGGACAGCGTGGCTCGCTGGGAGGACTAGACCCTGCGATCCTGGGCGAGGGCCTCTACCCTTCCGTGTATGACCTCGCATAAGGGCAAGGTACTGGTCGCCATGTCCGGCGGCGTCGATTCATCCGTCGCCGCGGCGGTGCTCCAGCGCGAGGGGTATGACGTTATCGGCTGCTTCATGCGGCTGGGTTCACCGGGTGAGACGCTGGACGGTCCCGCAGGCGCCCTTCCGGCACCAGCGCCGCTGGCCGGGCGAGCGGCGAAAGTCGGGCACCAGGGCTGTTGCTCGATCGCGGACTCTGCCGATGCCCGAGCCGTCGCGGCGCAGTTGGGCGTGGGGTTCTACGTTGTCAACTTCAAGAGAGACTTCGGGCGGATCATCGACTACTTTGCTGACGAGTACGCCGCGGGGCGGACGCCGAACCCCTGCGTGCGCTGCAACGACTGGCTGAAGTTCGGGCGTCTGCACGAGTATGCCGACCAGCTCGGGGCGGGCTGGGTGGCCAGCGGGCACTACGCACGCTTGGATCATGCCGGCCCGGAGCCCAGGCTGCTCCGCGGGATCGATCACACCAAGGACCAGAGTTACGTGCTGTTCGGTATGCCGCGTGCGCGTGCGACCCGGACACTGCTGCCGATCGGATCGATGCACAAGCACGAGGTGCGGGATCTGGCGCGCCAGTGGGGCTTGCCGGTGCACGACAAGCCCGACTCACAGGAGATCTGTTTCGTACCGGACAACGACTATGCGGGGCTTGTGGAGCGTGTCAGGCCTGCCTTGGCGCGACAGGGCGAGATTGTGGACACCGGGGGAAGGCCTCTGGGCACGCACGCCGGTCAACACCGATTCACCGTCGGCCAGCGCCGTCGCGTGGGCGTGGCGCTCGGCCATCCCATCTACGTCGTAGGGCGCGATGCCGCGACGAACCGCGTGGTTGTTGGATCTCGGGATGACCTGCTGGTGCGGGGGTGTCTGGCCGGTGAAGCCAACTGGCTGGCCACGGTTGACTCCCGCGGCACGGCATGGTGGCGGTCGTTCGTCAAGTTCCGCTCGAACAGCGAGCCGGTGCCGGCGGAAGTACGCCTGATCGATGGTGCTCGGCATGTGTCCGGCGAGAGCCTGGGTTACTCAGGGAGGTCGGGGCGGTTCGAGGTGCGATTTGACGAACCCCAGGAGGCGGTTGCGCCTGGGCAGGCCCTGGTGGTCTACGACGAGCAGGACCCGGACTGGGTGCTGGGCGGTGGGTGGATTGCCCGAGCTTGTTGAAGCCGACGCACTCTGGTCGGGCTCGCGTCACTTCCGACGGCGAGGCCGTTCGGGCTCCTGAATCCCAGCGTCCCTGCGGAACAGCAGCAGGTAGTTGAAACCACGGAGATAGAACCCCTCCTCGGCCGCGGCCTTGCGCCAGTTGCCGCGCTGGAGTTTCTGGTTGTGTCGAACCACGCAGATGACGTCGACCGGCTCCATCGCTCCGGCGAGCATGGAGTAGAGCGTGAACCCGATGGGCATGAACAGGCGGCGTCCAGCGCGCTGGGTGATGCGGAACGAGTCTGAAATGTACACCGCCAGGACCCCTCCCGGGCGGAGGGCCGCGTGCATCCGCTCGAAGACCTCCCCCATGGCGCGGTAGTAGGCCTGCCCTCCGTCATCTCCGGCCGCGTCCAGGCGCCCGATGCACCGCGGATCGTCCGAATAGTGCACGTGGGTGGAGTAGGGAGGGTCGACAAACGCAAGGTCCACACTCTCGAGCGGGGCGGGAAGGCGTCGAGCATCGGCCTGGCGGATGTCCGGACGCCTGGGCACGAGATCGAACGCCAGGCACCTGCGCCCGAGATCGGCGCACACATCGAGCGTGGTGCCCGAGCCGCACATCGGGTCGAGCACCGTGCCGCCCGGGGGGCAGAACCGCACAACGCACTGCCAGATCACCCAGGAAGGTGTTGCTCCGACATAGTTCTGATCTCCCTGCATCGCCCATCCCGGCGAGGAAGGGCGCGAACGTGACCGGTGGCGAGTGCCGTCGGGGAGAACGAACTCGTCGTAGTGCTGGCTTGGGTACTCCCAGAGTGTCGTGGTCAGCAGGGTGAGCGGCGGCTTGGCCGGAGGCGTGCGCCGGGGTTCACGTGGGCGGTGGTGCTTCGCCGGAGGGTTCATGGTCATCCGGGGTGTTGCAACGGCAGAGAGTTCAGGGACTGGTGATACCGAGAGCGTGCAGGATCGTGGTCCGTGCAGTGGCCAGGTCCATCGAGAGTTTGACGCCGGCGGCACGTGCGTGACCGCCACCGCGCAGGGCGGCGGCCACCGCGGCGACGTCGATCGCGCCAGTGCCCGGCTTGGAGCGCAGCGACACCTTGGTCAGCGGCTGGGCTTCTCCGGGGTGGCTCATTTCCGTGAGCACCGCGGCCACCTTTACTTCCGAGACCGCCATGACCGGGTCGGCAAAGCCACCGGTGTCTTCGCTTCCGCTGCCGCAGGCGGCCAGGTCGCTTTGTGTGAGCGTCATGAGGCCCGCGAGGCCGCCCGAGGGCAGGGGGTGATATGCCAGCGAGGAGAGCGCCCGCCCGAGCAGTTTCGGGCGAGCCTGCGAGTCCCGCTGTTCGACCATCTGGTACAGCAATGGGGCATCCACGCCCGAGTCCATCAGACGTGCGGCCAAGCGCAGGGTCGTCGGCGTGGTGTTGCTGAACCGGAACCACCCCGTATCGGTCGCCAGCCCGAGGTAGAGCGGGGGCGCGATCGCTGAGGGGATCGGGTCGGACGGACTCAGTCCCAGCAGCGCGTCGACCACCTCCGCGATGAGTTCGGTGGTGGCAGCTGCATGCGGCCTCACGAACCGATGCGGCGCCAGAGCCGCGTCGCCGTGCAGGTGGTGATCGATCACATACGCACGGTCGAATCGGGCCGAGAGCCACGAACGCAAGTGCTCGACTTGAACCCAGGAGCCGGTATCCACAACGACAACCGCGTCGGGTTCGCCCAATGAAGTGCTGAAGGTCACCGGTGCGGGCGCGTCCGCGTTCAGCCGCACCGTCGGCGTGGAGACACAAGCCTCACCAAGCCAGGCAGGGAACGGCCCGGCGAACCAGACCTCCGCCATGGCCCCCCGAGCCATGACGGCACGCGCCAGCGCCAAGGCCGACCCGACCGCATCGCCATCGGGCTTGGCGTGTGTCGTGATGACCACGCGCGAGGCGGACTTCAGGTGCTGCGCGATTCCCGCCGCATTGGTCGTGGAGGAGGACAGGCCAGAGCCCCCGGCGGGTGGGGCGGTGCTCATCGGGCACCTCCGCGGACGCCAGTGGCTCCGCCAGGCTCAGCGGGCGCGCCAGCGCACACCGGCTCATGGCAGTCGAGCATGTCATGGGTACGGGCCACATCCCGTCGGATCTGATCGACGATTGCATCTACGGATGAGAATCGCACCTGATCGCGGAGCCAGGCCCTAAAGCGCAGGCGCAGCCGCCAGCCGTACTCGGGCAGTCCCGGCAGATGAGACCACGGCGCTGGCTCGGTGTTGCGTGGCCTCGGCGGAGTGGTCAGCAGGTGGGCCTCGATCGTGCGCGTCGAGCCAGTGAAGGTCGGGCGAATGCCGATGTTCACCGCCGCGGGATACTCACGGCCGTCAGGGAGGACACCGGTGCAGGCGTACACCCCGTCCGCGGGAGGGAGCATGTCGGCATGCTCCGGGCAGGGTGCAAGATTGGCTGTGGGGAAGCCCAGCGAGCGTCCACGGCGATCACCCGGCACGACGTGCGCGTCCAGTTCGTACGGTCGGCCCAGCACGCGTGCAGCGTCATCGACACGGCCCTGAGAGAGGAGCCAGCGGGTGATCGTGCTTGATGCCCGGACCAACGAGTGGTCGGATAGGACGACGTCGATCGGTTCTACGACGTGAACTACAAAGCCCAATCCGCGGCCGATCTTCCCGAGGGTGGTGATATCGCCCGCGCGCCCTCGCCCGAACCTGAAGTCCGGACCTTCCACGATGGCAGCCGGGGCATATTTCTTCACGAGGCTCTTCAGAAACTCCTCGGGTGACTTCGACAGCAGTGAGGCCGTGGGCTTCATGCGCACGACCTCATCACACCCGGACTCCATCAGCCACTGGCGGCGCTGGTCGAACGTGGATAGTCGCGCGGGGGCCAGGGACGGGTTGAGCACCGTCAGTGGGTGTGGGTCGAAGGTCAGGGCGATCACCCGTTCTGCTCCCTGATCGCGGCAGGTCCGCATCAGGGTTGTGTGTCCCCTGTGGACGCCGTCGAAAGTGCCGATACTCAGGAAGACCCGTGGGTTGGGCATGCGGGTGAGGTTAGGCCAGACCCGGGTTTCCTGCCGTACGTGGTGTTTCATCTGCTCGGTGGGCTGAACTAGACTCGCGTCAGGCAAGGGCATCTGGTCACCCGTGTTGTCGCGTGGCGAACAGATCATGCGGACACCGCGCTGGACCCTCGCTCGACAGGGACTCACCATGGGCTGGTTCAGCCGCAAGTCGTCTACTCCTGCTCCGCCCAACAGTTCGCGGCCCGGCCCGGGTGACAAGGCCGTGTCGCCAGCCCAGATGGGGCATGACAACGGGCGTGTCGAGGGGCTCTCTGAGCGGGCCACGCTTCCGTCCCCTGACGTGAGCGAGCACGACATCCAGATGATCGGTACGCGACTGCTGGATCTGGCGAGCGAACACAAGGCGGGCATGCTCTCGTCGCAGTTCTACCGCGAAGCGCTCATGGAGTGGTCCATGCGCGACGCGAAGTTCAAGGTCCAGATGTTCCGCTTCGTGGACGCGTTCCCGGTGCTTCGCACCAGCGAGGACATCTACGACCACCTGGACGACTACCTCTCCCAGCCGGGTGTCAGTGTGCCGGGCGTCATCGCGGCGGCGCTCAAGGCCGGGCGTCTGGCCAAAGGGATCGCCGCCAGCACCATCGCGTCGCAGATACGTTCGATGGCTTCGCGGTTCATCGCCGGTACCGACGCGGCCAGCGCGCTGCAGAATCTTTCGTCGATGTGGGAGCGCGGGATCGCATTCAGCGTGGACCTGCTCGGGGAAGCCTGCGTCAGCGACCTGGAGGCTGATGCCTACCGAGACAAGTACCTAGACCTCGTGACGAACCTGCCCGCAGCGGTCGCCGGCTGGAAGGCCCAGCCGACCCTGGAATCCGACCACCTCGGCCCGATCCCGCGGACGAATGTCTCGGTGAAGATCAGTTCGCTGTCGCCCCGGTGCGATCCGATCGATTCGGAAGGGGCGATGACAGACCTGATGCGGCGGCTGCTGCCGATCCTCGAGGCCGCACGGGATCGGGGCGTCTTCGTCAACTTCGATATGGAGCAGTCCACGCTCAAGGATTTCACGATCGAACTGTTCAAGCGCTGCTGCGAGAAGGTGGACTTCCAAGCCGGGCTAGCGGTTCAGGCCTACTTGCGCAGCGGCGAGGACGACGCGCGCAATTTGTGCCGTTGGGCCGTCAGGAGCGGCAGGCTGATCAGCGTGCGCCTGGTCAAGGGGGCGTACTGGGATTCTGAAGTGATCAACGCGGAGCAGCGTGGCTGGCCGGTGCCCGTGTGGAGCAGCAAGCGTGACACAGACGCGTGCTTCGAGCGCATGGCCTCGATCTTCCTGGATGCGTGTCCCCGCAGTCTGCCGGCGGGGGTGGAAGGGCCGGTGACACGCACCGCTGCCGGACAGGGTGGCGTCAGGCTTGCGCTGGGGTCCCACAACGTCAGGTCTATCGCTTCGGCGATGGCCGGCCTCCGCAAGCGCGGGCTCCCGGACTCGGCCCTCGAGCTGCAGATGCTGCACGGTATGGCCGACCAGCTCAAGCACGCTGCCGCGGCGATGGGCCTGCGCGTGCGCGAGTACGTGCCCGTTGGCGAGATGGTGCCCGGCATGGCCTATCTGGTGCGACGCCTTCTGGAGAACACCAGCAACGAGTCGTGGCTCAAGGCCGGCTTCATGGACAACGCCGACACGGCGACACTGCTGGCTTCACCTCACAGCGACATACCGGCCAGCCCGCCCGCCGTCAACCCCGAACGACACGTACTTTCACCAGCGCACCCGAAGGTCGGCGACGGGCGAGCGTTCTTCAACGAGAGTTTCCGCGACTTCTCGCGTGCAGAGGTGCGATCGGATTTCGCTGAGGCGGTTCGGACCGCGGCCGTGCCAATTGTCCGAAACGATACATCGCTCGATCGGGCTCTGGCCATGGTGGCGGGCGCGCACGAGGCGTTCCCCTTGTGGCGCGATACGGATCCGCTGACTCGTTGTGACGTGCTGGTACGGGCGGCGGCGGAGATGCGCCGTCGGCGCGACGAACTTTCCGGAGTGATGATCCGCGAGTCTGGGAAGACCTGGCGCGAGGCCGACGCCGACGTCTGCGAGGCCATCGATTTCTGCGAGTACTACGCGAGGGAGGCCGCCGGTCTGTTCGAGATGCAGCGCATCGGGCGATTCATCGGAGAACTCGACCAGGTGTTCCATCAACCGCGTGGCGTAGCGGTCGTCATCTCCCCTTGGAACTTCCCGTTGGCCATCTGCTGCGGCATGACGGCCGCCGCGCTCGTGACCGGGAACACCGTCATCGTCAAGCCCGCGGAGCAGACCCCCGGCATCGCCCGGATCATGCACGAGATCCTCTCCCGGGCGCTGCGCGAGTTGCGCTGCCCCGAGGGCGTGCTGCACTTCTGCCCGGCTCCCGGCGAGACCGTGGGGGCCGCGCTCGTTCGCGACCCGCGGGTCGCGGTGATCGCCTTCACCGGGTCGCGCGATGTCGGGCTGGACATCCTGCACGCCGCCGCTCCGGCCTCGCCCTTTTCGGGAGACCGCGCCGCGCTGCAGGCCTGGGCATCCGGGCCTCACGCCTGGGTCAAGCACGTGGTCTGCGAGATGGGCGGGAAGAACGCGATCATCGTGGACACCTCGGCCGACCCCGACGAGGCGGTCCTCGGTGTGAGGGCCTCGGCGTTCGGGTTCCAGGGGCAGAAGTGCTCGGCCTGCTCCCGGTGCATCGTCGTGGACCCGGAAGGACCGAACGGCCGTGCGATGACGCACTTTCGATCTCGACTGATTGAGGCCACGCGGGCGCTGGTCATCGGTGATCCAGTGAACCCCGGCACCGACATCGGTCCTGTCATTGACGCCGACGCCGCTGCGAAGATTCGCGGTTTCATCGAGCGGGCCCGTGCGTCAGGGCTCTCATGTGAGACAGTCCCGCTTCCACCGGCCACCGAGTCGATCACTGGAAGAGCCTATGTGGCCCCGCACATCTTCTGGCCCGTCCCCCCCGATCACGAGCTGGCCAATGAGGAGATCTTCGGCCCGGTGCTGGCGGTTATGCACGCCCCGACATTCGATGAGGCGCTGAGGCTCGCCAACGCGACGCCGTACAAACTGACCGGCGGCGTCTTTACCCGGAAGCCCGCCCATATCGAACGGGCCAGGCGTGAGTTCCGTGTGGGCAATCTGTATATCAACCGCGGCAACACCGGGGCACTCGTGGCAAGGCAGCCGTTTGGTGGCTTCGGCATGTCCGGAGTCGGGACCAAGGCCGGCGGGAGCGAGTACCTCCTGCACTTTGTCGTTCCCAGGGCGATCTGCGAGAACACGATGCGCCGCGGATTTGCCCCCGAGTTGTGATTGAGCCTGGATAGCAGTGAATCACGATTTACAGAGTTCCCTGATGGCGAACGCGACGACCTGGGGTAGAGTGATCGAAGGGAGAGTTCACGGAGGTGGTTGCATGTACTTTAAGGGTTTTCGATCGTTCTTCGCGATGCTGGTTGTTGCGGCTGGGGCGGTGACGGCTGAGGCTCAGACCATCCTGCCACCGTTCAACGCCGACTACTCGTTCACGGATCTGGGTAGTGTGCCCGGTGTTCCTGCGAACTATGGCGGAGTCGCGATCTCCTCAGACAATCCGAACGTGCTGTTCATCGGGGGGGCGGCGAACTCGACGAGCGCTGCGGTCTACCGCATCAATCTGACGCGCGACATCGACGGCAACATCACCGGCTTCCAAGGTGTCGCCACCGTTGTGGCATCGGCCCCGCGCATCGACGGAGGCCTGTGCTTCGGTCCCGGCGGTATCATGTGCTTCACCACCTACAGCGATAACCAGCTCGGGCAGATCGCGGACGGCTCGACCTCACCCAACCGCATGATTCCCCTGTCTCCGCTCGGTGTCACGGCGTCTACCGGCACGGTCCAGTACATCCCCGCGGGGTTCCCGGGCGCAGGCCGGCTGATCTTTGGTTCGTACAACGCCTCGCGCTGGTACACCGCGGATCCCGTGCCCGCCGGCGACGGCACGTTCACTTTGAGCAACGTCACGTTCCGATCGGTTACTGGCGGCGGTCCAGAGGGGATCGTGTATGTTCCAGCCGGCTCGCCATTGATCACGTTTCCGTCCGTCCTCGTCTCGGAGTACGGCAACGGGGCCATCGCGGTCTTTGCTGTGGATGGCGAGGGGGCGCCGGTCCCCGCGTCACGTCAGGAGTTCATGTCCGGCCTGAGCGGTGCCGAGGGCGCGTGCATCGACCCATTCACCGGGCAGTTCCTCTTCTCCACCTTCGGAGGTGGCAGTCGCGTGATCGTTGTTCGTGGGCTGGCCCGCGCGATCCTTTGCAACGCCGCCGACGTGGCCAACACTGACGGTACTCCCGGTGCCGATGGCAACCTGGACAATGGCGACTTCTTCCTGTTCATTTCCTCGTTCTTCGTCGGCTGCGAGCTCCCCGGGACCATCCCGTGCGGCCTGGCAGATATCGCGGGCACCAGCGGATCAAGCAATCCTGATGGCGCCGTTGACAACGGGGACTTCATACTGTTCATTTCCCTGTTCTTTCAGGGATGCACACCCTGAGTGGATCCGGCGCTTCAATGAACCCGCGTGCTCTTGCCGATATGCTCGTTCACCAGCATCCTGCCGGAGGTGTTCCCCCGGCTCGTGTTCTCGGGTTCATGCTTGCGGCATGGAAACTCCGCTGCACCGAGTGTTGAAGGCCGTCTCCGCCCGCTTGATCGGGGAGATGGGCTACACCCTCCATGCCGACGAGGTCGCCGCACCGATCGCGCGGTTTCGGGCCGACGTGGCCGGGGTGATGCTTGAGCGTGGTCGGCCGAGAGCAGCGGTGATTGTGGAGTGCAAGGCATCGAGGGCCGACTTTCTACGTGACGCGGCCAACCTGGCGGCCCTCTTGCGTCAGCGAGCGCAGACCAGGGACCTGGCAGATCGGATCGAACGCGAGTTTGTCCGCATCATTGAGCCGGACCTTTGCCGCCAGGCGGCCCTGTTCGAGGACTGTCCCGACTTGGCCGATTGGGACTATTCCAGCTCTCGCCTCACGTCGTATGCCCTCGTACAAACGGCCCTACGGCGGCTGGATGCCCGCATCCACGGCTCGACGAAGTTCTTCACGCTCGGTCGGTATCAGCAAGCCACCCGCTTGTTTGTCGCGGTTCCGAAAGGGCTGGTTCGTGCGGCCGAACTTCCCCCTTCGTGGGGCCTCATTGAGGTGTACGTTCAGGCCGATGAGCTTCCGATGGTGCTGGACTGTGTCGAGCACGGCGTCACCGGCGAGTGTCTGAACGTATTGGCGGCGCGTACGTTCGCGGAGGTGACTTTCCCGGCACCTGTGCTCTCGCCGAGCGAGCGGCATCTGAGAAGGTTGTACAGGAACGTCGTGGCTGCTCGACGACGAGCGAGCGAGATACCCGACCGCAGTGAGCGCCTATCGGCGCCGCTGCTCGAAGACGTCGGGCTCTCGCTGCTCTGGAAATGAGAGTTCAGTGCTTGGGGTCCTGCCCTGATCCGGTTCTACCTGCCAGTTTGCCCGATGGCAGGGACACTGAAAGAACAGTGGCCGTCGTCAAGATCGAGAGCACGATCACCAGCGAGACGACGGAGTCGATCTTGATGCCGTTGACGGGCTGGTCGGCCAGACCCCAGGCGTGCAAGTACGGTGGCACCGCGTGCAGCAGCAGTTTGACGCCAACGAAGCCCAGGATCAGGATCAGCGCCGGCTTCAGGTAGCGGAACATCGGGATCACCGCCGCAAGGCAGAAGAACAGCGCACGAAGCCCCAGCACGGCGAAGATATTGCTCGTGAACACGATGAACGGGTCGGGAGTGATTGCGAAAATGGCAGGAATCGAGTCCACCGCGAAGACCAGGTCGGTGATCTCTACAAGAACGAGGGCCAGCAGCAAGGGCGTGATAGCCCAACCCCGTCGCAGCGTGCCCGGCGGGGCAGGGTCCTGGCGTTCTTCGCCCGTCACGGGATCCCTGGAGTACGTGGGGGGAATGGTCCTCCGGGTGAGGAACTTCTGCCCATCGAAGAATGTCACCGTGGGGAGCATCCGCCGCACTCCTCGCACCAAGAGGTTGCTTCCCGGGTCGGTACTCCCCTTGATGAGCGCCATCTTCACAGCGGTCAGCACGAGAAATGCCCCGAAGATGATGAGCACCCATTCGTAGCGGCGGATGAGTTCGGCACCGAGCAGGATCATCACCCCGCGCATGATCAGTGCACCGAGAATGCCCCAGAACAGAACTCTGTGCTGGTACTTTGGGGGAACCGCGAAAAAGCTGAAGACCATCGCGATGACGAAGAGATTGTCCATCGCCAGTGACTTCTCGATAACAAAGCCCGTCAAGTACAGCACAGCCGCTGGCATCCCGCCCATGGTGTCGGTGATGATCGCGCGGGGTATCTCGCCAGCATCGATCATGGCCGCCCGCTCGGCCTGCGTCGTGTAGCGGGGCACCTCGCGGCCAAGGTCGAGCCAGTGGTGCTCGTATGCCAGGTAGACCACCACACTGAACACCAGCCCGAGCGAGAGCCAGAAGATCGACCAGCCGACCGCTTCCTTGAGCCGGATTTCGTGAGCCTTGCGGTGGAAGACCACCAGGTCCAGCGTGACCAGGACCACGATCAGCGCCACAAAGGCCGCGTACGCCATGGCCTTGTGTGTGCCGAACTGAGTGCCCAGCAGTACTGCCGAATTGATCCAGGTGTCCATGGTGCCCGATGCGGCTGTTCGCCGCGCTCCCGGGATACGGCCGTGTGTCTCGCGCGGCCAGAACCGCAGCGCACGGCCACGGTCTTTGGCGTGGTCCGGCACATGTGGTCTTGCACTTGGTGTGACGGTGCACGTGCACGCCTCACCAGGAACCGGCCGGAAGCGGGGGCTTCGTGCTGACGATCCGGTTCCGCCCGCACAGGCGGGGGGCTACTCCCCACAGACTATCAATCTTAGTGATGAGCGTTGCGGGGTTGAGCAATCCGGGCTCAGGACTTCCACAGACGTGGATTCCCTGCATGCGACATCCTCACCGCAGATGTTCTATGGCGGCCCCCCTGCCCTCAGGAGAGCATCGGTGGTAGTGGAGCGAAGGGACCTCACCGATCTCAGAGCGGGCCGGCTTCACGCTGAGCCGGGCCTGGCGTGGATCGGAGCGATCTCCAGACCCAGAAGCCGAGGGGAAAGAGTCCGCCAAAACCCACTAGGAGCACGAGCGTTGGATTGACCCAGCCGCTCAGCGCGACGAGCGCAACCACGCCGAAGTAAAGCGCGATGACGGCGTAGACCACCCAGGCAGGAGTTTTCCGTGCCATCCTGTCGGTCTGCTCGGTGACCTGCTGGGCGCGACGCTGCACCTCGCTCAGCAGCCGTCGGGCCCACGCGAACTCTGTGGCCAGTATGCCCAGCCCTGCCAGGAACACGAACACGCCCCCCGGGCCGGGCAAAGGTCCGATGATGATTGATCCGCCCACGGCCACGATCAGCCCGGTGAACAGGATGGTCAAACGCCACAGGTTGCTCTGTGCGATCTCAACCGCCCGGGCAAGGTCCTCGGCCACGCTCGGACGCGGCTCGGAAGCTGTGGCGGATCTTGAGAGGGCCCCTGTCGCGCGCCGATCCATCCAGGCGTGCAGCGCCGACCCGCTCACTCCCAGCGAGACAATCAGCAGCACGACCACGAGCAGGATCTCGGTGGTGATGAGCGTGAAGTTGACGAGCTCCACGTCATCCCACTCGTCGGGAAGCACGTCGATAGCCCCACCGCCCGGACGCGCGAGCACCAGGCGCATGCCCAGAAACAGCAGGACCATGAAGATCGTCACCTTCAGATAGCGGAAGCGCCGGAGCGTCCCCTGCACCCCGAAGTACAGCGGCCTGAGCAACAGCAGCGCGAACGCGTGCGAGGCAAAGGCGATGAATGTGTCATCGGTGACCGCGAATACCGCCGGGATCGAGTCCAGCGCATAGGTCACGTCAGCCGTCGCACCGACAATCACGGCCGGAGCGAGCGGTGTCAGCGTCCACCGTGAACGCGACATGCCGTCCCCGGAGCGTGTCATCAGCGCGTTGCCATCAAACGGCCCCGGTGCCGGGATCACCCGACGGACGAGCCGGATCAGCGGGCGCCGGTTCAGGTTGGTGCCCTCCCCGGGCATCACCAGCAGGCGCCACATGGCCAGCAGGATCAGCATGCCCAGGAAAAAGACGAACCAGTCGTAGCGCTGGAGCAGGACGCCAGTCCCGCTGATGAGGCCCAGGCGGATCACGAGCGATACCAGCACGCACCAGAAGATCGCTCGCGGCTGTGCTTCTCGTGGCACCTTGAAGTAGGCAAAGATCAGCACAAGCACCGCGAGGTTGTCCAGGCTCAGCGTCAGTTCGACGATCAGAGCGGTGACAAACTGCGCGACCGCCCCAAGCCCACCCTGCACAGTTGGGCTGCCGGTACCGTTGAACTGTGCCTGATACCCAAGGAACAGGGCCGTACCGAAGAGCACCGCCGCGATGGACCAGAGCCCGACCGACAGCAGGATTCCGGCACGTGTCGGCGGTACAGGGCGTCGGCTGAGCACGCGGTGATCAAGCACGAGCAGCGAGATGACCAGCCCGGCAAGGATGGTCGTCAGGGTCGGGTCCATCGGCCATCAGCGTATAGGCTGCCGGCGTACCGTGCATGCGTCGTGAGTGTCCCGGGCGCTAGCATCCACAGGCATCCGCGACGCCCGGTCCCGCGAGGCAGCCCCCGGCCTCCGGGCTTCTGGCGTGGCGCGTGTGTGCGGGAGCCAGGTTCGAGCACGAGGCGGACGCATCGGGAGATCGCACGTGTCACTCCGCGGCGGTTATGGCGAAGATCGTGCTCGCGTACTTGACGCATCGGACATCGTCCGCCTGATCTCCGAGCACATCACGCTCCGCCGCAAGGGGGCGGAGTTCATCGGCCTCTGCCCGTTTCACGACGACCACTCCCCGAGCATGTACGTTTCGCCGAGGAAGCAGATCTACAAGTGCTTCTCGTGCGGGGCTGGCGGGAACGTCATCGACTTCGTCATCAACTACCACAAGATGGACTTCCGAGAGGCGCTCGCGTACCTCGCTGATCGTTTCGGGGTGCAGCTGGCATCACCTCTGCGGCAGGACACGCCTTCCCGTACCCACGAGCCCGAGATCGCCCGTCAGGATCTGCTGAACGCCACGGCAACGGCCCAGGCCTTCTTCCGGGTGATCCTTGCGCACGCCGAGCACGGCGCCGGGGCCAGGGAGGTGCTCCGCACCCGGGACGTGTCGTCCGAGATGGTGGAGCGGTTCGCGCTCGGGGCCGCGCCGGACAAGTGGGACGGGCTGGTCCTCACCGTTCAGGGCAAGGGGCTTGACCTGCGGCACTTCACCGCCGCCGGCCTGATCCGGCTCCGCGAGAATGCAGGCGGGGCTTTCGACATGTTCAGGAATCGGGTCATCTTCCCGATCCACGACATGCTCGGGCGGGTGGTGGCATTCGGCGCCAGGCGCATCGATGAGACCGACGACCCCAAGTACATCAACTCGCCCGAGTCGCCGCTCTTCCACAAGTCCCGCGCGCTGTACGGCCTTCCCCAGGCCCGCGACGCGATCCTCAAGACCGGCCGCGCAGTCATCACCGAAGGCTACATGGACACCATCGCCTGCCACCAGGCGGGCATCACGAATGTAGTCGCCACGCTCGGCACTGCGCTCACAACCGAACACGCCCGTGTCCTGGAGCGACTCTGTACAGAGGCGGTCCTGCTGTTCGATGGCGACGAGGCCGGCCAGCGGGCCGCGGACCGGGCCGTCGAGGTCCTCTTCTCGTCACGCCTCGATGTGCGCATTGCCACGCTCTCATCCATCGCGGGATCGGGAGAAGCAGGGGGGGCAAAGGATCCTGACGATCTCCTCAAGCAACCCGGCGGAGTTGACGCGCTGCGGGGTGTGATCGATCGGGCTGTCGATGCGCTGGACTTCCGCTTCCAGAAACTCGGCGACCGAGCCGCCCGTCTGGGCATGACCGCCCGGGCCACCCGAATCCAGGAGGAGCTCCAACGTCTGGCCGACCTCGGGTGGGACAACCTCACCCCGCTCAGGCAGAACCTGATCGTCCGTCGCCTGGCCTCGATCGCCGGTGTGACCGACGAGGTGATCCGACGTTCGATCCCGGCGAGCCGCCAGCGGCGATCCTCGCCGTCGCGTCCGCCGGGCTTCGCTGACGTCCAGTCGCCCGATGCGACTGCGCCGGGGGAGGCACGTACAGGCCCAGCGATCCCGTCAATCCGGATCAGAACGTCCAAGGAGCACATGCTCGCGTGCATCCTGTCCGAGCCGGGGCTGTGGGCCTGCCTCGATCAGGCCGGGCGGGCGATGCTTGCTCCCCAGACCTGGGATTGGCGCCCGTTCCGGGTTATGGTCGAATCTGTCTTCGACTGTCTCGGGCAGGCCACGGCCCCGAGCGCGGTCCAATGCCGGGACCTGATCGGAGGCATCGCCGACGATGACGCCCGCAGTGTTGCGGTGGCGATCGTTGCCGAACTCGACCGCCTGACCGAGAGCGATCCGGTCCGGGTCATGAAGCACTTTCAGGAGTGCCTGGCCGATGAAGCCCGGCGGTGGGCTACCGCTGAGGCTCGCGGCGCATCGACGGTGGATGATGGGGAGGCCTCGTCCGTGACAGGGCCCGTTGTGAGCGATGACCAATCCCTGGTTCGGATCGCCCGCCTGCGTGACCTGAGCCAATCAGGCGGCAAGGACCCTCGAACCGCGCCCCGCCCCAGAGTGGCAGGGTCTTAGCCCATGGAAGGGCATTCCAGATGGGGCAATGTCGCCAGATTGTTCGCCGGAGTGGAAAGACTGTGCTACGGTGAAGATGATCAGATCCTCAAGGACCCATTGGATGGATGCAGGGACTGCAGGCCGATCAGCGGCGGAGTGACCGGTTCCGGCACTCCACCACGCCGTAAAGGGCTCGTGCAAGAGGCCTCTCGGCGACGGAGTACCGGGTTTGCGCTGGAGAAGGCGCAGGAGTGTTGGTGGGAGTGCGGGGTGAACTCGTGGGGCGCGAACCCCGCGGTTCGTGCCGGTCGGAGACTACGGGCAAGGAGCAACCTCGATGATGCCGCTGCCTGAGTGCGTCCAGGAGATCGTCAAGGCCGCTTCGGAACGGGGCTGGCTGAGCTACGAGGAACTGAACAACGCCCTGCCGGACGATCTGGTGGATCCTGAACGCCTGCACGTTCTGCTGGTCCACCTGGACGATCACGGCCTTGAACTCATCGACGAAATGGAGTATCGGGCGCGGATCTACCGCGAGGCTCGCCAGCGCGGCCAGCAGCCCGAACCTCCCGCCGAGCCGATCGGTCCGAACGATCGTCCCGTACGGGCGATGACCGTCGTGGGCGGCGACCGGACCCAGACCGACTGGACGGTGATGAACTGGAACGTCCGGACCACCGCCACGCCGGCCGCCACGCTGCGTTCGATCGGGGTGACCTCGATCAGCGAAGAGGGTGACGACACCCTGCTCTCCGACGATGAAGAGGACGAACTGCGCCGCGAGTTGAATGAAGAACTTCGTTCGAACGGGCAGGTCGATTCACGCCGCATCGATGATCCTGTCAGGATGTACCTCTCGCAGATGGGCACGATCCCCTTGCTCTCGCGCGATGAGGAGGTGCGGCTGGCCAAGAAGATCGAAACCACGCGCATGATCTTCCGCCGGCGCTGCCTGGAGAGCGACTGGCTACTAACCCAGGCCGCGGCGATCCTGGCCCAGGTGCACCGCGGCGAACTGCCGTTCGACCGCACGATGCGGATCAGCACGCTGGAGCCCAACCACCGCGAGAAGATCGCCCGCCGCATCCCCTACAACCTCACGACCATCGAACGACTGCTCGAACTCAACCGTGCGGACTGGGAGGCGCTGCAGGCCCAGGGGCTGGACTCGGACCGGCGTGATGAACTGCGCCAGCGTCTGGCGTCACGCCGTCGGCGTCTGGCGGCGCTGACCGAGGAACTCTGCCTGCGGACCGGGCGCATCATCCCCCTCATGCGGAAACTCCGCTCCATCAGCCGGAAGCTGACCGAGCTCGAAGCCGAGCTGTCCCGTCCCGAGCGCGAACTGAGGCGCATGGACCCTGAGGAGCTCAGCGCTAAGCGCGACGAGCTGGACGGCCTCCGGCGCGAGGTCCGCGAGGAGCCCTCCGATCTGGCGGCTCGCGTCAAGGCCATCGACACGGTCTTCTGGGAGTACGAGCAGGCCAAGCGCGACCTCTCCGGCGGCAACCTGCGTCTGGTGGTGTCCATCGCCAAGAAGTACCGCAACCGCGGGCTTTCCTTCCTGGACATCATCCAGGAGGGCAACACAGGCCTCATGCGGGCGGTCGACAAGTACGAGTACAAGCGCGGCTACAAGTTCAGCACGTACGCCACGTGGTGGATCCGTCAGGCCATCACGCGTGCCATCGCCGATCACGCCCGCACGATCCGCGTGCCGGTCCACATGATCGAGACGATGACGAAGCTGCGCAACATCCAGAAAGCACTGTTCCAGAAGACGGGTACTGAGCCGACGATGGACGAACTGGCCGCCCGCGCCGGCATGAGCGTGGCCGAGGTTCGGCGCGTCATGAAGATCTCGCGTCAGCCCGTCAGCCTTGACAAGCCTGTCGGCGACTCGGACGACTCCTACTTCGGCGACTTCATCGAGGACGAGCGGACCGATTCGCCCGTCACCACCGCAGCCAACGACACGCTCCGCCAGAGGATCGAGCAGGTGCTCAAGAGCCTGACCTACCGCGAGCGTGAGATCATCAAGCTTCGCTACGGCATCGGCGACGGGTACACCTACACGCTCGAAGAAGTCGGACGCATTTTCAAGGTCACCCGCGAGCGCGTGCGACAGGTTGAGGCCAAGGCCATCCGTAAACTCCAGCACCCGGTCCGCTCCCGGAGGCTCATGGGCTTCCTCGATGCCAACGCGATCCGCGAGATCAAAAGCACCCAGGTCGAGCCGCTCGCCGTGCCCGACGAGGTCGCGACACGGCAGGCGTTCCAGGTGGAGCAGACCATCGTGACGCGTGGAGATCGATCCTTCAGCGGTGCGGCAGGAGCTGTTCCGACCGATCCTGATCTTGACGAATTGGACTGCCCCGAGCACGGCGCGTGAACGGATCTACAGCGCACGTGCCTCAGCGTTCAACCCTGTTCTGCACCGTGTGATCCCGGCTTCACTGGCCGTTCTCGCCGGTGATCCACGCACAAAGGGCTTCCGTACCGCGGAGATCGGGGACCACCATGTCGGCCCCGGTCATCCGAAGATCGTCGAGCGAGTGCACGCCCGTGGCCACGCCCAGCGCCCTGCACCCGTTCCGCCGGGCGCACAGAACGTCCCACGGTGTATCGCCCACCACGATGACGCGATCGGACGGCAGGCTCATGCCGGTGTGCTGCGAGCATCTTCCGATGGCGATCGGGGGGAGTTCATCCCGTGAGGGCGGTGTGCCTGTTGCATCCTCGGCGAATGCACACGCTTCGAACTGGGAAGGGTCGAGCCCGCAGGCCTTGAGCTTGATCCGCCCGGTATCTGAGAAGTTACCAGTGACCAGACCCACCATGACCCCCGTGGTCGCCTGCAAGCGTCCCAGCAGCGCTTCGACCCCCGGCAGCGTGGACCGCTCCACACCGGGATCGTCCAGGCGCTGCTTCAGGTGAAGCGCATAGCAGTGTCGGAATTGACTGATGAGTTCATCGCTGGGCACTACGTGCGACTGCACGAGGGCCTCCTTGATGATGAGGGTATCCAGCCGTCCGGCGAACTCGATACCTGCAGTGGTGAAGTCAGGACCAACCAGCTCACGCCCGGCGGCGTTCATGGCCCACAGCCCGGATCGGCTCGTCCGGATGAGCGTCAGGTCGATGTCAAACAGCACGAGCCGGTGGACCACGGGTGCTCCATTACCGGGGCATAGTGACGGGGAGCTCAGCGCACGATCCTGAACCCGATCTCCCCGGGGAGTGTGTCGATCGGGATGATGTCCACGCCGTGGATCTTTTGGGCCATCGCCCGGCGCAGCGAGTCCAGATACGCCCGAACGTCGGTGTCCTCGCCCTGGGCTTCGAGGGTTACTCTCCCGTCCGGCTCGTTGCGGACCCACCCCGAAATCGGACGATTCTCTGCCAGCGAGAACGCTGTCGCTCGAAACCCGACCCCCTGCACCCGCCCGCTATACCGCGCACGAACCCGCATGTATGACGATATGCGACGCCACGGGATCACGGTGACAGTGTCGCGGCACGCATCACCGCACAAGCCGTTGCGGAACTTCCCGGCAGCCACCTTCCGGGCCGATCGGATCGGAGCGCCGCTACCATTCCACACCGGTGGAATGCTGGTCCCGGGGCGCCCGGGATCGCACTCGACCATGCCAGACTTCAAGGCGGACCTGCCGACATGACCGAAAACTACGGCGCACTCTGCAACGACTTCATGATCAACCAGGCGGTTCGGCTTCGCATGGATCTCAGCCACAACCGCGAGTCCGTGATGGGCCTGTTCGAGCGTGTCCGAAAGGACTTCCCGGACATGACCTTCTTCAGGCGGTTTGCCAGCGAGGTGGTGCTCGAGAGCGCCCCGGGAGCCGAGAGCGGGCGCTGGGTCTCGCTCCGAAAGACCAGCGTGCGGTGCGGTGTGGTCAACCCCCTGGCGGAGAACGCCCGCCAGGATCCGTACCGCCTGCACAAGGTGGTGCGTGAGACCGCCCCGTACTTCCTGAGCATCACACCGCTCGATATCGACTACCTTGAACTCATGTTCGGCTTCGATCTCGTAGCCGCGGGCAACCACGACGCCATCGTCTTCGACGCGATTCTCGGGGGCTCGGCGTTTGCGCGGTGCTTCGATCCGCGCGACGGTGTTCCCTCAGATTGCCAGCCGATCCTCGGGTTCCAGCTCGGGAGCGATGAGAGCATCCGGGCCCAGGTCGAGGTCAAAACCCGCACCCGTCGGCGCATGGACCGCGAGGGCGAGTTCGAGCCCGAAGCCCTGAGCATCTTTCTGTCCATCCGTCATCACGGGCCGTTCGACGAGATCGAGCGGATGTCCGAGATCTTCAGCACGATCCGGACCCGAGGGGAGGACCTGCTGGCCACCCGGGTTGTGCCCAACCTCGTCGTGCCGATCCGGGAGGCGATCGGGAGCATCGGAGCTTGAGCCCATCTGTACTGCGCGCACTCCGCCACGGAGTCTGTGGAACCTGAACCTCCCCATGTGAGCCGTCGCGTGCAACATCCATGGTCATCAGCTTTCGGAGCCGGCGGGGGTATCGGTGTGATCGCTCTGATGGCCTCGTGGTCGCTGGCAACGGCCGCACCCGGGCGCGTGCCTTCGCCCGCTCGGGGCTTTCCGTTTGAGACGCTCGCGTTGCTGGGGGTACTGATTGTTCTGGTAGTGCTGCTGGCCGTCGTCGTGATGGTTCTTCGGGCCCGGTTCATCGCCCAGTCCGCCAGAAGTTCGGCCCGGTCTGTCGGGCTCATGGATCAACTCCGGCAGATGCGTGACGACGGCCGCATTTCCGAGGCTGAGTTTCAAGCCGTGCGGTCGAAAATGAACTCCAGACTGCGGGATGAGATCAAGTCTTCCCAACCGACTCCTGAGCCCGGTGGATCAAAATCGGCGAATGGACGTCCGCAATAACTTCGATCGTACTTGCCGGTGCTCATGTGAACCGAGCGGTTCGAGGGGCCAAGGGTGACCCCGAGGATGACGCCATCACGTCCGAGAGCCAACCTATGAGGCTGGTCGGACGCTGAATTGTGCTCAGGATGGGCCACGATTCGAGCCATTCCGGGCATCTGCCGATACACTGTGGCCATGCTTTGTGCGCCTCGGTCCAGAGCAGGTTCCGAGGTCCTTTTTCAGTAATTCCCCGGGTCCATTCCCGCCAGCCGAGTAACACCCATGCCCAAGTCTCGCGACGGTTCCGATTCATCCGCACCAGGCCCCGGGTCAGAGAAGGAGAGCGAACGCTCCCCCGGAGGCAGCGGCGGTGGCGGAAGCGGTGGTTCAGGCAGCGGCGGCAGCGGCGGGAGTGGCGGCAGCGGCGGGAGTGGCGGGAGTGGTGGGAGCGGCGCAGGTGGTGGCGGGTTCCGGGGGCGCCGGCTGACCACCTGCTCGTTCTGCGGGAAGACCAGCCGTGAAGTGGGGCCGATGGTCGAGGGGCCATCGGATGTGTACATCTGCGGGAACTGCACGGACCTGTGCCAGAACATCTTCAAGCAGGAGCGCCGTCGGGTCGGGGCCAGTGCGCCGACGTTCGGTGAGATCCCATCGCCTCGCCAGATCAAGGAGTTCCTCGATCAGTACGTGATCGGGCAGAACTTTGCCAAGAGGGCGCTGTCGGTGGCGGTGCACAACCACTACAAGCGACTGACCCAGCTCGAGCGCGACGAAGCAGCGGTTGAACTGGACAAGAGCAACATCCTGCTCATCGGTCCGACCGGGTCGGGCAAAACCCTGCTGGCTCGCACGCTGGCGCGACTCCTCAAGGTTCCCTTTGCGATCGGCGACGCGACCACGCTGACCGAGGCCGGGTACGTGGGCGAGGACGTCGAGAATCTGCTGCTGAAACTGCTCCAGTCCGCGGACTTCGACCTGGAGTCAGCCCAGCGCGGCATCATCTACATCGACGAGATCGACAAGATCGGCAAGACGTCGAACAACGTGTCAATCACGCGCGACGTCTCCGGAGAAGGCGTGCAGCAGGCTCTGCTCAAGATGCTCGAGGGCACCGTGGCCAACGTGCCGCCCCAGGGCGGTCGGAAGCACCCCGAGCAGCAGTACATTCAGGTCGATACCTCCAACGTGCTGTTCATCTGCGGCGGCACGTTCGTCGGGCTCGAGGACATCATCCGTCGTCGCGTCGGCAAGGCCCGGATCGGGTTCTCCGCGCCCGACGCCTCCGCGGGCGACGAGGCCAGCCAGTCCGAGGTCCTGCTGACGCAGGTGCAGCCCGATGACCTTGTCGAGTACGGCATGATCCCCGAGTTTGTCGGGCGGCTCCCGGTGCTTGCGCCGCTGATGCCGCTGACGCTCGACGCGATGGTCGGGATCCTCACCGAGCCCAAAAACGCCCTGGTCAAGCAGTACCAGCACCTCTTCTCGCTGGAAGGCGCATCGCTCACCTTCACACTCCCGGCACTGCGGGCCATCGCGCGCAAGGCACTGGACCGCCAGACCGGTGCTCGCGGACTGCGGGCGGTGATGGAGGAGATCATGATCGAACTGATGTACGAACTCCCGGACGCCAACGCAGGCGGTGTGGAGTTCATCATCGACGAAGGAGATGTCCACGTGCGCCGCAAGTTGACGGAGCTCAGGACCCGCCGCAAAGAAAGCGCCTGAGACTCCCGTGCATACCTGCACGGTCTCTTGACCGCTCCAGAACCTGCCTCGCCTCAGGGCTAGCCCGGGGTGTGGTGCTTCAGCGGAAGCGTGAACCCCAAGCCGGGAAGCCCGATCCTCGGTTGTTTTTCGACCGTCAGGGGTTCATTGATGCCGGCAGTGCATCCGGCGGACTTGAAAGCGGTTGAACAGAGCAGGGGCGTTTGTCGTACCGCTGGAGCAGGCGTCGGTACGCTGACGGATGGGGTGTCACAAGCCCTCCGCTGGTCTGCCCCTCGCGGTCCATGCGACCAGGAGTTTCTCCGCATGACGATTTCCGCGCGAACACCTCTCTGGCCGAGATGGGCCCGGATGCTCTGTTTTACTGGATGGGTCTTGCTCATCGGGGCGGGCGGGTGTGCGGGCCCGGGGGATCCGCCGTCCATGAGCGGGCCGCGAGAGCCCTCGGGAACCGCACCGGTCCGAGGGCTTGGTGCGGAGTCTGGATCATCTACGGCCCGGTCCACTCAGGAGCCCGGAAGTATGAACACGTCCAGAGGCACGAATGGCCAGGGTTCATCCACGGAGCCCCCGGCTGGCGACAGTGTTGAAGTAGCGATTTTCGCGATGGGGTGTTTCTGGGGTCCCGAGCTGCGCTTCTCGAAGATTCCCGGCGTGATCGAGTGTGACGTCGGCTACATCGGCGGGCACGTGGACAACCCAACCTACAGGCAGGTCTGCACGGACACCACCGGGCACGCCGAGGCGGTTCGGATCCGGTTCAACCCAGGCGTGGTCTCCTACGAGCAACTCGTTGAGTTCTTTTTCGCCTGGCATGACCCGACCCAGGTGAACCGTCAGGGCCCGGACATCGGCAGCCAGTACCGAACAGCGATCTTCTACACGACCGAAGCCCAGCGACGAACCGCGGAGGCTAAAGTGGCCGCGCTGTCCGCGTCAGGTAAACATCGGCGTCCGATCGCAACTCAGGTCGTCGCCGCGGACACCTTCTGGCGCGCGGAAGAGTACCACCAGGACTACCTGCGTAAGCAGGGGTACGAGTCCTGCCCCAGCGAGAGTGTCGGCCCCTGAGCGGCTCACCACACCCTCAGAGGAGAGGGTTCTTCTCGCCGCGGACGTAGTCGCGGACGGGTGAGAGGTTGGGCTGGATGTTCAGATAGACGTCGGAGTAGAGCTCCGAAGGATCGGGCGCAGGCGCGGCATCGGCAAACTCCATGGCGTCCTGGGCCAGAGCCTTGCATTCAGCCACGATCCGGTCCACATCAGCCTCACTGAGGCACGCGCGTTCCGTCAGAAGATGATGTTCGAGCAGGGCGATGGAATCGCGCTGGCGGAAGAGTTCGACCTCGTCCTTGGCCCGATACTTCTGGGGATCGGACATGGAGTGGCCCTGGTAGCGGTAGGTCAGCAGGTCCACGAAGGCCGGGCGCTGCTGTTCACGGCAGCGGTCGACCAGCGGTTTGAAGTGGTCGTGGATCTCGCGGATATCCATGCCGTCGATGTGCACGCCCTCTATGCCGTAGGCGCGGGCCTTGGCGGTCAGATCGTGGGCCATGGTGGTGCCGCGCTCGATGGCGGTGCCCATGGAGTAGCGGTTGTTCTCGACAACGAAGATCACGGGCAGTGACCAGATCCCGGCGAGGTTCATGGCCTCGTGGAGTGCGCCCTGATTGAGCGCGCCGTCGCCGAGGTAGGCCAGTGCGACTTTCCGGCGGGGCGAGGAGCCGTCCAGGCTGCGCTTCATGACCTCGAGCTCGTACTTGGCGGCGAACGCAAGGCCCGCGCCAAGCGGCGTCTGCGCGCCGACGATCCCGTGCCCGCCGAAGTTCCAGTTCGGCTTGTCGAACATGTGCATCGACCCGCCCTTGCCCTTGGCGCAGCCGGCAGCCTTGCCGAACATCTCCGCCATGCATGCCCGCGGCGACATGCCTCGGGCCAGGGCGTGCCCGTGATCCCGGTAGGCGGTCACGATCGGGTCATCACGGTTGAGGCAGCCGATGGTGCCGACGGCCAGCGCCTCCTGGCCGATGTAGAGGTGGCAGAAGCCGCCGATCTTGGCCTGCTGATACGCCTGAGCGCAGCGGTTCTCAAACTCGCGGATCAGGATCATGTCCCGGAGCCACTGGATCAGGGTCTCATTCGGCAGGGAGTCGCTGAGACGGGCCGAGCCGGACTCGCGGCGCACCGCGGGTGCTGTGCCGTTGGCTTCGGGCATGTGCACACGGCTTGAAGTGATGTGATACAACGTGTCGGCCTTGGGTGCATCCGTGGAAGATGGGGCACCTGTCTGGGCTGGCGTTGAGGGGGTGCTGGGTCGCTGGGGCTGCTGGGCGGTCATCGGGGGTGCCATGGAACTGAGGGCCCTGTCGGCGCTGTGGAGTGCGCCCTGAGGTGGGACTGAATCCCATCGGCCATCGTGGCCAAGGGGTCTTGGTCGGGCATGGGCGCAGGTGGCTGTTCCGGGTTCGGAACCAGCGTCTGCTCCCTTGAGTGCTGGCGAAGGGTATGGACCGGGGGAACCGTGGGCAATCGCCACATATGCTCGATCACGGGCATCGGCTCAGCACGCCGGGACTTCGCGTCTTCTCGGCGAGCCGTCATCTCTGGGGGCCTGTCCGCTGGCACGCAGGCTCTCAATCTTTGGAGGGATCGTTATGGCTTCTCCCACACTGACCCGGCGTTCCCGCACAGAATCCGGCGGGAAGGCCACCGGGAATGGAACCCGGGTCGAGAAAGACACCATGGGCGAGATGGTGGTGCCCTCCGACGTGCTGTACGGTGCGAGCACACAGAGGGCCGTGCTGAACTTCCCGGTCTCAGGGAGACCGATGCCGTTCGGGATCATCCGCGCGTACGCGGCGATCAAGTCGGCCTGCGCGACGGTCAACCAGCGGCTCAAGCGGCTCGACCGCGCTCGTGCCGAGTCGATCCGGGCGGCCTGCGCCAGGATCGATGCAGGTCTGCCTGAGCACGGGGGTTGGGTGCGGCACTTCCCGATCGACGTGTTCCAGACCGGCTCCGGCACCAGCACAAACATGAACGCCAATGAGGTCGTTGCCAACCTGGTCTGCCGGGCGCGGGGAGCGCCCATCGGCTCCTCCAAGGACCAGGCGTACATCAAGGCCGGCGGTGTACACCCCAACGACCACGTGAACATGGGCCAGTCGTCGAACGACACCTTCCCGACGGCCATCCATTACGCCGCGGCGGTGGCGATCACCGGCGACCTGATGCCGGCTGTCCGGCGAGTGCGTGCGAAACTGGAGCGCCAAGCCCGAGCGTGGGATCGAATCGTCAAGATCGGGCGCACGCACATGCAGGACGCCACACCGATCCGTCTGGGGCAGGAGTTCAGCGGGTTCGCGCACCAACTCCGCGCAGGTGAGCGCCGCCTGGCCCAGGCCGTGGCGGCCCTGTGCGAACTGCCGATCGGCGGGACGGCGGTGGGCACGGGGATCAACGCGCACGAACGGTTCGGATCGATGGTGGCCTCGGAACTGGGGAAGGCCGCGAAGATCCGATTCCGTGAAGCCGAGAATCACTTCGAAGCCCAGCACGCCAAGAACGCGTGCCTGGAGGCCTCGGGGCATCTGCGCACCCTGGCGGTCAGCCTGACCAAGATCGCCGCGGACATCCGACTGATGGGCATGGGCCCACGCTGCGGGATCGGCGAACTGGTGATACCGGCGGTGCAACCGGGCTCATCGATCATGCCCGGAAAGGTCAATCCGGTCATTCTCGAAAGCCTCATCATGGTGTGCGGGCAGGTCATCGGGAATGATGTCGCCGTGACCTACGCCGACCTGGGCGGGCTCAACTCCGTGCTCGACCTGAACGTGGCGATGCCGCTCATCGCCGACAACCTGCTCGGGTCGATCGGGCTGCTCGCGGCCGCCCTGCGGATGTTCCACGACAACCTGCTTGAGGGCCTGAAGCCCGACGAGGAGAAGTGCCGAAGCCTGATCGAGGGCTCCCTGGCCATGTGCACGAGCCTGGTACCCATCATCGGGTATGACCGCTCCGCGGCCCTCGCCAAGGAAGCGTTCCGCCAGGGCAAGACAGTGAGACAGGTTGCCGAGGAATCCGTGGTAGGTCACCCGGGCCTGAATGGCCGTCCGGTGTCGAAGGCGGATCTGGCCAAGGCCCTGGATCCATGGTCCATGACGCTCCCCGGCGGTGAAGGCAGCGCTGGAGGCTGACGGCCCATGGGTGAGGGGCCGGATGGAGTTGAGTGTGGGACGTGAAGTTCGGCTCGTAAAGCACTTCGCCGGGCTTCGGCATGGTCAGTGGTGCTTCGGAGCGGGGTTGGGTTCGCCCGGCATCGCCTCATACGTGCCGACGACACGTCCGGCGACGACCGTGTAGAACAGGTTGCCTCTTTCCAGATCCACATCCGGGAGCATTTCTTCATCGAGGCTGGCGAGAAGGTCCGGCACGGCATCCTCCGTGCAGGCGGACTCGTCAATCAGGGCCACGGTGCCGGCAACCGTCAGGTTCGGGAGGTAGTGCAGGTCCACGGTGGCGATTTCACGCCCGTCGCTGATCGCCACGAATCGCTCGGAGGTTGGCGTGCGCAGCGTTCGTTTCCAGACAATCATGTGTTCCTCCGCTCGATTCCCGGTGGTGGGCGAGTCGCCGGGGGGATTCGGTCTCCGGCGATCTGTGCGATTGAGATGGGCCGCTTGATCATCCGGAACTTCCGCAGACTACACGAATCCAGGGCGAGGGGAAACCCCCCGCGCACCGGCGGCATCAGGTCGAAGAAACGGCCTTGAAGACGATCCGGACAGCGACCAGGCCGATGACCACGGCCAGAGCGCGGATGATCAGCGTCGGTGGGGCCTTGGCGCTGAGCCGGGCACCGACCTGAGCGCCGACGACCGCACCCAGAGCCAGTGCCACGGTCTGGCCCCAGATCCCTTGGAGGTCGCCGGTAAGGATGTTGGTGGCTGACCCGGCGATGGATGTGCCCGCAAGAATGAACTGCGAGGTGGCCGTGGCCACGTGGACCGGGAAGTCCAGCAGGAAGACCATGGCCGGGACGTGGATGATCCCTCCGCCGATGCCGACCATCGACGCCACGAAGCCGACCACGAGGGAGATCAGAGCACCGACCAGGACAGAGCGTGTTTGTGCCGGAGGTAGGTGCAGATCGAGGGCGCCGGGTCCGCTGCCGTCTGACGCCGAGGGCGATGGGGTCTTGTGCCCTGCGGTGCGGGCACGGCGACGATCGGCACGACGCTTCAGGCCTTCACGCCCGCCGAGAACGAAAAGCGTGGCAGAGCCGATGATGAGGACACTGCCGAGGATGATCTCGAAAGTCGAGCGCGGGAGGTGATCTTTGAGCAGACTTCCGCCGATCGCGCCCGGAAGTGTGGCCAGCGCGTAGATCGTTCCCTGGGCATAGGCGATCCTGGCCAACCCTCGCCGGGCCAGGCGCATGTAGCCGATGGTGCCCGACAGACTGTTGGCCATCACGACAAAGAACGAGACGGCGACAATCGTGCGGGCTTCGGCCGACGGGTATGCCAGCGTCAGGACCGGAATCAGTATGAATCCGCCGCCGACGCCGACGAGGGTCCCGATGCACCCGACGCCCAACCCGAGCAGAACCAGCAGAAGCAGGTCGATCGCCATGAGAGGCCGAGTCTAGTGATCTGGTTCCAGAAAAAACGACGAGGGCCGTGCGCATCGGCACGGCCCTCGGAAGTCTCACGGTGTACAGACTGGCACGGACGAAACGTCAGGCGCGACGCCGACGCCCGGCCATCAGCGCACCCATCCCGAGCAGCGCCGCTGCGCCGGGCGTGGGGATGAAGCGGTGGAAGTCATCGATAAAGAGCAGCCCGCTGTTGAAGCCGGGGTTGCCGGCACCATCGGTTGTGCCGACCCAGTTCCCGATGTTGGGCATGCCCTCGTTGGAGAGGTAGTTGTCATCCGATGTGTACAGGCCGAACCAATCCACGGACGAACCGGGGGCTGCCCCGAGCATGGACCAGGGGATCTGCACTTCGCGGAAGGTGGGGCCGCCGCCGCCGGCGCTGCCGTAGAAAGCCAGGAAGTTGATCGGCCCGGTGGTGGTGAGCTCGAAGAGGACGGCTCCAAAGTTGCCGAAGACCAGCGTGTACTGGACCGGGATCGGGTAGCCGACCTGTCCGTTGGCCGCGGGGCGTGTGGAAGCGCGACGACCGCCGTCTGCCAGGTCATTGGCCAGCGAAGAAGTGATCGTGCCGCCGCCATTGATGTTGAAGTAGATCGTGAAGAGGTCGTTCACATTGCCACCTGGCTGCCAGCCGATGTGCCAGTCAGAGGTGGTGGCGCCCATGTACACAGTCCCGGAGCCGACCGTTCCGCCAAAGCCGTTGCCGGATCCGGCGTACCACTGCGAGTTGCCGGGGCCGTACTCGTTGGGGGCCAGGAAGTTGTCCGCGGCCTTGGGCGCCATGACGTTGGCCTCGATGCGGGTCGTAATCAGACCCGCCGAAGCGCTGCCGACCAGCATCAGGCTGCCGGCCAATGCGAACAGGATCTTGCCGTTCATCTCTCTTCTCCTATGGACGAATCAATCAGGTGCGAACGTACAAACACAGCGCGGCGCTGGTGCAGCGATGAGTGAACGGCACGCAGTGACGTGTGCTCTCTCTCATCGCTACACCCAGTACCCCGTGTGAAGAGTGTAGCCGATTTGCGGAAACTCGCCAGTGCGGCGGGGTTTTTCTGGATTGCCTCTTCGACAGAGCCTCAGCCGGGAAGATGGGGCCAGGCCACTCTCACTGTGCACAAGATGTTAGTATTTTGTTTGTATTTTCTGGGGCGGATCGGGACATTGTGACTCACAATGGTCAGTGAAAGTCCATAGTGGCTTTACCGTGAGGCAAGTCAGAGTACCTCAGACCCAGCGCATTTGGAAACGCATGGGATGCCGCGCATCGGCCCGATCGTGGTACTGTGGTGTCACTGGCGGGTGTGCCCGTCGACACTGGCAGTTCAGTGCACTTGGGCTTGAAGGAGCAGGACCATGTCAAGGGCTGGAACGATCGGAGTCGTGGCAGGGGCGTGCGGCGTGACGGCGGCTATGTGCCTGGGGACTCTTCTCCTCGGGATGTCGCTGGGTGCTGGTCAGCGTGTGGAGCGCGCGGTGCAGAGCCCGCCACCGCCCTACAGCCCCCGCGAACTGGCCGATGCCGAGCTGTCGACGCTCGAGTGGGAGGCCACGGTGCAGTTCTGGACGCAGCAGGAGGAGAAGGTCCAGCAGATGCTGCAGGTGATGCCGCCACCAGAGCAGGCGTCAAGCCTGGAGCGTACGTACATCAATCAGTTGGCCGGGCTGATGGGGCGTGCGTTGAATGCGCGCCAGGACGCCATGCTGGCCCGTGAACGGACCTTGAAGCGGCTCGAGGGCATGCGGATGCTGAACGGCCTTCCGCCAGCGTCTTCCAGTCCTCGCTGAGGCGCCGGAAGAACCGCACATACCCGAGGATTCGCATGCCGGTCAGAAAACTCAGCAGCTGGAGCGTGCGACGATGTCGGCCGTCAGCTGTTGCCTGCGCGCTCCGGTGTTGTGTGTGCATCGCGTGCACATTCGCAATGACGACGATCGGCACGGCCCGAGAGCCGGATGCTGCACCGCCCCCACTCGGGCAGGCAGATTCGCACGGGCTGGCCGGGCCATCCGTTGGACGGGCGTCCGGTGAGGGGGAGCAGCCGACCATCGTGCGCCGGCTCTTCGGCGGAGAAGTCGATCGTCTCGATGCCTTACCGGAGGCGGTGGCTCTTCGGGCGCTGAACCTCTCATCGGAAGAAGAGCGAGCCACCACGGCGATCCTGGTCGAGAGGTCTAGGCTGCTGGACCAGTTCGTGGTTGAACATCTCGATCGCCTGATCGAGTTGAGTACGTCGATGGCCGCGGGTGACCGGCGAGGTGCTGCCAGCGCGGGGCTGTCCCTGATCGGGGCACTTGAGGGCTTGAACCGAGAAGGTTCGCTCCCGAAGCGCGTCGGGGCCGTGCTGAGTGCGGAGAATCGGGTCCGCTTTCAGCGCCTGCTGGACGAGTACTGGGATGCGTTGGTGGATGAGCGACGAGGTGCCGGCGGAGGGGCGCCGGGCAGGCTGGGGGTGCTGCTCGATGAGCGGCTGAAGTCCTTCGGTCGTGAGGTCGAGCGTGCATTTCAGCGCCAGTTGGCCTCGGGGGGCTTGATCGTTCGGTATCTCGTCGATGCGCTTCGTCTTACTCCCGAGCAGGCCGACCGGGTTCGAGTCCTGGCGGACGAGTTCATGCGACAGACCGGAGGTGAGCCGACCGAAGCCCAGCGAGTCTCATACGTGCTCAGGCTGAGTCAACTGCTCGATACTGAGCAGCGGACCGTTCTCGGGAGGCTTCTCCGATTCGGTCGATAGTGCCTGCCCCCCCCGATGACAGGGCGAAATCGTCGAAGACCGCAGTCTGTCGGGCTTGCTTGGGGCGGGTGAGGGTGTTAGGCTCATGGATGAGTGGAGCGTTGTGCTCCACGCCGGATTTTGGAGTTCCTGCTCGGTGCACAAGCGGCCTTGGACATGCGGAACCGCCCGGGTCGATCGGACGACCCTCGTGGTGGCGACACGCGTGGCCGTATGGTCGGACCGGGCGGCCTCATTTTGCGCCCGGTGCCACGGGAGCAACGCAGCAGCGTGCGCATGAGTGCACGCTTCACACAATCCGGCACCAGTTACGAGCATACCGGCGTGCCGCCCCGGTGCGTGCGGCAGATTCGCTGTACCGTCCCGTGGGTGGTCCATGGGACGGGGTTCTGTTGATTCAGAGGTCGTCGTTCAGGAGTCGAAACTATCTCTCGCTTTCCCCCCAGGTCAGGTCCCGGCGGTCCGCCCCAGCGGACGCGTGTGAATCACATGATCCGCATCACGCCGATCCGCGTCATTGGCGCGGACGGCGAGCAGATCGGCGTTATCGAAACGTCCGAGGCGCTGAAGATGGCCATCGACGCCGGGCTTGATCTGGTGGAGATCTCACCGGACACGCGCCCGCCGGTCTGCAAGATCATGGACTATGGGAAGTTCAAGTACGAGCAGTCGAAGCAATCGAAGAACAAGGGTGCCAAGGCCAGCGAACTCAAGGAAGTGCGGCTTGGGCGTTCGGTGAAGATCGACCAGCACGACGTGGAGATCCGGATCAACCAGGCGCGACGGTTCCTGCTCGAGGGGCACAAGGTGCTCATCACGCAGAAGTTCAAGGGTCGAGAGATGGCCCACCGCGAGCTGGGCATCAACCGCCTGCGCGACATCAAGGACCGGCTGGGCGACATATCCAAGTGCGAGTCGGAGCCGAGGTGGATGGGCCCGCAGGCCAGCATCATTCTCGCGCCGGACAAAGCCAAGTGCGAGGCGTACAAGCGTCAGCAGGAAAAGGCGGAGAAGGCCGCGAAGAAATCCGCGGCTCAGGACGGCCAGTCCTCCAAGCCCAATGCTCCTGCGCAGGCGCAGGGGAATGCCGACATTTCTGCAGTACCACCTGTTCAGGTGACGACTCCCACGCCGCCACAGTCCGCGCCCGCACAGCCCTGAGTGCGGCTAGATCATCCGGGTTCTGGGCCCGCTTGTACTGGCCCCAAACGCGATAGAACCAATGGGCGTTCGAGTCGGTGGCGCCGCGCTGTCTCCATGTTCGGATCCAATCGAACATGGGCCAGCGGTCCAGGTGCCGCTGGCCCATGCCTTGGTCGCTGGGATGGACTGAACCACCGAGCGCAGTCGGAGGTCAGTGTGTGCCGGCGTCTGCAGAAGTGCTTGATGTGGAGATGGCCGACTTCACACCCGGCACATGTTCGGCTCCGTGTGGGACGAGGATGGAGGAGCCTTCAAAGTCCCGCCCGATAGGCTCGGCGCGACCGCCGAGGTTCCGCGCCAGGAACGCCTCGGTGACGGCGTAGAAGGACATGCGGTTCTCCGGTCTGGCGAAGCCGTGGCCTTCGTCGGGGTACAGCACATAGGTCACTGGGATATTGCGGGCATTCATGGCCCGCACGATCTGGTCGGACTCTGACTGCTTCACGCGCGGGTCGTTGGCCCCCTGGCCGATGAGCAGCGGCCGCCGGATTCGATCGACGAAGTTCAGAGGGGAGCGGGATTCGAGGAACTGCCGCCCCTCCTCGGTGCGGTGATCGCCGACCCGTGTCGTGAACATGTCGATCATCGGCGCCCAGTACGGTGGGATGGTGTTGAGCAGCGTGACAATGTTGGAGGGACCCACGACGGAGACGGCGCAGGCGAAACGCTCCGGAGTGAAGGTCGCGCCGACAAGCGCCGCGTACCCGCCGTACGAGCCACCGTAGATCGCTACGCGGTCCGGATCGGCGATCCCGCGTTCGACGGCCCAGTTCACCGCGTCGATCAGGTCGTCGTGCATCTTGCCAGCCCACTCGCGATTCGCGGCGTTGATGAACCGCTTGCCGAACCCCGTGGAGCCCCGGAAGTTCACGGACAGCACGGCGTATCCGCGGTTGGCCAGCCACTGATGCTCGGGATCGAAGCCCCAGGTGTCGCGGGCCCATGGGCCGCCGTGGACGTTGAGCACCATCGGCACGCGTCGGCCGATGGCGGGGATCGCGTCGGATGTGGAGGCAGCGTCCTGCGGCGAGGCGTAGGACTCGGCGGGCAGGGTCAGGTAGCTGACGAGGTCGAGCCCGTCACGGGATCGGATCACCACCGGGTACATCCGCGCCAGGGGGAGCCCTTCGAGGTCCTTGCGGTTGGTGAAGAGGAACGTGGCGGACTGGCGGTTCCGATCCCACAAATAGGTGCGGGCAGGACCATTGTCGAGGATGTAGGCCACGGTCCAACGGGAATCGTCCAGCGAGCGGCTGGTGACGGTGAAGGACCCCGGGGCGAGGCGGCGGAGAGCCTCGAAGTCCCGGGTGATTGCACGGTCGAGGATGGTCCACTCAGGGCGCGTGTAGTTGAACGAGACCGCCTGCACGGACTTGGTGACCGGGTGGATCATGACGCTTCCGGCATCCGCCCTGGGATTCTCGGCCAAAACGGTGGACTGCTTCGACACGGCATCGACGCGGAGCAGCGCCCCGGTATCTCGTCCACGGCTGTCGATGGCGTAGTAGTGACGGCCCGACTGATCGAACCCCAGAATCGAGGTCGTCATGGTGTCGGCCATTGGGATCGAATCGAAGGGCTCGAAGAGCGACGAGGCCGGGGAGGAGGCCTCCGAAGATCGACCCGAGTTCACGAACACGTCGACACCACCGGACGCGTTCAGGCGAGAGGCGAACCGCACGCGGTAGTCATCGTCGATCTCAAAGCCGACAAACGCGTCGTTCTCGAGCACCTTCGTCATGTCCCCGGTGCGGATGTTGACGCGGTAGAGGTCGTGAAACTGCGGGCTTCGGGTGTTGAGCCCCACCATGATCTCGGTCGGGAACTTGATCGACACGCTCTCGATTCGGGCGGTGGGGCGGAGCGGCTTGCCGTCGGGCAGCGTGATGGGCTTGCCGTCGGGTCCGGGGATCTGATCGAAGGGGGTGAGGTCCTTGATGTCGCCGGAGGCCAAGTGGACGCGGTAGATCTTCCAGTTCTCGTCGCCGCCCTTGTCCTGGATGTACAGCAGATCCTCCGAGGTGTAGGCCCAGAAGAAGGAGCGGATCCCGCGTCCGGCGTCGCTTGTGACGGGCTTTCCCGCGGCCAGGTCGTTGATCGGTGCGACCCAGACGTTCAGCACGCCATTGACCGGCTGCAGCCACGCGAGACTGCGGCCGTCGGGGGAGAGACGTCCCTGGGCACGGTCGGGATTTCCGAAGAGGACACTTCGTGCGATGAGAGGGGCTCCAGCCGCGGGGATCGCGGCGGTGGAGGTCTGGTGCGTGTCTCTGGCGCAGCCGAGCAGTGCCAGCGCCGAGAGTCCGAGCAGGGACGACCAGCAGAGGGTGGATCTGATCATGGGAGACTCCGTGGGCACAGGGTCAGTGTGTGCCCGTTGACGACCGCAAGCCTAGGGAGTGCCTCACGGTTCGTCTCAACGCCAGGCCGAGGAGCAGTGAGGTCGAAATGCCGCAAGGAGGTGCGGTCCGGGCAAGATACAGTTCGGTCATGCCCATCCTCGGAGCCAACAACATCCGCATGGTCTTTGGCACGCGGGTCATTCTCGACTCGGTGTCGATGGCCGTGGAACCCGGCGAACGGATCGGGATCGTTGGGCGCAACGGTTGCGGGAAATCCACGCTGATGAAAGTCCTGTGCGGGATCACCCGCCCGGACGCCGGGGAAGTGAGTCTGACACGGGGTGCTCGCGCCGGGTACCTGCACCAGGACCCGCGCTTTGACGAGGGCGAGACGCTGCGCGGGGCCGCGGAGTCGGCATTCGCAGAGCTGCACGAGGCTCATCGCGAGCTGAACTCCGTCTTTGATCGCATGGGATCAGCGACGGCCGCCGAGCTCGACCGGCTCATGAAGCGTCAGACGTCCCTGGAATCGAAGATCGAGCATCTCGGCGGCTACGCCATCGATCACCGGATTGACGCGGTGCTGCACGGGCTCGGCTTTTCTGACGCGCAGTTCGGAGTACCCGTAACGGGTCTCAGCGGCGGCCAGCGAGGTCGTCTGGCCCTGGCCAAACTCTTGCTCGAAGAGCCTGATGTCCTGCTGCTGGACGAACCGACCAATCACCTGGACCTTGACGGACGGCTGTGGCTCGAGGATTTTTTGACCAAGGAGTTCCGTGGGGCGGTAGTGATGGTGAGTCACGACCGCTACCTGCTCGACAACGTCGTGACCAGGATCCTCGAAGTCGAGGACGGGCGACTGATCGATTATCCCGGCAACTACGAGGCCTTCCGTGAGATCCGGGAGACTCGACGCCTGACCCAGCTGCGGGCCTATGAGAACCAGCAGGATCGGATTCGGAAGGAAGAGGCGTTTATCCGGCGTTACAAGGCCGGCCAGCGCGCCAAACAGGCGCGCGGCAGACAGACCCGGCTGACCCGCGAGATTGAGCAGTCGCGCCTTGAGCGACCGGTCGAACTCGGGACATTCAAGTTCAATCTGCCCAAGGCGGAGCGGACCGGCGACATCGTGGTGGCCGCGCGCGGGATCTGCAAGGCTTATCCGACCGATGACGGGGGGGTGCGGGTGCTGTTCTCAGGGCTGGACCTGATCATCAGCCGTGGAGAGCGGTGGGGGGTCATCGGGCCCAACGGTGCCGGGAAGACGACGCTGGTTCGGTGCGTGCTGGGTGAGCAATCTGTCGATGAGGGGACCGTTCGGCTGGGGTCGGGCGTCAAGGTCGGGCACTACCGGCAGACGCACGACCACGTCGATCCCGAGCCGCCGGTGTGGCAGTTCCTGCAGCGGGCGATCCTGCGGGATGCGCCCTCGGCCCAGGGAAGTGAGCAGCAGGCCCGCAATCTCGCCGGAGCCTTTCTGTTCAGCGGCGAGGAGCAGGAGCGTCCGATGGGTGTGCTCTCAGGCGGGGAGCGCTCACGGGCGGTGCTCGCGGCGCTGCTTGCCTCGGCCAAGAACGTGCTGGTGCTCGACGAGCCCACCAACCACCTCGACATCCCCAGCGCCGAGCGGCTGGAAGATGCGTTGACTCCCGACGAGGATGGCGACGGGTTCGAGGGAACGCTGCTGCTCATCAGCCATGATCGCGCCCTGATCGACGCTTGCTGCGAGCACCTGCTCGTGTTTGACGGGATGGGGAATGTTGAGATCTTCCACGGCAACTACTCCGACTGGCACACGCGTGAGGTGGAACGTCGGCGTGAACTGGCTGAACGGGAGTCCGAAGAGAAGCGCCGCCGCGAGCAGGCAGAACGCCAACGGCGTGAGGCCGAGGAGCGCCGGACCAAGGCATCCACCGCGGAGAGCGCTTCGCGGAAGCCGAAGAACCCCCTTGCCCGATTGAGCACCGACGACCTCGAAGCGAAGATCGCCGGCACCGAGGCCCGCATCAGGCAGATCGACGAGCAACTGGCGACCGCCGAAGTCTGGAAGAACCCCGCACGCTGCCAGGAACTGGGCGATGAGCGTCAGCGCATGGCCGCCGATTTGGAGGCGATGGAGTTCGAGTGGATCAGCCGTTCGGAAGCCGGATGACGGCTCCGTACGTCCCTGTACGTGCTAGTCATCCCGGGGATCGACCGATCGGTTGCCCAGTTCCTTCATGAGCCAGGCTTTGGCAAAGCGCCACTCGTTGGCCACGGTGCGCTCCGAGATGGAGAGGATCTGAGCTACCTGCTCGACCGAGCACCCGCCGTAAAAGCGAAGTTCGACGATCTGCGCCTGGCGCGGGCTCTCGACGGCGAGTTGGCGCAGTGCGTCGTCGATGGCCAGGTGGTCGACGTCATCGACCTCGACCCCGATATCGGTTGGCTCGATCTCGATGCGCTTCGCGGAGCCGCCGCGTTTGGCGCGTCCACGGGTCTTGGCGTGGTCGACCAGGATGCGTCGGATCGTGAGTGATGCCGCAGCGAGGAACTGGTTGCGGTCCATTCCCGCAACATTGCGCTGGCCGGCCAGGCGGAGGTACGCCTCGTTGACCAGGGCGGTCGGCTGGAGCGTGTGCCCCTTGCGCTCACCGGCCAGTTGAATCTCCGCCATGCGGTGCAGTTCGGTGTAGAGCAGCGGGAGGAGTGCCTCAAGATGTTCGCGTGTTCCCTGGTTGGGACGGAGCGGCTGGGTCGGGGTGTCGCCCGGGGTGGACTGATCGAAACCGCTTCCACCGGGTTCGGTGTCGTCGGAGGGCAGTGGTTGGCACAGGTCATCAGGGTGTGTGTCGAAGCAGGTGGGCATGGCGTCTCCCGATTGGGAGTATTCTCATCGGGACGTGCTCCCGGCATGTTGTGGTAGATTATCAGAAGTGCGGTCCGGGAGTTCAGGGCGGAGCTTCACGCGGGTTGCCGGCCCCTCATGAGGTTCCGCCCCGCGTGATTGACCTCGGAGATCCTTGGTGACTGAGTCTCGTTTCCAGCGCGTGCAGCGGCTCTTCGAGCTGGTGACGGAACTTCCAGAAGAGCAGCGGCGGTCGGTGCTGGAGCGCGAGTCCGAGGGTGATCCCTCGCTCCTCAGCGAGGTTGAGTCACTGCTGCAGGCCGATTCTCATGGCGTGGGCTTCATGGAGCAACCCGCGCTGGGCAAGGGGTTCGACGCCGAGGCGGCGGCGTTCCGCAGTCGCTCGATCCCCGGAGCGGTCTTGCGCCTTCCCGAGCGGATCGGCGGGTACGCGATCCGGCGTCGGCTGGGCTCGGGCACGTTCGCCGATGTCTATCTGGCCCGGCGTGACCTGGATGGTCGAGAAGTCGCGCTGAAGGTGCTTCGTCCGGGGATGGACTCCAAGGCCCTGCGCTACTTTGAGCTCGAGTCCAAGGTTCTCGCGCGACTGCGGCACGTGGGTGTGGCCCGGGTCTTTGAGGCAGGGACTGCGGAGACCCCGTTCGGGATGCAGCCGTTCTTTGCGATGGAGTACATCGAGGGGCATCCCCTGACCCGCTACGCGGAGCAGAACGGTCTGGGCCTGAAGCAGCGGCTCAAGCTCGTCGTGAAGATCTGCGCCGCGGTGGAGCACGCCCACCAAAAGGGCATCGTCCACCGCGATCTCAAGCCGGGCAACATCCTCGTTGATGCGCTCGGCCAGCCGAAAGTGCTCGACTTCGGCGTGGCCCGCCTGACGGACTCGGACATCCAGACCGCAACGGTGCGAACCGAGCCGGGCCAGCCTATGGGAACAGTTCCCTACATGAGCCCCGAGCAGGCCTCGGGTGATCCGCAGGAGGTCGATACCCGAAGCGACGTGTATGCCCTGGGAGTCATCCTCTTCGAGTTGCTCGCCAACAGGTTGCCGCACAACCTGAACGACCGTTCGATCCACGAAGCCTTGCGGATCATTCGAGAAGAAGAGCCCGCCCGACTGGGAACAGTGCACAAGTCATTTCGTGGCGACGTGGACACCATCGCCCGCAAGGCGCTGGAGAAGGACAAGAGTCGGAGGTACCAGTCGGCCGCGGCGCTGGCCGGCGACATCGAGCGGAGCCTGCGGGATGAGCCGATCCTGGCTCGACCGCCGACGACGTGGTACGAGGTCTCGAAGTTCTACCGGCGGAACCAGGTGCTGGTGTTGAGCGTGGCCTTCGTCTTCTTCTCGCTTCTTGCAGCCCTGGCCGTCGTCGGTTCGATCGCGATGGACCTGGCCAGGAAGGTTGATGCGCTGGAGTCGAGGATCCGATCCCCGGAGCCCGATATTGAACCTGGTCGAAGTGGGGCCGTGAGCACCCCCGGCCAGCCGCTGACAGCACCTGCCCGTCCAGAGACCGGAGATGCCAGCCGGTGACAGCCCCGGGAGTGAGCCGAGTCGGACGAGTTCACGCACCTCTCCAGACCGGAGTTGGAGCGATGCCTGGAGAAGAACATGCTGATGCGTAATGCCGGAGGATCTCGATCAATGAGTGGCGTTCATGTGCTCTCGAGGGCGCTGTCGCTGGCGTGCGTGGGAATTGGACTTCTGGTCGGACCCGGCTCCAGTTACGCCCAGAAAGGGCTTGACGATCCCGGAGCATTGCCGGGTGCCACTCCAGGTGCTCCCGCCTCTCCCCAGCCTCAGCCGGCAAAGCCCTCGTCTGTGCCTCAGCAGGCAACCCCAACAGGTGACGGCGCCGGGAACGCCGCAGCACGTCCTGCAGCGGTCCCCGTGTTCGCGGGGGACTTTCGGGACGAAGACGTGCGCCTCGTGCTCATCGGCGGCCCCGAGGTGTACGAGGGCACAGTCGAAATCAACAGCATCAAGGCCCCTGTCCGTGCGGTGCACCGCGACGGCGAGCTGCGCGGTCAGGTCACTCTGATCGATAACGACGGGGATCGGCAGACGATCGAGTTTACAGCCCGCCTTGAAGGCGACACCCTGATCGTGGTCAGTGACGGCGAGACCGTGCGTTTGAAGCGGCAGGGCGCTCCCATGGGGGCCGCGCACGCTCAGCCGCAGGCCGACTACCTCAAGCATCCCCGCGGCTTTTACTTCGAGAGGCCACCGGGCTGGCAAACTCACGAGGATGGCGGCACCGTGGCGATGGTGCCCGGCGGCGTTGAGGCTCGGGTGGCGATCGTCGTGGCCTGCGAAGACGCGGCCGATGACGTCGCGCCCCGCGATCCCAAGTTGATCGAGGAGGTGGAGAAGGCAGTGCAGGGCCAGATCCCGTTTTTGCGTCGCCGGGGAGACCCTGTACCGGTGCAGAATGCGCTGGGTGTCGGGATCGAACTACATCTCACCGGCCGGAACGAAGAAGGAACCGAGTTTTCGGGACATCTCTGCTACGCCATGGGGGGCGGCCGGATCTACATCGTTTCGACGATCGGGCACGCGAAGGAAGTCCGCGACCTCGAGGCGCGGACACGCAGGATCTACGAGTCATTGACAAGAGAACCCCCGAGAAGCACCGGTCCCGCGATGGCCGACAGTGCACCCGGGGGACGCTCGCTGCACCCGAATGGGTGGCACTACACACCGCCCCCGGGATGGAAGGCCCAGGTGGCTGATCAGGTCGTCACGATCAGCCCGGGAGTGGACAATCCCAAAGTCATGATGCTGCTCGCCTCGGTCAACAGTGTTCCCTATGCCGCGGCCCAAGATCCCAAGTGTGTCGATGAACTCATCGCCGGGATTCAGGGTCAGATGCCCTTTGTCCGCAGGGTGGACCAACCCCGTGTGATGAACATCCCCATGGGTGAGGGGGTCATCGTGGTCCTTGAGGGACGTGCGGACAACGGTCTGATGGGGGCCGCTCGTCTGTACTGTGTGATCAAGTCATCACGGATGTACCTGGTCACTCTGCTGGGCCTGAAGGACGAGGTGGATGCGGCTGCTCCACTGGCTATTGGGGTGTTTCAGAGCATCGAGGCCCCGGAGGTTGGAAACCAGCCGAGTGTGCCTGCGGCCGCTCCGAGCAGGGGACCCATGGGCGAGCGCCCGCCCGGGCACGGCCCGCAGGATCGTGGTGCGTCCAGGACCTTCACGTTCCCTCTCGGGCTGAAGATGGACTATCCGGCTGCGTGGACTTCGGCGCTGAATGCCGGGAGCTTTGTGCTCACGCCTCCCGGGGGCGAGGGTGTCGAGACGCTCTCGCTGGACTTCTCGCCCTCTCAGGGTGTGGTGGATCCCGCGTCTCCGGATTTGGCCGCGCATCTGGATGCCGAAGTGGCCAAGTATGCCGGGATGCTCCGGCGTCGCGGCGCGCCGGTGCCGATCGCTGTCGGCGGGCAACGCACGGGTGCCGAATACACCTACGAAGGTGAAGTCGAGGGCCGTTCGATCAAGATCGTTGCGTACGCGGTGATTCATGACGGCTTCGGCTACGTGCTGACCCACGCGGGCCTTCGTGAGCGGGTCGACGCCGGGACACCGGCGGCACGGGCCGTCTTTTCGTCGATCCGGTTCGAGGGGCGTTCTCTGGACCCGGCCTTGGTCGGGCAGTGGCGCTTCAGCCGGAGCTTCACCGTGGACCGCAAGGGTGAGACTGTTCCTCGCACCGGGTCGCACGCCGAGCGGAACGCGGTGTTCTCTGAGAACGGGCAATTCCAGATGCACGCGCACTCAATGGTCTCGCACGGTGCTGGAGCGGGCGCAATCTACGCAGAGAACAACGAGCGTTCCGAGGGTCGCTGGGCTGCGTCCGACGGAGTTCTTGTGGTTGTGATGAATGACGGCGAGACGTTTGCGTATGCCTACAAGGCACAGGGTGGGGGCCTCGAACTGACCGGCGCCGACGGGACGACCCAGGTCTGGTTCAAGGTCCAGTAACCCGGTCCGGTAAATCGTGCGCCTCGGATTCGTCGGTCTCACGGAGGGTGTGGCTGCAGGTTCCCCCCTCACGGCGGTGTATTGCCCACGGGTTCAGGTCGATAAGCCACAGGGAACCATGCGTGCGGCGTCAGAGTGCGGCGCACGCTCGGTTGTGGCTTGTTCTTGCCCGCGGACAACGGTGAGACCATGGCGTCACTGCGAAGACTGGTGCAAATGAGGCCCGATTGGCTGATTCTCTTGGCTGGGTGCGCGGTCATCCTGATCGCGATGGGCCTTGTCGGTGCGATGGTCATGCTGGCCCACAGGTCTGAATCGCGCAATCTGGCCGAGGCCTGGGAGCAGCGGGTGACCGCTGAGGCCGACCTGCTGGGGACCGGCGTCAAGCGACTGCTGCATTCGAGCGGGCCCGAGCATGTGCGTGAACTGATGGGCACCGTGTCAGCGAGTCTCGGCATCGAATCGTGGCGGGTTCGACTTCTGAACGGCCAGCGACTCTTGGACTCGGGAGAGCAGGACCTCACCGCCGTCCCTGAAGCATGGCCCGAGGGCCCCACCCCCGAGCCCAGAACGCAGTATGAAGCGAACGGTTCGCGGGCTGATCTGACACGTGTGTTGCGTATCCCGGGCAAGGGTGTGGCGATCCTTGAGATGACCTTTGTGTCGTCCCAACGGCCACAGCAGACAGGTGCATGGGCTGCAGGGTACCTGTGGACAGGTGGAACGGGCCTGGTCATACTCGGCGGGATCGTGGTCGTGGCAATCCGCCGACTGAAACCAGTCGGGGCTGTATGGACAGCGCTGTCGGACTGCGGCGACACGTCCGCCACGCTCGAGGTCCTTCGGGTCAGCCCCCACTTCGGGCCGGAGGCGGTGACCTGGAACCGACTGGTTGAGGAACGCGATGCGCTGAGGGCGGAAGTCTGCGGAGCGGGGCCATCAAGGACGCAGGCCGTCGCCGACCAGAACACGTCCGAGTGGCGTGGTGTGCTGGATGGCCTCTGGTACGGCGTGATCGTCGTCGGGCGAGACCTGACCGTTCGTTACGCCAACGGGGCCGCGGCCGTCATGCTGGCGCGTCGTCGTGAAGAGCTGCAAGGGCATGAGGTCTCTGAAGTTTTCGGGGATCAGCGCGTGTCCGGGCAGGTCAGGTCTGCACTGACCGCCGAGAATCGCCAGCGTCGGACTCTGGAGATCTCGCGGTCGCGCCCCGGTGCCGGCAAGGACAACGTCGGAGTGCTCCGTCTGGGGATTCGTCCGATCGGCGGGGGCGAGGGTGTCGGCGCGTTCATTGTCATCGAAGATGTGACCCAGCAGCGGGTCGCCGACGAGGCCCGGAACTCGTTCGTGGCCCAGGCGGCGCACGAGCTTCGGACGCCGCTCACGAACATCCTGCTCTACCTCGAGGCACTGACCGAGGACGACGCGGCCGGCGCGGATGAGACCCGCCGGGCCGAGGCCGTCAACGTGATCAACCAGGAAGCGAGACGCCTTGAGCGGATCGTGGCGGACATGCTCTCGGTGAGCGAGATCGAGGCCGGAGCCCTGTCGCTGCGGGTGGATGATGTGCGGGTCGATCAGCTCATCGACGATCTGCGGAACGACTTCAGGAAGCAGGCCGAGGAGAAGCAGATGAAACTGCACTTCGATCTGCCGCCGAAAATGCCCGTGATCCGCGGAGACCGGGACAAACTGATGCTTGCGCTGCAGAACCTTGTTGGCAATGCACTGAAGTACACCCCCGCCGGAGGCGTGGTGACCTTTCGGGTCGTCCCTCCACCAGACGAGTCGGGAGGTGAACTGGTCTTTGAAGTCGCCGACAACGGCATCGGCATCCGAGAGGACGAGCAGGAGATGATCTTTGAGAAGTTTTACCGCGCCAAAGACCGGCGTGTGACCTCGATCACCGGCACGGGTCTGGGCCTGGCGCTGGCACGGCAGGTGGCCCGCATGCACCGAGGGGAGATCTCACTCAAGTCCCAGTTGGATAAAGGGTCGACGTTCACGTTCAGGCTGCCGACGGCGGCCTGAGGTCCGAGTGCGGTTGGTCTGTGTGCGGAGTGCGGCATGGAGATCCAGGAAACACGTGAAGGCGCGGTCACGGTCGTGAAGCCGCAGGGTCCTCTGGTGGCCCAGGACGCCGACCAGTTCCGCGCGCACATCCAGGGCGTGATCGAACGCAGCCTGGGACGGCTCATCGTCGATACCTCCGGCGTGGCGTTCGTGGACAGCCGCGGCCTTGAGGCGCTGGTCAGCACCAGCGATGAACTCTCGTCCAGCGGGCTGAGCCTGAAACTCTGCGGCACCACCGACACGCTCCGTGAGGTGCTTGAAGTGACCGGTCTCTCCTCGCACTTTGAGTACTTCGCGGATGTCCAGGCTGGCGTACGGAGCTTCCTGTGACGGCCCCGGCCGATCCCAACCTGTCGGGTGCACTCCGGCGCGCGGCTGAGAAGGCCGCAGAGGCGCTGGGTCGGCCTGCGCCCCGGGTTCCGGCCGAGGCGGGCCCCGGCGCAGCGCCAGCAACGCAGGAGCCGCACGCCGGTCATCGCCGGCTGCGTGTCGGCGATGTGCTCGTGGAGCAGGGAGCGATTACGCAGGCCGAGCTGGACAAGGCCCTGGCCCAGCAGCGCACCACCGGGCGCATGATCGGCGAGCACCTGATCGAGCAGGGCACGATCCAGCCTCAGGCGCTGGTCTTGGCGCTCTCCAAGGTACTGGGTGTGCAGGGCGTGTTCCTTCGGCACGGTCTCATGGATCCCTCGCTGCTCAAGGTCATCGGGGAGCAGGAAGCCGAGCGCCTGTGCGTGATGCCGATGTTTCGCGTCGGTGGCGTGCTGACAATTGCGATGGCGCGCCCGCAGAGCCTGCCCACCATCGATCGGATTCGTTCGCTCACCGGATGCCGCGTGCGCCCCGTGCTGGCCCTGGAAGCGAACATCCGCGAGTTCATCAAGAAGTACTCGGGCGGGAACGTGGACGTCGACGCGTTCCTCACGAGCCTGAGCGAGTCGAACGTCGAAGTGGTCGAGCGTGAACAGATCGACGAGGGGCCCTCGACCGACCTTGACCGGATGGTCGAGGGCAGCCCGATCGTCAATCTCGTGAACGTGGCGTTCCTGACCGCTGTCCGGGATCGTGCCAGCGATATCCACATCGAGCCGGAGAAGCGGGGGACTCGGGTGCGCTACCGCATCGACGGGAACCTGCGTGACCTCATGCGTCCGCCGCAGGGGCTGCACGCGGCCATCATCAGCCGGGTCAAGGTCATCGGCAAGATGGATATCGCCGAGAAGCGCATGCCGCAGGAGGGCCGCGTGCGCATCGTGGCCGAGGGACGGGAGATCGACCTGCGCGTTTCGACCATCCCCACGCTGCTGGGCGAGAAAGCGGTGGTGCGCATTCTTGACAAGGCGAACCTCAAGGTGCGACTCGAGGACCTGGGCTTTGCGTCCGCGGCGCTGGAAGCCTTCCAGCGCGGGCTGAACCAGTCGCACGGCCTGGCGCTGGTCACGGGGCCGACCGGCAGCGGCAAAACCACCACGCTCTACTCCGCCCTCGACGTGCTTCGCAGCCCCGAGGTCAACATCGTCACCGTCGAGGATCCGGTCGAATACCAGCTCGACATGGTCAACCAAATCCAGGTCAACGAGCAGATCGGGATGACCTTCGCACGTGCGCTGCGGTCGATTCTGCGGCAGGACCCGGATGTGATCATGGTCGGAGAGATTCGGGATACCGAGACGGCGCGGGTGGCGGTGCAGGCCGCGCTGACCGGGCACCTTGTGCTCGCAACGCTCCATACCAACGACGCACCGGGTGCCGTGGCGCGACTGGTCGACATGGACGTTGAGCCCTACCTCCTTTCGGGCGCTCTGAATACGTCGGTCGCCCAACGGCTGGCGCGGACGGTCTGTCCACACTGCGCCAGCAAGTACTACCCCTCCGAGCAGGTACTGCGCGATGCCGGGCTCGACCCAGCGGAGGGTCGTGTGTTCCGCAAAGGCGCTGGCTGCCGACAATGCCACGACACGGGCTTCCAGGGCCGCATCGGCGTCTATGAGGTGATGGAAGTGACGCCGGAACTGCGTCGCATGATCCATCATTCCAGGCCGACGCACGAACTGCGAGAGATGATGAGAAAATCCGGCGTCGACCGGCTGCGAGATGCGGGCGTCAAGCTCGCGCTGGCCGGGAAGACCAGTCTCGAAGAGGTGCTTCGCGTCACGCAGAACGATGACGAAGTCGGGGAGACCGAACCGCTCCCGGTGACGGCACGCGAACGCACCAAGGAGGCGGCATGAAGTACGCCTACCAGGCATTCGATCATCTCGGCAAGGTCGCCAACGGCACGGTGGAGGCTCAATCGCCGGCCGACGCGAGCGAGGTGCTTCGGCGCCAGGGGCTGTTCGCGTCCGAGTTGAAGCCCGCGACCCCCGGCGCTCAAGCCGTTGCACGTCGGGACGGGGCCAAGGTGGCGACCTCACTCCGCCTGAAACTGCTGAGTGGCTTCGCGCACCAGGCCAGCGTGCTGATCTCGACGGGTACGCCGGTAGTCGAGACGATCGGCGCGATTGAACGGCAAACCTCCCACGCGGCTTGGCGCAGCGTGCTCGCGGATGTGAGGTCCCGTATCGAACAGGGCGAGTCCCTTGCCGCCGCGATGGAGGCTCACTCGCAGTTCTTCGACCCCGTGGCCTGCAGCCTCGTGTCCGCGGGCGAATCGGGCGGAAGGCTCGATGTCATGCTGGCCCGACTGGCCAAACTGACCCGCCAGCAACTGAAGGTCCGGAACACCGTGATCGGGGCGATGGTCTACCCCGCGCTGCTCATGGTTGTGGCCGTCGGGGTCCTGACCACGATGCTGGGCTTTGTCATGCCGAGGTTCGAAGGCTTGTTTCTTACCCTTGATGTGCCGCTCCCCGCATCGACGCAGTTGCTGATGGGTGTCAGCAACGTGCTCACGACCTACTGGTGGGCCATCGTGGGCACGGGCGTGCTGGCTGCATTTCTCATCATCATGTTCCTGAAGTCCGCAGCGGGGAGAATCTGGCTGGACAGCATCCTGATGTCTCTTCCGCAGATTGGAGCCATGGCCCGGGGCCTGGTGACCGCCCGGATGACCCGGGTCCTGGGCGTTCTGCTCGAAGGCAAGGTCCCGCTCCTGGACTCGTTGCGTTTGACCAGAGCCTCCGCGGGGAGTCAGAAGTTTGAGCGATTGCTCGAGCAAGCCATCGAAGGCGTAACCCGAGGTGAGAACATGAGCGCGGTGCTCTCGGCCAGTCCGCTCGTGAGCCCATCTGTGGTTGAGGCGATTCGCTCCGGTGAGCGCTCGGGGCAACTTGCACCGGTCCTGCTGATGGTGGCCGATGCTCTCGACGAGGACAACGAAGTGGTTGTAAAGACCCTCACCAGCATACTGGAGCCGGTGATTCTCATCGTGCTCGGGCTGGTCGTTGGGGCCGTGGCGATCAGCATGTTCCTGCCGTTGTTTGATCTCACCGCCGGTACAGCGCCGGGGGGTGGGGCATGAGTCTGAAACGCCATGGCCCGATCGGCCTGGATATCGGTACGGCACGCGTCAATGCCCTGCAGCTCGTGGGCGTGCGGAATGGTGGCCGCATTCTCGCATGGGCGAGCTTTCCGCGTTCGTCTCCGGGCGAGGCGATTTCACTGACGGAGGGCGAGCGGATCGCAAGGGTGCTCTGGAGGCACGGGTTCCGCGGGCATGAGGTGGTCGTCGGGATCGGCGCTCCTGCCCTGGTCCTCAGCACACTGGAGCTGCCCCCACGATCGTCGAACGCCCCGATCGAGCAGATCGCACGCGTCGAAGTGGCACGGTCGATGCGACCGGAGGACGCTGCGCGGGGCTTCGAACTCGCGACTTGGGATCTTCCTGCGCCTGCGCAGGCTTCCAGCGCAACACACCTGACGGCCGCGGCACTCCCTCACTCCGTCGCAGAGCACATGCTGGACGCGCTGGAAGCCGGGGGACTGTCGCCGATCGCCGTTGAGCCATTCCCGTGTGCGTTGGTTCGAGCGTGCCGGGACATGCTCGCGCCACCTGGTGACAGCACTCCTGTGGTCGACGCGATCGTGGACCTTGGTGCTTCATCGGCGAGCATCCACCTGGTCATGTCCGGTGTGCCGATCTACAGCCGGTGCATGCCGGAACTCGGCCTGCGCGGGTCGCCCTCCAGCCGCGTCCCCAGCAAGAAGCCCGGCTCGGTACAGCCCGATGGCGTTTCAGCGGATGGGTTGACCCTTGTCAGGATGGGAGAGACCTCAACACGTGCAGGTTCTGATCTGATGAACACCGCTTCAGGATTGCTGAGGGAATTGGCGCTCTCCCGCGACTACGCGCAGCACCGGTATCCCTCTGCGCGTCGAGGGCGGGTTGTCCTGGTCGGTGGGGGGGCAGAGGTTGGTGCGTTGGCCGCGATGCTCGACGCGGCCAGCGAGGAGGGCGTCTGGGTGGCTCGTGCGAAGGTGGATGCGCCGTCGGACTCTCCGCCCTCGGATGGTGCGGCCCAGCGGGGCGCCTGCGTGGTCGGGGCCCTTGGGTTGGCGCTCTCCGATGAACCTGTTAGGGAGGGAGGGGCCTATCTGGATCTGGTCCGGGGTGAGCAGTACGTCCCGACCGAACTCCGAAGGGAGGCGGCATGATCCGGTTCAATCTCATGCCTCCGGCCCGGATTCACCGGGTGCTTCGACGGCGTCGGGCCTGCCTCTGGGCAGGCACCGTCGCGCTGGCGATGTTCGGCGCGGTGGGGGCGGTCGTCGCGTCGGCCACGCAAGTGCGATCAGCGCAGTGGGCGCAACTGGATGCGGATATCGCCAGGGCGCAAGCACTGGCGGAGGTAGCCAGGACTGAGGCACGCGACTCTGAACTGGCGTACACCCAGGCCCAGCGACGGATGGAGGCCGCCCGCGCGGTCGGAGAGCATCCGGACTGGAGCCTGCTGCTGCGACTGCTCGCGGTGCTACGAGGTGACTCGGTGGTCATCGAGTCCATCACGATCGCCCCGGTCGATGCGCCGGATCGGGCAAGAGCGTCCGGGGGCACGCCCGCGCCCGCGAGAACATTCGGGCAGGGTGCGTACTCCATACACATGAGCGGGATAGCACCGTCGGCGTGGGCGGTCACTCAGTTTGCGTTGCGTCTCGAGGAGTCGCGGGTGTTCGTCCGGGTCCAACAGGGCGACATTCAGCCGCGGACGGTGCGCGGGTCGGACGTGAGGTGGTTCCGGATTGACGCGGTCATCGCGCCGGGCGGAGGTGACCGATGAGCACCGCACCTGCTCTTCCTGCCGCAACGCCCCTTCCGAACCGCTGGTTCAACGCGGGGCTTTGGAAGATCGACCTGGTCGGACTGACAGCGGTCGGAGCGATTGCGGGCGTGGTCTGGGCCGTGGTAATCAACCCACGGGTGGACGAGGACCAGTCGCTACGCCAGCAGCACGCCGCACTGGTGTCTGCTGAGCGTGAAGCGGCGGAAGCGGGGCTGATCGCCCGTGCCGCGGCGGCCCGATCGCGCCAGTTGCAGGAAGACCTGACCAGCGCCGGGGTGGCGCTCTCCCCTCGCACTCAGCAGATCCGTGTCCTGGCGACAATCTCAGATCTGGCCCAGCGCCACGCGCTGGACGTGAAGTCGGTCGATACCGGCACTCCGCGGAGCACTCCCCAGTGGGTCGAGATCCCGATCACGATCTCAGGGGCTGGCCAGTACAGCGACTGTGTCAAGTTTCTGGCCCAGATCGCCGTCACGCGCCGCGACATACTGGTCCGGGTGCTTTCGCTGGAGGGCGATGTCTCGAACCCGCACCCGCCGGCGCGGTTCCGGTTCGAACTGGTCTGGTTCGCGTCCGAGAGCGCTGTGCCACGAACGCCGTGACCGGCACGGTGTGGTCTTGTGCCGTCTGTGACGGCGCAAGGCACAGACGCACGAGCGACAGTGGTGCGCCGGGCTTGCATGCTGAGCATTCGTTTCGCACAACTGGTGCGTGAAACTCAGCAGGGAACGCAAGGTGTTTGCCGGGATCCTCGTGTTGGCCGTCGCGGGCCTGGCGCTCGACAGGTTCTACCTTGGGGTCACCGGCCCAGATTCGGCAGCGGCGGCTCAGGGTGCTCAGCAGGTCATAGCTCAGCCCTCAAGGCCGACGCCATCGCCGGTTCGCGGGCCATCGCTGGCCAGCCACCTCCGGTCGATAAGCCTCACCGATGAATCCCTGACCGAAAGACTGGATGCGTTCTCGGGCCATCAGGCCTGGCTTCCGCAGGCGCCGTCCCGTGGGGAAGGCCATGGCCCGTCAGAACCTCACGAGGCGCTCCCCTCGCTGAGGTTGACCGCCATTCTCGGCGCCGGCACGCATCAGGCGCACGGTCGGACCGACGTTGTGCTCGCCGCGGTGATCAACAACCAGACTGTGCCAGTCGGCGGCACGTTCGACGTCTACACGCTTCGCGAGATCGGCGAGCGATGGGTCGTGGTGTCAGACGGCGCAAGGGCATACAGGGTCTCGCTGCCGGATTCGACCATCGAGGTGCTCGGGGCGATCACCGGGTCGGATAACGAGACGTCCGCGGGCCGATAAGCCTCCACTTCCGGGTGAATCACGAAGACGCTGCGCTGAACCGCTGAGCCTGCATGATGGTGCACTCAAGTTCAGAGTGCGTGATTCCGAAGTTCTTCGTGTCACGGACGCGGTTCGGCGAGGGCGAACGGGTCCTGCCGGCGTCCACTCGCACACGAGAACTGGAGCACACAGCATGTTCGCACTCGCCCGACCCAAGCACCGAGCCTTCAGCCTGATCGAACTGGTGATTGTCGTGGTGATCCTGGGGATCATCGCTGCCATCGCTGTGCCGCGCATGAGCCGAGGTGCCAGCGGCGCCGCGGATTCATCGCTCACCGCCAACCTGACGGTCCTGCGGAACGCGATCGATCTCTTCCAGGCCGAGCACCAGGGCCTCTTCCCCACCGAAGCCAACATCGCCGACCAACTCACCAAGTACACAGACATCAACGGGAACGTGAACGCCACAAAGACCGGCGAGTTCATCTACGGCCCCTACCTGCGGAACGTTCCCGCTCTTCCTGTTGGCGAGAAGAAGGGCGCGACCGGCATCGACAAAGCCGACGGCGCCGGTGTCGGATGGATTTATGACGCTTCGACCGGCACTATCCGTGCCAACGCAACCGGCAATGACGCGCGTGGCGTGCCGTACTCCTCGTATTGATCTTCGTGGCGCATGCGCGCTGGCCTGAGTGCCTGGTCTGCTCACCGGCTCGCCTTGCACGCCGAGCACGGAGCCGAACATGGTGTACCAACCCCGTCCGGTCCCTGGTCGTTCGACCTCGGACCGGACGTTTTGCATCCGGGGCGCGTTCAGCCTGATCGAGCTCATCATCGTGGCGGCCATCGTGGCCGTGCTCGCTGCGGTCAGTGTTCCGCGGTTTGCCGCGTCCAGCGAACGGTACCGGGCCGAGTCGGCCGCGCGACGCCTCGTCGCCGACATGATCACCGCGCGTGAACACGCCGTCACCTCAAGCGCCCCCGTCAGGATCATCATGAGCACGGGGACCGGCCGGTACACCATCATCGAGCAGCGCGGGGGAAGGACCTCGGTGCGAGATCTTGGTGCGGAGCCCTATCTCGCCAGGTTCGAGCCACCGGCCCCGGGCTCTGTCCGTGACCAGATCACGTTCAACGGTCACGGGATGCCCGATGCGGCATCAAGCTTCGTTGTTCGTGTGGGCAGACAGCGCGTGGGCGTGTTCGTTGACACGGCGGGGAGCATCCGCATCGGCACGTTCGGACTCGGTGAAGAGAAGGACAAGGTCGTTGATTCCACTTCCACCCGGGAGTCCGGCGTGCTCAAGGTCGATCTTGATCCGCTGCGGCTCTCTGTCGAAGTGGGTGTGGATCCCCCGAGGTTGCTCGAACCATGATCGGATCGGAACGCCAGGTTGGTGCCCGTGTCTCGGGACATCGAACCGCTGCCCGGGCAGCGCGGGGGCGCCGTGGCTTTACCCTCATTGAACTGCTTGTGGCGGCGGGGATGCTGAGCGTCCTGATGCTCGCCCTGGCGGGAGTGATCGGAGTCGCGTCCCGGTCGCTTCCTTCGAATGATGATCCGGGAGTCCGTGCCGCTCTGCTCCGTCGGGTGGTTGACATGATTGCGTCGGATGCATCCACGGCGTCTTCTGTGACAAAGTCAGGAAAGGCCACCTGGATCTTCACTCAGGCGGGGAAGGGTCCGCTCGGTGAGGACGTCAGCGTGGAGTACGCGTGGAGCGGTGAGCCCGGAACACCTGTCACTCGGGCAATCAATGGAACCGAACCACAAATCCTTGTCGCCGAAGCCGAAGACTTTCTGATCGACCTGATCACGGAGTCTCGCGAGCGACGGGTCGCGGGCCCGGTGGTCGAATCCGGGGAACGGCTGATCGCTCAATGCACCGAGTACCCCGCGACCGAGTTGAGACTCTCTTCGTTGCAGGCCGTGTCACACTTTGTCGGGCCACGGCTTTCTTCGAGCGTGCAGTCCTGGAGGCCGACGAGGTTGCGAGTGATGGCCCGATCAGAAGGCAAGGCCGATGGGGCAACTTCGGTCAGGATCCTGCGTGCCAATGCGATGGGCCTGCCGGGTTCGACGGAGATCGCCTCGGCCACCATGAGAGAGAGCGATCTGCCTTCAAGCATCGCATGGGTTTCAATTCCATTCGCATCATCATCGAGCGTTCTACCGGGTCAGGGTATCTGCATCGTGTTCGCTCATGTATCGGATTGGCACTCCTGTGCATTGGGCGTGGTGGAGGGCAGCGTGATGGACTCGCGGGCCCAGCTTGCCGTGAGTGATACCGGGGGCCTTGGATGGACCGCAGCTTCTGACGCTTCGCTCATGTACGAGTTATACGGGGTGGTTCGCGAAACCCAGAGCCAGACTCAACAGGTCGACGTGGCGATCGAGGGCACGGTGAGGCTGAGCATCCAGGGGAGCTCCGCACAAGCCGCGTTCAAGGTGGTGACGGGCATGGAGGTGCGATGAGCGACGCCCCACACCATCACGCCCGGTATCGGCCGGGGCACGGCTTTAGCATGATCGAAGCCGTCATCTCGTGCGCCATCGTCGGTGGGTTGCTTGCAGCGGCAATGTCGGCCGCTGGCGCGGCCTCCGAGCGCCGCCGCGACATCATCGACCGTTCGGCAGCGCAGGGCGTCCTCGGCGAGTTCTGGGCGGAGATCGGCGGCAAAGCCATCGAACGCCTGGAGAATCCGCCGCTCCCGGGCCGCCTCGGATTCAACGACGTGCGCGATTATGAGAAGTACCAACAGTCTCCGCCGCGCCGCGCAGATGGCACCATCCTCCCCGGAGCCGATCGGCTCGGCGTACGGATCACCGTCGGAGGACTGGATCCCTCAAGCCTGGGGAAGGACGACTCATCCGAGGATCTTCTGGAAGTCACGATCACCGTGCTGAGGGCGGGTCGGACCATCGCGGAACTGTCGTTCCTTCACTCCAGAGTCTGGGCCGAGGTGTTCCGATGAACTCTGCCCGTGCCAGCACTCCGGCTCGATATGTGCTCCAGACCCGCAGACGCGGTTCGGCGTACATCATCGTGCTCTCGACCGTCATGCTCGTCACCCTCACCACCGCCGGTGGCATGGCCCTGCTCGGGGGCTACGGGCGACTGGCCGCATCCGCTCAGCAACGCCTCAGGGTTCAGGTTCTCGCCGAGTCGGCGTTGGTTCTCGGGGTGACGGCCCTTGAACAAGCCCTGGCCGGTACACCGCTCGCAGACGGGCAGACTCTGATCGCACCAAGGACGTACCGTGGCGCCACGCTCCAGGCTGGGTTGGAATCGCCGTTCAACGCACAAGCGTTCTGGACGCTCAACCAGCCCGTAACCGTCCGGGCCAGCGCCTCTGCCGGCTCGGCTCACCAGATTCTTTCGGCCATGATCGAGCCTCGCGTGTCGGCGTTGCCGATCTACGCAACGGCCATGTACGCCGGCGGGACACTGGCCTTTCAGAACGTTCGTTTCGTCACCCGGGGCACGGTCGGCAGCAACGGAGGAGTGACTCTGAGCGGCTCGGCAGTCGGCGCCGACATCGAGACTGCCGGCGTGCTCACGGGCTCTGGTGTTACTGGCACTGTTCGGACGCGCCAGCAGCCGTACGCCATGCCCGACACAAGCGCGCTCCTGGGATGGCTGCAGGGGGTCGGATCAACCACGAACGCCAGCGTGGCGGGCACGAACTTCAACCGGGTTCTCATCTCTCCCGAGCACGCTCTCGGGCCCACCAAGAATGCCCTCGGCGTGTACATCCTCGACTGCATGAATCAGACAGTCACGATCCGCGACTCTCGGATCTACGGCACGCTGGTGCTGCTGAACCCCGGCGCGGGTTCGGTGATCGATCGCAGCACCTACATCGCCCCGGCCGATCCTGCCTTACCGGCACTGGTTGTCCAGGGCTCGATCTCCATCCAGCTCTCGGCCACCAAACTGAGTGAGTCTTCCCACGGACGCAACTTCAACCCCCCCGGCGCACCATACAACGGCACCACGAACATCACGCAGCTTGACACCTATCCCAGCGCGATCGAGGGCCTCGTGTACGCCACCGGGAACCTGCTCATCGGGGGCACCTCGACCTTCCTGGGCCCGGTGTACGCCGCCGGGAACATCTCGGTTACTGGATCGTCCTCGAGTTCGTCCGGTTCCGGCTCGTTCCTCGGCGAGGTCATTGGCTCGACCTCCTCACTGATCACGAGCCTGGGCGGCACGAGGACCCTGCCCCCACCCATGACGATGGTCCGGCACGACCAGGTCGTGCCGCCCCCCCCTGGCCTGCGTGATCGGCCATTCTTCACAGTGCAGACCGGATCGATACGACGGATCGTGGATTGAAGCGCCAACTGCTCGGCCGGCGCACTCTGCGAGACCTGATGCTCACTTCGGTGGGCGTCCGGATCATGCCGCGGCCTTGGTGACCGGCGCGGCCAGTGTTTGCAAGAGACTTCGAGCCGAGGACTCGGCCGCGGCCACGAGTCGGTCATATTCCGTGAGGTCGATACTCTGAAACACCTCGCCGAGCACGGGGTCGAACTGCGTGCCGAGGCCTTCGCGCATCTTCTGCAGCACGATCTCGCGGCTCATCGCCGGCCGGTAGGAGCGTGTCGAACTCATGGCGTCGAACGCATCGGCCACCGCCAGTATCCGTGCAACCAACGGGATCTGCTCGCCGGACAGTCGGGCGGGGTATCCCTTGCCGTCGTACCGCTCGTGGTGGTGCAGGACGCCGGGCAGAACATCCTCCAGCAGCGGGATGCCTTCGAGGATCCGCGCGCCGATCTCAGGGTGGGCCTTGATCAGTTCGAATTCTTCATCCGTGAGGCGTCCCTGCTTGCAGAGGACCGCCTCGGGCACACCGATCTTCCCCACGTCGTGCAGGAGACCGGACAGGTGCACGCGTTCGGCCTGTTCCTCGCTCAGGCCCATGGCCAGCGCCAGGCGACGCCCGAGGTGCGCCACGCGCTCGCTGTGGCCGCGGGTGTACCGGTCCTTGGCGTCGATCGAGGCGCTGAGGGCCTTGATCGTTCCCAGGAACAGCGCCTGCTGCTGGGCGTAGAGGGAGCAGTTGTGCAGAAACCCGGCCAGGTACCGGCCCGCGGCCTCGACCAACTGCGACTCGTAACTGCTCAGCGCGGGGTCGTGACTGTTCCTTTCACCTGCGACCAATATGCCCATGGGCTGACCGGCCACGCACAGCGTGTGCACCACCAGGTCCACCGGCGCACCCGAATCAGCGCTGCTCACAATGCTCGTGCCGTTCCACTCGGCACTTCGCGCCGCCAGCCCATGGCCGGCGTGGCGGAACCACTCCACGATGGTCGGCAGTCCGGTGGAGTGCACACGCCCGCGGATCTCGGGGGGCGTGGAGCGAGTCTGCCCGATCGCCACGCCGACGAACCCCAGCGCCCCGCACTCGGCGAGCCGCTCGCACACGTGGTTCACGATTTCCCCGGGCTTGGAGGGGTCGTCCATTTCCCTGGCCAGCGCGTAGAGCAGGTTAATCGTTTCGTACGAGTCGGTCAGCTGACGGGTGAAACCCCCGATCGCATCGCGGTGCTGGTGCAGCAGCGCCTCGTCACGGGCCGCCCGTGCCGTCACCTCGCCCAGCAGCCAGGCGCTCGATGCCGACCAGCGCGCATAGGGCCGCAGCGCACGCTCAACCTCGGCGTTGTCCAGGCCCGCCCTCCGGCACGTGTCCGCAAAGAAGGGTTGCTGGAAAAGATCAGTGCCGATCGCCACGGCCCTCAGTTCGACACAGGTTCCACTCCGACCCGGAACCACCTCGGCCAACCACAGCCCGGGAACCTTCTGCTCGCTCGCAACTCCGCAGGGCATAGCGATGAACGCTGCCTCGATCCACTTCGAGCACTGCGGCTCGTGCGATTCGCCAATGACCCGAGGTTGTGGGTGGTTCGCGACGATCCAGATCGACAGCGCACGGCAGCGATCGGCCAGGGCGGCAGCCCAGGCTGGCAGATCTGGCGCCTTCGGGTTCCCGGCCCGATCGTGATCGCTCGCCACCGGAATCGGATCTGGAATCTCGGGCATGGCTGCTCGTCCTGCGCGGAGACCGCATGCGATCCGCATCATCAGTTCATCACGCGGCCCGTTTGGCGGGAGGCGCACTGGTCAGAGAGGATGCTGTCGGCGCGACTGCGGTCTGGCTTTCTCCGCGGAGCAGCGACACCACCAGATCGGTCAGTTCCCGCGCGCTGAACGGCTTGGGCACCATCTGCACGATGTTCGTGTTCGACAGGTCCTCTTTCCGCAGGAGATGCCCGCGTGCGGTGAGCAGCACCGCCCGGAGCCGTTCGGTCCTTGGCTGCGCCCGGAGCGCCCGGCACAGGTCGAGGCCGTTCATCCGGGGCATCTGGAGGTCGGAGATCACCAGGTCGAAGTTGTTTGTGCCGACCGCCTCGAGCCCTTCCGCTCCATCCGACGCCTCGATGACCTGCAGTCCGGCGGCCCTGAGCCGAGCGCTGACCACGCACCGTATCGCGGCTTCATCGTCACACACGAGAACAGTGGGTGTATCGCCCATGATCACTCCGAAGTCCACGTCGGGCCCCGGTCCCCGGCGAGTGGACGGTGATCTATCGAACGCTCCGGGAGCGGGCTGCAGGCTGTTGGTTTGGACGCGAACTTCTCGGACGGCACCGACAAGCCTTGCCGCTAGGATCGCCAATGACCACCGCCCCAGAATCACCAGCGCACGATCATCGGCCTGAACCCTCTGAGCCGACCGCTGTCGCCCTCGAGCCCATCCTGCAGGGAGCGAAGTATGACTTTGTGCGTGTTCGAGCCCGGGCCGGTGGCAGGACTCTTGAGCGCGAGGTGGTCAGGCACCCCGGGGCCGTGGTTGTGGCCCCGATCCTCGACGACGGGCGCATTGTCCTAATCCGGAACTACCGACTGGCGCTGGCGGCGGATGGCGGGCCCGGGCAATGGCTCTGGGAATGCTGCGCCGGGACGATCGAGCGTTCGCGCGGCCCCAACGGACAGTTCGCCGGTGGGGAATCACCCGAGGCCTGCGCAGCACGGGAACTGGTTGAAGAAACCGGATACAAAGCCGATGCAATCAACCCGCTGGGCAGTTTCTGGACGACCCCGGGGCTGACCAACGAGCGCATGCACGCCTTCGTAGCCACCGGGCTGACTCCGGTTGGGCAGCGGCTGGAAGAGGATGAGTTCATCCGCGTTGAGGCTTTCTCGCCGTGCGCTGTGCGGCGGATGATCGATCATGGCGAAATGTGCGATGCCAAGAGCATGCTCGCGTACTTCCTGGCGTTGGGCAAGGGTTTGATCCGGGAGATTTGACTGCTCCGGGCAGGAGCCCTTTGTGCTCACGAGGACCATCAGGCCGCGTACGTCAGAAGGTCGCCGGTACGGTGTCGAACGTGCCGTCGGACCCCCTGAACTGCGCGATTCCTGTAGATGGAACTGACTCTGTCACCGCAACCGGCCGATAAATCCCGCCAACAATTCATATCGGAGCATCGTTCAGAGGTCTGTTCCCATGTCCCCCCGCGTGCCGCGAGATCGCGATGACGAACTCTCTGACCCATGGTCCAGCGGGGCCACCCGGTGGTCCGGGCGCAACCGCCGTACCCCCGGGCTTGGCGATCGCCTGAGGCGGTTCTTCGCCCATAATGACAACCCGCTGGCGTGGTCTGTCCCCGTCGGTCGCATCATCGGTATCAGCATCCGCCTGCACATTCTGTACATCCTCTGGATGGCGGTCGAAGTGGGGGTTGCCGCGGCCAAGGGAGGGCCGAGTTTCGCCTTGAGGCTCGGGGTTGTCGGGTGTCTCCTGCTGCTGGTGCTTCTCCACGAGTTCGGGCATTGCTTGGCCTGCCGACGGGTCGGGGGCACTGCCGACGAAATCCTCCTCTGGCCCCTGGGAGGGCTGGCGTCGTGCCGTCCACCCCACAACTGGAGGGCCAGCCTGATCACGACCCTGGGTGGCCCCGGTGTCAACGTGGCACTCTTCCCGGTGCTTGGAGGGGCGTTGTACCTGGCGACGGGATCGTGGACCACGCTGTTCTTCAACCCGTTCCAGCCCGACGCGGCCTTCAGCGAGGCGTTCACGGTTGCCCAGTACCCCGGGGCGATGCTCTGGTCCGCCTACTTCGCCAACGCCGTCCTTCTCGGGTTCAACATCCTGCTGCCGATGTTTCCGCTGGACGGCGGGCGCATTCTGCAGGAAGTACTTTGGCGAAGGATGGGCTATCGGGCATCGATGGGGGTCGCAACCACCGTGGGGATTTTCGTCGCGATCGGTGTGGGTCTGGCGGCGCTGATGACCCAGGCCATGACGGTGTTCGCGATCTGCATCTTCGCCGGGCTGGTCTGTGTCCAGGAACGTGCCCGCCTGAAGTGGATGGACGCTGCCACATCGGACCCAGACGCAGAATCGCCTTGGGCTGCCTCGCTCCGCGAACAAGACGAGCATGCCGACCGTGACCGCGGCCGTGAGCGTGCGCTCGCGAAGCAGGAACGGGCCGCGGCCCGGGCTGCGCAGGAGGCCCGCGCCCGCGACGCCGAACTGGACCGTCTCCTCGACAAGATCAAGCATCAGGGCATGGCGAGCCTCACATCCGCCGAGAAGAAGTGGCTCGAGCAGGACACGTCCCGGCGTCGCAGTGTCGGTTGAACGCTTCACCGAGGTCCCCGGTCATCGCAGCCGACACCCGGGCGCGATCCCGTGGCGGGTTTGGTCGGCTTAGGATCAGCCCCTGTCACTCGGTTCACGGCACCACCCAGTGTGCGACGCGGATCGGGTGGGCACACGTGATCGTGAAAGGGCTGCATGGGGCTTGCAGATCGTGACTATCTGCGTGACAAGGACTCTCGCGGCGGGATGTACACCGGCGGGACCTCAGGCGGTCGGAGTAGATGGGGCGGACGTGGCGCACGCTCCAGCCTCTTCGGCATCTTCTCGTTCAACACCTGGCTCATCGTGCTGAACATCGCGGTCTTCCTGATCGCGGGGGTTCTGGCGGGCTCACCCAACCTGCAGCGCGATGTCGTGCATGCTCGGGCGTTCCACCGCGATGTGCCCGATCCCTGGCGCGAACAGGCCAGGCCGGATCTGCGCCAGCGCCTGCCGGCCCCGGGCATGCCCGGCCTGCTCGGGCGTGAACTGTTGGTGGTCGTGCCGGGCGCAACGCTTGGACTCCCCACGCAGTCCCCCGTGACCGTCACGGTCGGGTTCGAGTACTTCCAGGTGATGGGCATTCTCGAGTACTGGGGACACTTCTCGACCGAGCGTGCGTTCTGGGGGTTGGAGGTCTGGAGGTTCATCACCTTCCAGTTCCTCCATGCCAACATCACGCACCTGCTGCTGAATCTGCTGGCGCTCTGGATCATCGGCGGACTTGTCGAGGAGTACCTCGGCCGCAAGCGGTACGCGGCGTACTACCTGGTGTGCGGGGTGTTCGGGGCCGTCCTCTATCTGATCCTGAACCTGGCCGGCAACTTCGCCGTCCACCTGGCCACCCCGCCGACCTGGATGCGATTCCTGCTCTTTGACAGCATGGCCACGCCGCTGGTCGGAGCATCCGCCGGGATCTTCGGCGTGCTGGTGGCAGCGGCGGTCGTCGCGCCGCACGTGGTGGTGTATGTGCTGGGGATCATCCCGGCGCGCATGCGCACCGTCGCGATGGTCCTGTTGGCGATCTCAATCTTCAACCTGGCCAGAGGCTCGGCCAACGCGGGTGGTGAGGCTGCGCACATCGGCGGCGCTATTGCCGGCTGGTTCTTCATACGCCGCATGCACCTGCTGCGGGACTTCTTCGACGTCCTGGGTAACTCCCGCAGCACCAAGCCTTCAAGCATCGCCCCGCGCGCACAAACTCGAAGGTCGCTCGCGGATCCGGACGAACAGGAGATCGACCGCATCCTGGCCAAGATCAAGTCGGAGGGCGTCTCCAGCCTGACCGACCATGAGCGGGGGGCGCTGGCGCGAAGGTCGGGCATACCCGGTGCGGAGCCCTCGACCAGGGGGGATTGACTTCATGCCGCTCCGATTCACCATGGTCCACCGATCCGGGCAGTGCGCCGCACGCGTCGGGATCGTGACGACACCGCACGGCTCGTTCGAGACTCCCGCCTTCATGCCGGTCGGCACGCGCGCCAGCGTCAAGGGCGTGCTCCCTTCAGCGCTGGCCTCAACCGGCGCTCAGATCTGTCTCTCCAACACCTATCACCTCCTGCTCCGCCCAGGCCCGGACATCATCGAGCGTGCCGGCGGTCTGCACCGGTTCATGGGCTGGCACGCCCCCATCCTGACCGACTCCGGCGGGTATCAGGCCTTCTCCATGGCCGACCTCAACCGAATCGACGACGAGGGTGTGACCTTCCGCTCCATCGTTGATGGGTCCTGGGTTCACCTCAGCCCAGAGCGGGCGATCCGCGTGCAGAACCAGTTGGGTGCGGACATCATCATGGCCTTTGACGACTGTCCCCCGGCCGAGCCCTCGCCCACGCACGCTTCGGTCTCGGACAGTCCCGAACCTCAGGGCACAGATCCCCGCCTTCTCCGCGCACTCCGTCGTGACCGGATCGATGGTCAGAGTGCACACGCGCAGAGGCTTCGTGAGGCCAACGAGCGCACAGTACGCTGGCTCGAGCGGTGCAAGGCCTCACACGCGCGACCCAACGACCAGGCCCTCTTCGGGATCATCCAGGGGGGCACCGACCTGGAGCAGCGCACCTGGTCGGCCGAGCGTGTCTGTGCCGTCGATCTGCCGGGCTATGCCATCGGCGGCGTGGCGGTCGGTGAGTCGTCAGAGCAGATCGCCCGCGTGGTGGCCCATACCGCACCCTTGATGCCCGAGGATCGCCCGCGGTACCTCATGGGCGTCGGCTATGAGCGGGATCTGCTCGCCGCTGTCCGCGCTGGCGTGGACATGTTCGATTGCGTGCTCCCCACCCGTAACGGCCGCAACGCCAACGCCTTCACGCCTGCGGGCCAGATCCGCCTTCGGAACGCGGCGTTCGCCGACGATCATCGGCCGATCGAGTTGGGGTGCGATTGTCCGGCGTGCGCGGGCACCGACGCAGCGCACGGACCCGGGGCCGGTGGGTTCGGACGGGGCTACCTCCGCCACCTGTTCATGGCGGGCGAGATGCTGGGGCCCATCCTCGTGACCCTGCACAACCTGCGGTACTTCCAGAGGTTCATGGCCCGGATTCGGCGTGCGATACTCGACGACGACTGGGCCGGGCTCGAGACCGACTTTCCAGCCGTGGTTCGCCCTCTGCCGAGTAACGAAGGGGGACGCCCCGCCTAGTATGGAGGCTCACTCTCACCCGTGCGGCGCTACGCCCGCGGTGGGCGGGGTGTTGAACCATGAACCGGACGTGCCGGGCAAGTGTTCGATGTTTGTTCACGGGTCCGCTGAAGCACCCTCCACTTGGACGAAACGCACCATGATCCAGTCGCTGCAGTCTCCTCCCGCGCTGATGGCGCAGAGCGCCCCGGTCGGCCCGAACGCCACAATCCCTGTTGCGCCGGCCCCCGCGGGACCGACGATCGGCGGAGTTTCCGGCGCTGGTGATGCCAGCCGGGTCACCGCCAACCAAGGGACCGTGGCGGGGGAAGCCGTGGTGCCCCTGCAGGGAACTCCACAGGGCGTAGCGCCTCAGGCCCCCCCCGGCGCCGGAGGAAGTCTGACCTTCATGTTCCTGCTGTTCGGCCTGCTGATCTTCATGATCTTCATGAGCATGATGGCCGGCCGGAAGGAAAAGAAGCGCCGCGCCGAGTTGCTCACGTCGCTGCAGACCAACGACCGTGTCCAGACGATCGGCGGCGTCATCGGCACGATCGTCGAGCTGCGCGATGACGAGGTTGTGCTCCGTGTGGACGAGTCCACGAACACGCGCATCCGCTTTGCCAAGTTGGCCGTGCAGCAGGTCCTGTCCAAGGGCCGCGGCGGCGGCGAAGCCCTTACCGAGGCGAAGAACGCCCGAACTCCGGCGCGGGTCTGAGCGGGGACGCTCGCTCTTCCCGGAACACGCAGGCCGGCGGCGTGAAGCGATCACCACCGCCCGCAGTTGACCACCTCACCGGATCGTTATGCGACACCTCTACCGGCACGTCATCATCGTCATCGCCAGCATCCTGCTGGCTGTCTGGGCCATCCTTCCGCTGGACAAGAAACTGCGGTTTGGCAAGGACCTGGAGGGCGGCACCACACTCATCTACCAGGTCACGATCGACTCGGGCAACCCCGAGGAGACGATCAATCGCCTGATCGATGTGCTCAAGCAGCGCGTCGACCCGGGTGGCGTTCGAGACATCACGTTCACGCCGCTGGACAACAACCGCATCGAGATCTCGATGCCAGTGGCGGACAAGTCGCTGCGAGAGGTGCGGGCGCGGTTCGAGGCGGCCAGACGCCAACTCACCACCGGGGCGATCGATCAACGTACGTTCGACAACAAGATGGCGCTCCCGCCAGAGGCCCGGCGCGCCGAGATCGCCCGGGTCGTAGGCAACGACGTGCAGCGCACCGCCCTGTTCCTGCAGGCCGCGGAGCTGTTCGACGCCTTCCGCCAGTCGTCGCGACAGTTCGCCGACCTGGAGCCCACGCTCCAGCAGGCGCTCAGCGTGGCCCAGCAGGAGTTCGACCAGCGCGTCGCCGCTGAGTTGGCCGCACGGCGAGCCCTCGAGTCGGCCAAGTCCGCCGGCGGCAGCGCCCCGACCCCCGAGCAACTGGCGGTCATCTCCACGGCCGAGCAGGCGCTGACGATCGAGCAGGCTCGGCTTGAAGTGGCGAGGGTGGCCCTCGACGACGCCAACCAGCGACTCGACGCCGAGGCACGCAAGCCCCTGGTCGCCCAGACGCAGTACCAGGATGCACGCCGTGCCGCCCTGGCGTCCGCGATCTCGGTATCCGCGATCGACCGCGTGCTCTCCCGGGCCACGACCAACCGAGTCATGCGTATCGACAGCGAGCAGACGCTCGACTCGATCCGGGCCGCGTGGGACCGTGTGACCTTCCCCACCGCCGGGCGTCCACGCCCCGAACAGATGAGAGTCGGCCAGCGCGTCGCGATGCCCGCCCCTCGCGACCTGGCGCTCCAGAGGCTCCTGGAGACCTACCCCACCGCCCGGGAACGCATCCTCGAGCTGGTGGCCCTCCACGACGACATCGCGAACAACCCCCGGGGAACGGAGGATGTCAACGACCTCAAGCGCATCCTGCGCGGCGCCGGCGTTCTGGAGTTCCGGATCGCCGTCGGCCTCAACGAACGCCAGGATCTCGATGAACTCCAGGAGCGGCTCGCCGACGAAGGCCCGACCCGCGGGCTCGAAGGCAAGGGGGTCCGCTGGGCCAAGATCAACAAGGAGGAAAACTGGTACGACTCGCCGGAGCAGTACGAGGCCATGCACCGCGACCCCCGCGCGTACTTCGCGATGTCTCGCGGCCTCGTCGGCGGTGTCTACGACGGCGAGTTCTACATCCTGCTGCACGACGTGTCCACCAACATCGCCGACGGATCGCGCAAGCGCCTGACCTCTCAGGAGGGCAACTGGCGCGTCGTCGGTGCGAACCCCACCGCCGACCCGACCACCGGCCTCCCGGCGATCGCGTTCCGTATGGACGCCGGCGGCGCGCGCCTCATGGGCGAACTGACCCAGGGCAACATCGGCAAGCCGATGGCGATCGTGCTGGACGACCAGGTCTACACAACCGCGAACATCAACAGCCGCATCGGCGATTCCGGCATCATCACCGGCCGGTTCTCCCAGGCCGAAATCGACTACATCGTCCGCGTGCTGGCGGCGGGATCACTGGCCGGACGTCTCTCCCAGGACCCCATCTCCGAGACCACGGTCGGGCCCGAACTCGGTCAGGACAACCTGCTGCGGGGCCTCGCGGCGACGGTCTGGGCCTTCCTCCTGGTCGCCGGGTACATGATCTCGTACTACTTCGCCGGCGGCCTCATCTCCGTGCTGGCGTTGGGGATCAACCTCCTGCTGATCCTGGCGCTGATGGCACTCAACCATGCCGCGTTCACTCTGCCCGGGATCGCCGGCATCATCCTCACCTTCGGCATGGCGGTCGACGCCAACGTGCTGATCTTCGAACGCCTCCGTGAGGAGGTGGGCAAGGGCAACGACCTGCGCACCTCGGTGCGACTGGCCTATTCCAAGGCGCTTTCCGCGATCGTCGACGGCAACGTCACGAACCTGATCGTGTGCGTGGTGCTGGGCTTCTACGGCACACCCGAGATCCGTGGCTTTGCCATCACCATGTCGATCGGCGTGCTGACCACGCTCTTCTGTCAGCTCTACGTTACCCGCATCATCTATATCTTCCTGGTCGACAAACTCCACTTCCGGGCCATCGGCTCGATGCTCCCGCTGGCCGTCCCGGCCCTGCAGCGGCTGATCACGCCGAACATCGACTGGCTGAAGTTCCGGTACATTTTCTATACGTTCTCGACACTCGTGACCGTGGTCTGCATCGGCGTCGTGGTGTCCCGCGGCGCGGACCTGCTCGATACCGAGTTCCGCGGAGGCACGCGTATCACCGTGCAACTCAAGGAGGGCGAGAAGCTCACCCGCGAGCAGGTCCAGCGGGCCGTTCGTGAGATCGCCGCCACGAACCGCGGCACCGTCCTGCAGGAACTCGACAAGGCCGAAGTCCTCGCCCTCAACCCCGAAGCGGACAACGTCACCGCCAATCGCTTCCTGGTCAAGACCGTGGTGTCCGACGGCGAGCGCGTCGCCGACGCCATTTTCCAGTCCGAAGTCCTTAGGCCCAAGCTCGACCTGCTTGGACGACTGAGGTTCGACGGCATGGATCCGAACGATCCGCGCCTGTCCACGCTCCCCGTTCTGCCGATCACCTCGCCGGTGCTCGGTGATAACTTCAAGACCGAATCCGAGCGACGCCTGCTCGCCGGTCTTGAAGATTCGCCCGCCCTGCTGCGCAGCCTCACCGACTTCAGCGGCGGCGCGATTATCGTCATCAACAACATCACTCCGGCCGAATCACTCGATCGACTCCAGATGCGATTTGATCGCGTCCGGGGCGGGGCCATCGGCGCCTCCGACCGGCGCACAGAGTTCATCATCACGAGGGGCACCCCGGACGCTGTTGCGTCAGCCATGTTCATCGTCCGTGACGATCGCGCCGACGCACTCTCTGCCCGCGGTGAGTGGGAGAGGGTGATGCGCAGCGCCGAGGAGAGCAGCGAGAAAAACCTTGCGATCGCGTCGCTCAAGCTCAGCCAGTCTCAGGCCGGCGTCGAGTCCTTCAGTCCATCGGTCGCCGAGACGTTCCGCAACCAGGCGCTCATCGCCGTCGTCCTGAGCACCCTGCTCATCATCATCTATGTCTGGGTGCGATTCGCCTCGTTCCGCTACTCGATGGCGGCGATCATCACAACGCTCCACGACTGCATCGTTGCGGTCGGCCTGTTGGCCATGGCGGAACTGATCTGCAACAGTTTCCCCGACTTCGCCGGGTCCATCGGTCTGCTGCCGTTCAAGATCGACCTGAACGTCATCGCGGCGATCCTCACGATCCTCGGCTATTCACTCAACGACACCATCGTCATCATGGACCGCATCCGCGAGAACCGCGGCAAACTCCCTTATGCCTCGCGTGCTGTCGTCAACAACTCCATCAACCAGACCTTCAGCCGCACCATCATGACCGGCGGCTCGGCCATCGTCGCCAGCATTGTGCTTTACACCATCGGCGGGGAGGCCATGAGGGCCTTTGCCTTCTGCTTCACCATTGGTGTCCTGACCGGCACGTATTCCTCGGTGGCTCTGGCCGCACCGATTGTCTGGGTGCCCAGGGTGGACCCCACCGTGGGCGGCAAGGCGCCTGAGACCGCGCTCGGCGTGTCTGTCAACGGCCAGCCCGCCGCAGAGTCCGGGGCTCGAACGGTCGTATCCTGACGGTTCCCCCGTCGCGCAGACTCTGCGCTGCACGTCTGGACCACGCCTGACCCCGGTGAACTCCCGCGCTCCGGGATTCGTGGCTTGAGCCCATGGGCGTAACGCCCGATTCAGCCGATAGAATGTGGCTTCCCGACTTTGCGTCGGGCGACATCGGGTCTCCCATGAGCAGCAAGCCTTCGAAACTTGTCGCCCTGTTTGCCGTTTTGCTCGGGGTGTGGGTGGTGACCTATTGGCTCTGGGAACCGAAGGGGTCGGTCGCCACAACGAAGATCTCGTTTGGCACATCACCGTCCGAGTTCTCGATTCCGCCGGCAGCCTCCATCAGAGAGTCTGGTGTAGCGACCTTGGGTTCAGGCGGAGCACCGCTGCCGCCCCAGGGTACCGGGCGAGGGCCGTCAGCGACCGCTGCTGTGAGTGAGTCAACCCCGCCCCCGGCTCCCCACGCCGCAGTTCCAGACAATGTTCGGACCGTCAACGTCCTGATCCCGCCGCGGTTCTTCGATTACACGGTTCAGGAGGGCGATCGTTCGCTCGATCACATCGCCCGGCGCCTGCGATCTCGGGTTCCCGGGCTCACAGCGGAAGCGATCGCGCGGGCAAACTCCTTTGCCACACCGCACCGTCTCATCGTCGGCCGTACCGTGCTGCGGATACCGCTCGATCCCGCCAACATTCAGGGGCGGGTTGTCGCGGTTCCCGTTGGTGTCGGCGGCGGTACGGCCCCGCAGTCCGGCGACGTGGTGTCCGGCCTCCCCGAGTCCGGTCGGCTGGGAACAGCACCTGCCGAGCAGCAGGCGAGGTCCGGCACGGTTGAGCACGTCGTCCAACCGGGAGAGACGTTGTCGGATATCGCCAAAAAGCACTACGGTCGAGCGGCCCTGTGGCGTCGAATCCACGAGGCCAATCGCGACGTGATCCAGAACCCCGACCAGGTTCGTGCCGGAACCAGATTGCGTATCCCGCCGGGGTGATGCACCCGGCACCCCGATCGTACGGAGTTCCAACTCGTGGCCTTGTCCGTCAAGCGCATTCTCGTCACCGGCGGCGCCGGCTTTCTCGGCTCTCACCTCTGTGACCGTCTGGTGCAGCAGGGGCACGACGTCATCTGCCTGGACAACCTGTTCACGAGCCAGAAGAGCAACATCGCGCACTTGTTGTCGCGCCCGAACTTCGAGTTCATCCGCCACGACATCATTCATCCGATCCACCTCGAAGTGGACGAGGTCTACAACGCGGCCTGTCCGGCCGCTCCCGGGCACTACCAGTACAACCCCATCAAGACCATGAAAACCTCCGTGATGGGGGCGATCAACGTCCTGGGGATCGCCAAACGCTGCAGGGCCAAGGTGCTGCAGTTCTCCACCAGCGAGGTGTACGGCGACCCCGAGGTGCACCCCCAGCCCGAGTCCTACCGCGGAAGTGTCAATCCGATCGGTCCACGGGCATGCTACGACGAGGGCAAACGCGCCGCCGAGACCCTCTTCTTTGACTACTGGAGAGCCAACCGGGTCAACATCCGGGTCGTGAGGATCTTCAACACCTACGGCCCGCGCATGCACCCCTTCGACGGACGCGTGGTGTCCAACTTCATCCGCAAGGCCCTCGCCGGCCAGGAGATCGAGTGCTTCGGCGACGGCAACCAGACCCGGTCATTCTGCTATGTCGACGATCTCATCGACGGGATCATCCGCATGATGAACGGGCCAGATGACTTCGTCGGACCCGTGAATCTCGGTAACCCCGGCGAGTTCACCATCCGCCAACTCGGCGAGATGATCATCGGGATCTCCGGCTCGAAGGCCAGCCTCAAGTTCCTCCCGCCGCTCCCGGACGACCCGCGCCAGCGTCAGCCGGTTATCACGCTCGCGCGTGAACGCCTCGGGTGGGAGCCGCGGGTGCAGCTCCGCGAAGGTCTCACGCGCACCGTCGAGTACTTCCGTGAAATCATGCCCAGGCTGAACGAGTTTCGCGCTCCGACCCCGAACTACTAGTTCGCTCCGGCGCGGTCTGTCCATGTGAGTTGTGGCGGCGTGTGAACGGCGTGGTCCCTGTGATATCCTCACGAAGCACCCACCGGCTGTTTGTCGCCGCGTATCCCTCCCCCGAGAGCGTGGACGCCTGGTTTCAGGAACTGACAAGGCTCGACCTCGCGCCAAATCGACGCGTACCGCCGGATCAGGTGCACATGACACTGGCCTTCCTCGGCGATCGGACGAGCCGTGAACTCCGCATGATCAGGGAGTCCGTCGGGCGGGCTGTCGCGGGGTTCACGCCCATCACCCTGACGCCGCAGGCACTCGTGACGTTCCCTGGGGGGACGGCACAGCCCCCCCGACTGGTCGCAATGCTGACCGATTCCCCTTCGGCCCTGCTCGAACTCCAGTCTCGCCTGACCCTGCGCCTTCTGCGCAACAATCCGCGCGGCGAGCACTTCCTTCCTCACTTTACGCTGTGCAGGTTCAGGCATGAGGCGCAGGCTCGGCCGGTCACGGCAAGCGTCTGCGCCCCGCCCATCCAGATCCGCTCGATCGTGCTGGTCGAGAGCGTGCTGCGTGCGTCAGGGGCACTCCACGAACCCCTGATGACCTGGCCGCTGGAAGGTTGAGGGTCTGCCGGAGCCGGACGATCTCTCAACAGCCCGTACGCACACCCTCACGTGTGGGTACGATTCCGGCCTCAACGGAGAACCACGATGCGAAGGACGATCGTCCTGCTGTGCGCAATCGCCATGACCCTTGCTTTCCAGTTCCACGCCCTCGCAGACCTCCAGCCCGGACGCGGAGAACTGCTCAGCGGTACATCGCGCCCGGTTGCGCGGTTCTTTCCGGCGTACTACACGGAGGCCGACGCGGTCGCCTCCTTCGCCATGAAGCGCGCTTGGGCCCGCGGGGCCGACCTGCCCGACCGCTTCCCCGTGCAGCCGAGTTTCCAGCGGCTGGCCGACGGCCGTCATATGGCCCGCATCGAGATCGAGCCCGGCACCTCGCTCTACGGTACCGGAGAGGTCGGTGGCCCACTCCTGCGCAACGGGCGCACGGTGACGCTCTGGAACACCGACGCGTACGGCTACGGAGCCGACACCGTCTCGCTCTACAAGTCTCACCCGTATGTGCTGGCCGTACGCCCGGACGGCACCGCGTTCGGCGTGATCGCCGACTCGACCTGGCGCATGGACATCGACCTCGACGGGGCGATCACGTTCATCGCCGAAGGGAAGCCTTTCCCGCTCTACGTCTGGGACCGCGTCGGCCCCATGGACGTGACCCGCACTCTGGCGGAACTGACCGGCACGATGCCGCTCCCGCCGCTCTGGGCACTGGGATATCACCAGTGCCGGTACTCCTACTACCCCGAGGCGAGGGTTCGCGAGGTGGCCAGCGAGTTCCGCACGCGCAACATGCCCGGCACGGTCTTCTGGTTCGACATCGACTACATGGACGAGTACCGCACGTTCACATTCGATCGCTCGAAGTTCCCGGATCCGAAGCGGCTTAACAGCGACCTGGGCGAGCAGGGTTGGAAGCGCATCTGGATGATCAACCCCGGCGTGAAGGACGAGCCGGGCTTCTTTGTCCGCGACGCCATGGTGAACGCCGGATTTGCCGTGACGACCGAGAAGGGTGAGCTCTACCGCGGTGCGGTCTGGCCCGGTCTCTGCGTTTTCCCCGACTTCACCCGCCCCGACGTTCGCGCCTGGTGGGCAACGCTGTACAAGGACTTCATGGCTCAGGGCGTTGACGGCGTCTGGAACGACATGAACGAGCCTGCCATTTTCAATGTTGCCTCCAAGACCATGCCCGAGTCCAATCGTCACGCCGGCGGTGAGTACCGTCCGTATCTCGACGCGCCCCCGGTCGTTGTCACCCCCGGTGATCACGCCCGGTTCCACAACGTCTACGGCATGCTCATGTCGCAGGCCAGTTACGAGGGCATTCTCACCGCAAACCCCGAGAAGCGACCCTTCGTGCTCACGCGCTCCGGTTTCCTCGGGTCTCACAGGTATGTTGCCAGCTGGACCGGCGACAACACCGCCGACTGGGCGCACCTGGAGATGTCGATCCCCATGGCGCTGAACCTGGCCCTCTCCGGATGGTCCTTCACCGGACCGGACATTGGCGGATTCATCAGCAATGGCCCCAACTCGTTCGAGGGTGAGCGTGCGATGCACTTTGCCCGCTGGATGGGCATCGGCGCCATGCTCCCCTTTGCGCGCGGTCACACCGGCAAGGGCAACATCAACAAGGAACCCTGGGAGTTCGGGCCCGACACCGAGCGGGCCTCGCGCATCGCACTGACCCGGCGTTACCGCCTCCTGCCCTACCTGTACACCCTCTTCGAGGAGTGCAGCCGTGACGGCACTCCCGTCGTCCGTCCCACGTTCTTTGCCGATCCGAAGGACCCCGCGCTCCGCAGCGAGGACGACACCTTCCTGCTCGGTGACATTCTCGTGGTGCCCCAACTGATGCCCGACCGTTCACGGGTCCCCGTCATGCCCGGGGGGATCTGGCGACGCTTCGACATCGTCACCGAGTCACACCCCGACCTCCCGGACCTGTACCTGCGCGGAGGGGCGATCGTGCCAGTCGGTCCCGAGCAGGAGTGGGTGGGCCAGAAGCCGCTGGCGCCGCTCACCCTCATCGCTTCCCTCGACGAACGCGGCGAAGCCGCTGGCGTGCTCTACGAGGACGCCGGCGACGGCTTTGGATACCGCCAGGGACAGTTCCGCAGGGTGCACTACCGCGCCCGGCAGATCGGGAACGCCGTGCACGTGTGGATCGAGCGGACCGAGGGCAACCTGCCGCGCCCGGCCCGTGAGTTGCAGGTGCTCATCCTCCGCGACGGCGCCCCGCTGCAGAGCTTCGGTGCATTCGACGGTGAGCGCGTCATCATCGGGCTCCCCGGCGCGGGCACCTGAGCCGCGTACTCCAACCTTGGAACGCCAGATCCAGGCGTGGACCTTTCTCCTCTCACGCGAGCTCTGTTGTTGCGCGATCCTGGCGACTGAGCTGGCCCTGGGCTCTCTCCGCCGATAGCCGCTCAACCGCGTCGAAGACCTCGTCCACCGTGATGCGCTCCATGATCCTGCGCCCCGGCGCCGGGGCCTTGTGGTCGAGCCGGTCCCCCGGGTGGAGATGCTGAATCACGGTCCCGGTTCCCCCGGCCGGCCCCACCCGCGAGACATCCGTCGGACCGTACAGACCGACATAGGGCGTGGAGAGCCCAACACTCATGTGCAGCGTGGCCGAGTCGTTGGCCACCACCACCCACGCCCGCTCGATCAGAGCCATCAGGTCCCCGATCCCCATCCTTCCGATAAGCGGGATCACACGTCGGTCGCGCTCGGCCAGGCGCAGCAGCGGCCCGCACTGGCCTTCCTCACCCGGGGCTCCGACGACAGCAACACGCTCGACAACCCCGGTCTTCAGCAGGCGCTCCGCCAACGCACTCAACCGCTCGACAGGCCAGCGCTTGCCCTCCCACCGGCTGGACGGAGCCAGCACGCCCGTGCGGGCCGCAGGGCCGTCCGGTTCAAGCAGTTGCAAGACGCGCCGGTGGGCCCCCGGGCTGGTATAGAGACGCAGGTCCCGTACGGGCTCGACGCCGATGCTGCGCACCAGGTCGAGCATGCGGTCCACAGTGTGGGCGTCAGGGGCTGACGATACACGCCGGTTGACAAAGAGCCACCCCAACTCGGCGGCCCCCGCGTGCCCCACGCGGACCGGGGCCCGCGTGGCCCAGGCGAAGAGCCCGCTGCGGAACAACCCCTGAGCATCCACGACCATGTCGTACGAGCCCGCTTTCAACCCGCGCAGAAACACCCGAACACCCGAGAGTCCCCCGGGTGTATACCACTTGGCCAGCGACCGCCGTGGGAATGGAACGATCCCGCTCAGGGCCGGATGATGTTGAACGGCCTCAACGAAACTGTCCTGGACAAGCCAGTGAATGATCGCCGTGGGATAGGCCCGGCGCAGGCTGGCCAGAACCGGCACGGTTCGACAGACGTCGCCCAATGCGGAGGGGCGAATCAGCAGAATTCGCTCGGCTGGCGGAGGAATCCCAGAAGTAACCGGGCTGTTGGCGACCTGTGTCAGGTGTCCATCGTACGTCGGCTTGCTCTGGTGGTGACTCGTGTGGCCGAAACGCGCACTCAGGGTGGGTTCTCGTGGGTTCCCCTGAATTGTGACCTGATCGTGCGCCATCGGGAAGATCGGTGATCGAACTCCCAATCATCTGGAGTCGCCGTGGGCGACTATCCTCACCGCAGCGATCACCTGCGCATGTGCGTCGTGCACTCGGGATCGCACGGCGGTTCGGCGAGATACCCGAAGGTCTCGCCGTTCCGATCGCGCGTTCAGGCAACGACTCGGCACGACCTTTCAAGGGGACACTGACATGATCAAGGCCCGCAATCCGATCCACGTGCTCGCCCTGGCTGGCTTGGCGGTTGCGCCCATGGCAGCCTTCGCGGAGGCCCAGCCCGGCGATCGACCCCGCCGGATGGATCCGTCCCGTGTGACCGTCTTCAGCCTTGAAACCGTTGGCATCGATCAAATCCTGGTCGATCCCAAGGACGAGGGCCTGAAGCGGGCCTATCGCATGATCCCCGCCAGGCTGGGTGAACTGGCTGCGGATCTGGCCGCACCTCCTGAGCCGCGCCGGGCGGCCGCCGCAGTGACCGGCCTGCTGGAAGAGCTCTGGGGTCATCCTCTCCGCGTGGCGCTGCAGTATGCCCCCAACGAAAACAACCCTTTCGGCGTTGCGGCCGTGATCAACGTGTCCACTCCGGATGAAGCGACGGCCCGTCGAGCCGGTCGAGGCATCAATGCCCTGCTTCAGGACTCTCCGATGGCCGACGCCATCGTGGAGAGCACGAGGCATCCGGGCATGTCCGAACTGGACTCACCGATCGGGACGATCCGCCTGGGTCCGATGCAGTCCGACGGGCAGTGGGGCTTTGCGTTGACCGTGGGAGAGGCGGTGGCCCTCGACCGTGCGTTTGCAGCGCCTGCGCACGCCGCGACTATGGCTCTGCCGGGTGGCAACCCGCGCACCGTGACCGCGCGACTGGACCTGGCTCCGCTCACCCCGCTGATCGACATGTTCATCGGGCTGGCCGGTGGCGATCCCACCGTCGAGGGCGTGGTCGAGGCGTTCCGCGAGATCGGCTACGTCGGGCCTGACGCCTCCTCGTTTGAGTACAGCGCCTTTCATGCCGAGGACCGCGCGGTATCCACCACCCGCATCGTCAACGCACGCCCGTTCGCGGGCAAGGCGGGATACGCCCTCGTGCCGCTGAACGCAGCCCAGCTCCGCGCTCTGCCCGCCGACACGCACTTCGGCGGGATCAGTTCAGCCAACTTTGAGCCGACCGTGGCCCAGCTTCGCTCGGCCATCCTCGACAACCCGATGGTGGCCGACGTCTACCAGGACTTCGTCACTCAGATCGGGATCGACCCCATCAACGATGTGCTCGCGCAGTTCAACGGCATCTTGGCGTACTACTGCTCCGATAGCACCGGTGGCGGCGGGTTCGGCTCGTTCATCATCATGGCCGGCATAAAGGACCCCGTGCGGTTCACCCAGACCAGCGACCGCGTGCTCAACCTGATCGGCGATGCGCTGCGCGAAGCCGCGCAGACGCAGCGCGGTCGCAACCGTCCGCGACCGTGGGCAACGTTCATCGAGCCCCGCAAATGGGCCGAGGACGGCGTCAACTACGCGACGCTCACCTTCCCTGGTTTCCCCGCGCCGATCGAGCCGACCTATGCCATCGCGGGAGACTGGTTTATTCTCGGGTTCTCGCCCCAGGCGGTCCGCGCGGCCGCACGCCAGGCCACCGGGCGCGGTGACGCCGGTATCGCGTCGCACCCCGTGGTCGCGGCCACAATCGGACGCGACCCGCAGGTGACCAGTCTGGCCCTGAACGACGTGCACAAGACCATGAGGTCGGGGTACCAGTTGCTGCAGTTGGGTGGTGCGGCGCTGGCCAACGTGGTCCGCTCGCGCCCGGGGGCCACCCCGCGCCGAGACCCCGGTTTCATTGTTCCCGGGTACAACGAACTGATAGCCGGGGCCCGCCCCCAGGTCTCCTTCACCCGCTGGGTTGGTGACGACCTCGTGACCGAGTGGCAGGGCGACCGGTCGCTGCTGGTGAACCTCGGCGGGACGGTCGGTGCCGCTTCGACGTTCGCGCCGCTCCTGATCGGATTCGCCAGCGGGTTTCTCACCGCCACCCGAGGGGCGGAGTTCGAGTTTCGGGAGCCGGAGCCCCAGTTCCCGATGGACGCCGCGCCGCGCAGACGCGGGCTGGACAACATGCTGATGCCGGCGATGTTCGCCGCACCACTTCCCGCGCTCTTCGACTGGGTGTTCGTACAGCGGTGAACACGCCCGGGATCGTTGCTCCGATCGACGGGCGCGGGAACCCTCCGGCCACACGCTGACATTTGGCCGAGATCCGGCGGCCGTCACTCCCCGGCCGGGTAGGTCGCAGAGGTTTTCTCGGTCTCCCACACGGTGATGCTCCGCAGCCGCCCGCGCGGTGAATCTACGCCCGCCTTCAGCAGGTCGTAGCAGACCCGGGCGATGTTCTCGACCGAAGGATTCACACCACCCCGCGCCTGATCGAACTCGAGTACATCCAGGTTCAGGTGCTTGTGGTCGAGGCGTGTGATGACCCGGTCATGGACCGTGGCTTCGAGCTCGCCGAGCGACAGCATACTTCCAGCGGCGCTGAGCGGGACAGCGACGCACACCTCCACCACGTAGTTGTGCCCGTGCCCCGACGCGTGGTTGCACTTGCCGAAGACCCTGCGGTTCTCCTCATCGCTCAGTGAGGGCACGTGCAGCCGGTGGGCCGCGGCGAACTCAAAGCGCTGGCGCATCAAGGCTGTGTCAGTGTCACCCATGCGGACCTCCCAACTGTGGTGCGGACTCAGCCGGAGCCGAACCCCGTGCAGCACGCCCCCCAGACGCTCCGAGAGCGGGACCAACGCAGCGCGGATGGCTCGGGGCGCTCCTGCGACGTCCGACGGTTCCTGCCGGCCGGCGGTCCACAACCGGTGCAAGGCCTCGCTGACGCCGGGCACCAACGTCGCCCGTACCGCCTCGTCGATGGCCTTGATGTCCCGGAAGTACCCGGTGACGGTGTCCGGCTCTCCCCGAACCGCGACATCGGCCTCGTAATGGACTCCGAAGCCCGATAACTCAGGAACCCCCGCGTATCCGTTCACACCCTCGATGCGCCGAGAGTCCAGCGCGGCTCGCGCCTCCGCTTCGCTCCCGTTCCGAGGAGGGTTGACCGCAAAACGAACCGTGCGGGTCAGCACCACCATGTTGAAGACTAGGCCGTGCGGTGTGCGAGATGCACCCGGCGTCGGGACGCACGGTACCCTCCTGTGGATTCCGCCGAGCCAGGGGCATCGGCGCATCCAAGGACAGCGAAGGCGACCTTGGACATCACGCAGGAGTTCCGCATGCACAGTTTGTGTCCGTTCGAGGGTGGCATCAGGTGGTTGGTCACGGCCGTCGGGTGCGGGCTGATGATTCCCATCGTCTTTGCTTGTGCAGACGCTCCCAAGCCCGCTGCCGGTGCACCGGTAGCTCCCCCAGCGGTAGCCCCGAAGGTTCCCCAGGTGTCTCAAGATCCGCTCGATCTCACGGTCAAGGACATCGAGGGGCGTGATGTGGCCCTCTCGCAGTACAAGGGTCGCGTCGTGATGATCGTCAACGTGGCGTCCCGTTGCGGGTTGACGCCCCAGTACGAGGCGCTGCAGCGGTTGTTCGCGGAGCGCGCCGGCGAGGGCCTGGTGATTCTCGGCTTTCCCGCCAACAACTTCGGCGGGCAGGAGCCCGGTTCCAACGCCGAGATCCTCGAGTTCTGTTCCGGTCGATTCGGGGTCACCTTCCCGATGTTCAGCAAGATCAGTGTCACCGGTTCCGATCAGGCCGAGCTCTACCGGCGTCTGACCTCGCTTCCCGCGCCGCTGGGCGGAGAGATCCGATGGAACTTCACCAAGTTTGTGCTCGGACGTGACGGGAAAGTGGTGGCCCGATTCGAGCCCCGCACGCTCCCTGACGCCCCCGAAGTTCGAACACTGCTCGACCGGCTCCTCAAGCAGGCGGACCCGACTGCGCCATCCGCCCCAGGAACAAGTCCGAAGCCCGCGGAGCCCGCTCCCGGCCCCGTCCCGGTACCACCGAGAACGCCCTGATCACCAAGGTTTGCGCCCTCCCGGTCCGATGGATGAACTCGGGGTGACCTCGCGCGTCAAACCGTAGATCAACAGTACGCTGAAGGGGGAGATCGGAACTGCATCGGAGGCACGAATGACCACGCCATGCTCTTCATGCTCGACATGCCCGAGGCCAGGCCGGCCCGCGCCACGCACTCGACGTTCGCGCTGGGTAACGGTGGCTCTGATCGCGGTCGCGGGCCTGATGGCCTCGACCGATGCCGTCCTCGCCCAGGTCGACCCCTCCCAGTTGCCTCCGCGCCGGTCGCCGACGCGAACGCCCGCCGAGCGGCTTGATCCTTCGGCCACCCTCGGTGAGCGCGTGTTCCAGCGGACGCTCGCACGCCGCTGGCTTGTGGACTTTGAGGTCCGCGTCCAGCCCCTCCGCCTCAGTGAGCAAGGGGGGCTGAGCGTGCCGGCCCGCACACCACTGAAGTTCGACGCGGCCACCGTGATCTGGCCGGTCGCGGTCCAGACTTCCTCCAGCACCACCCACCGCGCGGACATCACCGCCGAACTGCTCTTCAACGACCGCTCGTACACCACCGAGGTGCAGTTCCAGCCCGGGTACCAGTCCGGGCTGACGCTCATGCGCATGGAAGCCTCGGACTTTGAGGGGCGAGAGATGATCCTGCGGGTCAAGATCCCGATCGACGCGTCCAACACCATCGCCGATGAGAACCTGGCCCGCACGATCCCCTGGCCTTCAAACTGGCCCCCCGACGCCCTCTCCACCTTCAAGCCCATGCAGTTCGTGGACTTCGTGCAGAACGAGACCGAGAAGCCCGAGGCCGACCAGCTCTACGCAGCAATCGTGGCCAGGGCCCTGGGTGGGCGGAACCCGCGAGACCTCTCGCCCTGGGATGTCGCCAAGCTCGTCACCGGCGCAGCGGTCGAATCCGTTCAGCCTACGGGCCAGCCGCAGAATCTCAACCGCAGCGGGTCGCTCGAGGGCTTCAACCTGCTCGGCGGTGTCCAGGCTCTTCAGAACCGCCGCGGCACTGAGCACGACCTGGCCTGCGTTGTTGTCGGGGCGCTCCGTTCCGCAGGGATCCCCGCCCGGCTGGTTGTCGGCCTCGACCTGACCGACTCCAAAGGCGCGCTCAACCCCGGCTTCCGCAGCGGGCGTCCGAAGCTCAAGTCGTGGCTCGAATTCTGCCTCGTCGATCCGGACAACCAGCGGGAGATCTGGTTCCCCGTGGATGCCGCGGCGATCCGCCGGGCCAGCAGCCGTGCCATGGACATCCGGCGCACCTGGAAGTTCTTCGGATCGCACGAGGACCTCGAGTACGTCGTGCCGATCTCGTTCCACTTCCATCCGCCCACCACGGTCATCGCCCATGGGTCGCCGGCGTTCTGGGGCTGGTTTACCGTTCCGGAAAGCCAGATCGCCGGGCAGGCTGTCCGATACACCGTGAGCATGCGCCCGACCACGGGGAGCGACAACCCCGGACGAAGCCCGCGTTCCCGCTGAACTTCCGCCAACACGATCATGCGTGAGTGCGAACGGCTACGCCGGCACCGGTCTTCGAGCCTCGGGGCGCCCATCCGGCGTGCCCGGTCCGCCGACGGACAAGCACCCTTGTGGAGCGGACGCCGCGGCGGCCTCAAGTTCACCCCGGATCCCCGCGTCCACCTGATCCAAAAGTCCCAGGGCGGAGTAGGTCTGGATCAGCGAGCGTGCTTCCTGCCCTCGGTACACCGCGTCGGCATTGATGATCGGCATCCCGAGCACCCGCTCGAGTGTGGCTTGCGAATAGGCCGGACGGGCCTCGGCGGTCGACTTTGTGCCGTACTGATTCAGGTTTGACGCGAAAATCCCCGCGGCGCTGACGGGCAGAAAGTCCTCATAGCGCACGCCGTCGACCGTGGCATACCCCTGCTTCACCAGTTCATGCCGATCCGTTGAGCGCATGGAACCGCGAGCGGCCAGCCCTTTGGGCGTGGGAGCGTACAGCCCGTAGACAAGCCCCTGAACGAGCAACTCGCGCAGCGTCTTGGGGAACGGGGTGAACGCGGCGGCATAACGGTCCTTATACGCGTTGTAGTCCTTGTCGACAAGTTCGGGGTCCTGCTCGTTGACGGCCTCGGCCTGCGCGAGGCATCGGTCATAGAGGGCTCTCCCGGCCGGGGTGGTGGCATAGAAGCGCTGCTCAATCTCCCCAAACCGTGCGGTGTGCGTGGTCTTCAGCACCGTGCCGTCGGGATTCGAGAACTCCACCGGCTCGGTGAGCGCCTTGTACGAGTCCTGGCGCAGAAGGATCGGGGTGTCCTCGCTGGGGCCCTCGGTGGTGTCCTTGAACTCGGACCGGTGCAGTTCGCCGAGGCGCAAGTCCTCACGCTCAAGCCTCTGGATCAGGGAGTCCAGGAGGCCGGCCAGGTCGTCCGCGGTCGTGCTCCGTGTATCTCGCCGCAGCGCGTCGATCGCGACGCGGTCGACGTGCTTGAAGTGCAGGCACATCCAGTCGCGGTCGGCCGAACGGCTGAGCTGCAGCAGGGCCCGCTCGGCCCGAGGGCGAAAGGCATCGCGGTCGATCTCGCCCAGGCAGAACTTCATGGCCGAGGTGTACAGGTCCATGCACAAGGTGTTGGGCGTCAGGTGGTTCAGGTGGTGGGACTCGAAGCAGGCGATGTCGGCGGCGATCTTGAAGCCCGCGTCGCAGAGGTCCTTGTAGAGAACGAAGTCGCGGGCTCGCCCGGTCCACTTGAAGATGCGCTCGGTGCCTTCACGGATCAGCGCGTCCGCGTCGTCCCAGTCCAGCCCTCCCTGGCGCTCGCACCTTTCCAGCAGGTCCTTCGCCCGTTGCGAGAACACCGCTCGCGTCGCCAGCACGGCTTCGATGCGGGCCCGTGTCGCCGCGTCGAACCAGTTGGTCTGCAGCAGCGAGGTGAAGACCCGGTGCTCAGGGTTCTCCACCGAACGGAACGCCGTCGCAATGATCGGCTGGCTCTTGGCCCCCACCGCGGTCATGTCGTAGAAGTTGTGCGGGTCCATCCCGAACGCGGCAAAGTAGCGAGCAATCCAACGATACTCGTCCGGGCGCCCGATGCGGATGGCCCCGTGCCGCTCACCGCTTGTACGCGTCAATTCGTCGTCGCTGATGGTGAAGCCGGGGTACAGCGCGCCCAGCAGCGAGCAGACGGTCCGGTTGCACACGCGGTTGACCAGCAGCGACTTGTCGTACAGCGGCACCTCCCGGCCGAACAGCGATGAAAGCTCGGCAAACAAACGGTGCTGCATCTGGATGCGGTCGGCATAGGTGGCACGGCTCATCAGGATCTCCACGGCAGAACATCAGTTTAGTCGTCGCGTGCGGAGGGCCAGTCTCGCGGCGGTGGTGCACTGGAATGAAAGAACCCCCGGTGCTCCGGGGGTTCGGTGTGGGCTGTTTGTACGGCTTCCCGTGCGGAGGGACGCGCCCTGCGGACACTCCCGGCAGAGGAAAGCTCGATCAATAGCGGTAGTGTTCGGGTTTGTAGGGGCCGTCCTTCGATACGCCGAGGTACGAGGCCTGGGCATCGGTCAGGCGTGAGAGACGCACGCCGAGTTTTTCGAGATGGAGCCGCGCGACTTCTTCGTCGAGTTTCTTGGGAAGGGTGTAGACCTTCCCGGTCTCGTAGCGGATGCCCGAGAGCGTGGGCTTGCCGGAGGCGCTGAACCAAAGGTCAAGCTGGGCGATGGTCTGGTTGGTGAACGACGAAGACATCACGAATGAGGGGTGGCCCGTGGCGCAGCCGAGGTTCATCAGGCGTCCCTCGGCCAGCACGAGGATGGACTTCTCCTTCGGGGTGCCGTGGTTGAACACGAACTCATCGTACTGGGCCTTGATGTTCACGCGGCGGATCGTGCCCTGCTCGGCGCCCTTGTAGAGGCCGGCCATGTCGATCTCGTTGTCAAAGTGCCCGATGTTGGCGACGATCGCCTTGTCCTTCATCCGCTTCATGTGGTCGAGCGTGATCACGTCGCGGTTGCCCGTCGCGGTGATGAAGATGTCGGCCGTCTCCAGCACGTCTTCGAGCAGCGCGACCTGGTAGCCCTCCATCGCGGCCTGCAGCGCGTTGATCGGGTCGATCTCGGTGACGATGACGCGGCAGCCCTGCCCGCGGAGCGACTGCGCCGAGCCCTTGCCGACGTCGCCGTAGCCCAGCACCACCGCGACTTTGCCGCCGAGCATCACGTCCGTCGCGCGGTTCAGCCCGTCCACCAGCGAGTGGCGGCAACCGTACAGGTTGTCAAACTTGCTCTTGGTGGCCGAGTCGTTGACGTTGATGGCCGGGAATGCCAGTTGACCGTTGCGGGCCATGTCGTAGAGGCGGTGCACGCCCGTGGTGGTCTCTTCGCTGACGCCCTTGATGCCCTTGATGAGGCGCGACCAGTAGCCCGGTCGGGTCTTCAGCGTATCGCGCAGCAGGTCGAGGATCACCGCCCACTCATGGCTGTCGTCGGCGCGGGTCTCGGGGACCTTGCCGGCCTTCTCGAACTCGGCACCCTTGTGGACCAGGAGCGTGGCGTCGCCGCCGTCGTCAAGCAGCATGTTCGGACCCACGACCTCGCCCTTGGCATCGCGGAACTCGAAGAGGCGGTCGGTGCACCACCAATACTCCTCGAGCGTTTCGCCCTTCCACGCGAAGACGGGAGTGCCGCGCGGGTCGGCGGGCGTGCCGGAGGGGCCGACGACCACCGCCGCCGCCGCCGAGTCCTGGGTGCTGAAGATGTTGCACGACACCCACCGCACCTCGGCACCGAGGGCCACAAGGGTCTCGATCAGGACCGCGGTCTGCACCGTCATGTGCAGTGAGCCGGCAACCCGGGCGCCGACCAGCGGTTTCTGGCCCTTGTACCGCTCCCGCAGGGCCATCAGGCCGGGCATCTCGTGCTCGGCCAGCCGGATTTCCTTGCGACCAAGTTCGGCCAGCGAGAGGTCGGCGACCTTGTACTCAAGCCCGTTGGTGGCGCGATCGGCCACGGGGGTGGGCACTTTCGAGGGACGGACAGCGACAGGAGTGGTGGTCATGGTGGTTCCTTGGCCGTTGCGGCGGTTCAATCATGCGCCCGGAGTCGTTCCAGGGGCGGTGTCATGAGCATCAGAACACCCGATTAGGTGCTCCGTTTGGGGTGGTTCGATGATGATTCAGGTGTGTTCGGGCGAGGCTTGTTCGACTTGGTGGCGGTGCAGACGAACAGGCCGGGTCCCTTGGCCTGAGACTCGGCGGGCAGGGTCTGGAACCGCACGCTATCGAGCCCGGCGCTGGTCATCATGCGGATCATCGAGGGAACGCCGAAGCCCAGCCACCGGTGCCCCATCGTGTGCCGGTAGGCCGTCCGGTCGTGCTCGATCATGTCGACGATGATGGCCGTCCCACCCGGGCGGAGAATGCGGGCGATCTCTCGGCAGGCCTGCTCGGGCTCGGAGATGTGATGCAGCACGAGCACGCACGCGGCCGCATCAACAGTGTCGCTGTCGATTGGGAGGTGTTCCAGGTCGCCCCTGAGGAAGTCGACATTCGTGTGCCCCGCCAGCCGCTTGCGGGCCGCTTCGAGCATCGGCTCGGACTGGTCCACCGCCAGAACACGACGCACATATGGCGCCAGGATCTCGGCCGCATTGCCGGTGCCGCACCCAAGGTCGGCGACGACCCATTCTCGTGGGACGAGCCCCAACATCGAGACCAGTGTGACCCGATCCCCGAAGAGTTCATTGCGTACCGAATCCCACTCCCCGGCCAGCCGCCCGAAGAACTCGCGGGTTTCCAGCCGACGGTCAGAGAGCACCCCGTCCAGACGGCGCAGGTCTTCGGACTGTTCGGGGCCGTCGCCCATCTGGTCACGGATCGTTACCCAGAGGTCACGGCACTCGGACGTCAGATCGTCCATCACCAGGCGGTAGAGCGTGCTGGTCCCCTCCGCCCGCGCGATGAGCCAATGCCCCTCGGCCAACAGCCTCAGATGCCTGCTGACGGTGCTCTGCGGGAGCTGGACCACTCGGGAGAGCTCGCCGACGGAGAGCTCCTGGCGCTCCAGAAGCCTCAGGAGACGCAGGCGAATGGGATCACCCAGGATCGCCAGACGCTCGACCACCGAGTTGGGCCTTGAAACCCGCTTCATTGCATTCACCCGTCTATCCGGATGAATGGTAGAAGCGTTCCCGCCGCTGTCAACCTGTGGATACTCCAAACATGCACAATCAGCCGGCACCCTGAACAAGGGGGTAGTGCAGAAGCACTCCTGTTCAAGGCTCACGAGGGCCGAGTCGCCACCTGGCGCGACTCGGAAGTCGAAGGCTGGATTCAGTTGGCGCCGGTGATCGGGGTCACGGGCTCTTCGCGCTCCAGCGGAGGGAGTGCAAAGCGCGGAGTAGCGCGAAACCCACCACGCTCCATGCGGTTGATCACGCCGTCGTCCCGTGGATCGATGGCAAAGGCCATGCGGAGCCTCGCGTACGCGTTCTCAGTATCCCCGATGGAGGCGTAGAAGTCGTGGAGGGCCAGTTGCGGCGCGGTCGTACGGCCGCGGTCGATCCGCGCAGCGGTGATGAGCGCCTGACGAGATAGGTCGGCATCACCGGTTTCGCCTGCGAAGCGGCCAAGCCGGATCCAGTCGCTGACATCACCCTGCTCGGTGGCACGGGTGCGAAGGTTTCTGATGAGTTCGTCGTGGCGCCCAGATCGGAGCAGAGCCGTGGCGTACGCGTCCTGCGTGGCGTTGTCACGCGGGCGCATACCGGCGGCGACGGCCAGCACACGCGCCGCATCGTGCGGCCGGCCCAGTCCCAGATACGACCGTCCAAGCGAGAGCATGATGCCGGCATCTCCGGGGTTGATGGCCAGGAACTGCTCGTAGTTGGTGGCCGCGGCGGCGTAATCCTCCCGCAGCAGGGCGCGGTCGCCCGCTTCGCGGAAGGGGCGGGCGTTCTCACACCCCGCGCCGAGTATCGACAGACCGCAGAGCAATACCGCCAAGAGGTAAAGCGAGGGGAGGGTGCGTGGTGTGTGGTATGGCATGGTCAAAGGTACTCCGGGCATGGCTGATCGTATCGGCCGGATCTGTCCGGTGAAGCACCTTCATGACCTGTGTGGAACACCCCAGACAAACCAGTGGAGCAGGCTCAGCCTGATGGGGTGTTGAGCCACTGGACTGTCGCGGCCCAGGTGCCACCGGGGCGCTTGCTGAGTTCCAACGTCAACGACCGGCCAGCCGTGGCGTGGCAGCGGTCGGCGTCGCCGGCGTCATCGGGCAGGGTGAGCGTGATTCGTCCCGAGTCCACAGAGCCTGAAACAAACGCATCACGTGTCAGAAGGCGGCGGACGGTACCTCTTGGGAGGCCGCCGGGGGTCTTGGGCGGGATCGGGCCCTCATAGTCGAGGTACAGGGCCCTGTGCGGGGTGCTTGGAGTGAGTGTGAAGGCACGGCCAGTGGCAGGGAACAGGTGCGATTGAGCCCAGGATGCGTGGACGTCCTGATTCATGCCGCGGTACAGGTCATTCGGCGGCGGCTCGACCGACCGGAATGCGATCAGACGCTGTTCGTCCGGATCGGGCGAGAACGGCGGCGTATCCAAGGGATCGATGAGCCAGTCGTAGTGGGGAGGCTCGGTGTCGGCGACATGTTCAAGTACGACCAGTCGGCCCATGGGTAACCGCCTGAATCGTTGAAGAGCCGTGGCTTGGAATCTACGATGCGACGAATCAGGGAACACGGCAGCAAGGGGCGAGCGCCCCACTGTGTTCTCTGCGATTCCCGGGCGGCCCTGAACGGCCCAGAGTGGTGCAGCACCAGAGAGCGAGCAGCCATGGCGATTCGCGTCGGCATCAACGGTTTCGGTCGTATCGGACGGCTGTTCTACCGCCTCGCCGCGGAGCAGGGGATCGAGGTGATCGCCGTCAACGATCTGGTCCCCGCTGACAACCTGGCGTACCTGCTGAAGTACGACACCATGCACAGGCCGTTCACCCTCGACGGCAAGCCCGCGGAGATCTCGGCAGTGGCCAGCGAGACCGGCGGCTCCTTCACGGTGAACGGGAAGACCACCCGCACCATGGCCATCAAGGACCCCGCTCAACTCCCCTGGAAGGACTTGGGCGTGGACTTTGTCCTGGAGTCGACCGGGCTCTTCACAGACCTGGAGAAGGCCTCGCTGCACCTGAACGCGGGGGCCAAGCGCGTGGTGATCTCGGCGCCGACCAAGGCCGAACCGGCGCAGGTTCCGACGATCGTGCTGGGCGTGAACCACGAGACCTACGACCCCTCCAAGCACCGGATCGTGTCGAACGCCTCCTGCACGACCAACTGCCTGGCCCCGGTGGCCAAGGTCGTGAACGACACGTTCGGTATCGAAGAGGGCCTCATGACGACGGTGCACGCCGTCACCGCGACGCAGCCCACACAGGACGGCCCGAGCAAGAAAGACTGGCGCGGCGGGCGCAACGCCTATCAGAACATCATCCCCGCCAGCACCGGCGCGGCCAAGGCCGTCACGCTCTGCATCCCCGCCCTGAAGGGCAAACTCACGGGCATGTCCTTCCGCGTGCCGACCGCCGATGTCTCGTGCGTTGACCTGACCTTCCGTACGGCCAAGGACACCAGCCTCTCGGAGATCAACGCGGCCATCAAGTCCGCGGCAGAGGGCACCATGCAGGGCATCCTCGGGTACACCGAGGAAGAGGTGGTGTCGAGCGATTTCATCGGCGATCATCGCTCATCGATCTACGACGCCAAGGCGGGCATCGAGCTCAACAAGCGGTTCTTCAAGGTCGTCGCCTGGTACGACAACGAGGCCGGGTACGCCGCCCGCTGCGTCGATTTCATCAAGCTGATGGCCTCCCGTGACGGTGTGAAGTAAGCGCCAGCGACGTGCGCACGCCCGGCGCGCCGGGTGTGTGCACGTCTGGATCGCCCCAGGACCCTGTGCAGGAAGTGAGCCCATGGCCGGTGGTGATTGGCAGTACAAGATCCGGTACGCGTTCGAGTCCTTCCGCGAGAGGGTCGCTTCCTCGCAGGATCCAGCCCAGTTCCGGCGGGCCGTGATCCTGTTCGCGGTGCTGGGAGTTACTGTGCTTGTCGCGGGTGTCTATTGGCTCTGGCCGCGTGGGGGGGGACTGCCGGGGGTGGTGATCACCAGAGAATCTGAGGCCTTGACCACCTACATCGCGACCGTGCAGCGTCGGCTTGATGACATCAATCAGGCCGCAGAGCAGGAAAGCAAGGATCAGCCCTTTGCTGCCGTCCGTCTGCAGCGGGTAGTAGGAGAGGACAGCAAGGTCCACGTCATTGGCGTTGTACGTTCGGCGAACAAGCCCAAGCTCGAGGCGATTCTCGGCGAGTTCCCGCCCCCCCGCGGCGTCGCGCTCGACCTGTCCACGCTGACGGTACGGTGAAGTTCCACCGGTCGGCCGTCGAACGCCCGGATTTGTTCCATCAATGTTCCGTGAGCCTGCGGCTTCGGGCGTGAACCATCAACACGAACTCGGTAAAGTCCTCGCCCGGCAGGGAGAGGTTGCCGGCGGAGGGCCAGCTATGCCTGTGCAGATCAAGCAATCGTCCGGTCATCGCTCGCGGAGCCCGTCAGGATCGAAGAACGGTGACTCGGGCGGCAGGAACCGTCTGTTGATCGCTGTTCTGGCCGGCGTGGCCATCGTCTCGGCCGGTATCTGGGTCATGCGCCTGATGAGCGGAAACCGTGACGCCATCGCCGACTCACCTGTTCAGAAGTTCGTCGTTCAACTGCAGTCGCAGTTGCGGAATGACCCTTCGGAGATGCGGTGGGCCGGGGTGATGGTGACCATCCAGGGAGAGCCCGGGAAGGAGACCGGAGTGCGGATTGCGGGGACGGTTCGCGCGTCCGACGACGAGCGTGCGCTCCGGGAGTTGGTGGACAAACTCACGCCCCCGGTCCAGGTTGAGTGGCGGCTCACTCCGGCGCGCGCGGGGCGGTGAACACCAAGGGTCTCTGGGGACGACGTGTAGTCTTCAGAGACCGGCCTCGCGGCTACTTGATCACGATGCTGGACAGGTCACAGCGGGGCGGCGGGATCTTCGGGTCCATCCGTTCCAGGGTGCGGACGATGACCTGCGAGACGGCGAGGTTCCTGAACCATTTGGCATCCGCCGGAATCACGAACCACGGTGCGAGTCGTGTGCTGGTGGCGGAGATCGCCTGCTCGAACACCCGCTGGTAGTCCTTCCAGCGCCGGCGCTCGGCCACATCCGACGGGGTGAACTTCCAGTTCTTCGCGGGGTCGTCGAGACGCTCCTGCAGGCGACGGCGCTGTTCGTCCTTCGAGATGTGCAGGAAGAACTTGATGATCGTGGTCCCGTTCTCGGTGAGCAGGCGTTCGAAGTCGAGGATGGCCCGGGTGCGTTGCGCCGCGGTGGAGTTGTCGATCATGCCGTGCACGCGGGTGATCAGAATGTCCTCGTAGTGCGAGCGGTTGAAGACCGTGATCTCTCCCCGGCGGGGAGTGCGCTGGTGAATGCGCCAGAGAAAGTCGCGGGAGAGTTCCTCCTCGCTGGGCTTCTTGAACGAATGCACCTTGACGCCCGTCGGGTCGAGGCCCGACATGACGTGTCGGATCGTGCCGTCCTTGCCGCTGGTGTCCATCCCCTGCAGCACGATGAGCAGCGACCGGCGGCCCTCGGCCCACAGGCGGAGTTGCAGGGTCAGTGAGCGCTCAGTGTTGGCACGGAGCTGTTCGGTAGCGGCTTCGCGGTGCGGAAACTCACACGTACCGGCCGGATCGATTCTGGACAAACGGACCCTGGTTCCCGGCTTGACCCTGAACAGGTGGTAGGCATCCATGCCGCGCAGCATACAGGCCTGGGGCGCGATGTCACCAGCGCACCGGGGTGGCCCGGTGCGCTCGCTGTGCAGGTGTGGGGTCGTGGGGGTTCGACAGATTCGCACGTTCGGGCGTGCTGGTCAGCCGAGGATCACTTCTTCTTGGACTTGCTCTCGCCCTTGTCGTCCTTCTTGGACTTGGCCTTGGTCTTGTCGTCGGCATCGGAGGACTTGCCAGCCGGGTCCGGCTTCGCGGCCTTGGGGGTCTTGGCAGGCTTCTCCGCGGAGGTTGCGGCCGATTCGCCCTTCGGGCGATCACGGTCGCCCTGCTCGCGCTGCTCACGCATGAGCTTGTTGAACTCCTCGGCGGGCATGTCGCTGATCCTCGCCCGGCTCAGGATGAGGTCGATCGTCTTGTGCTCGCGGATCTGCTGCGCGATGCCGTTGATCTGGTTGCTGGCGATCAGCTGGCTGCGGAGCCGGTCGGGACGCTCCCCACGCTCCTGGGCGATCTGGGCGATGCGACCGTTGACCTCCGCTTCCGTGACGTTGACCTTGAGGTCCTCGGCGGCGGTGTTGAGGATGAAGAAGAGTTTGAGCTCGCGGACGGCGGACTCCGCCGAGGCGGAACGCAGCTCGGCGACGCTCTCCTCGACCTTGGCCGGGTCCATGCCGCGGTACATGAGTTCCAGGCGCCGGCGCTCGAGGTTCCGTCGCGCCTGATCGGCGGTGACGCGCTCGGGCAGGTCCATGGCCGTGTTCTCGATCAGGTAGCGCGTGATCTGGGCGCGCATCACGCTGATCTGCTCGATCTGCACACGCTGGTTCAGGCGCGTGCGGATCGCGGTCTTCAGTTGCTCGACGTCGCTCATGCCGAAGCGGGCAAGGGCGTCCTCGACTGTTGTCGGGATGATGCGGTCCACGCGGGAGGGGGTGTACTCGATCGTCATCGGCTCGCCGCGGAGTTCCTCGAACTCGTAGTTCTCGGGGCCACGGGTCCGGATCACGCTCTTCTGACCGGGGGCAGGAGTTCCCAGTTGCGTGGCCAGATCATCGACCGACAGGCCCACGATCATGCCCTTGCCGTTGTTCGTGGTGGGCGGCACCTGGACGACAATGCCGTCCTGCTCGAAGTGTGATTTGCCCTGCGCGTCGAGGATCTTGGCATGGCCGGTGAGATAGTCGCCGGGTTCGGCGGAGGAACGCTCCTCCAGCCGCCCTTCCTGGACGAGGAGCTTCTCGAGTTCCTTCTGCACCATGTCGTCGGTGACCTCGACGGTCGGCTTGCGGATCTCGATGCCGTCAAGCGAGGGCAGTTTGAACTCCGGCATGACCTCGACTTCGAGCTCGATCACCAGCGGTTGGCCATCGACCAGTTCGAGGTTGGCCAGCGTGTCCGAGGAGGGGTTGGCGATGACCCGGAGCTTGTGGTCCTCGATCGCCTTGCTGTACGCGGAGGCGATGAGCTGCTCCTTGGCCTGCTTGCGCACGGCGGTGCCGAACTTCCTTTCGACCAGTCGGCGCGGAACATGCCCGCGCCGGAAGCCGGGCAACTCCGCCTCGGCCACCAGGGTGTCCATCGACAGCCCGAGGGATTCGGCCACGGACTCGGCCGGGACTTCGATCCGGAGTTTCTTCCGGCTTGGCCCTGCGTCGGTCACTTCAACTTTGTTGGGACGATCGGTGGTGGCGGTCGACATGCGCTCGTACTCCGGGGACCAGGGCTCGGCCGACGCGGCTTCGCCCCCCGCCCGAGGTGCGGTTAGGAACATGCAGTTTAGGCATCGAGGGCCTCCGAACATTTGGCGCACGCCGGCGCTCGGGCCGGTGGACCGATGGCGCTACACTGCCGCGAACAGCCGGAGTGGCGGAACTGGCAGACGCAACGGATTCAAAATCCGTCGCCCCCTAAAGGCGTGTGGGTTCGAGTCCCTCCTCCGGCATTGGCTTTGCCGCCGACACCGGTCCGCACGCCGGGGCCGATCTTCAGCGCCGGCGACGAACGGCCAGGGCCCCGCCAAGCACCAACAGGGTGCCTCCCGCAGGGGTCGGCACATTCGTGAACTTGACTTGAAAGGCCAGGCTCGATCCCGTTGGCGGCGAGCCCGACCAGGTGAGCGTGGCGTCGCCGCTGATGGTGACGGCCCCGAAGGCCGAGGTGTTGCTGATGCGCAGGTAGTTGACGGTGTTGGCTCCGCTGCTCATCAGGTCCATGCCCAGCGCCCCAACCCCGGTCAGCGACAGATTGGACAGTTCGATCCCGGTGTCACTGCGGGCTGAGCGCGCCCGGAGGAAGATGTCGGTGAACGAACCGGCGACGCTGTTCCAGGTCAATGTCTGTCCGCCCACAGTGAACGAGACGGTGGACGAGCCGTCGAACGACATCGAAAACGGCACGCTGATGCCGCTGGTCCACGTAAAGCCACCTGTGGTCTTTGGTGTGCCGACTCCGCCGAACTCCCAGATTGCTCGTTCCCACGTCCCTGAGGCCAGGTTGTCGCCGATGCGTGCCTCGCCGACGGCACGTTCCAGTGTGCCGTTGGCGGTGAGGGCCAGGAACCCGGCGTCGCCGCCGTTGTACGGGCCGAATGTGACGGACCCAACCGCCGAGCAGGTCATGCAGGCGGGGACAAGCAGCGCACACAGATAACGACTCATCGCTCTCTCTCTCTCTCTCTCTCTCTTTGGTGATGCTGGGCAAAGTTGCAGCGCTACGCGAGCGCTGCGATGGTCGTGCCGTCAACAAAGTACATCATGGTCGCGCGGAAACCAAGCCCAGCCCACGGATAACTCGGCATGGACGCTGCTTCTTAATAGCCTGTGGGACCCCCTCCGATGATGCCTCTGGCGTCATGGAACAAGGGGGAAGCCCGTGGCCGATCTCTACCCGGGATCTGATAGGCTGCTGGTGCTCGCTGAGGGCATCGACCGTGCTGGTCAACGCTCGTGGTGCGATTCCGTTCTGGAGCCGTCTTCATGGGGATTCCGATTCGCGTTCACCACTCCGGGGCCAGCAGCCTGTCCGGACGAACCCAGGAGTTCTCTCAGGAAGTCGTCCTACTGGGACGGCGTCCGGAGTGTCATGTGCGGTTCGACCCTGTTCGTGACACGCTGGTCTCCGGAGTCCACGCCGAGATCCGCGTGGAATCGGGGCGGGTTCTGCTGGTCGATCAGAGTTCGACCAACGGAACCTATGTCAACGGCGGTCGCGTCAGAGGGCAGATCGTGCTGAACCCCGGTGACTCGATCATGCTCGGCGAAGGGGGACCGATTCTCAGGGTGGACTTTGCTCCAGCGCCGGCGATCGGTGCTCCGGCGGTTTCGCCCGGTGGGGTGGCGCCGACACTGGTGTCAGCGCCGCCTCCAAGGGGGCCGTCTGCCGGCCAGCGTCAACCACCGCCTCCACCGCCGCCCCCCGCTCCGTACCCACCACCCGTCCCTGCTCAACGCCCCCCGCCAGCGCCTCAGCCTCCGGGGCCATTGCCGCCCCCACAGCCATACCAGCACGCCCATCCACACGCGAACCAGCCGCCCTTCCCGCCCCAGAACCCGCATCAACCCCAATGGCCGGCACAGCAGCCGCCCCCGCCTCCGGCTCCTCAGGCAGTCCCCCACGGTCCCCAGAGAGTTCCTCAGGCTGGTCCACCGCCCGGGTTCCCGAATGTGCCGCCTCAGGGTGTGGCTGGAGGGCCATACGGGCCCGCTGGGGTGCCTCCAGCCGCCCCGGGCAGGCTGGCACCGCCCCCACACGGCGGCCTCCCACAGGGGTCTCAGCCAGCGGGAATGCCTCCGGTTGGCCATTCCGGCCCAGCGGGTTATCCACCACATGTCCACCAAGGTCATGGCCACGCGCAGGGTGGAGCGCGGCCGCCGGTGCCAATGCCGCCAGCTGGAGCGGCAGCAATGCACCAGCCCGCACCGGGTGGATTCCCCGGCGGTGGGCGTGCTGGCGCGCCGAGTCCCGCCCACGCTCAACATGGGTCGCGTCCACCCCTTGCGCCACATCCCGCCGGTGCGGTGCCGCCACAGATGCCTCGTCGCACTCCTGAGGAGGTGGTGCGCGATCCGTCCCGGCCCGTTGGGATGAACACCATGATCGGGATGCTCGAGCACGTCAGCCAGCGCGAGCGCAAGCGCACGGTGATGGTGGTGGGGCCGATCCTGGGGGTGCTGGCGCTTTTGGCGGTAGGGGCGCTGATCTTCGCGGTGCTGCGTCCGGCCTCAGCCGAGAAGCGGCTGCAGGGAGCGATCGAGCGGGTCAAGCCGTCGGTCTACACCGTGGTGCTCCGGGGCTCGAACGGATCGGAAGAGGCCGGTGGTACCGCCTGGGTACTTCAGAAGGACTCCCGAGCGGGCATCGGGTTACTCGGGACAAACTCGCACGTTGCGGAACTGTTCGCGCTGACGGCCCGTGGCGTGGAGATGCTGGTCCGCAGCCAGGACTCGCCGCCCCGGACTCTCCGGATCAAGAGCGTGACGCTGCACCCGGGCTACCGGCACTTTCAGGCGATGCAGCGGTCGATCCTTCTCTACAAGAGGCCGAACGACCAGTTGCTCCAGTTGCCCACGGCGTTTGATGTGGCTCTGCTTGAGGTGGATCCGGCGGACGTCGAGCAGATGGGCGAGCCGTTGAGATTGGCTGAGGATTCCACGCTGCGGAATCTGAAGGCCGGAGAACTTCTGGCCTACGTGGGGTATCCCGTCGAGGGTGAGAACAAGCTCGACCCATCCAAGCCGATCGCGCGAGCCTTCACCGGCACGCTCAACGGTGTGGCGACTCACACATTCACCCCGGCGACCCGGCCTGAGGATGCCGTCAGCCTGCTCTACAACCTCGTGGCGTACGGCGGCGGATCGGGAAGCCCGGTGATCAACGCCGACGGGGAGGTTGTCGGGCTGATCTCGTCGGGGGCCGTGCTTGGGCAGACCCAGTCCGGTCGGATTCCGCTGGCGGGCGTGACGTACGGCCCGCGAGTGGACATCATCGCGGAACTGGCGGGGAAGCGTGCGGAGGCGGTGCACGGAGCGCGCATCGCGAACATCGAAAGTGACTTTCTCGAGAAGTCCGAGCAGCCGCCGCAGCGCGGGCCGCTGTTGTACGCGTTCATGCTCCGGGTCGTACCCGATGAAGTGCTTGGTGGGCTGGACACCAGTTCGGGCACGGCGGCGAGGGTCTTTGAGAACCCGCTCTTCAGCGGGTCGGGCACGCTGAGCCAGGCCGGCGAGGCGGGCTCGATCACGACCGAGGCCGTGCAGGTCAGGCCGGGGCATTGGTACTTTGTCGCGGCGGTGTCGTATGACCAGCCGTCGATCCTCAGCGGGCGTCTGAACGCGCACAACCGTGGGTGGTCGAACTGGGACACGGACGGGGCGTTCAACTGGTGGAACTCGTTCGATGCGCGGACGGCCGGGACACTGCGTGTCCAGGTGAAGGGGGAGCCGTCAAGCCGGAAAATGCCGTCCAAAGTGGACGTGTACATCGTGGAGATTCCCCGGAAACCGCAGGAGCGTCGCTAGTGCGGCGGGGGACCGGCAAGCGGGTTACAGTCACGGTGTTGAGGGACACGGGGCGGGTGGTGGATGTGCCGGCTTGGTCGTGTATGCACGGGGTCGATGTGGATCCCGGGAGGAAGTCGCGTGTCCAAAGCCATCGTTGATCCTGCGGAACTTCGGCGCTTTGCCCAGGACCTGCGTCGATTCACCACCAACCTGCAGAGCCAGATGGCGGTGCTGTCCGGCCGGATGGCGGCGCTGGGACAGACCTGGCGCGACCAGGAGCACACGAAGTTTGCCGAGGAGTTTGAGCAGACGATGAAGGTGCTCGGGCGGTTCAACACCCTGGCGGAGCACCACGTGCCGTTCTTGATCAAGAAGGCCGAGAAGATCGAGGAGTATCTGAACCAGCGGTGAGGTACGCGGCCTGACGGAGACGGGTGCACCAGAACATGAGCGGCTTTGCACGGGTCACGAATGTCGAGGCGCTCCGGGACTTCAAGGGGGTTCTGGGTCGGTTTGTGCAGGAGTGCGGTCGGGCGCTGGGCGAGGTCGAGGCCGACGCCCTCCGTACCTTGCTGCACCTGAGGCAGGATCAGGTCGCGCACTGGACCGCGCAGATCCGGGTGCGCAGCGAGCTGCTGGCCCGGGCCAAGAGCCATCTGATCCGCAAGCAGGTGTCGAGCGTGCAGGAGCATCCATCGGTGGTCGATGAGCGCAAGGCGGTGGATCGCGCCAAGGCGGCCCTTGAGGACGCGGAGCGCAAGCTCAAGGCCAGCCGCAAGTGGGCACTGGTTCTGGAGCGCGAGTACGAACTGTTCAAGGGCGCGTGCACCGGGCTGAGCGACGCGATCCAGCGGGACCTGCCGACCGCGATTGCCCGGCTCGAGCGCATGTCCAGAACGCTGGCGCAGTACCAGGCGTTGACCTCGCTGGACGTGGCGGGGATGTCCACCCCGCAGGCGTCACCGGGACCGTCGCAGGACACCTCCCAGCCGGGGGCGATGGACGATCCTCTGGAGGCGATCAAGGCGCGAGCGGCACGCCTGCGGGCCATGGTTCCCTCGGCATCGGCCCGCGCGTCGGCTCCTGAGGTGAACCGTGCTCTCGGCGCCGGGGTGGGTGTGACCGATCCATCTCTGCCGGCGCTATCTGTGGGCACCGAACTGGCGGAGTTGCTCGGGCTCTCCGGCGAAGTGCCTGCGGCGATGGCTGAGGTGGTGGTCCAGGCCGGGTGTCTCGACGGCCGGGATGTGGCGATGCTTCGGTGCGAGCCGGTGAGTGCGGAGGACAGCGGCTGGTGCGTGTACCCGGCCGACCCCGGTACGGGCGGCGGTGGATTGCTGCGATACCGGGTGCAGGACCTGCTGGAGCGTGTTCCCGCATGGGGGGCCGTGCTGGCTCTACCGATGGGTTATCTGGCGGTGACCTCGGCCGCGGAACCGGACTGGGTCTGCGATCCGACCGGGGAGGTGTTGTGGAGGGCCGAGGCGAAGCCAATGACCAGCAGCGCATTGGATCGGGCGGTTTCGATGCCCGATGCCGACGATGCCGCCACTGCTGCGGGGTCCGCCGGGGAACCTCGGGGGGCATCTGGCGGCGACGCGGAATCGCGGGAAGGTCGATCCGAGCAAGCCGGGGAGCTGGAAGGGAGGGGCAAGCCGTGAGCATGAGCGTTGGTCAGGCGAAGATCCGCGATGCGTTGAAGGTGCTCAAGGCCCAGTGGGAGCGGTGCCGTGAGAGCTGGGACGACACGTCGCGGGAGCAGTTCCAGCGGGAGTACATTGACCCGCTGGACCGGTGTGTAACGCAGGCGATCGGGGCGATCGGGCGGCTGAACGAGGCATACACCGCAGCCAAGCGGGAGGTCGAGTGATGGCGGACGGACCACGGACAGCGCAGGCCCGCGAACTGCTGCGATCACTGAAGGAACTCTGCGCGTGGCGAGCGGAGGCCGAGGTCCGTGTTGTTCAGGAGCGCGACAGTGCCCTTGCTGCCGCGGAGGCGGCCTTCACCGAGTCCTCGCGCGTCCAGGAAGAGTCGCTGGAGCGGGAACTGCGTGCGGCCGAGGAGGAGTACTCGGCGGGACGCGACCGGGTGATCGCGGGCGCGACGGAGACCATGGCGAAAGTCCGCGCCGCGGTCCAGGCGGAAGTGAACCAGTTGCGCGAGCGGGCCGAAGCGGACAAGGTCGCGGCGAAGAAGCGACTGCAGGACGATACGTGGATGGCCGAGACGCTGCACGACTCGGCGCGGACCCGCAGCCGTGAGGCATTCGAGATCACGCGGAAGGCCGCGGAGAAGTCCAGAGAGGAACTCCGGCAGGTGCGGGCGCACGCCGACGCGATCATGCTTCGCCTGGCGGGGCTGGGGGATCGGAACATCCCGGAGTGGATGCAAGCGCCCGCGCCGGCGTCGGGCGGGCTGCCGACCTCGGTGCCGGTCGTTCCCGATGAGGACCGCGGCGCGGAGGAAGATGCCGATGGTGCGGCGCGCCGTGTCGAGGAGCAGTGGACACTGGTGACACAGCGGATTGGCGGGCTCGAGCGCCAGTTCCTTGCGTCGATGCTGACCATGCCGCTGCCGATCATCTACGCGATCCTGGGTGGTGGTGCGGCCGCGGCGGGGTACGCCTGGTCACGCGGGTGGGCGTTCGAATCCGGGGCGGTGTACGCGGGCGTGGGCGGGTTGGTGGTGAGCACGGCCCTGGCGGTGTGGCTCTGGCGGTGGAGTCGGCACAGCCTGCTCTCCAAGGCCAGGCCGCTTTACGCGGCGATGAACGAGTGTGAACAGGCCATTCGTGGCATGCTCGATGAGGCGACATTCCGGCGCACGGCCGCGGACGAACGGGCCAGGCTCAAACTCGCCAAGAGCGTCGGGGCTTCTCGAGAACGCTACGAAACCGTTCGCGCAGAACTCCAGGAACAGGTTCAGCGCCGTGGTTCTGAACTGCAATCGCGGGCCGCAGCGCAAGAGGCGGAATCCCGGGCGGTACGTGATGCCGAGTTGACCCGTCTGGAGCGGGAGCGGGAATCCAGGCTGAGCGCTGCGCGGCAGGAGGCTGAGTGGCAGGTGCAGTCGATCGCCGCGACCTTCGTCAACGCGAAGAAGGAAGCGCAGCGGCGGTACGAGGTGGCGTGGGCGGAACACGAGCGTCGGTGGAGCGAGGGGTGTGCGGGTGCGCACGCCATGGTCAACGAACTCCGGGAGTTTGAGGGTTTGATCTGCACGCCGTGGGCGTCGCCGGTGTGGAGTGGAACCGGCGAAGATGCGTGGACGCCGAACCGGGTGAACCCGATGGCCGTGAGGTTTGGGCGTGTCGACGTGGATGTGTCGGCATTTCCCGGAGGAGTGCCGCAGGATGAGCGCCTCAGGACGGCTCTGCCTGCACAGTTCACGCTGCCGGGGCTGCTGGAGTTTCCGGACCGCTGCTCACTGCTGATCCAAGCCGGTGGGGAGCCCAAGCCCGCTGGGCCCGGCGCTCCGGCGGGGGCGCGGACATCGCCGCGTCAGGCCTCGGTCGGGCTGCTGCAGGCGGTGATGCTGCGGCTTCTGACGACCCTTCCTCCGGGGAAGGTGCGGTTCACCATCATCGACCCGGTGGGTCTGGGACAGAATTTCGCCGGCTTCATGCACCTGGCTGACCACGACCCGCTGCTGGTGTCGGACCGGATCTGGACCGAACCCCGCCACATCGAGCAGAAACTCACGGACCTGACCGAGCACATGGAGAACGTGATCCAGAAGTACCTGCGGAACCAGTTCGCGAGCATCGAGGAGTACAACGAGCAGGCGGGTGAGATCGCCGAGCCGTACCGGTTCCTGGTCATCGCGGATTTTCCTGCGGGGTTCAACGAGCAGGCGGCCAAGCGGCTGGCGAGCATCCTCACCAGCGGACCCAGGTGCGGGGTGTACACGCTGGTGGCGATGGATCCCAAGGCGGCGCTCCCGCAGGGGCTGTCGTCGGGGGACCTGCGCACGGCCGGGGCGCGCCTGCAGTGGCGGCAGGAGCAGGCCAAGGGCGGTGCGGGGGGCATGCCCGGCGCGGGCCGGTTTGTCTGGGACGATCCGGACTTTGGTCCGTTGCCGTTGACCACCGAGAGCCTGCCTGACGACGAGACGTTCAACCGGATCATCGGGTTGGTGGGGAGCGCCGCGAAGGACAGCGGGCGTGTCGAAGTGCCGTTTGCGTCGATCGCCCCGCGCGAGACCGACTACTGGACCGGGGATACCGCCGTGGAGTTCAGCGTGAAGCTGGGCAAGTGCGGCGCGACGAAACTCCAGAGCCTGGTGCTGGGGCGAGGGACGGCCCAGCACGCGCTCATCGCGGGCCGCACCGGCTCGGGCAAATCGACCCTGCTGCACGCGGTCATCACCAACGCGGCGATGTGGTACTCACCGGATCAGGTGGAGATGTACCTGATCGACTTCAAGAAGGGCGTGGAGTTCAAGACGTACGCGGCGCACGCGCTCCCGCACGCGCGGGTGGTGGCGATCGAGTCGGAGCGGGAGTTCGGGCTGAGCGTGCTGCGGCGTCTGGACGCCGAACTGAAGCGCCGCGGTGAACTGTTCCGCGACGCCGAGGTTCAGGACCTCCGGTCGTTCCGCGCGGCGCGTCCCGGTGAGCGCATGCCGCGGGTGCTGCTGATCGTGGACGAGTTCCAGGAGTTGTTCGTCGAGGACGACAAGATCGCGTCGGAGGCCGGGCTGCTGCTGGACCGGCTGGTGCGGCAGGGGCGTGCGTTCGGGATGCACGTGGTCCTGGGAAGCCAGACCCTCGGCGGGGCCTACTCGCTGGCACGGAGCACGATCGGTCAGATGGCGGTGCGTATTGCGCTGCAGTGCAGCGAGGCCGATGCCCTGTTGATCATGGGTGATGACAACAGTGCCCCGCGCCTGTTGAGTCGTCCGGGCGAGGCCATCTACAACGACGCCAGCGGAGCGATCGAGGGGAACTCGCCCTTCCAGGTTTCCTGGCTGCCTGACCCGGAGCGCGATGCGTACCTCGACCGGATCGAGCGTCTGACCGAGGACCGGCTCCGCCCGAACGCTGAGCATGCGATCCATCCCGTGCCCCCGGCGATCGTCTTCGAGGGCAACATCCCGGCCGACCTCGGGCGCAACCCTCTGCTCAACGCGTTGCTCGACGCGGAAGTCTGGCCCGAAGCGCGTCCGGGTGCGCCGGCGATCGGACAGGCTTGGCTGGGCGATGCGGTAGCGATCAAGGACCCGACGGCGGCGGTGTTCCGGCGTCAGAGTTCGGCCAACCTGCTGATCGTCGGGCAGAAGGACGAGGCGGCGGTCGCCATGATGGGTGCGGCCATGATCGGCCTGGCGGCTCAGCACGCGCCGTCCGGCGGGGCTCGGTTCGTCGTGCTGGACGGCACCCCTCTGGATGCGGCTCACTCCGGAGTGCTCGAGCGCGTGGCCGCGATCCTGCCGCACGACCACCGGGTGGTGGCGTACCGGGACGTGCCCGCGGTGATTCGAGAGATCTACGACGAACAGCGTCGGCGTGAGGAAAGCGACCAGACCGACGCTCCACCGGTGTACCTGTTCGTGCACGCGCTGCAGCGGTTTCGTGCGCTTCGTAGGGCGGAGAACGAGTTTGATTTCTCCGCGGATGGTGGAGAGGACGTCAAGCCCGAGCGGGCGTTCGCCACGATCGTCAGGGAAGGTCCTCCCGTGGGCATTCACGTGCTGACCTGGTGCGATACCGTGGCCTCGCTGCAGCGCACGCTGGACCGCAACGCGATCCGGGAGTTTGACTCCCGCGTGCTCTTCCAGATGAGTTCGGCGGATTCCAGCACGCTCATCGATGCGCCGGTCGCCGGCGTCATCGGGCAGAACAGGGCATTGTTCTACAGCGAGGAACTCGGGGTGATCGAGAAGTTCCGGCCCTACGCGGTGCTTACTCCGGAGTATCTGGAGCGGGTGCGACGTGTATTCTCCGCGAGAATGCCGGCATCTCCAAGGAATCCCGGTGAGGCGGTCCGGGCGGATGCCTGAGGGTGCCTGGCTGCTGGCTACTGACCGGAGCCTGTGCCGGCGGGGGCCGGTGCGCCCGGTGCACGCTCAGGGCTTGCGGGTGAGTCGTCCGGTCCGGCGGGCTCGCCGTCGGGGCGAGGACCTGCGCCGGGGCGTCGTGCACCGGCGGACTGCATCTCACCCCGCGGCAGAAGAGTGGGGGCGTTGGCCAGGCGGTAGGCGGTGACCGCGGAGCAGGTGGCCGACTGCATCAGGTATTCGGGGATGGCCAGTTCGAACTTGTCGTGCTGGGTGTGCCAGCCGTAGCCGTAGTCTGCGCGACCGACCTCGTCCCAAAAGAACCCGGGGACGCCGACCTCAATGAAGGAGGCGTGGTCGCTGCTGCCGGTGGCGCGGATGCGGGGGCCGGTGTTGCGGACGTTGACGTTCAACCAACGCTGGTCGGTCTGCGAGTAGAAGACGTAGTTCACGGGGGCGGTGGCGGCGGCGAGCATGGGGACCATGACCTCCGCTGCGGGGAGCCCCCCCTGGGTGTTGGTGCCGCCGTCGTCGTTGAACATGGCGGACCACTTGTCGTGCTCGCTCTGGTTGGCGCGGACGTAGGCGCGTGATCCAAGCAGGCCCTGCTCCTCGCCGGTCCAGAGGATGAACCGGATGGTGCGCTTGGGTTTGGCGCCGACGGCGGCAAGGATCCTCGCGGCCTCGATGGTGACGGCCGAGCCTGTGCCGTTGTCGGTGCATCCTTGTGAGCCCGGGCCGTCCCAACTGTCGAGGTGAGCGGAGACAAAGACGACTTCGTCGGGTTTCTCGGTGCCACGGATCTCGGCGATGGTGTTGTAGACGGGGATGGGTCCCGGGGTGAGGGAATGCTGCAGGTCGATCTCGACCAGGAACTGCTCGCCGTCGGCCAGGCGCGAGTTGATGAAGTCGTAGTCGCTGAGGCGGATGGTGATGTGGACGTCGGGGGGAATGTCCTCGACGGCCCGCTCGCGCCAGCCGGTAGCTCCACCGGTCCAGACGCGTTCGTCGCGTGTCGTAGAGATGAACCCGGCGATGCCGTCGAAGATGATGCGCTGGCCGATCGGCAGCGAGGCGGGCTCGGTCCCTTCTTCGACACGTTTGCGGGCATCGATGCGCTGCTGGAGGTAGGTCGTGAGGCGCTGCCTGACGCCACGCTGCCCGACCGGCGGCGGAGGCTGCATGAGGACCCAGGCACCCTTGAGCTGGGGCTTGATGCGCTCGTACTCTTCTTCGTTCCGGGGCATGCGGACCACGTGGCCACGGACCGGGCCATCGGTCCCTGCAGTCCAGGAGAGGGTGGTGAACTCCATCTCGCGCAGAGACTGAAGCTCGGTACGGTCTTCACCGGCACGGCCGACGGGACGTTCGATGACCACGCGGGCGTGCGACGGGCCACGGTCGAAGCGTGTGGCGACGGTGCCCCACTGGTCAATCCAGGCCCGGTCAACGCCGAAGGCCATGAACTGGTCCCGGGCCCATTCGTTGGCGCGCTGGGCGTTGGACGAGCCGGTGAGGCGAGGTCCGATCTCCTGGGTCAGGTACTGCAGGTGCTCCATCACCCGGTTGCGGTGCAGACCCTCATCGATGATCTTCTCGACCATCGCGGGATCACCCATGGGGATGTCGGGAACGGGGCTGTCCTTGCCGTCGATAATCGCGACCCACTGGCGCGGCGCAGCGGCACTGGAAGCGGAGCCGGGCCGATCGGCGGACGCGGTCACATCGCCGACCGCAGTCAACGTTGCTGTGAGAGCCCAGCATGCGCCGGTGAGAAGCGCGAGTGAACGAGCCGTCGGACGTGAGGGAAGAAGCCGGCTGTGGCGAATGAAAGGCATGCAGGGTCTCCGTGGACCGGCGCAATGGGCCGGCGGTGAGCATGAGTCTACAGGCGCACGACGGATCGGTTCCGCCCCTGGGCGTGATCAGGCATGAACTGGGCCCGGGGCTCTCAAAGGAATGCCAGCCAGTAGAGAAACCCGAGCGAAAGTGCCGCGATGATGAGCACCGCGACAACCAGCAGTTTGTCCGTGAGGCGGTTTCGTGTTCGGCTCATGGGTCAGGGCAGGTTCAAGGGCTTTGGGTACACCCGTCCGACCAGGGGCGGGTGAGTCACTCACCGGGAATGTACGAAATCGTGCCCTCCCATGGGGAGGAAGCGGAAGCATACAGCCGCCTGGGGATGCGCCCGGCCAGGTAACTCCCACGCCCCGCCACGCAGGCTTGCCGCATCGCCTCGGCCATCAGTGCCGGGTCCATGGCGTGAGCCACGGCGGTGTTGAGCAGGACGCCGTCAGCGCCAAGTTCCATAGCCTGCGCAACGTCTGAAGCCGATCCGACACCGGCGTCCACAATGACGGGGTAGTTCGGGTCGGAGTTCTTGAGCAGTTCGAGGCAGAGGATGATGTTGTTGCGGTTCAGGATCCCCTGCCCGGAGCCTATGGGCGAGCCGGCGGGCATGACCGATGTGGCACCGGCGTCCTTCAGGCGCAACGCAGCGATCGGGTCATCCGAGGTGTAGCAGAGCACCTCGAAGCCGTCGGTCACTAATTCCCGACAGGCTTCAAGGGTGCCGGTGGGGTCCGGCAGGAGCGTCTTGCGGTCGCCAAGGACTTCGAGTTTGACCCACCCGGCGCCCGGGTTGCCGGCCTGTTCGAGCAGATCCCGCCCGAGCCGTGCCACGCGCACTGCGTCCTGAGGTGTGAAGCAGCCCGCGGTGTTGGGAAGCACCGTGTAACGCGAGAGGTCGAGGGCGTCCAGCAGCGATTCGCCCCGGTCATTGAACAGTCGCTCTCTCCGGACGGCCACCGTCACAACCTGGGCACCGCTGGCTTCCAATGCTCGGCGCATGATCTCGTTTGAGGCGTACTTTCCGGTCCCGAGGATCAGCCTGCTGGAGAAACTCCTCCCGCCGATGACCAGCGGGCGTTCGAACAGTTCCCTGCCCGATGGTCGAGCCGGCGTGTGGGGCTGGATGACGTCTGTGGGTTGGGCCATACCAAGTGGTTGGGCTTGAGGGCAATCGTGGATTGAGGTCCTGCGGGCTTCGATGCCTGAGGCTACCCGCCACCGACCAGCGTGACGACCTCGACTTGATCCTCGGGGTTGAGACGGGTCGATTCGTGCTGCACCCGTCTGACCAGTGAGCGGTTCACCTCGACGGCGCAGGCCTGCCCGGCCAGGCCCAGATGCTCATCCAGCAGGACCCTGACGGTGGTGCCCTCGGGGAGTTCAACCGGCTTGCCGTTCACCACAACGGTCATTTCCGTGAGTGTAGACCCCGGCAAACACAGTCGTGAAACCGCCTCCACGGCGCACGGTACGCTGTGAGGCATGGTGCGTTTCACCGTCATCCTCGTGGTTGTACTCGGGCTGCTGATGGGGGCCTTGGTCGGGTGCGGACGGAAGGAGCGGTCCTACAGCCAGGCCACCGCCGAGGACACGCTGGCTTCCGCGATCGAGATGATCCGCGCCGGTGAGCCGCAGCACCTGACCAGGCTGATCTGGGCGGACAGTCGTGAGTACCGGATCGTGCTGCAGCGGCTCGGGCAGATGCTGGGCAGTCTTTACGTGCTGACGCAGGTCGTCGGGGAGCGATACCCGCGTGAAGTGGCCGAACTCCGTCGCCAGGTGGAAGAGGCGGCGCGCGAACTCGACGCCCGGGATCTTGCGAACACCGCCGCGCGTGAGCCGGGAGAGATCCGTGTGCCGGTCATCCCGGCCAGCGAGGAGGCTCGGCGTGCTCAGCAGGGGGAGTTTGAGCGTGTGACGCAGCGTCTGCTGGCCGACCCGTACGGACTGATCCTGCAGTACGCGGACCAGTTGAGCGTGCGCCGGGACACAGACGACGTCTCCCTGATCTGGTGGGGTGATGCCCCTGCGCTGGGTGGCCTGGTTCGATTGCAGCGGTTCGACGGGCGGTGGTACTTCGTGCTCCCGCTCGATGCCCCGTTCATCGCGCAGTACGCCCCACAGACCCGGGGTGAGTGGGCGATCCTGGCCAGCATCGTGACGGTGCTGGACAACACGCTGAAGGAACTGACCGAAGAGGTTCGGGCCGGCCGTGTGGGCAGTACCCGACAATTGGCCGAGAAGGCCGGCGAGATCGCGGCTATCCCGGCGATCGTCGCGTTTGTTTCCTATGTGAAGGAGATGGACCTGAGGCAGAAGCGGGAGCGTGTCCTGCGGGACTTCCGGCGTCGCGTCCGTGAGTGGTCGCGTGGGCGGGAGACCCTCGGGGAGGACCCGGATGTCACGCGGCGGCTTGTGGACGTGATCAATCGTGCCGCGGTCGAGGGGGTCGATCGGCTGATCCGTGAGCGCGAGGTGACGGCCCGGGATCAGCGCGAGCCTCTGCCGGCCTTTGCCGAGATGAGCGAGGTCCAACTGGTCATCACCATGTCTCGCTGGCTCCGCGAGGCGGGAGCGGACCTTGATCTGAACGTCGTGCATGATGCCGCACGGGTGGAACGGGCGGCTCAGGCCCTCCGGCAGGCGGCGCTGGCCCCCGTGCAGCGGATCGGGCCGGACGGGCGTCCACGGATGTGAGCAAGCAGCCCGCACCCGGAGGGCTCTGCTGGTCCGGTTCGGCCATGCCCACCGCTCCGAGACTCTGCTAAAGTGGCCGCGTGAGCACATCGGGAGGTCAAGGCACACCGTCGTTGATACTGGAGCCCCTGAGCGGTCCGCCCGTCGAGCGGATCGTGATCGCGCCGGACGCCGAGTGCATTCTCGGGCGCGGCCTGGATTGCACCGTGAAGTTGCCCGAAGAGGCCGGGACAGTGTCTCGCCGGCATTGCCGTGTGAATTTTCTGGCCGGGAACTGGTTTATCACGGATCTCGGCAGCCGGCACGGGACCTGGCTGAACGCCGATCGCTTGAACCGCGATGAGCCCAGGCGCTTCGGGCGTGGGGATCGCGTCCGGATCGGCCCCTGGATGTTCCGGGTGCAGGGGCACGGCGAGACCATGTACTCGACGGTGAGCACGCAGGAGACCGATCCCACCGGCGAGCAGCTGGTCACGGTGGCGGAGACCGGACGGGAGAACATCCACCGCCGCCGCCTGGAACTGCTGCTCGACTGCGCCAAGCGGATCGCGGCTGCGGGGGATGAATCGGCGTTGGCGAACGCGGTGCTCGATGTGCTGATCGAAGGGACGGGGTACACGCTGGTGGCGGTGATCCGTCCCGGCACGGACGCAAGCCACATCGAGGTGCTCGGTTCGCGGGCCGGGGGACGATCGGAAGGAACAACGTTCAGCCGATCGCTGATCTCGGCGGCGTTCGGCGGGCAGGTGGTGCGCCTGAGGCGTGAGTCGATGGGGAACTCGCCAAGAACACTGATTTCATCTTCGATCCAGACTGCCCTGTGCGTGCCGGTGCTCATGGACCGCCAGGTGGCCCTGTGCCTCTACTTGGATTCACGCGAGAACGACGAACCCGTGCACGACGACGCCGCGGCGTTCTGCCAGGCGGTGGCGGACATGTGCGCGATGTGCCTGTCAAATCTCCGACGTACACGCCTCGAACTGGAGGCGGCTCAGATCGGGGTGCAGTTGGCGGCGGCCAAGACCATCCAGAGCCAGATCATGGGCCCGGACCGGGGCCGGCTGGGACGGGTCTCGTACTCGCGACAGGTTCACCCCGGCCAGGGAGTGGCCGGGGATATCTTCGACATCTTCCAGGTTGATGATGTGCACGTGGGTTTCTTTGTCGGTGATGTCGCGGGGAAGGGCATCCCGGCGTCGTTGCTCATGGCTGTGGTGCAGAGCGGCTTGAGCGTGTCGCTGCGGCACACCTGCGACCCGGAGGACGCCGTCAGGAGGGTGAACGAGCACCTGTTCCGCACGGCACCCGAGGACAAGTTCGTTTCGCTCTGGCTGGGGGTGATCAACACTCACAGCGGGTTGCTGCGGTTCATCGACGCCGGGCACGGCTATGCGCTGATCCGGCGCCCGGGCCACAAGGTTCGGACCATCGACAGCGTCGGTGGCCTTCCCCTGCGGGTCAACGAGTTGGAGCTGTACCGGGCCGAGACCATCATGCTCCAGCCCGGGGATCGCGTCTACCTCTACAGCGATGGGCTCGTCGAGCAGCGGGGTCCCGGCGGCGATGAGTTCGGCGTGGCTCGCGTGCTCTCCACCCTGGAGGACGAACGGACGGCGGAGGAAGAGCTTCAGGCTCTGATGGCAGGCGTGCGAACCCACGCGGGGCCGGTGGGGGCGGCGGGCCTGGCCGACGACGTGACGCTGGTGGCGATCACCTACGAAGGTTGACGGATTCGTGTACGGAGCGCTCGTGCCGGGGCGTGCTCAGAAGGCTCCGAGACGGGCGCTGCCCTCGACGGGCCGGTCCTCGCGGGCCAGTTCCAGGGTCGGCGCGGCAATGCCCACGGTCCCTTCGAGCGGGCTGAAGCGTGAACCGGCCAGGCGGAGGCGCTTGTTTCGGTCGATGACGTTCAGGTGCGGCGCGACGAGCAGCGCCATCACACCCAGGCCAACGTTCAACGCCAGGAAGTGCAGCGGGCCGGTCCATTGCCAGAAGATCAGCAGCGAGTTGCCCAGCACCAGCAGCAGCGAGAGCGGGATCATCGCCTGCCAGCCGGCCTGCATCACCTGATCGAACCGCAGGCGCGGGAGCGTCCAGCGGACGACGATCATGAAGTTCACCAGCAGGAAGACCTTGCCGAAGAGCACGCCGAACTTGGCCAGCGCCGCGAGCAGGCCCTCCGAGGACGTGCCCAGCAGCGGCACCTCCACCCAGGGGATCAGCGTGTACCCGCCGAGGAACATGACGGCAAAGATCGCCGCGCCGGTGGCCATGTGGGTGTACTCGGCCAGGAAGTACAGTCCGAAGCGCATGGACGAGAACTCGGTGTGATACCCGCCGACCAGTTCGGCCTCGCACTCGGCGTTGTCGAAGGGTGCGCGGTTGCACTCGGCCAGAACGCAGATGAAGAACAGCAGGGCGACCAGCGGCTGGCTGAAGAGCAGCCACCCGTGCGACTCCTGGTAGCGGATCATGTCCAGCGGGTAGAGCGTGCCGGTGACCAGCAGCACCGCGAGGATCGACAGCCCCATGGGGATCTCGTAACTGAGCATCTGGGAACTGGCGCGAAGGCCACCCAGGAACGAGTACTTGTTGTTGCTCGCCCATGAGCCCAGAACGATCGCGTAGATGCCCAGCGAAGCGACGGCGAGCAAGTAGACCAGGCCGATGTCGATGTTGGCGCCCATCACCGCGACCCCTTCGCCGCGGATCTCCCAGTTGAGCAGGGGGATGGTGAAGTCGACATTGACCAGCCCACCCCAGGGGATGATCAGGAACCCGAGCAGGGCGGGGATCACCGCCAGGCCGGAGGCGATTTTGAACAGAAACCGATCAGCGCCCGCGGGCGTGAAGTCCTCCTTCAGAAGCATCTTGATGCCGTCGGCCAGCGACTGACCCAGCCCCCAGAAGCCGAAGCCGCGGAAGAGTTTCTGGAGGACGGGCAGGCCCAGGTCAAAGCCCGTCCGGTTGGGGCCGATGCGATCCTGCATGTAGGCGGAGACTTTGCGCTCAAGGTAGATGGAGAGGCCGGCCAGACCCAAGAGGATGTGCATCACGACGACAATGACCACCATCGATATGACAAACTGGGCGGTCAGAAAGTCCGGCTTCTCGATGAAGGCGAGCATGGGCATGGCGTGGGGAAACATCGGGCCTGAGTGTAGCGGGGGTGACGCTCAGGGAGCAGGGGCGATGCGCCCGTCGACCAGTGTCACGACCCGATCCGCCCGCGCGGCCACCTCGGGATCGTGCGTCACGACGACGAGCGTACGGCCCGCACGCTCACCGATCAGCAGGTCCATGATCGTGCTGCCCGTCTTGCGGTCCAGATTGCCCGTGGGTTCATCCGCCAGCAGGATGGGGGGGTTGTTCACCAGCGCACGGGCGATGGCGACACGCTGACGCTCGCCGCCCGAGAGCTCGGCGGGGCGGTGCCGCAGGCGCTGCGCCAGGCCGAAGCGATCAAGGAGCGTTCGGCCTCGGTCGGTCGTATCGACGGGAGGAGACGAGAGATAGCCCAGCCCCCGCTTGACCATCGCGGCGATGAGCACATTCTGGAGAACCGTCAGTTCTGGCAACAGGTGATAGAACTGAAAGACAAACCCAACCGTCGTGCAGCGGTACTGATCCAGTTCACGGGCGGACATGTCCGCCAGGGGGCGATTCCGGTGCAGTACGGTGGATTGTTGTGGGTGTGCGGTGCGGGAGTTGGTGCGCTCGGTGGCCCCCGGGCTATCCGGGCGGTCCAGGCCGCCCAGCAGGTGCAGCAGCGTGGACTTTCCGGAGCCGGAGGCTCCCAGGATGGCCACGAACTCGCCCTCGGCGATGGTCAGATCCACACCTCTCAGCACCGGCACGTCCACGCGTCCGAGGCGGTAGGTCTTGTGGACTGCGCACGCGGCCAAGATCGGCTTCTCCGAGGTGGGAGCCGGGTGCGCAGGCTGGCCTGGCTGGGCTTGGGTGGTGGTCATTCGAACCGGAGGCTCCGGACCGGGTCCATCAGCGCTGCACGCATCGCGGGCACCACCGAGCCGATCAAGGACATGGCGATGCCCGAAACGAACACCGCCGCTGAGTGGGCGGGGTTCACGGCGTTGGGGATCTCCGTGAAGTAGTAGACGCGAGGGTCCCAGATCTGGATTCCCGCCGCGGCCCCGAGCCACTCGTGGATCGGGTTGATGTTGGTGACGATGACATACGCCAGTGTGAGTCCGAGCGTTGAACCGATCAGGCCGAGGGCCAGGCCGTAGCCGATCCAGACCAGTCCGACACCCTGGCGGGAGGCGCCGATGGCCCGGAGGATACCGATGTCCTTGGTCTTCTCGCTGATCATGGCCCAGAAGATGGCGAGGATGCAGAAACTGGCGACGAGCGAGATGAACCAGAGCAGGAAAAGCACCAGCGCGGTCTCCTTCTGCACTGCGCCGATCATTTGTGCATTGGATTCCTCCCAGGTTCTGATCAGCCGGGAGGCCTCGAGCGTGGAGTACGGAGGAACCCAGGCGCGATACTCGGTCGCTTCGGCAAACTGCCGGTAGATCTCCTGCACGCGTGCCTTCAGGGCGTCCGGAGTCACTCCGGGCTTCGCGGCGATGGTGATGGTTGTGACCCGTGAAGGCGCGGAGGAGTCGCCGGCTTCGGACGCAAATCCCTCGTTGCTGGTCTGGTACGGGTCGAAGTCGGGGCGGGTGCGTACACCGCCGTCCATCTTCATCATCAACTGCAACTGCGCGAGGTTGACATAAACGGTCTTGCTGTCGATGGGGAAGAGGCCGGTTCGGAACTCGTTGGCGATCGGGCCGGTGTACTCGGCCAGGGCGATGGCGCGGCCGCGCAGGTCCAGTGGCAGCACCCGCAGGGTCATGGTCTCGTTGGGGGGGAAGATGGCCTTGGACTCGACACGCCCATCGCCGATCGGCCGGTTGGCCAGACCGATGGCCTCGTAGTACCCCTCGGGCCGGCGTCGCCCCTCGCCTGTGAGCCGTGGATGGGAAAGTCGGACGACCTCGATGCCCGGGATGATCGCTGGTCGCATGCGCCGGGTGACCGGGTCGGGAGCCTGGAACTGCAGCGCAAAGTCCAGGGCCTGCTGGAACCTGGGTTGAAACTCCGTACGCAGCCTGGGGTCCTCGCCGGCGCGGTCCCTGCGAAGCGGACGGTCGATGGGTTTCCACCACATCATGCCCTTGACATCGATGACTTCCGCCAAGGCAGGATCAGCGCCGATCACCTGCACGCCCACGACCTGGTCGTCCGGAAGGGAGACCAGCCCGAAGGTCTCGATGAGCGGTGCGGCCGCCCGGACCGAGTCGTCGGCCCTGATCCGTCGGAGCAGTTCGTCGTAGTGGCCGATCCCCGCGGGCCAAAGGATCGTGACGTCGCCGGCATATTGGCGCCCACTGGCCCGAAGCGATTCGAGGAACCCGCCCATCACCGACCAGGTGACCAGCACCATGGCCGTGCAGAGCATGACCGCCAGCGACGCCAGGAGCGGCATCACCTTGCTGGTCAGGTACTTTCGGGTCAGGAGCAGCTGGTACACGACGCGGGAGGATAGCCGATCATGCCCGGTCGACCGGGAAAGCGCGAAGGGCCGGGCGACTACCCTTGGTCGATCATGCTGCGGATTGGTTCTGTCCAGCTCGGCACAAACCTGCTCCTGGCGCCGATCGCGGGGTACTGCGATCTGGCGTTCAGGATTGTCTGCCGGGAGTGGGGTGGTGTGGGTCTGGCCTGCACGGACCTGCTCTCACCGCAGGGGTTGCTCCGCGGCTCGGCGACATCGCTCGACCTGGCGCGCACCAACGACGAGGACAAGCCGGTGGGCATGCAGCTCTACGGCGGTGATCCGGCCATCATGGCCGAGGGGGCGATCTGGGCGGTCGAGCACGGTGCCACGGTGGTCGATATCAATATGGGCTGCCCTGTGGACAAGGTCACCAAGAAGGACGGCGGGTCGAAACTGCTGTGCATCCCCGAGACCGCGGTCGAGATCGTCCGGGCGTGTGCGCGGGTGCTCGAGCCGCACGGCGTGCCGCTGACGTGCAAAGTGCGCCTGGGGTGGTTTGACGGCCAGCCGGTGGCGGAGTGGCTGGCCCCGCGCCTGATCGACGCCGGGATCTGCGCCATCACCGTCCACGGCCGCACCACCGAGCAGAAGTTTTCCGGCCAGGTGAACCACGAGGGCATCGCACGGGTCGTCGAGGCGGTCGGGCGTCACTGCCGTGCGTCGGGACATCTCGTGCCGGTGATCGGCAACGGGGATGTCCGCGAAGCCGTGGATGCGGTCGAGATGATCCGTCGGACCGGGTGCACAGGAGTGATGATCGGGCGCGGCGCGCTGAGCGCGCCGTGGATCTTCCGTGACTGCTGGTCGCTCATCACCGCGGGGGTCGTCCCGCCCGAGCCGGATGACGAGCAGAAGGTCGCCACGATCCGGAGGTACCTTGACCTGATGCTTCGCTTCCGCGGCGAGGCGTACGCGATGGTGCAGATTCGCCGGCGTATCAGCTGGTTCGGCAAGCGCCTCGGGCGTGAGCCCGGCCCGAGGGGTGTGCCGGTCGGGTGTCGCCCGCTCAAAGAAGCGGTGCGGGGATCCAAATCACTTGAAGAAGTGAACACCGCGCTGGACCGGTATCTGACCGGAGGCCTGCGTGGAGCGGAGCCGGTGCTGTCGGATGATGCGGGGGGTTGAGCCGTTACGTCGTACGGCCTGTTTGGTGGCCGGGTCAATCCTGGATCGACGTTGTGGCGGCAGGGTAGTTGGGGCGCTGCGAGTTGATGTTGTCGCCGCGTGTTCCGGGGTTGAGGTCGAGTCCGCCGGAATAGAAGTAGGGGCGGTTATTGACGCAGAGGCCCTCGTCGGCATCGCCGCGGTACAGCGAGGTGGACTGCGCGGAGAGCGGGTCAAAGGGCTGCGCGGAGCGGCGGTAGTCGAATGTGCGGTTGACCAGTGACAGCCTCAGCAGCGGGCGTGTGAGCGCCTGGTACGTAGTGGACGAACCGGTGATGTAGGTGTCGCCGTAACCGCCGTGGTACTTCGGGTGCACGAACCGGATCGGCTGTCCCCACGCGTCAAGGATGACTGGCGCCTGCACCGGCTCGTCCAGGTGCCTCATCGCGCCGAAGGCCGTGTCGAGCGCGGTGACGACCGGGTCGACGTGTTTGAACGAGTCGAGGACGGTGTCGAGCATCTTGGCGCTGGCGGGGTCATCGCGCTGCAAGAGGGCCGCGTAGATCTGGGTGCTCGGCTCGGCGGGGCGTCGGAACTCCCAGTCCTGGGTGGTGATGGTCGGGTCCGGCGAGGTGCGGGCCGCCGCGTCCATGCTCCGGGCGTCGATCATCGGGTAGAGATAGCCACGCTCGTCGCGGTAATCCGACGGCGGGATCGTGTCGCGGGAGGCCATCCAGTTCGTCAGGGTCTGGTCGAGGGTGCGCAGCACACCCTCCGTGGCGCGGACACGCCCGACGTCACGGACGCGCGCACCGGCGACCAGCACGATGGACGTGAGAATGCCGATGATCGCCACCACGATCAGCAGTTCGATGAGCGTGAATCCGGCCGTTCGCGTTGGACCGTGGCGCTGGTGCATGCACAGACTCCGGCAGGGACTGGGCCGTAAGGGCTCCGATGATCCATGAGAGATCGGCTCAGCACAGCATAAGCCATGCCGAACTGACTCGTGCCCATACGCAACCGAATCACGGACGGTTGCGGGGTACCCAACAGAATGCAACCGGGGAGGAGGGGGGGGCGGATCAGTCGTCTGAAGTGTCGCCCTCGGCCTGGGGTTTCGTCAGCCCGGACCCATCGCAGGTGCCGTTGGGTTTGTTGCAGCAACGCTTGTATTTCGTGCCCGATCCCTGAGGACAGGGGTCGTTTCGGCCATAGCGGGGCTCGGTCTTCACGCTGGTTTGCTGGGCAGGTGCTCCGGGAGTACCAGCCGCCTGAGCGGCCTCGAGGTCCTTGTGAGCCTGCTCGCTCATGGGCGTAGGCGCAGAGGGAGCGGGGGCGAAGCCCGGGCCGGCGATGGTGGAACCGAATCCGGCGCCGAGGTTCTGCAACGGGCGTGACGCCGGTGCAGCGGCCACGCGGTCGGGCAGTGGCTGTGGGCGCGGTGCGGGCGGGACCTGTGTGGGGATGGGGGATGGCGTCGCTGCTGGAGGCGCGAACTGGGGAGTCAGGCGGAGCTTGAAGATGTAGTCGGTGACTTTCTCGCGGATTGCGCGGAGGACTTCGTTGAACATCCGGGACCCCTCGCGTTTGTACTCGATGCGCGGATCCTGCTGGCTGAAGGCACGGAAGTTGATGCTGTCGCGCAGCTGGTCCATCGCGTAGAGATGGTCCTTCCACGACGAGTCGAGCGTTTCCAGCAGCAGCGTCTTCTCAAAGTACGCCAGCTCGGCGCGGAGCACGCCCTCGACCCTGGAACGGACCGCGTCGTTGCGCTCCTGCCCCTTGAGATGTCGGATCGACTCGGGAAGTTCGGTGTTGAAACGCGTGCGGAAGTGCTGGGCGAGCGCATCGGGATCGGTGATGGCGGCCGCCGTGTGGACTTCGCGGTCGAGCCCTCCTTCGTCGACGAACCTTTCAGAGGCCTTCAGGAGTTCCTCGCGGGCAACGCTCGGCGGTCGAGACCGCACGCTTTCGGCGGTCCAGCCGAGCTGGTACCGGGTGTTCGCCCATGCCACGAGCTGGGCCAGAGCCTCCTGGGGGTTCTGACGCATCAGCGTCATGGTCATGTCCATCGCGAAGTCGATCGGGTACTCGACCTCGCGTTTGCGGTAGAGCTCGCGAGCCTGCTTGAAGATCATCTCAGCGACGGCCAGCTGTCCCTCCTGGGTGGACGTGCGGAACACCTGCTGCGTATCCAGCTCGAAGCCGAACTTGTTCTTCGCCCACGAGCAGAGCTGCCTGGCGCCGTAGTCGGGCGCGAGGAAATCATCGAGGCCCGACAGGTCCAAGTCGCGGACTTTGGCCTCTGCCGCCTCGACCAGGCGGTCACGCACGCGCTGGCGGGTCTGGTCGGTCAGGGGTTCCAGGTCGCTCTGGACAAGCTCGACGCCGAAGCGGTCGCGGGCCCATTTCATCAGCCCAGGCCCGTCGAAGTCCACCTCGGCGCCCTCGTTGCCCGCCACGGTGTCGGGCAGATACTCCCCGAGGGTGATGGTGATCTGGCTGGTGATGTCGGCCAGCGCGTACTCGCGGATGCGGTCGGCCAGTTCCGAGCCCTCCAAACCGCGCAGGCGGGTTGGGATGATCGTGGTCTCGGCCCGTTGGCGTGCGAACTCGGCCACGCAGCGCACCGCGTAGTCCTTGTGCAGGAAGTCTCCCACCGCGTCCGACGTGGAGTCGGTGATGAACTCGAAGATGAGCCCCTTGAGGTCGCGGTTCTCCAGCACGCGCTGGCGCAGTCCGTAGAACCGCTGGCGCTGGTGCTCCATAACTTCGTCGTACTCGAGGATGTTCTTCCGGCGCTGGAAGTGCAGTTCCTCGACCTTGCGCTGCGCACTCTCGATGCCGTTGGACAGCACACGGTGCTCGATCGCGTCGCCTTCCTTCATGCCGAAAATGGCCAGCCACTTCTGGATCTTCTCGCCTGCGAAGAGCTTCATCAGATCGTCGTCGAGCGAGATGAAGAACCGCGAGGACCCCTTGTCGCCCTGGCGCCCGGAGCGTCCGCGGAGCTGGTTGTCGATACGGCGGGATTCGTGGCGCTCGGTGCCGATCACGTGCAGCCCGCCCATGTCCTCGATGTCCTTGAACCACCGGATGCGGTGCAGCAGGAAGCGCCCCGTGCGGTCGAGCTCGCGCCGGAGTTCGTCGGCCGAGGCGGACTCGGCCGACCGCGAGGAGATCCAGGTGTTCTGCATCGCCCAGAAACGGAGGAGGCGCAGCTCCAGGTCCGCGAAGGGCAGTTTCTCGGCGTCCTGGCGCGACAGGCCCAGGTCCTTGATCGTCGGGGCGATCTTGCGGTACACCGCCTCACGGAGCTGTTCGTCGGTGAAATCGGCCGTGACCTCACGCGGGCAGATCCCGCGGCGGAGCCAGTGGTCGAGCAGCTGCTCGCGGGTGTACGTGCCGAGCTTGATGTCGGTGCCGCGCCCGGCCATGTTCGTCGCGATCATGACCTGCCCGAGCTCGCCGGCGTGCTCAACGATGTGGGCCTCGCGCTCGTGCTGCTTGGCGTTGAGGATCTCGTGACGGATGCCGTAGCGCTGGGTGAGCATGCGCCCGAGCGTTTCGGATTTCTCGACGGACGTGGTGCCCACCAGGATCGGTCGTCCGGCGTCGTGGAACGCGCGGATCTCGTCAACGATGAACGACCACTTGTCCTTCATCGACACGAAGACCATGTCGTCGAAGTCCCGGCGCGTGACGGGCTTGTTCGTCGGGATCGTGACGACGTCGAGCTTGTAGATGTCGTGAAACTCCTGGGCCTCGGTGTCGGCGGTGCCGGTCATGCCCGCCAGCCGCTTGTACATCTTGAAGAAGTTCTGGATCGTGATGGTGGCGACGGTCTGCGTCTCATCCTTGATCGGGACTGCCTCCTTGCACTCGACCGCCTGGTGCAGGCCGTCCGACCACTGACGCCCGACCATCGGACGCCCGGTGTTGATATCGACGATGATGACCGAGGGCTCGACGCGACCGGTGTGCATGTTCGGCGACGGCGCAACGATGTAGTCGCGGTCTCGCTGGTAGACCACGTGGGCCCGCAGCGCCTGCTCCAGCAGGTGGGGCAGATCCATGTTCTCGCCGACATAGAACGACCCGACCCCGGCCACGCGCTGAGCCTCGGTGATTCCGGCGTGCGTCAGGTGCACGCTCTTGCGCTCCATGTGGGTCTCGTAGTACTGCGTGTGGCGGGCGCGCTCGGCCTCCAGCGCGGGCAGGCGGGTCTTCAGTTCCCGGATCTGCTCCACCAGCCCCGGCACGACGCTCTTGTCACGGGTTGTGCGGATGTCGCCCTCGAACCCCTTGATACGGCGTTTGGTGTTCTCGACTTCGTCCTCGGCCGCCTGCCAGGGCTTCTGCTTCTCGACCAGGCCCCGCGCAAGACGGTCGGCCAGCTCGTAGCGGGGCTTGTCCTCGTGGGCGGCGCCGGAGATGATGAGCGGCGTGCGGGCCTCGTCGATCAGGATCGAGTCCACCTCGTCCACGATCGCGAACTCGCGGCGGCGCTGCACCTGCTGCTCGGCCGAGCGCTTCATGTTGTCCCGCAGATAGTCGAAGCCGAACTCCGCCGTCGTGCCGTACACCACGTCGCACTGGTACATCGTGCGCTTGATGTCCTCGCTCTGCATGTGCTGCGGGTGGATCGCGCCGACCGTCAGGCCCAGCGCATGGAAGAACGGGAACGTCCAGTCCCGGTCGCGTTGGACCAGGTAGTCGTTGACCGTGACCACGTGCACCTTCAGCCGTTCAGCGCACGCCAGGTAGCACGCCAGCGGGGCGACGATCGTCTTGCCCTCGCCGGTCTTCATTTCCGAGATGCGCCCCTGGTAGAGCACCATCGCGCCGATGAGCTGCACGTCGAACGGGCGGGCCCTGAACGGCGGACGGCTCTCGGCGTAGAGCGCGCGGACAGCGTCGTAGAAGGTCGGGGGCAGCTCGACCCGCACATACGGGTGCACCGGTTCCGCGCAGCCTTGCAGGTCATCAACGGGCTGAAGGGGTGACTGGGTTGCCAGTTCGGCCTTGACCCGCTCGTAGGTGGCCCGGTGCTCCTCGGGAAGCCTGGAGGGGTCGAACTTGTCGGCGTGCACGGGGTTGAAGATGTTCCTGATGCCCACCGACCGGTCCATGGCTTCCCGGGCGAACGCGAACGCCTCGGACATGACTTCCGTGGAGTTCGCGCCCTTCTCGATGCGCTCGCGGAAGACCAGGATCTGCGATCGGATCTGCGCATCCGTCAGCGCGCGGATCCGGGGCTCCATCGCGTTGATCTCGTTGACGCGCTGCAGGTACTTCTTGACGAACCGCTCGTTCCTGGAGCCGATCAGTTTGTTCAGGAGCGGGCCGATGATGGGGATGTCGTGCTTGGCCATGGGATGAGCTCACTCCGCGTTGCCGCGGTCCGAATCGACAGGGTTTGCGCGTGCCGGGATGGCCTGACGGCCAATCCGCGGGGCTCGGGCCTTGCGCCGCGAACAGACTTGCCGTGCGCGGGTGGTCAAGGCCGGGGGAGCCGGTGACGTGACGTATGAGATAATGGGGGCGAAGTGCCGGGGTCAGGCGCGGGCGTGCTGCGGCGGCGGCAGATTCGTCAGCCACGGGCACGATTGCGCAAGATCGAAAGCCCACCGATGCAACCGCGCGGACGGGGGGTGGTCCGCGATCAACTGAAAGTCCGTCGGGGAGATTCGACACCCCGTGCGCAGCGACGCCGGGCGGTGTTCGGACCGCTCCCGGGCTTGGACCTGCGTGCAATAGGTCAGGGTCAAGGCCAGCCGAAGGTTGGCCTCCGTGGCACGCTGCGAGACGGCTTGATCCGCCCGAGCCCCAAGACCCGTCGTGAGAGCGATGGCCATGGCGGCCAGAAGGGCCATGTTCCGCAGGGGCCCCTGGCGCACATCACGCGGCTGGGCCGCATCGGACACCATGGATGTCACTGCAGGTGGTGTGGACATGGGTGGATCAATCATCGGCAGGACCACGGCCGTCCGTCGTGGATTATAGGTGACCGCGGCGCCTCTGGTGGCACACCACGTTCTGCCGGGTATGGGGGTATGGGGTACGTGGGTGGGATTGAGGGGCAAACTGCAGTGGGAGAGAGGCCGGGTCCGATAGAAACCTCGCTCCGCAGGACTATCCCGCGTGTCGGGAGCGCGAGCGAGCAGGAGATACTGCATGGTGGCGATGCGCCAGACTTTGCCCGCGACCCGTGACTCCGTGACGCACAAATTCATTGTCGGAGGGATGGAGGGGTATCTCACCATCGGTCTTCACGCCGACGGTTCGCCGGGAGAGATTTTCATCAAGATCGCCAAGGAAGGATCGACGCTTTCGGGCATGTGCCAGGCTTTCTGCCGGGCCTTCTCGCTATCGCTGCAGTACGGGCTGCCGGTCCGCGAGGCTTGTCGTCGGTTCCGCGACATGCGGTTTGAGCCGATGGGCACAACCAACAACCCCGAGATCCCCGAGGCCAGCAGCATCGTGGACTACGTCGCCAGATTCATCGAAATGAACTTCGGACCGGTCCAGCGGCCGCCGGTCTGAGCGGCAGGTTGTACCCGTGGAACGCTCGGGCAGGTGACATTGGCGCTGAAGAGCGCTCAACCTGCAGTTCGGGGAGCGTTGTGCCCCTTTGCCGGGGCCTCGATGGCAACGCGAGACTCCGCGTGGTCCGAGGAGAGATGGGAATCCTGAGTCCGATCGGGCTCGGCGCTGGCGGCTCCAAGGTCGTAGGCGTCGGATGTCATGCGTTCAAAGCTCGCCGCATAGAGCGCCTGTTCCGTCGGATCCGCGCGGGTCTCGTGTGGGATCAACTGGTGGAGACCCCCGCAGTGGGGGCAGGGGACGCCGTACTGACTCGGGGAGTGCCCGCTCAGGTCGGCACCGCAGTGGATGCAGGTCGTACGGTTGAGACCCGAGGCGACCTTGTTCACACTGACGGCCGTAGCGGCCAGAGCGACCCCGACGATCGGGAGCCAAGCCATCGCGGTGAAGGCGAGCATTACCCACGCGGCGACGCCGATAAGGAGCGTCCAAATGAACGCTCGGAGCCTCAGGCTGCTCAGCCAGGCCTTTCCGCTGCGAACCGCGCGGCGCAAACGATCACCGGCCTCACGGGAGTGAGCCGGTCGGGCGGGCGGGTTCGTGGGGTGCGCGGATTTGGGCACGTGGTCTCTCGACGGCGAGTTTAGGCGGAGATGGACGAGCACCGAAAGTACCCACACCCGTCATGGGGTTTCCACGGCGTGGTCAGAGGGGCCGATAGGCGTCGATGATCTGCCGGAGATGGTCGGGGTTGCGCACATCGTGCACGATGATCTCGACCTCGCTCTCAGCGGCGTTGGACAGCATGAGCGACCCGGTCCCCATGACCCGTTGCGGGAAGGACTGGCGGACTTCAATTTCCTGCAGCGTGCGGTGCAGGATCTCGACGCTGGACCGCGAGAGCAGCCCGCGGGTCAGGACCGAGCGCTTGTTGGTGATCCGAAGCCGCTGCGCAAACGTGCGGACCTTCCAGACGCCAAGGGTCACCAGTGCGGCCAGGGCGATCAGCAGGCACATCCATGCCCCCAGCCGTGCGCCCGTGGCGGTGGAGTTCAGGAAGATCAGGGCACCAATCAGACCGCCGACGACACCGGCCCAGAGTCCCAGGAATGACAACGGTCTGGCTCGGAACATCTCGCGACGGACGGTAATGACGTGGACTTCCCCACCGCTGGCGAGGGGGAGCCCCAGCGCCCTGGGGCGGGCGTCCGGGTCGTGGCCCGTGCGCGGTGGAGGGCCGTCCCGAAGGCCATCGTCCACGACCTGTTGTCGGCCCTCACCGACGTGCGCCCGGTATGGCGGCGGCTGGAGGGGCTGTGGAGCCGGTGCCGGAGCGAAGCCGGATGGTTGTTTGCCCGACCCAGCCGTTGCCGGGCCGCTGTTCGACGACGGCCGAACCACATTGACGTCGCCGCAGTGGGGGCAGGAGACCTTCGTGCCGGGCTTGGCCACGGCCGTGAAGTTCTGCTCGCACGCTTCACAGGTGATCGTCGGCATGGCCCTACAAGGATACCGTGTGGATCGAGGAGGCAGATCATTCAGATCGCACGGCCACACTCCGGACACTGCTTCCCTGCGATGTTCCAGAGCGGATAGCCACAACCTTCGCACTGCACACCTTCGACCTTGATCTCAATATTCAGGCCGCACGAGGTGCATCGCATCCGCCCCGGCTGAGATTCGATCCGGGAATTGCACCGCGGGCAATCCAGCCGCACGACCGGCACGGGCCCCTGTCGCGCATCCGTCGCGTGCTCCGCGTTCCGCAGCCTGCTCATGACTCCCTGTGAGAGCGTGAGCACGCCGGCAAGAATGCCGGTCACGCCGATCAATCTCCAAGTCATCTCTTCGTTGGCGAGAGACTCGTCCAGCACCGCGAGGGTCAACTGAGCCGCGAGGATCCAGACAGTGATCAAGGAGGCGTGGCGCAGCCACGCCGGGGCACTCCGGCCAAGCCAGTCGAATTGAGCGCAGGAAAACGCCAGGGCGGATGCCAGCCAGGTGCACACCGCGAGGAGCCGGAGCACGTACCGGTGCTCGAAATGGTCGGGCTCGAGCCAGCCGATCAGGATCCACCCCAGCGCAGTGGCCGACGTGACCGCCAGGCTCAGGACGGCCAGCGGGCGTGAACGGCCGGATTCGTATAACTGCACCGCGATCAAAACGCATCCGAGGCCGATCAGCAGCGTCAGCACCGAGATCATGAACGCAGCGTGATAGCGCCCGCTCGGGATCCAGAGCACGAGGACCAGCAGCGTCAACGTTGTGCCGAGCACCGGCAGGCCGATCCTGAGCGTGGCGAGGCTCCCTCGTCGTTCAGCCCAGTACAGCAGCGACAGCGCCCCCGCGCAGTGCACCCCGACAAAGCACATCGTGCCGATGGCACGCCCGGAGGTGTCCCCCAGGCGCGAGACCAGCAACACCACGATTGTGATCCCCGCGGCCAGAGCCAGCGACACGAGCATGGTCCAGAGCAGGACTCTCTGCGCACCCGGCACAAGGAAGTTCTTGTCGATCGACATGCTCCTTGTTGGCATCCAGCCCGGGAACGGGCGAGCGTCAGTCCGTGTGTATCAGGCGTTCCAGCGGCGCTCGGCAGGGCCCGTGTAGATGCTCAACGGCCGGATCAGCCGGTTGTCGGCGTGCTGCTCCATGACGTGGGCGCACCAGCCGGTGATGCGTGCGGCCACGAAGATCGGCGTGTACTGCGGGACCGGGATGCCCATGATGAAGTACGTCATTCCGCAGGGGAAGTCGACGTTGGGGTGGATGTTCTTCTTCGCAAGCATGATCTTCTGAACCTGCTCGCCGAGGTCAAACCATCGTGGCGCGGGCAGCCCGCCGAACGTTCCCTGCAGACCGGCCGCCATCTTCCGCCCCAGCGCGTGGAGAATGCATGCTCGATGGTCGCCGTTCTTGTAAACGCGGTGCCCGAAGCCCATGAGCTTGCGCTTGCTCGTAAACGCCTGCTCCATCCAGGCGTCGACTTTGGGCGTGCCGATCCCGTCGGGCCCGACACTGGCCAAAATCTCCTTCAGCATGGCCATCGCCGCCTCGTTGGCCCCGCCGTGCAGCGGCCCTTTCAGGGCCCCGATCCCCCCGGCGATCGCCGAGTGCATGTCGCTGAGAGTTCCGGCGATGACGCGGCAGGTGAAGGTCGAGGCGTTGAACTCGTGTTCGGCGTACAGGATGAGGCTCACATCGAGCACGCGGGCTTCCTCGGCGGATGGACGGCGCCCGGTCATGAGGTACAGCATGTTCGCCGCGTGCCCGAGGGTTGGGTCGCCACCGAGTTCCCGCCCGATGATTGAGCGGCCATCAATGGCGTTCTGCATGTGCCCGATGATCGTGGGGATCTTGGCCAACAGTCGCTTGGACTTGCGCAGATTGGCTTCGGGCGAGTTGGTCTGGCACTCCGGGTCCGTGTGTCCGAGGATTGAAACCGCCGTACGGAGTACGTCCATCGGGACAGCACGCCCGCTGGCCAGCCACCCCGCCGAAGATTCGATAAAGCCCACAACAGCCGGTGGCAGCGGACGCTCGGCGACGATTTCGGCTTTGAATCGGTCAAGTTCCTTCGCGTCTGGGCGATGTCCTTCGAGCAGGAGAAACGCGACTTCCTCGAACGTGGCATGCTTGGCGAGATCGTGGATTTCGTAACCGCGATAGATGAGTTTGTCCTGCTCAATCGAGCAGACCGCAGTTGTTCCGCCGATCACGCCTTCGAGTCCCTTGGCCAGGCTGGCCAGCTGGTCCGCCTTGCTGGGAGTTGCAGTTGGCGGGGTCTTCGGGGCGGCGGGGGCTTGGCTTGTCATGGGCTTGATCCTTCTGGGGAGAGGGGGGGAGGGGCGGGCGCGGCCGTCACCGGTACTTCAGGGGAAGTCAGGAGGCCGAATTCGATAACGGTACGCACAGAGGCACACTTGCCGGGGTGCATCCGTTGTACATTGTTGCAGCCTCCCATCGCAATGGTGCGAACCTGGAGAGCATCCGGAGTGTGGCCCGATGGGTTTAGTGATTGCACCGCGTCGGCATGCGACAGTAGACCAGGGCCTTGCCGGGTTGGTGCGGTTGCTTGCGGTCGCCCTTGCCGCAGCTTCCATGCTTGTCGGCTGTGCCCGGGATGGGAACCCGCTGGTTGGAACGTGGGTTCTCGATGTTGATGGGGCAGTGGAAGCGGTTGTGGAGTACGCCGGCAGAGGCCCCGGACGCCAGTCCACGCCGGCCGAGCTTGATCGGTTTCGCTCCATCATGAAGGAGCGATTCGGTGCCGATCGGACCACCGTCATTCTCAATCACGATGGAACAGCGTCCTTTGGCGGTCTGATCAGGGGAGAGTTGAGGACCGTGAATGGTCGTTGGGAGGATCGCGATTCAGTGATCCGCTTCAGCTGGTCTGGGGATCGCTCGGAAGGTCTGCCGACAGGGGCGAGATTCAGTGGCATGGGCAAGGATGCTCGACTGTTGCTTCAACCCGCCCTGAATCTCGACGGCCAACCTCTCGGACCAGATATTCCCATGAAACGGGGCACATAGTGCCGTGTACACCCGCTCGGTGATCACCGGCCACGTGCACCGCTCGTCTGCGGCAGAGATATCTTTTGCAGAGCGACAGGAGCTGGGCCCTTCCATGCGAACGCGTGGCGGTAGCTGGCTCGCAGGCATTCCCCAAGCTGTTCCACGCCAATGACGTCGCGCACGAGCAGGTGCTCGTACTCCGCGGGAAGGCGCACGTTGTGCAGGCCCGCGTTGTCTGTGCAGATCACCACGTCTACGCCCGCATCGCGGCACTTCCTGAAGACCGGGCGGAGGTCGGTGTAGTCCTTGAGCGTGCCGGTGCGCAGGTACGTGGTCGGGCAGACCTCAAGGCACTGCCCCGCGTCGGCCAGCCGCCTGAGCAGGCGTGGAAACCGCAACGGGATCTGGATGCCGTGACCGATGCGGTCGAGATACGGGAGCAGTCTGGGTTCGCAGCCTGTGTCGGTTTCGTACAGGTGTGCGGTGGTGCGGAGTCCTTCGCTTCTGGCGAGCCGGAACAGTCGGACCAGTTCGCCGATCCTTTCTGCGTAGAGGTGGTTCGGTCCGGCAACATCCACCGCAGAGACCGAACCCGCGCGTGCACCCTCGGCGGCCAAGAGCACGATCGCCCGGTTCACTTCGAAGGGCAGTCGTGTGTGCATGCACAGAATCTGCGTGAAGACGAGCGGGTAGCGGGCGATCTGCGAGCGCGCCGCGTCGGCGATGATGCCCACCACCTGGCGCATCTGGTCGATGCGGGCGTGGACATCGAGGCGCGGGTCGGTGCGGTTGAACGGCGTGTGTCGCAGTTCCATGTACGCGAGGTTGTCAAAGAGATAGGCCCCGCGGACCAGACGCGACACGTAGTACCACAGGTGAGGGTCGGCCGGGCGTTGCAGGCCCTCGACCAGCGTGTGCATGCGCAGGTAGTCGTCGAGGTTGGCCCGGCGTTTGGTGAAGAAGCGTTCGAACCGGTCGTAGGTTGGGTATCGGCGAAGCAGCGGGTGCGCGTCGCGCTGCATGTGCGCGTAGAGGATGTTGGGCAGGATCGCTCCGCCCAGGTGCAGGTGCAGTTCCGCGTACAGGCCGAGGTTATGGTTCGACCCCACTCGTGGCGCCATCGGCCGAATATAGCGGAGGTCCGGGCCTCGTGGGCTACCCTCTCCCATGGCCAAGCATCAGCACCTGTCACGCTACCAGCAGGGCATCGTTCGACGCTACTACGAGCACCGCGACACACTGGCCATCACTCAGCTCCAGGAGCTGGTTTCGACGCTTGCGCTGGGCGAGGGGCGGCCGTCGGACATTCAGCGCCGATGGGATCGCGCGGCCGAACTCCTGGCCAGGGTCGGTGTGCCGCAGCCCAGGGTGGAGGCCATCATCGCCGGTCGAGACCTGAAGAACCTGGCCGAGGAAGTGGGGCGCCTGCGGTGATGGCCGGAACGGAGTGCGCCATGTTCGACCCTGCACCACCGCGGCTTGTCGCCGGTGCGGGCATGTCGCTGTCCAGCCAGAGAACGCTCATGCCTGATCCGGCTCGCGGGGCTGTCCTGCGAGCACTGCGGGCCTTCGCTTTGGTTCTGCTCTCGATGTTCATTGCCGCGTGCGAGGGCTTTCAGAAGCAGCCGGGGTTGCTCGACGTGCTGACCGGCTCACAGGGCGAGACGCTCACGCTCGTTTCGTACAACATCCGCTTTGACAACCCCGGTGACGGACCGAATGCCTGGCCCAACCGTCGAGCCGCTGTTGCGGCGATACTCTCGCGGCATGCCCCGGACATCGCGGGACTGCAGGAGGCGCTCCGGCATCAGGCGGACCAGATCCAGGCGGACCTGCCCTCGATGGCGTGGGTCGGGGTAGGGCGTGATGACGGGCTGGATGCCGGCGAGTTCTCGCCGATCTTCTACCGGCGTGATCGGTTCGAACTGATCGACAGCGGGACGTTCTGGTTGTCCGATACACCCGCGCGACCGGGGTCGCGCACCTGGGGGAACACGTTGCCGCGAATCTGCACCTGGGCGGTGCTGCGTGACCAGCGCACGGGCCGTACGTTCCGCGTCTACAACACGCACCTTGATCATCAGTCGCAGGAGTCTCGTGAGCGCTCGGCCGCGCTGATGGCCGCGGATATTCAATCGCGAGCGCTCCCGGGAGAGTCGGTGATCCTGATGGGCGATTTCAATGCCGGCGAGCGCTCGCGGGTGGTCCGATTCCTCACCGGGAAACTGGCCAGCCCGCTCGAAGAGCGTCTGCCGGGGCCCGCGTCGTGGACGGGGCTGATCGACACCTTCCGCTACGTCGAGCCCGAGGCGTCGTTCGTGGGCACGTTCAACGCCTGGCGGTCCGGCCCCGAGGCCGAGCGCGGCGACAAGATCGACTACATCCTGGTCGATCATTCGCTCACGCCTGTCCGGGCGTTGATTGACCGATCGCGTCCAGGGGGGCGCCACGCGTCGGACCACTGGGTGGTTGTGGCGACCGTCAGGTACGCAAGCGACCTTCAGCGGTGAGCACCGCACGGATGGTCTGTCACAGCGTGTACCGCTGGTCACGCGTGGGCAGTTCCGAACGGAGATTGTGGTTTGCAGCCAGAAGGTGGGCGAGAGCCTCGCGGGGCCGGTCTTCGCCATGGTTCAGGAACAGGCGCACCGTCCGCGAAGCCATTGCGGCGGCCCACCTGAGCAGGTTGGTGCATCCCGCGTGTGCTGAAAACCCGCCGAGAGTGTGGATTGTCGCCTTGATCATGATCTTTTCATCGTGGATGCGGACCGAAGGCTCTCGGTTCACCAGGCGTCGGCCGAGCGTGCCCTCGGCCTGGTAGCCCACGATGACGATGTGGGTGTTCGGCTTGTAGAGGTTGTGGCGCAGGTGGTGCAGCACCCGTCCGCCGTTGCACATGCCCGCAGGGGCCATGATGATCGCCGGACCCGTCACGGCGTTGATGGCTCGGGACTCATCCGCGGTGGCCGACAGGCGGAGTGTGGGGAACGACAGCGGGTCTTCTCCATGCTGCACAAGCGATCGGCTTTCGGCGTCGAACACTTCGCGATGATCGCAGTAGGTTTGCGTGGCCTTCACGGCCATCGGGCTGTCCACATAGACCGGGATCTTGCCCAGCCGTCCGTCGTGGTACATCCGACCGAGGTGGTAGATCAGCGTCTGGGTGCGCCCCACCGCGAACACGGGAATGATGATCTTCCCTCCGGACTGAACGGCCTGGTCGATGATCTGGCCGAACTCATCGAGGGTCTGCTCTAGGGGCCGGTGGTCACGGTCGCCGTACGTGGACTCGAGGACCAAAGCATCGGCGGAATCAAGCGTCTCCGCATCGCGGAGGATGGCCGAGCCGGGATCGCCGATATCCCCGGAGAGTCCGATGACGCGTCGCTGACCCTGGTCTTCGACAATCAGTTCAACGCTGGCCGAGCCGAGGATGTGCCCGGCCTCGACAAATCGAAGGCGCACTCCGGGAGCGATATCGCGAGGCTTGCCGTACGGCAGCGGTGACAGCATTCCCAGCAACGTGGTGACATCGTCGTTGGTGAACAGCGGCGTCAGGCACGGGCTTTGGACGTTGCGGCCTCGCTGGGCCCGGCGACGGATGCAGCGGTTCAGTTCGTCCAGTTGCAGGTACGCCGCATCGCGCAGCAGGATCTCCAGGAGCGGCACCGTGGAGGGCGTGCACCAGACTTTGCACCGCGCACCCAGACGGGCCAACGCGGGCAGTCGCCCGGAATGGTCCAGGTGCGCGTGAGTCAGTACCACGGCGTCAAGGCTTCTGGGATCAAATGGGAACGGGCGCCGGTTCTTCAGCTCGGCCGTCTCGCTTCCCTGAAACAAACCGCAATCCACCAGCACGCGGGCCGAACCCGAGCGGATCAGCGTGCACGACCCGGTGACTTCACCCGCCGCGCCGTGGAAGGACATCTCGATGCTCAACGGCGTCCTCCTCTGGCACGAGCGGTCGAGCGTCGAGGCGGAACGCCGATGTCCTCGTCCCACAGATCGGGTCTGGCGGCGATGAACTCACGCATCATGCGGCGGCAGCGGGGGTCGTTGGCCACGAGCAGTTCTACCCCCTCCTGACTCAGCCAGTCCTCTCGGCCCAGGAACGTGGCGTTCTCGCCGATGACCACACGGGGTATCGCGTGCAGCACCGCCGTGCCGGAGCACATGGCGCAGGGCGAGAGCGTGGTGTACATGGTGAGGGTGTGCCAATCCCGGCGGCGTCCGGCGTTGCGGATGCAGACGGTCTCAGCATGGGCGGTGGGGTCGCCGGCCTGCACTCGGAGGTTGTGGCCCAGGGCCACGATCACCCCGTCGGGATTCATCAGCGCGGCCCCGATGGGGATGCCGCCTTCGCGAGCGGATTTCTCGGCTTGTGCGACGGCCGCGTCAAGACCAGCCCTGTCAAGTGCGCTCAGTGACCTCAGGCGGCCCGTGCCGGCACGTTGCGAGATGGGCTCTGGATCTTTCGAACGGCGAAGGTCGTGTTTCACGACATCAGCCTACTGCAAGCAGCCGCCCGAGTCATCACCTGTCAGGATGAAACACGTCCGGCGGACACATGCCGTGCACACCCCGCTGTGCGTACGCTCGTCGCCGATGCTACGTACCACGGTCTCAACCCCGCCGGAGCCGTTCCCAACCGGGGGACTGCCTCACCCCGGAGGGCACCGCCCGGCGGTCATGTTCATCTTCATGACACTGCTGCTGGACGTGATCGGCTTCGGTCTGCTCATCCCTGTCGCGCCGCGGATCGTGGAGAAACTGCTGCAGGCCGGGCCGGAAGAAGCTGCGCCGTACTACGGCTGGCTCATCGCCACCTACGCCGCGATGCAGTTCATTTTCGCGCCGATCCTCGGGGCCCTCTCCGACCGCTTCGGGCGACGTCCGGTCATCCTGATCTCCCTGGCGGGATCGGCGATCGACTACGTCGCCATGGCCCTCTCTCCGACGCTCTGGTTTCTCTTCATCACTCGGGCTATCAACGGGATCACCGGCGCGAACTTCAGTGCCTGCAGCGCCTATGTCGCGGACGTCACCACCCCCGAAAAGCGCGCGGCCGGATTCGGCATGATCGGTGCGGCGTTCGGCCTGGGGTTTATCATCGGTCCGGGCCTTGGCGGATTGCTGGCCCAGATCGATCTGCATGCTCCGTTCTATGCCGCGGCCGGTCTCACCGCGCTGAACTGGCTCTACGGCTTCATCGTCTTGCCCGAGAGCCTGCCGCCGGCGCGGCGCCGGCCCTTCAGTCTTCGGCGTGCGAACCCGGTCGGGACCTTCAGGCACCTGGTCAGGTATCCTGTTGTCCTGCGGCTCGCTGCGGCGCTGTTCTTCTTCAACCTCGCGATGTACGCGCTGCACGCGACCTGGGTGCTGTACACCGGGTATCGCTACGGCTGGGGCAGCCTGGCAGTCGGGCTGTCGCTGACGGTCGTCGGGCTCGGCGCGGCCGTGGTGCAGGGCGGTCTGGTGCGGGTCATCGTGCCGCGTCTGGGTGAGCCCCGATCGCTGCTGATCGGCGGGCTGATCGCCGTGCTGGCCTACGCCGGTTACGGGCTGGCAACCGAGGGCTGGATGATCTATGTGATCGTTGGGCTGGCATCGCTGGGAGGGATCGCCGGACCCGCCGTCCAGGCGATCGTGACCAAAGCGGTCACACCCTCGGAACAGGGTGAGGTGCAGGGGGCGCTGACGAGCCTGGCCAGCGTTGCCCAGGCGGTGAGCACGCCGATCGGGACCGGCGTGTTTGCCTACTTCATTTCGGCCAGAGCGCCGGTGTACCTTCCCGGGGCATCGTTCTTCCTCTGCGCGGCGCTGGCGGCCTGCGGGCTTGTGCTGGGATGGATGACCGTCCGGCGCCTGCCGCGCGTGGGAGAGCAGCGGGAGACCCCGGCCGACTCTGACCCGAAGTGAGCGACGTGGGCCGCCCCCGAGGTCGCTCAGGTCATAGCCGCTGCGTGAAGGACTACTCCAGCCAGTCCTTGGCCTTCAGCCGCTCGGGCACATAAGTCTCGGATACGTACGAGATGTCCTTGGTGATGAGTGATTCGACTTCCATCTTGAAGCCGTTGTCCAGCAGGGTCTGGATTTCCTTCTGCCACCCCTTGTGATCCGCGAACCAGGGGTAGGCCGCGATCTCCTTAGCGCGCTTGATGTCGTTCTCGGTCAGATCGATCTTCACCGCCTCGTCGAGCTGGCAGGCCTTGTAGTCCTTGGCCCGGATGCCCAGGAACTTGGCCTCGGGGATCGCCAGGCGCGAACTCTCGAACGCCAGCGAGATCGAGCCCTGCTTGATCACGCTGTAGATGTAGTGCCCCCACGGGTCGCAGTCGAGCACGCAAATGATCGGCAGCCCCAGTTCCTGGTTGAGGCGCTGCAGCAGCCGTCGGCACCCGCGCGGGGGCTGGCCGGCACCGTGCGTGAGGATGCAGTTGTTCTTCTCCCAGAACCGGTCCTCGTTGAAGCGGTTCCAGACCGTGCCCTTCTCCACGTGCAGCACGAACTTCGCCTCGCACTTCTTGAACTGGATCACGTCCGGCTCGACAATGCTCGGCAGGGCATAGCCCCCGGACCCCATCCGACGGCAGTCGATCTCGTCGCCCTTGTCCACCAGCGTGATGTTGCCCACCATGGCGCCGCGGTTCTCGGCGAAGATATGCAGTTCCTCGCGCAGCGAGGACAGTGCCACCTCCAGGTCCTCCAGGATGGGATCGCTCTCGTCCTGCGTGTCGAACGTGTTCTCGCGGGTCCCGGCGACCGTGTGCTTGGCTTTGTAGAACACTCCGCGGAGGCTGCTGGTCTTTTCCGCGGCGATCAGGTCCTTGATCGTGCTGGCGTGCAGCATCGTCTGCATGAACTGCTTCGCCTGGTTCAGATTGAACAACTCGCGCTCCGAGACGGCTTCTCCCATCTGCAGGATTCCGGCACGCCGGTTCCAGATCGTGTTGCTCTTGGTCCGCAGGGGGATCTCCAGGCGAGGTTCCTTGCCCTGGAACGCACGCTTGGCCACGCTGTCGGCGAGTTCGACGATCTTCGTCAGAGTCTTCGTGTCGCGATCCTTCACGCGCCGGGTCTGCGACTGTGTTCCGCGCTTTGTCCCGCCCGCTCGCTTGGCCATCGATGGAACTCCCTTTCCCGGTCTTTCGACGCTTCCCGCTCCCGGACTTGAACAGGGTAGTTTCGTCGATCACCGCTCGCCCTCGCCCCACTCTCGGCGGTAACCTACGGCATGGTGACGAGTGTTCCTCAAGCGCAGGTGTTCCAGAGCTGGTACGAGGCGGTTGTGCTCGGCAATCCGGTCAGCGCGTGGATTCAGACCGGCGTGACCGTGGTCATCGGGATGACCGCCCTGATCATCCTCCGCCACGTCGTGGCGGTGCGGCTCCGGAAGTGGGCCGAGACCACCACCCGCAAGTGGGACAACGCGATCGCCAACGCGCTGGTGGATATCCGGGTCTGGCTGCTGTTCCCAGCAGTCCTGTACCTCGCGGCCGGTCCGCTCGTGCTGTCCCCGCAGGTGAGCGGGCTGCTCCGCGTGCTGGCGGTGGTCGGGATCGCGGCCCAGTTGCTGCTGACCAGCCGCCTGGTGGTTGACGCGGTCCTTCGTGTGATCCTGACCAAGGCCACCGACACCCCCAGCGATACCGCCGCGGGGTCGATCGTGGTCCTGCGGTTCATCGCCATGCTCGTGGTCTGGTCGCTGATCATCCTGATGGCGTTGAACAACCTGAACGTCGAGATTACGCCGATCATCGCCGGGCTTGGTGTCGGCGGTATCGCGGTGGCCCTGGCGGTGCAGAGCATTCTCAGCGACCTCTTCGCCTCTCTTTCGATTCTCCTGGATAAGCCGTTTGTCGTCGGTGATTTCATCATCGTTGGGGATAAACTGGGCACCGTTGAGCAGATCGGAATCAAGACCACCCGGGTCCGGGCGCTTTCCGGAGAGCAACTGGTCTTCGCCAACAGCGACCTGCTCAACAGCAGGATCCAGAACTTCAAGCGCATGCAGGAGCGCCGCGTCGTCTTCACGATCGGCGTCGTCTACGAGACTCCGCTGGAGAAACTCAAGATGATCCCGCGCATCATCCGCGAGGCCGTCGAGCACAACGACGTGGCGCGGTTCGACCGGTGCCACTTCAAGGCCTTTGCCGCATTCTCCCTGGAGTTCGAGACCGTCTACTTCGTCAAGGTGCCCGATTTCAACCGCTACATGGACGTGCAGCAGGCGATCAACCTCGAACTCTTCGATCGTTTCGGCAGGGAGGGCGTGAGTTTCGCCTACCCGACCGCCCTGCACATCGTCCGCCCCGCGGCACCGCTGCCCGTGCAGGTGACCGGGGCCGTCCCCGTGAAGGCCTCCGCGGACTGAACGTTCGGCGCCGCCAGATTCAGTTCGCGCTGACCGCTTGCGGCTACAGCCCACATGTTGTTCTGCCGGGGTCAGTCAAAACAGTCCCGGCCCTTCGTCGATGGGATCGAGCGTGCCCGTCCGAGGATTGAGCCGGAGTTTGGGCTTGGCCGGCTTCGTACCGGAGGCGTGCCCCACGTGTGCTCGCTTCTCAACTCGCGGGGTGGACGGTCCAGCGGAGTTCGCCCGCGCCTTCCCGGTCTTCACGTCGGACTTCCTTGTGGGAAGGATGTCTGATGTGGCGGCCTCCACGAGCGGCTTGACCGACACGCTGGCGGAGCCCCGTGGTGCGTCCGTTGGGGTGGGTGCCGATGTTCGGCTGGTCTGCGGCTCGACGATCAGCACGCCGTCCTGGTCTTCGGGGTTCTCGTCTTTCAACGCCTTGCCCTCTTCGTCCAACTGCAGGTCCGCGATGGCTGTCCGCTTGCGGGCTTGCGCCAGCAGAGTCTCGTAGAGCCGCTTGGTGTCTGTGCCGTTGATCGCCGACACCGCCGCGCTGATCTCGCCGATGTACCGCTCGAAGACGTCGCGGCGCTCGCTCTCACGGCGCATCCGGGCACGCTTCTTGAGGTACGTGCCGAGTTTGCGCCCGCACTCCATCAGCGCCAGTTTCATCTCCTTGCGGATCTCGTCGTAATCCGCGATCGCTTCCTTGCTCTCGCTGGTGAACGGCACCCACACGCTGGCCATATGGATCATGATCACCAGAGGGCCCGACGGCACGCTCCCCCTAGGCTGCTGCAGGTCGTAGTTGCGCCAGTTTGTCTCGGCGACCGCCCGGAAACTCGAGCAGGCCGACTGCTGGAAGAGCAGCGGCACCCGGTTGGCAAACCGGATGACCCGCGACGTCTCCTCGGCCGGCAACTCGCCCCCATAGGCAATCGCCGCCTCGATCAGGAACGGGCGCCCACGGTACACCTCCGGTGAACGCGAACTGGCCGCGTAGAACTCCGCCCGGACACCCTTGAACATGCCCTTGAGCAGTTGCTGAACACCGATCGGGGCCAGGCAGTCGGTCGGTGGAGGCGGGAGCCTGAGTTCCTGGAACGCCTTGTACAGCGACTCGGCCTGCGGCGGCTCGATATCCCTCACACGGGTCCGCGATGTGACGCCAATCTGCTGGCACAGGCCTGATGCCGTGGACGAAGAGACACGGCAGAACTTCTCCTGCAGGAACGTGTACAGAGTCGCCGACGAATCCGCGGCCTCCTGGTCCTTGATCATCTGCAGCAGCGTGCCCAGTTCGACCCCCTTGGGGTGCGGCTGGATCTCGCGCGTCTCTGGCGGCAACTGCTCCACCGCGCGCGGGAACATGACCACCGGGCCGAGGTCCTCGGTCACCGCGGCTTCCGTAGGAGCGACCGCGGAGCCGTCCTCCAGGGCCTGTGGCACTGCGGTCCGGGCACTGCGGATGAGCGGCGTGTCGTCCTCCTCATCAGTCGTGCGGGTCGGACGGACCAGTGTCACCCGGGCGTGGGGGTTGGCGATCGCGGTCAGTTCGAGGAATTCGTCCACCGATCCGCGTCCGCGCTGGTACTTGCCCTCAAGTTCGATCGTGACGCTCGTGCCCGTCGGGTATCGCTCCGGCGAAAGGAACTCGCCGCGGTCGGCCAGCTCGCGCACGGCCGCGTTCAGGGCCCGCAGGCGGAGCAGGGGGAAGTCGTCGGTTTCCTCGTCGATCGTGACTTCGGCGCGGTTCGTCTTGGTGTTCATGGCCAGCTCGATGTGGTGAGCCGGCTTGTTGCGCGACGGGCGGGTCTGGATCAGCATCGGCTTGCCGGTGGTGATCAGACCGTACATCCCCGCAGCGGAAATGCCGATGCCCTGCTGGCCGCGGGACATCTTGAGCCTGTGAAACTTCGAGCCGAACAGCAGTCGCCCGAACACGTTCTCCACCTGGCGACGGACAATCCCGGGCCCGTTGTCGACGACGGTGACCCGGTATCGGCTGCTCTTGGCCGATGCCGGGCGGTCGGGCTGAAGGTCCTCAATGACCACCGTGATGTCGGGGAGTATGCCGGCTTCCTCGCACGCGTCGAGGCTGTTGTCGACCGCCTCCTTCACCGTGGTCAGCAGGGCCTTGCGGGGGTTGTCGAAGCCCAGCAGGTGCCGATTCTTGGCGAAAAACTCTGAAACGGAGATGTCCCGCTGTCGGCTGGCCAGGGTCTCCGCGGTGACCTTCGGGCCCTGGCCGCGCTTGCGGGTCATCCGCTCACCGGCCTCACGCAACGCCTCATCCTCGGCTGGCAGTAACGCCGTCGCGTCCATGCGATGGTCCTTCCGCTTGCCCTTCGCCATCGGGTGTCCATCCCCTCAATGCTCGCCGGCGATCGGGCCGCCCGGCTCTGCATCGGCAAACATAGGCCGTGGACCGTACTTGCCGCTCCGGTGTTGCTCCACGCTGATCACGAGGGCCCTAAGCTTCCGCCCGATCCAATCGCCCGTTGCGACACCGCAAGCCACATTCACCGGAGATCGTCGATGGAAACCACGCTCATCATCCTGAAGCCCGACGCCGTCCAGCGCGGACTCATGGGCCAGATCATCAGCCGCTTCGAGAACAAGGGGCTGCAGGTCGTCGGCTGCAAACTCATGAAGATCACCCCCGAACTGGCCGCGACCCACTACGAGGCGCACAAGGCCAAGCCCTTCTACGCCGGCTTGGTCCGCTTTATGACCAGCGCCCCGGTGCTGGTCCTGGCGCTCCGCGGAAACAAGGCCATCGAGATCTCCAGGGCCATGATGGGCGCGACGTTCGGCTCCAAGGCCGCCGCGGGCACGATCCGCGGCGACTTCGGCGTCAGCAACTCGTTCAATCTGATCCACGGCTCCGACAGTCCCGAGGCCGCCGAGCGGGAACTCAAATTGTTCTTCCGCCCCGAGGAAGTGATCGCCTATGACCGCGCGATCACGCCTTGGGTCTACGACCTTTCCAGCGGAACGCCGGAGTAATCAGGCCCGGGCCTCGGTCTCTGAATTCGCTTGCGACTCGACCACCACCACGGCACTGCTGTTGGTCATGGTTCCTGCCGCGTCGGGGTTCAGTTTGGCCACGACCGGCGGGCGGGAACTGCCCGGATCCTCGATGATCTGGTTGGCCACCTCGCGCCTGTGAACCTCTACCGTGCGGGGGAAGTCGAAGGCGATCCGCACGCGGTCACCTCTGATCGAGGCAATCCGAACGACCCCGATCGGATTCCGCGGGTCGCCGATGACGACCTCTTCCCCTTCCCGACGCGTGATGACCAGCATGGAACGGACCTCCTGTCCATGCGCACTGAGGCGCATTCGGCGGGAAAATCCCGCGTGGTGGAGTGTACAGGTGCCCGCTCGGAACACAGCACGCGCCGTGGCGATTTTTATTCTATGGGTCTTGTGCACGTCCGAGAACCTGAGAATACACCCAGAATCGGGGGTATAAGCGTCAGGTTTCGTCAGAATCCACCGATTCCACACGGACAATCTCCGGGACGTGCTGGCGGAGATTGCGCTCGATGCCTGCCCGCAGGGTGACGCTGCTCGACGGGCAACCGACGCAGGCACCGTGAAGTCGGATCCGCACGACGCCCTCGGGCGTGACCTCAACCAGTTCCAAATCACCGCCGTCGGATTGAACTGCCGGGCGGATCAGGTTGAGGACCCGGGTGACCCGCTCGGGCAGCGAAGGCTGGGCGGGAGGGCGAGCGGGGCTCGAGTTCGTCGGTGTTGCCGACATGCACGGACTGTAGCGCGCACCAGCAACCACGGATTCGGAACGAGCGGGCAATCACAGCGTGAAGGCGTCAACCGCTCAGCGTTGGGGGGTACACTGCGGGCATGCTAGATGAAGGTGTTGGCGGGATCATGGGGAAGGCTGCCTCGTGGGGTATGGCCGTGAGTGTCGCGTTTGCGGGGGCATTTCTGGGGGGGTGCGCTGAACCCTCGATCGTGCGCAACGACCCCGAAGCGGCCCTCAAGGCGCCATCGCTCTCTTCGCACGAGCGTACTCGGGCGATCGATCAGATCTGGAGCAACGCCGGAGGGGGCGAGGCTTCCCGCGAGCAGATGGAGCGGATCGCGTGGGGCACCGGCTACCCCCGCGGTGCACGCTGGGACGCCATCCAGAGATTGATCAAGGATCCTGACGATCACGGTCACGAGAAGTCGCGACGCACGCTGCGGCTGCTCATGCAGGATGAGCCCGATCGGACACTGCGTCGTCAGATCGCCGAGGAGGCTGCACGGCTCGGGTGGGTTGAGTTCACCCCGGTGATCGTGCGCAGTCTGGCCCTGACTCCCATTCCCGAACGGCTGAACGAGGTTCCGGAGTACTCGGCACTGCGGACACTCTGGCCATCACGTTCGGTTGAAGAGACCGCGATGGAGGTCTTTATCCGTCCGGTTGGCCAGGGGGTGACCGGTTACGAACGGTCGAGGGCTGAGCGCAACCGGGACTCGGCCTGGGTGGTGCTCGCACGGCTCGATGCCTCGGGAGAGCGCCGGGTCAGGATGCTCTCGGCCATGGGCGCGGACTATGCCGACGATCCGCTCGTCGGGGCCGTGATGGCCTGCCTGCGTGACCTTGGGTGCATACCGCTGACACCTTCGCAGGTGAAGTGGGTCCGTGAACTGCGCGACTTGTCCAACGACGGCACTCTTGGTCCATCGGGCGAGGCACGTTCCAGGTGGTGGAGCCAGACCGCTTCGGCGGTCGCCAGGCTCGATGCCACTCAGCGAGAGGGTTTGAGGCTGCGTCACATGGAGTCCATCCGGTGGGCGGCCGAGCACCGGGGGCAGTGGCTGACCGCTTCGCGGTCCCAGCTGCTCGCGGAGTTGAGGGGTCGGTTGGCCGGCCGGCAGACCTTTGCGCGCGGCTCGGAGTCGTTGTTCGACCACGCCGACAGGCTCGTCTGGGGCGACCTGCTGACCATGCTGGTGCTGGACGATGCTGTGCGTTCGCCCGGGATGGCCCGCATGCTCTGGGATCAGGCAATGGCCGATCACAAGGACATAACCACGGAGTACGGCGGCATCATCGAACTCACGCCCTCTGGCGCATGGACCGCGAGCCTTTACCCCCCGCGCGCCACCGACCGGAGAAGCGACCGGGAGTACATTGCCCCACCGGAACTGTTCGCTCGGGGTCCGCTGGCGCTGGCCCATTACCACTTTCACGCCCAGAGCCTGCGCAACCGGGACTACGCCGGACCAGGGCCGGGGGACATGGCCTTTGCGGTGGAGCAGGGCCGGGCCAATCTCGTGCTGACACCGGTCGATGACGGTGTCCTGAACGTGGACTATTACGCCGAGGGGAACATCGCGATCGACCTTGGCACCATCCGGCGCTGAACCTTGCGGACGGTCGAACGGGGGATGGTCAGGTCGACGGACGAGAGTCGAACGGCGTGCCTCAGGTCCTCCTCATTCTGTCGCTGATCGTGGTGATTGTGCACGATCATTGGGACGAGCACCCGGTGTGGTACGACCACTTCGGTCCGTGGTGGACGCTGCTGGGCTCTTTGGGCCCGATGATCCTGATTATTCTGAGTGTGGAGACCGCCGCACGGCTCGCGGCTGCGCGGATCGACCGGACTGGGCAGTGGGGCAGCGTGCGCCGGCTGAATATCGCCGTGACAATCGGGCGTGTGGCGGGGCTGCTGCACCTGATCGTATCGGTAGCCTGGATCGGTTGGCTGGACCTGGTGCGAGACGCCATCGGCAATTGGCCCGTTGTCGACGAGTTCATCTGCATTCTTCCGGTGATCATCGTCATGATCTTCGGGTGGGCATCGGTCTATCCCGTCGAGCGTCGCCTGAGAGACGCGGTTCTGCTTCGGGATCTTGACCAGGGCCTGCCGATCACGGTGCCGCCCTCGCTGTGCCGGTACATCTGGATGCAGTCGCGCCACCAGCTGATCATCGTGCTGATCCCGATGCTCATCATCATCGGCTGGGCCGATGTCGGCACACGGCTGCTCATCATGCTCGGCAGCATCGGCAAGGAGGCTCACGAGTGGGCGGGGGGCGAGCGAGGGCAGTTGCTGCTGACGCTCTGGCAGCTGGTCGGGGTGGGCGTTGCGGTGATCATCACCCCGGTCCTGATCAAATCGCTCTGGACAACCTCGCCGGTGCCCGAGGGACGTCTGCGTGATGAGCTTGACGAACTGATGCGCGCGGGAGGGGTGACTGCCCCCAGCGTTCGTGTCTGGTACACCGACGGGACCCTGGTCAACGGCGCGGTCATGGGGCTCACGCCGTGGTCCAGGTACGTGCTGCTGACCGATGGGCTGCTCGACGCGCTGCCACGGTCACAGATCTGCGCGGTGATGGCCCACGAGATCGCGCACATCCGACAGTACCATCTGGTCTGGCTGGGGGTTTCGGCAGGAGCATGCGTGCTGTGGATTCTGCTGCTCCTGAACTGGGGGATGAAGGGCCTGGGTGTGGGGCTGGCCGATCCCAACGCCGCGGCCACTTCGATCGTCGCCGGGTGTGTGGCCCTCATCCTCTTCGGCTGGGTCTCGCGGCATCTGGAGTGGCAGGCCGACGCCTATGCCGTGCGTTTGCTGACGGGGCTTCGTGTTTCAACCATTGTGGATCAGCACGACGGTGAGGTTCACGAGCCCGGGAGAGTCCGGCCGGATGCCGTCGAGGCGATGGTCGGTGCTCTGCGATCGGTGGCGAGACTCAACGGTATCCCCGAGGATCGTCCGGCATGGCGGCACGGGTCCATATCCCGGCGGATCGAGCTTCTCCGGTCACTGTCCGGTCGCATGGTCGACGACTTTCCGATTGATCAGACGGTCTGGCTGATCAAGGTGATCTCCGCGATAGCCCTGGCCGGGGCCATCGCCGCAAGCATGATCGTCGGCATTTAGCCGTCTATGCCGCGGGCCCCGTCAGGTGAGCCAGCGCCCGCCGTCCACCCTGAGGACCGTGCCGGTGATGTAGCGGGCGTGCAGTGCGAGAAACTCGACGGCGTCGGCCGCATCCTCGGGTGTGCCTGGACGTCCGAGCGGTACCCGGCGCAGGTAGCGCTCCTGAAACTCGGGGCTCGACTCCAGACCATCACCCGGGAACGCGACCACACCAGGGGCGACCGCGTTGACGCGGACGTTCGGTGCCAGCGTCCGGGCCAGTACCAGGACCGATTCGAGCAGCGCGGCCTTGGACATCGAATAGGCCAGGTCCGTTCGGCGCGGGCGCCCAGCCAGCCCCATCGCGTGCAGATCGCCGAGGCACACGATGGCCCCTCCACCGGGCAGGGCAGACCGGGCCAGCAGTGGCCCGAGGATCTGCGAGAGCAGTGCGGGTGCGGCCGCATTCACCGCGAACGTTCTGATCAGGCTTTGCGGTGAGAGCGCGGGGTCCGACGCCGCTGCGTAGGTCGAGGCGTTGTGCACGAGCACGTCCAGTCGGGGCAGTGCGCCGGCCAGGTGGGTACCGAGGGCCGTAACGCTCTCGAGATCCGACAGATCGCACCTGAGCACCGGTGTAGCCGACTCGCTTTCCGAGGTCGATCGGAGAGGCTCAGCGCCGGAGGGGTTTGGAGGGAAGTCCGGCACCGCGCTCGGCCGTGAGGTGGTGATCACCTGGAGCCCTGCACGCTGGAGCCGTGCGATGATTGCTGCGCCGACCCGTCCCGGCCTTGCGCCCCCGGTCACCAGCGCCACCGGCGAACTGCCCGACAGCGTGGGGAGGTTCCAGTGTGACGAGCGATCGGTGATCATCCGTGTGGTTTCTCGTGGTGTGAATCGGAGCCGTCGGAATCGTCCTTTTCCTGTTCCGCGGAGGAATCCGAGTCCACGGGTTGTGCTCGGCGACCGGCCTCAACCCAGGGATCAACCCTGCTCGCGGTGCGTGCCCGACCTCCTCGCCCGGCGGTCCGTTCGGGCAACAGGCTTTGCCGAGTCACACGGAGCAGGCACCACGCCGTTAGCAGGATGAGGAACAACGTCACGCCGCTCACCACGATCAGTTCGGATGGTCTCAGCGCCGACGGTGCTTCACGCCCGGCAGGCTCACCTGAACGCGCAGAGACCACGGAGCGATCAAGGCCGGGCTCATCGTTGCCCGTGCGTAGATTGACTCGGGATGTGGATTCGCCCAAGTTCATCGCAGTTTGAGCATACAGCCCGTTGGAAGGGGGGACAGCGCTGAACGCCGGAATGGGGCGTACGCTCACGGGCCGTCCAATAGCAGGCACCAAGCACCAAGGGACTACTTCATGCACTTTGACGCACACCAGCCCATCATCAACGACCTTGAGGCGCGGATCTTGACGATCCGCGACTCGCTTTAACTACGATGCCAAGGTCCGTCAGCGCGCCGAGCTCAAGGTCAGGATGGAGTCCCCGGAGTTCTGGAACGCACCGGCAGAAGCCAACAAAGTCGTCGCGGAACTCAAGCGGCTCAACGCGCAGATCGAGCCCCTGGAGCGGGCCCTGCGCGACCTGGAGGAAGCTAAGACCGCCTACGAGATGGCCCGCGAGGCCGGCACGCCCGGTCAGCCCGACAAGGAGTTTCTGGCCGAGGCGGACGAAGGGCTCTACCGGCTCAACCAACTGGTCCCCGGGCTCGAGCTCCGATCTCTGATGACGGGGAAGCACGATTACCGCAATTGCTTCCTCACAATCCGCGCCGGTGACGGAGGCACCGAGGCCAACGACTGGGCCGAGATGCTCTTCCGCATGTATCTCAACTACCTCGAGAAGGCGGGCTTCCAGATCGAGGAAATGGACCGCGGCTTCGGAGCAGAGGTGGGGATCGACTCGGTGACGCTCCGGATCTCGGGGGCGTACGCCTTCGGCTACCTCAAGTGCGAGCGCGGCGTCCACCGGCTGGCGCGGGTTTCGCCGTTCAACTCGCAGGGGAAGCGCCAGACCAGCTTTGCCACGGTCGATGTCACCCCGGAGTTCGAGGAGACGACCATCGAGATCCCCGAGAAGGACCTCGTGATCGAGGCGTTCGTCCGGGCGCGCGGGCCGGGTGGCCAGAACGTCAACAAGGTCGCCACGGCCATACGCGTGCAGCACATCCCCACCGGTATCACGGTGGTCGCCTCAACGTACAGGGACCAGCCGCAGAACCGAAAGCAGGCGCTCTCGGTGCTCCAGGCCAAACTGGAGGAAATGGAGGAAATCCGGCGTCAGAAGGAGATCAAAGACGCCACAGGCGGGCAGCTCGATGAAGGCTGGGGCAACCAGATCCGCTCGTATGTCATCTACGATTCGCGCGTCAAGGACACGCGCACAGGCCATGAAAGCCGTGACGTCCAGAAGGTGCTCGACGGGGATATTCAGCCTTTCATCGACGCTGAACTCAGGCGGCGGCGCCGGGAAGCTGCCGGGGGGTGACCTCGATTGGCTCGATGGTGCCCTTCTCACCCGCGTTCGATCACGGTGTGTTCGAAGGCGTCGAACGGGATCGGTTGAACCTGTAGTCGTCCAGCGTTCGCTCCATGGCCGCACGCTCATCGTCAGAGGCCCGGGCGACGGCGCGCTCCTGCGTGCGAACGGCCTGGTCGTAGTCACCCCTGGCCGCGTGCACCCGAGCGACAAGAGCCAGTGCCGTTGCGTCCTGATCACGTGCCAATGTGGAGGCGCGGTTGGCAGCAAGCAGGGCCACGTCATAGTCTCGCTGCGGAAGGGACTGATCGTCGAGTATCCGTACGGCCATGGCTCGGAGCGCCTCGGCGTTGAGGCCGATGTCGTCGCGGATGTAGTCCCGTGCCAGGCGATAGGCCTCGGCGGTGTCTTTGGTGCCGGTGAAGAGGATGTCCAGGCGTTCCTGGCGGTACGTGCGACGCGTCAACTTGCGGGCCCTGAAGCCGGCCTCAAGTGTGCTGAGCGCCTTGTCCCATTCGCCGGCGGAGACGGCCTCACGCACACTGTTCAGCGTGGCAGGATCGTCCGTTGATCCACCCAGCGTCGAAGCGGGCGATCCGCCCGTTCGCTCGCCCGGGTGCGACGGGGTGTATGGCTGAGCCAGCGCGCGTTCGACCGCGCGGTCAAAGGCCTCGGTGCTCAGCGGGTTGCCGGCCCACAAGATCATGCCGTCTTTCCCTACGACAAACGCGTGCGGGATGCCGTTCACCCCAGCGGCCTGCATCCAGTCCCTGGCCATCGAACGGCGCGTGTCGATGCCGATTGTGTAGTCCATCGTCGCGCCCTGCTGATCGACGAAGGGCTTTACGGCCCCGGTGTTCTGGTCGATGCTCACCCCGATGATCGTCAATCCCTCAGACCGGTGGCGATTCTGCACCTGCGTGAGGTGCGGGATGCTGCGCCGGCACGGGCCGCACCAGGTCGCCCAGAACTCAACCACATAGACCTTTCCGCGCTGAAGGTCCTGCACCGGATCGTCCTTGACCCATTGGCCCACCGTCAGTTTCGGTGCGGCGGACCCGACCCGCAGCGTCGGGGTCGTGGGTTGGGCGCGTGTCCCCTGGGCCATGGTCTCGAGCTGCAGCACGGGCGTGGCCGAGAGGGCGACCGCCACGGCCATCGCGGCCGCCAGCGCACGCAGAGTCACCACTCGGGGCACGGTGGTGAGGCTGGCAGCAGGATCGGTCGAGCAGGACAGTGGTGCGAGCGTTGTCATGCGGTGTATCCTCGGTTCTCCCGGCCCCGTCGGGTGTTTGTACATCACCAGACTACTCGATAGACGCCTATCGGCCATGATCGGTTTCAGAACCCCGCGATTTCGCTCTGAGCATCGAGATCTTCCCGCCGAGGCGGTTTCGCCGATGGATTAGTACCAGTATTTGGAACGATTGCCGGTGATTTGGGAGTGTCCGGGGTGCCCTGAGCGAGCCCCCCTGATTCAATCCGCTCGATAAAGGACTGCTTCATGCCCGATGCCGTACCCGAGGCGAACACGCACAAACCCACAGACGACCAGAACGGGTCCGCGTCTCTGCAGGTTGAGGTGCCCAAGGACTTTCGGTCGGGACGGATGCGATCGCTGCCCCCGTTCCTGTTCAACGCGATCGACGAACGCAAGCGTGCGGCGATTGCCGCCGGGCACGACGTGATCAATCTCGGTGTCGGAGATCCGGACCAACCCACTCCCGGCTTTATCGTCGAGGCCTTGATCCAGGCGGTCGCGGATCCCTCAACGCACCAGTACCCGGACTGCTACGGCACGAAGCGATTTCTCGCGGCGGCCGCGGCGTTCATGGAGCGGCGGTTCGGTATCCGCGTGGACCCGACGCGACACCTGGTCGCGACCATCGGGAGCAAGGAGGCGATCGGCCACTTTCCGCTTGGCGTGCTGAACCCTGGGGATGAGGCGGTGGTGTTTTCACCGGCGTACCCGGTGTATGCGCAGGCGTCGATCCTGGCCGGTGCGGGAGTGCACCGGGTGCAGTGCAGGCCCGAACACTCGTGGAGGCCTGAAGCGAAACTGCTCTCTCGCGACCTGCTCCGCGCTGCCCGGCTGATGTGGCTCAATGTACCGTGCAACCCCACGGGCGCCACGCTCAGCATCGAGGAGATCGACCGGTTGTGCGCCGCGGCCATCCAGCATGACGTGGTTGTCGCCTCGGACCTGGCGTACTCGGAGATCTACTTCGAGCACGGCCCCATTTCGTGCCCCTCGGTGTTCCAGTCACCTTCGGTGAACATCGAGCGTGACCCCGTGATCGAGTTCCATTCGCTGAGCAAGACATTCAACATGACCGGGTGGCGGCTGGGGTTTGCGGTCGGTCACGAGGCGCTGATCCGTGTGCTGAAGCAGACGAAAGACAACTATGACTCGGGGCCCTTCAATGCCGTGCAGGCCGCGGGCGAGGTGGCGCTCGAGCGGTTCGATGACCCGCAGATCGCGGGAGTGCGCCGCGAGTACGCGTTGCGGCGGGATCTCGTGGTGCAGGGGCTGACCAAGGTCGGCTGTGAGGTGCACACGCCGGAGGCGGGGGTTTTCGTCTGGGCCCGATGCCCCGAGGACCCGGTCACGGGCAGGACCATGAACTCGTGGGCCCTCTGTGAGCGTCTGATCGACCGCGCCCACGTCGTTGTGGTGCCCGGGGCCGGCTTCGGTGAAGCCAGCAGCGAGTGGTTCCGCGTCAGCCTGACGCGCGAGACCAACCGAATCCGGCAGGCCATGGAGCGGCTTGGAGCCGCTCTGACCATGCCCTGAGAGAGAGGCGACGGTCTCTCGATCAGCCGGGGTTTTTTACGGTTTCCGGCTCGGCGTGCCCGCCGGCGATGGCGGTCTGCCCCACGGTCCTGGCCTGGAGCAGGACCAGCGCCGATTCCAGTTGCAGGTCGAGACCCTCGGTCAGCAGGCGCGCAGGATTCGGGGGAAACGGTTCGTCCTTCGGGCGATCCTCACGCTTCTCGCCGCGGCGCCCGGTCGTCGGTCGCGGGAAGGGCTTGGTGTCGGGCGGGAGGTCGGCGTCCTGTCGCAGCAGCAGGGCGTCGGAGATCTGCTTGGGCAGCATCTCCACGCGCAGGTGAGGGTCCACGCCCCACGCCGTCGCGTTCGGGCGCCGGTGGATGATCTGGCCGCTGGGCACAAAGTAGTACTGCGTCGTGAGTTTCATCTGCGTCGACGGCGGGAGGGGCATGACATTCTGGACCGAGCCCTTGCCGAACGTCCGCTCGCCGATGACCACCGCGTTGATCTTGCCCTGGTCGGCGTAGTGGCGGATGGCCCCGGACACAATCTCCGACGCCGAGGCCGAGCCCTCATTGATGAGCACGACCAGCGGGAGTCCCTTGGCGCGGACCTGGTCAGGATCGGCCACTTCGGTCTGACGTCGCACGCCGCCGGCGCCCTCCGTGTACACAAGTGTGCCAGCATCGACGAAGGTGTTGGCGACCTTGATGGCCTGGTCCAGCAGGCCGCCGGGGTTGAACCGCAAGTCCAGAATCAGGCCGCGAACGCCCTGCGACTTCATCGCGGTCAGTGCGGCGTGCAGGTCGTCGGTCGTTGAGTCGTTGAACTGGGTGAGCCGAACGTATCCGATCCGCTGGTCCCGATCGATGAACCAGTTCCAGTCGGTGTCGGCCGGGCCCGTGCGCTGCCAGCCGCGGACCGTACGGATCGGGATCCGCTCGCGCGTCAGGTTGAAGGCGATATCGTCCTTGTCGCGCTCGAGCGTCAGCGTCACGTCGGTACCGGGCCGGCCCGTGATCTGTTCGACCGCCTGGTCCAGGGTCATGCCCACCGCCGAGACGTTGTTGATCTTCTTGATGAGGTCTCCGGCCCGGACACCCGCGCGCTGGGCTGGTGTGCCCTCGATCGGCGTGACCACTCGGATCATCTGGGACTCATCGTCGAGCTGGATCTGGATGCCCACCCCCACGAAGGAGCCCTCGGTCATGCGGCGGAACCGCGCCAGTTCGTCGGGCCAGATGATCTGGGAGAACTCGTCGAGCTTGCTGAATGCTCCGTTGCCGAACTCGTGCAGCAGCGCCGCCTCGAGGATCCTGGTGCTCGTGCGGTTGTAGTCGAGCAACCGTTCCAGGTGCACCGCAACGTTGAGGCGGAAGTCGTTCCGCTCCATCCTCACCGACGCGATCTGCGTGTCGATGAAGTTCACCATGTCCTGGCGAGCCTTCGGGTCGTTCAGGCCCGGGAACGCCGGGTTGAGGTCGGGCGTGCTGGCCATGGTCCGGACGGATTCAAACCCGCCGATGAGCAGGTCGCGGAGGGGCACACGCTCGACGTGCTGCCGGACCGCCTGCCCGATGGCTCGGGCCACTACCGACGCGTCCACACCCCGGAGTTTCTGGTTGAAGTCCTCGCCGATCGGGTTAAAGGGCGGCAGCGGCGACTGCCCGTCCAGGATCCGGCGCTCGTTGCGCAGTTCCCAGAACCGCTGGGGAACGTAGAGACGGATCATGTTCAACCGCTCGGTCAGCCGGCGCGAATCGGCCTTGTACGTGGCCTCTGTCTCGAGCAGGGCGTTCAGCCGTGCGAAAAGTTCGTTCGCGATGATCCACTGTCCATCGGCCTCAGCACGGTGTGCGGCGGTGGCTGCCCGCTGGATCAGCGCCTGGTACCGTCCGCTGGCGACCAGTTCAGGTCGCTTCGAAGGCGGTGTGAGCATGTGCAGCTCCACCGCGGATCGGAGTGCCTCGGAGAGTTTGATGCCCTCCTTCTCTCCGTGAGCCTCTTCCAGCGCGGCCGCAAGATCCTTCTCGACCCTGCCCGCTTCCTCGGAACGGCTCACTTCTCGCTGATGGAGATTGGCCTGGAGCCGGTTCACCGCAATCTGGAGCGAAGTGCCTCCCGCCACCTCGGGAAGATCAGACAACGCCATTGCCACGGCCGCCCAATCGCCCGTGCGCGCTCCGGCCCAGGCCGCTTGAGTCCGCTCGGCCAGCGCGACCGCGGGGGTGGTGTGGCCGTCGGCGTGGTCCCATCGTGCCGACTGCTCCGTCGAGGCGGTGCGCACACTCGCTCCGGCCGAGAAAACGCTGATAGCGAGCACGGCCAGCGGCGCAAGCCACCCGATCGGCATGTGCCGCAGACCTCGGTCGCGGTTGAGGTTGGCGGAGCCGGTTGCGGGGTCAGAGGCAGGGGTGTTGTGCATAGTTCATCCTGATCGGCACGACGGTGTGTGCTGGCCGTACGTGCAGGCCCCGGTGGGGGTCAGCCACTCCCGGGGAGGGTTCGGGACGTTCATCCGAGGCTGTCCTGTATACGACCTCCATCGGCCGAACGTTTCCCGTGTTGGCTCGAATCTACCGTCGGATCTGTTCGACGTGGCACTCCACCGCACGATTGTCCGACTAGGGGAATCCTGTTGAGGCTGGGCGGGTTTCCGGGCCAGATCGAACGGCCGAGAAATGCCGGGCAGGGTTGGGGGGCAGCCTGGCGTTGACCAGCAAGCCAAGGTCAGATGGCCCGCTTGGATGCGGTGACCGACCAGACCATGGCGATACCCACAAGGACAGACACACCCACCACAATGAGGGGGTACTCAGCCCTGGGGGAGATGACTTGTGTCTCGACGAGCAGCGACGGCAGCAGGACGCACAGCGGCCCAATCGTGTATCCCACGCCAATCAGGGCTTCGTGCGACCCACCCGCCTCGACCTGTGCTGAACCCACTTCAAGGACGTAGTACAGGGCGCCGCAGTAGATACTCGCGGCCCCGACACCGATTGCAAACAGGCCGGAGAGCCCGACGACAAGTGCAGTCCAACCGGAGAGCACTTCCGGGGCCAATGCCGCCGCGGCAAAGCCCCCGATCAGGCAGGCGGTGCCATAGGTCGCCGTGACCCATCGGCCGTGCCAGCCCTGCCAGCGGCCAAGGGTGAAGAAGGTGACGACCCGTGCTCCGAGCCAGATGGAAGCAACGGGAGCGGCCCAGGAGGCGTGGAGGTCAGCCTGCTCCAGCAGTCTGCGCATGAGGCCCGGGAGCAGAGGGGCCATGGCGTAGATCACGACATAGGTCGTTGGAAGCAGGATGCGGTGCACGGCCAGGAGCCGTCGGTACGACGGGGGAACCGAGTCTGCATGGTCCTCCGAGTGCAAGGCGGGTTCACTCGGGAACCGCGCCAAGACCAGCAGCGAGGTTGCGTGCAGGACCGCTCCAAGAGCCAGCGCCAGGATGATGTCGGGGCCCTTCAGCGGACCGAGGCTGACCAGTGAGAGGATCAGTGCGCTCGACCAGCAGATGTTCCAGGTGCTCATCGCACTGCGCAGCCGCTGCCCCGAACGACCGCCTGAGAGAAAGCTCTCGACGATCGGCCAGAGTGCGCCGCACAGGCCCGAGTACAGCAGCGAGAAAACCCAGATAGCCCAAGCCGATCCGGCCCGTCCCTCGGACGGGAGCGCGTACCAGGCCACCAGCGGTACGCACGAGAACAGCACCGCCTTGGCCATGAGCACGCCCAGTACCTTTCGGGCGGTCAGCCAGGGCAGTGCAGCCTTGGCCCGGCGGAGCAGCGGCCCGGTCACGACCGCGCCGAGGATGTACGTGATCCCGATGCCGAGGTAGATCAGGCTGTTGTTGACCTTGGAGTATCCGTAACTGGATTCGGTGATGAAGGCCAGGCCGTTGAAGGTGATGCCCGTGGCGAAGGAGTTGATGAATGTGAAGACCAGCACGGCCCAGAGCGGTGCAGGAACGCCCCAATCTCCACGGCCGGGTTCGGGAGGGGGGATGCCAGGTTGTGGGCTGTCCACCACAACCGCCGCCAGTCCATGAGGAGAAAGCGGGGCGTTGGGGGGGGACTGACTGGCGTGAGGCGGTGCCTGCGTGGGGATGTTCACAAACAGTGCGTCCTTCCATGCTGGCACGTTTGCCTGCCGCTGCCGCCCATCGTAGCATCGCGGACCAACACCGCCGTCGGGGCAAGTCCCCAGTCGGTGGCTCGCGGTTATGTGTCCGCATGTGCCCGTAGCTCAATTGGATAGAGCGTCGGCCTCCGAAGCCGAAGGTTGCAGGTTCGAGTCCCGCCGGGCATGTTTCTTCCGGCGCCCGGGTTTGGGCGCCGTGACGGGCCGAGATTGGGGCGTGGTCCGTCCCTTGATCCTGAACTCGCATCGAACACCGAACTCCCGGCAGATCGGGTGGTCGGCACAGGCTCCCCCCGCGGGGCGTGCCTTGCAGGCCCTGCGTCCGTGCCAGATGAGTTGATGTCCGGCCTTGCACCAGGTCTCTCGCGGGAACAGGGCCATGAGTCGGCGTTCGGTCTGGGCCACAGTGGTTCCGGGGGGGGCCAGTCCAAGCCGAGCCGCGAGCCGGTGAACGTGCGTATCGACAACAAAGCCGACTTGGATACCGAACGCATTCCCAAGAACAACGCCCGCGGTTTTCCGAGCAACGCCCTTGAGTGTGAGCAGATCGTCCATGCTGCGCGGGACCTGACCGGCGTACCTCTCGACAATCACTTTCATGGCCGCGTGGATCGAGCGAGCCTTGCTGCGGAACAGGCCGATCGAGCGGATGTACGGCTCGATCTCCTCCGGTGTGGATAGTGCGAAGGCCTCGGGCGAGGGGAAGCGAGCGAAGAGCGACGGAGTGACCTTGTTGACGCTGACATCGGTCGCCTGCGCCGAGAGGATCGTGGCGATGAGCAACTCGTGGGGAGTGCGGAAACGCAGTTCACACTCGGCGTCGGGATAGGACGCATCGAGGAGTTTGAGCAGCCGCGAGGCCCGCGCCCGCGCTGATGGGCTCACGCGCGGGAGTTCGAACGGGAGATCAGGGTGGCTGGTCCTGCCGGGCATGGAGGTCCTTGAAGAACTCAGATCTTCGGCATCCTGAGCAGCGCCGGAGGCTGAAGGCGGGGCGCCCCGCCTTGGGCCGGTGCCGCCGAATCCGCTGTGCCCACGGACGCAGCACCGGCGCTCGCGTGCGACGGAGGCCCGCCACGCGAGGGCCACGCCGCAAGGACCAATGTGACCAGCACACCGGCCGCGGTCGCGATCATCAGTGCGGAGGCTGTGGGGTGCATCGCCGCGAACTGGGCCTGGTGAATCTCCGCCTCAGCGGCATCTCCCCGTGCGGCGGCGGAGCGGTAGGCCTTGAGCGCTACGGCCATGCGCGGAGCCACCACGAAGAACGCGTAGCAGAACACCGCCATCGTCAGGCCGGTCAGCAGCACCCGCGCCGCCATGTGGATGGATCGTCCGCGTCGGACTTGGGCGATCGCCAGAAACCCTGTGCTGGCGGCCGTGAGCACGGCGCAGATGAACTGCGTCGTGTCGGCGATCAGGAAGACCCTGGAGGCGATCTCTCCGCCGGCCAGCCGCCAATGTTCGCCCGAGTACTGCGCGTAGGTGCCCAGTGTTGGGGCCAGTTCTCGCATTGTCGGAAAGATCATGGCCGCGGTGGCCCCGGCGACCAGCACGGCTCCCAGCCAGACACCCAGAGCAACGACACAAACGGCCTGGCAGAGTGCGTGGAATGTCTTCACGGCGAACTGTACCGCCTGCCGCGAGCGCACGATCAGGGGCATATGGCCTACCTTTCCACATGCTTCCGACACCGGCCCTCAGCCTCGGTCTCGCCGGGCTTGAGTTGCCCAAGGCCGACCTCTCGCGTGCGGGTGGTGCGGCCGAGCGGTTCCAGTTGGCGATGGCCTTGGCCATCCGACTGGGGTTGAGGGGCGTGCACCTGAACGCGGCCGAGGAAGGGCTTCGGCCCCGCGAGTTGACGCGTTCAGGGCGGCGTGATCTGGCCGCACTCCTGCGACGGCAAGGGTTGGCGGTCTCTGGCGCTGATCTCTGGATCCCGCCGGATCACTTTGTGCGCTCCGAACTGGTGGATCGCGCGGTTGGGGCGACCCAGGAAGCGATCGAGTTCGTGGGAGAGGTGTCGCGACTGGCCCCACCGGACAGATACGTGGGGGCTCGCAGTGATGGGCATTCGGGATCTGGTGGCGGAGGTGCCCTCGCCGGGCGAGGAGTTGCGGATGCACACGCCGCCGGCGGATTGGGGAACATTCTGTCGCTCAGCTTTCCGCGCGACCTTGGGCCGGATGTTCACGGAGTACTGGCCGCGACAGCCGAGCGTCATGGCGTTCGGCTGGCCGACCATACGTGGTTGAGTGAGTCTCCTCCTGCTTGGTTTTACGAGGGCCCATGCGGCGTTGCCATCGACCCTGCGGGAGTGCTCATGGGTGGTGGCGACCCTGTGGCCGAAGTGGCGAAACTCTCGGGCCGGTTGGCTTCAGCCCGGTACGCCGACGTAAACAGCCTCGGTCGGCGTGCGGCCGGGGGCAGCCGTCGGGATGGCGGGCGGCTGGATGTGGCGTCATACGCCGCAATCCTGACGACCACGGGATATGCCGGCTGGGTTGTGCTGGATCTTCGCCAGGTGCCGGACCCCGAACGGGCCGCGGCAAGGGCGATCGCTGCCTGGGAAGAACCGATGCCATTCGCGGGTCTTCAGCGATGAGCAAGGGACGCAGCGACCGCTGATGCGCGAGCGCTTGGCCGGGATCACACCAGTTCAGGCATCGGACGGGGCCAGCTCGGATTCCGGGATATCGGCGTTGGACCAGACTTTGCGGACGTCCTCGTCATCTTCAAGTGCGTCCAGCAGTTCCAGCAGTGAGCGGGCCAAATCACCACTAACGGCTGCGTTCATGAGCGGGTAGAGCTCAACCCCGCTTTCACCAGTGATCACCTGGGGTGAGTCCCCCTTGGCCGCACGGGACCTCTCGGCATGAGCGGTGTTGTAGGTGCTCACGAATGACCGCATGGCCTCGCGGACCTGCGCGAACTCCGTGGGAGAGCACAGCACCGACCAGACCGCACGCCCCTGTTCGTCGTCCTCACCACGGGCGCAGTCGCTGGCACCCGAGTTCAGCGCGGCCTCCAGCAGGGCGTCCTCTATGCCCGGTGATCCGATGATCTCGATGCGGCCTTTGGCCTCGAAGAGGTGGGTCACGGAGCCCGTGGTGCCGAGTTTGCCCCCGTGATCGCCGAAGATGTTCCGGACATTGGCGGCTGTCCGCGTGCGGTTGTCGGTCAGGGCATCGGCGACGACCGCCACGCCGCCGGGGCCGTAGCCCTCATAGCGCACATGCTCAAAGTTGTCACCGGCTGTACCGCCGGCACCGCGCTTGATCGCACGATCAATGTTCTCGTTGGGGACGTTGTGGTACCGTGCTTCCTCGATCGCCGCACGGAGCAGGAAGTTGAAGTTGGGATCAGGTCCCCCCTGGCGTGCGGCCGAGATGATGGACCGGGAGCACATGCTCCACGCCTTGCTCCGGCGTTTGTCCACGACCGCTTTGCGGTGTTTCACCTTGCTCCACTTGTTGTGTCCTGCCAACGCTGGAGTCCTCCGGTTCTTGTCGTCGAATGGCGCGACAGCGGAAGAGTGTGCCGGGCTATGCCTTTCGGCGTGGCCGACCCGTGCCACGTTTGGCACGTGGACCATCGCCCTTGCCGCGGGTGCGGGGCGGTGGAGGAGTCTTCTTGCGGTCCTGATCACGGGGGCCTTTCTCCGTGGCGACCTTGCGTGTCCTCGCCTTGGAGGGGCTGGTGTTTGTCCGAGAGGATCGGGTTCGCGACCTCGACGGCTTCGTGGCTCCGAGCGCAGGCGCGGCGCTGTCCACCCAAGCCTGAACAAGCCTGTGGGCCTCCAGGGCGTCGCCTGCCCGGAGCGTGCGCTCGATCAGGGCTGTCGCGTCCTCGAGGGAGAGCGACGGGTCGATGGTCTTGGTCCGCTTGAGCGTGCCGAGCGTGCGCTCGTCGAGTGGGAACGCGTGACAGCCGTTGGCCAGCAGGGCGACCCGCGCTGAAACGTACGGGGGGGTTCCCGTGAGGGCGTCGAGATACGCCCGTGAGTCGCGCTTCGAAAGTCGGGTGATCTGGGACAGCCACAGGCGCTGCTCGCGTTTGAACAGGTCGGTCAGTGCCGATCGAAGACGCGCAGCCCGCTCGTCGGCCCTGGGGTAGTTGTGCCCGATGATCTCGGCGATCTCCCGGGGCAGACATACGCGCAGTTCGTTGAGATCAACCACGGACTGCTCGATCCGACGCAGCGCATTCTCAGCCCTGTCGAGCGTACTTTCCCACGACAGGAAGGACCTGACGAACTCCTTGAGCACGCCGTCACCGTGAAAGATGCAGCATGCGCCCGTGTCTGGCTCAGCGTGCAGGCCTGGCACAGGATCCTGGCACGGGAGAACCTCCGCGAGTTCATCCGAGTCGTCACCGGTTTCGTCCAGGTCCGGGGCGACTTCGCGAGCGGAAGAATCCGCCGCTGAGTCGCGTGAAGAAGCTCCTCCCGGATACGCCGGGCCCGGTGGCGCAGAGAGCACCGTGATCGGCTCCGGGTCGGGCAGGCTGAACGCCGCGCGGAGCCGGTGCACCAGTTTCAGAATGGCCTTGCCCTTGTCGCTGGTCATCAGGACTGTGGCTCCTTGCGGGCGTCCGCGTCTGTCTGCTCAGGGGCGACGGGCGAATCGTGCACCGCGTCCGCACCAGCGTAGCCGTGCCCTTCACGACGACCTTCTGCGGGGTCAGGTGTCAGTGGGGGGGGAAGCGGGGGGGTGACCTCGGAGGCCTTCCGTAAGGCATCGAGCAGTGCGGCCTGTTTTTTCAGGCGTGTGTCGAGTGTGAACGTGAACTGCGGCAGGTTGTGCCGATCGAGCGCATCGCCGACACGTCGTCGGAGGTGTGCGGCGGCATGACCCAGAGCAGCCATCGCACGGGCTTGAGCCTTCTCGGGGAGCACCGAGATCATCAGGGTGGCATGGCGCAGGTCCGGCGAGACGCTGACCTCGGTGAGGGTGAGCATGCAGCCGTCCAACCGAGGATCGCCAAGGCCGCGGGTCAGCAGGTCCTGGACGCTGCCCCTGATGATCGACGCAAGCTGGGCGGCACGCTGGTTCATGGTCGATCTTTCGGTGTCTCGGGCGGGCCCATCGCGGGTGTGCCGGTAGTGGGCTCTCGTGCTTCGTCCGGTGTCCAGAGCGGCGTTCCGTGCTCGTCGGTGTAGGACTGCGGCATCTGGTCGGCGGGGAAGAGCTCGATCCAGTGATCGCCCAACTCCGCATCGCGCAGGTGCCGGAGCTTGTCGACGATCGTGTCGAGCACACCGCGGGCATAGGTCGCGTCGCAGTTGACGAGGGCGACGGCCATTCCGGCCACTGCCGGAGAGTCCAGAAAGCGAACCTCCGCCACGCTCACCAGGTGCTCGCGATGGAGCCGGTCGCGCACCGATCGAACGACGCGACGCTTGTCCTTGATCGACTCCGGCGACGGGATCAGCAGTTCGAACTGGAGAATGGCGACGACCATAGCCGGTGGTCCGGGCAGAGTACGGCGGGCTGATCAACGGGAAGTCCGGGATCCGAACGCAGTGGTCAGAGCGTTCGCTTGACCTCGACCTTCTTGTAACACTCGAGGATGTCGCCCTCCTTGATGTCGTCGTACCCGACGATCTTCATGCCGCACTCCATACCGGCCTTGACGTCCTTGGCATCGTCCTTGAAGCGTTTGAGCTGCTCCAGCACGCGGTCGTTCTCGATGACGATCCCCTGGCGCGTGACACGGATGAACGCATCGCGCTGGACCAGCCCGTCGGTGATGTAGCACCCGGCGACCGACCCGACCCCCGTGACCTTGAACACCTTGCGGACCTCGGCGTGCCCGAGGACTTCCTGGCGGATCTCCGGCGCCAGCAGACCGCTGGCGGCCTTCTTCACGTCGTCAACGATGTCGTAGATGACCTGGTACGTGCGGATTTCCACGCCCTTCTGGTCGGCCAGCGTGCGGGCCTTGCCCGCGGGGATGACGTTGAAGCCCACGATGACCGCCTTGCTGGCGTCGGCAAGGAGCACGTCGCTCTCCTGGATGCCACCGACGGCGCTGTGCAGCACCCGGACCTTGACCTCGTTGGTGCTCAACTTCTCGACCTGGTGAGCGATCACATCGACCGAGCCCTGCACGTCGGCCTTCAGCACAATGAGGATTTCCTTGACGTTCGCGTCCTTCATCTGGCTGAAGATCGAGTCGAGCGTCACCTTCGGCTGGTGCAGCGAAGCCTCGCGGTCGCGCTGACCTCGCTGCTCGGCGGCTTCCTGGGCCTTGCGCAGCGAGTCCGTGACGAAGAACGCGTCGCCCGCGTCGGGCACCTCGTCGATGCCCGAGATCTGGAGCGGAGTGGCCGGGCCCGCGGTCTTGATTCGGCGGCCCTGATCATCGGTGATGTCGCGGACCCGTCCGTGCGCTCGCCCGACCACGATGAAGTCGCCGACGTTGAGTTCGCCGTCCTGCACGAGCACCGTCGCCACGGGACCGCGGCCCTCGTCGCGGCCCGCTTCGACCACGCGCCCACGTGCCGAGCCCTTGAAGTCGGCCTTCAGGTCGAGGATCTGGGCCTGAAGATCGAGGATCTCGAGCAGTTCCTTGATCCCGGTGCCCTTGACGGCGGAGGTTTTGATCACTTCGGTCTGCCCGCCCCATTCCACAGGGTTCAGGCCCTGCTCGGCCAGCTGGCCGTAGATCTTCTGGATCTGGTTGTCGGTGGCCTGGGGGCTGTCGATCTTGTTGAGCGCCACGACGATCGGAACCTTGGCGGCGCGGGCGTGATTGATGGACTCAATGGTCTGGGGCATCACGCCCTCGGGAGCCCCGACGACCAGCACGACGACATCCGTCAGGTTTGCGCCGCGGGCGCGCATCTCGGTGAAGGCCTCGTGGCCCGGGGTGTCGATGAAGACCACGCTCTTCCGCGCCGGGCCGACTTCGATTTCGACCTTGAACGCGCTGGTCTTCTGGGTGATGCCCCCGGCCTCGCCCGAGGCCACGTTGGTCTTGCGGATCGCGTCCAGGAGCGAGGTCTTGCCGTGGTCGACGTGCCCCATGATCGTGACGATCGGCGCGCGGGGGCGCTCGTCGAGCTTGGCCCGGGTCTCGAAGACGCTCGACACTTTCTGTTCGGCGGTCTGGGCCTCGCGAACGTCCAGTTCGACATCGAAGTCCATCATGATCTCCGCCGCCTTGGCGGGATCGATGCCTGAGTTGATAGTGGCCATCACGCCCTGCAGGAACAGGCGCTTGACGATGTCGGAGGCCTTGACGCCCGTTGCGGCGGAGAGGTCCTTGATTGTGAACGGCGCGGTGATGGGGACTTTGCCGGCGGCTGAGAGATCACCGCCTCGTCCGGTGGCCTGCTCGCGGGCCTTGGCCTCGCGCCGACGCTGCTTGAGGATTCCGGCCGCTCTGGCCAGCCGCTCTTCGCGCTCCAACAGGTCGGCCTCGCTGAACCCCGTGCCCAAAGGCAGGTCTTCGACGCCCGAGGGGGCAATACGGCGACGTGCACCAGCCGCGTCCCCGCCAGCGGTGCGGCGTTTGTTTCGACGGTTGTCGTCGGCGCGGTCGCTGCCAGGGCCGCCCACAACTCCACGCCCGCCCGGAGGGCGAGGGCCGCCGGGTCCGCCGGGGCCGCGCCGAGGTGAAGGCGCGCTCACCGGATCCGGGGCTTCAATGCGAACGACGCGAGGTCCTGACAGGGTGACTTTGGCCTTCTCGGTCAACACCTGGCCGACAGGCTTCACCACCGTGGGGCGTGATGGAACGTTGACAGGCGCTGGGCGCACCGGCCCCCGCGGCGCAGGTCGTACTGGGGCGCCGGGGCGAGAGCCACCCTGGGCCGGAGGCTCAGTTCCCGGCGAGCTTCCCGGTGTCGTGTGAAGCGAACCAGCACCTGTGTGCGGGGCGACATGAGTGGCCGGGCCGTTCGGCGCCGGCGGTGCAACAGGGGCCGCGGTGCCCGTTGAGGCGGCTGCGGTTGTGATCGGCGCCGGCGCTTCTGGTGCGGCGGTGGCGGGGATAGAAGGGCGGACCGTCCGGGATGCGGGGGCGACTGTCGAGTGCCCGGTCTCGACATGCGGCGAAACCACGACCGGGATCGACGGGGTCGGCGGTGCACCCGTTGTGAGAGTGGACTCCGGGACACCGGGCTCGGCGACGGCCGTTCCCGTTTCGGACTCTCCTGTCGAGGCCGATTCATCGCCGGACGTAGCTGACGACTTCTTCGTCGTGCGCCGGCGCGTGGGCGAGGCTCTGAGTTTGGAGACGTCAGGGTGCTCAGCGCGCTCGACGGCCGTGCCAGCACCGCCGGAGTCCGCGAACCACTCGCGGATAGAGGCTTCCAGCCCGGCCGGGACCACCGAGGCGTGGCCTTTGACCACCTCGGCGGGGACTTCCTCGGCGATGCACTTTTCAATGATCGCTTTCGAGGTCACCCCGAGTTCACGGGCAATGTCGCTGATGCGCTTCTGCTTCGCCAAGTACGAGCTCCGAATCCGGTACGGTGCCGCGGGAACACCTGCCCCACGCCACCCCTGTTGTCCTCAGCATCCGGGTTCGCCCGGTGTGAGGCTCCGACCAATACACCCCGGCGCCGACGGCGTCGAGGAAAGGCCCGGCGTGCGCTTCCGCACGCGCCGGGGAAATCCGATCAGTTCGATGCGGGCGGGGCCTCCGGCTCGGAAGGACCACCAAGGATGTCCGCGGCCCGAGCATCGTCGGCGGCGGTGACGCCGGCGACGGCCGTGCCTTCGGCCAGCGGCGAGGCACCGGATTCGAGGAGTTTGCGGGCCGCCTCCTCTTCTTCGCGCTTGCGCCGCTCTGCCTCTTCCTTCTCCTTCTGCTGCTGCTCGGCGACTTCCTTGGCCCGTCTTGAGGCGATTTCGACGACCTTCTGGGCCAGGGTCTCGTCGATTTCCAACTCGTTCATGAGCACTTCGGCGCCGACTTCCTCAACATCGAACACGCTGACCATGCCCAGAGCGGCGAGCTTGTCCGCGTGCTGCTCGGTGATGCCCTCGATCCCCGTGAGAGTGGAGGACATGATCTCCAGCCCCTTGTTGAACTCGTCGGGGGTGAGGATGTCGACATCCCAGCCGGTCAGTCGTGCCGCAAGCCGGACGTTCTGACCGCGCTTGCCGATGGCCAGGCTGAGCTGATCATCACGGACCACCACCGTCGCACGACCGAGCTCAAAGCAGAGATTGATCTCGGCGACTTCAGCGGGCTTTAGTGCATTGGCGATAAGGATCTGGCTCGATTCGTTCCAGCGGACGATGTCGATCTTCTCGCCGTTCAGTTCGTCGACGATGTTCTTGATGCGTGATCCCCGCACGCCCACGCACGCACCGACCGGATCAACCTTGCTGTCGACGCTGCTGACGGCGATCTTGGTGCGGTAGCCGGCCTCACGGGCCATGGCCTTGATCTCGATGATCTTCTCGCTGACTTCGGGAACCTCGACCTCAAAGAGCCGCTTGATGAAGTCCGGATGGGCGCGGGACAGGACGATCTTCACCTGGTTGCCCACATCGCGCACGTCCAGCACGAGGCACCGCACTCGGTCGCCGGGCTGGAACGTTTCCCCCGGGATCTGCTCGCTGCGGGGCATAAAGGCTTCGGCGCGGTCGATCGTGACGACGAGAGCTCCCCCGTCGTACCGCTGCACGGTGCCCGTGACGATCTCGCCGACACGCTTGGAGAAGTCGGTCAGCAGGCTGGTCCGCTCATTATCGCGGAAGCCCTGGATCATCACCTGCTTGAAGGTCTGTGCCGCGATCCGCCCCAGTTCCGCCGGAGAAAGTTCGAGAGGTTGACCGTGCTGGAAGAGATTGATGTTCCCAGTGATCGGGTCGATCTCGCAACGAAACTCCTCCGGATCGAGAGTGTTGTAGTGACGCCGCGCCGCAGACACCATCGCCCGCTCAAGGTCTCTGAGCAGGGCGGTCTTCTCGACTTTCCGATCGCGGGCGATCGAGTCCAGGATGCGCATCATTTCGCCGGTATTCACAGGTTCTGGCTCCGAGATCTTGGGTTGGTCAGGATGGCAGGATGTCGAGATACGCAGAGGATTCAGGCGATCGTTTGGTCTGAAAAACAAAGCAGCCACGGCGTGTTGCCGTGGCCGTAGAGGGCGACACTCAGACCGCATCAGCGGCTACACCATCCCCGGGCCTCCGTGGGGAAGGCCCGACCGGCTCGCCCGCGGAGGGGGTGCCTCCTGCGAAGCGGACGCCCAGAGCGACGAGCGCATCGTCGATCTCTCGGGGGCATCAGCGGTCATAGGCGTGGGTCGAGTGCATAGTGAAGTCCTCTCAGGCCACGAACACATGTATTCGGATGTCGATAGGACTTTATCCGGTCTGAGACGTCTTCGCCACAGTCCTCCCGGGAATCCGCCGCGACGATTCGCGTCCTTCGCTGGAATTCAGCAGGTTGTTCGGGTATCAGAAGGGTTGAGGCAGTTGGCCTGCGATCTCGCCATGCGCCGAGAGATTGACTGAGCTCCTTGAATGGTGCAGGTATCAATCACGGATTTCCACCACGGGATTGCACCGGTTGTCCGATCCTGTCGCCAGAGGGTGTGAGGTGAGATTGTGCAGTGGCCGACGCTCGGTTCGGTCCGACAGTGAGGGGGTAGGGTGTTGGTATAGTGCCGTTCGGCACGGATCGGCTCGCTAAGCATCAGAGGAGCACGGAAGCATGATGCACCCACTGGCCACACAGGTTATTGGCTCGGAGCAGAATGTCCTTCTTGTGGCCATGCCCCCGCACGTGACCCATGAGGCGGCGGGTGTGATCGAGGAAGAAGTCCGGAACCGGCTACCCCGAGTGACTTCCGCTGTGCTGATCCTGGACTTCAGCGGAGTGAGCCTGATCAACTCGATCGGCATCACCTGTCTGCTTCAGTTGCAGGCCGAGTGCCGGAAACGCCAGGCCCGAATGTATTTGGCCGCGCTTCCCGAGCCGATCGCCAAGTTCCTGCGCCAATTGAAACTGGACAGGCGATTCCTCATCACTCCGACCGTGGACGCGGCGATGCCGAGCACGGCGGCCTGACTCGACCCGCCGAAGGTCTTCGTGCTGGGGAACTTGGGATTGAGAGGGCCCGCAAATCAGCCGGTCACACTCGGTCCGACCTGTGCACCGGGCGGATGATCCGAAGAGCCCTGGCTCCCTTGTGTTGACCGATGAGGGCCAGGAACTTCTTCTGCCCTTCGACACACACCACCACCGGCTGTGACACGGGCTTCTCGGTCATGATCAAGTCTCCCGGGGCGAGGGACTTGAGTTCGCCGAGAGTGATCGTCGATTCGGCCAGGAGGCCCGTCACGTTGAGCCCCGCGGCGCTCAGCGTGCGGGCGATGTGTTCCTTGGCGGTGGAGGCGCGACCGGCCCGGGTGGAGCTGAACCATGACTGTGCGGCCAACTCCTCCATGATCGGTTCGATGACGTTGTACGGGATGCACAGGTTCATCGTGCCCGCCCGGCTCCCAAGCTTGAGTTCGAAGCCGACCACGACCACCACCTCGTTGGGCGGAACGATCTGGACAAGTTGAGGATTGGATTCCGTGGCCGCGATGCTCAGTTGGAGCTGCTTGATTCCGGCCCAGGCCTCGGCGAGTGCAGCGAGGCCACGCGTGGTGACCTTGGAAATCAGTCGGGTTTCGATCAGCGTGATGGGACGCTGTGGAATGAACAGGTCGGTGGAACTGCCCCCCAGCAGACGGTCGATGATCGGATAGACGATCAGCGGCGAGAGTTCCAGGCAGAGCTGGCCTTCGAGGGGCTTGGCGTCGACGAGGTTGAACGCCGTGGGATTGGGCAGCCCGGCGATGAACTCGCCGTAGGTCATCTGCTCACAACTGGCGACCTTGACCTCGACAATCGTTCGCAGGAACCCTGACAGCGAGGCTCCGAAATTGCGGGCGAACGACTCATGCAGGGTCTGCAGGGCCCGCATCTGGTCCTTCGAAACCCGCTCGGGGCGCTTGAAGTCGTACTCGCGGAGTTCAAGGTCGGACAGATCCTTGCGCGTACGGCTGAAGATCCGTGGGCGAGCCGTGTCGGTGGCAACCGTGCCCGCGTCGACCGCGCTGAGCAGCGCATCGATCTCAGTCTGGTCCAGTGTTTCCTGCATGGCCGGATCCCAGCGCACGACCGCCCCGACGCTCTCAGGGGCGTTGAACATTGGTCCTATCGGCCTCTCCGGCGTTCCGCCTTGAATGCCGCGGGGTCTGCCGGGAAGTTCACCGGGAGCCGCTCATCCGGTGCAAACCCTGGAGTATTGAAGTTCGTACACTCAGGGTCAGGCCGATTCTGCAAGTCCTTGGCCTGGGTTCCGGGGGGCCCTGTCGCACGGAGAGGGCTGTGGTTGCAGACCCTGGTCCGCGTGTTGCGTGCCCACTGTTGTTTCCGGGCGATCCCCAGCGGCGCCCCTTGCGGAGATCCTTGATGCGAGCACCCGACGAGGCCGTTGCGAGCATGAACCGTGAGGGGGCGCTTTCGCAGCGGCTCATCCAGCGGGTCGTCGTGGGTGTTCTGTCACTGATCCTGATCTGCGCACCGGCGTTCGGGCAGCGCTTTGCGCCGAGCGGGCGTGTCCACGTGATCGCGGTCAGCCAGCAGACACAGGTCATGCCCGGCGGGCAGTTCGCCGTCGCGGTCGTGATCGCCTTTGATGACGGCTGGCACGCCTGGCCCAACAAGCCGGTGATCCCCGACGTGCTCGAAGGGGTCTTCGCGACGCCCACCACCGTTGAGCTCGATTCCCCCGCCGCGAGCGGTCCGGGCTTCGCGGGGCTGCGCGTTGAAACCGCCTGGACCCAGTGGCCCGATCCGGTGGAAGTGCCCACGGCGGCTTTCGGCGGGGCCGAGCCGGTCAACCTGCTCAGTTACAAGGGCACGGTCACGGCGTACGTTCCCGTGATTGTCGAACCAGACGCGGAGATCGGCGAGCGGGCCATCCCCCTGGTGGTGACGCTGCAGGCGTGCGACGAGAGTCAGTGCGCTGCGCCCGAGAAGCACACCCTGCGGGTTCCGATCACGATCGTGCCGACAGGCACAGAGATTCCCCCGCCCTCCGTGCAGACCGTCGGTCGTTTCGCGGCGTTCAACCCCGCGGTCTTCTCACGCATCCTGGCCGGCGAGATGGCTCCGACGGCGGTCACGGGTGACGAACGCGCTCGCTTCGACTTTCTCGGGTACGAGTTCTTCGTAGACCGCGGCGCGATTGTGCTCGTGATGCTGCTGGCCTTTCTGGCCGGGGCGATCATGAACTTCACGCCGTGCGTGCTCCCGGTCATTCCGATCAAGGTCCTGTCACTCCAGAGTCACGCCAAGACTCCCGGAAAACTGGCCTACTACGGCACGGTGTACTGCATCGGTATCGTCGCGGCCTATCTCGTGCTCGGGCTGCTGGCGTTCGGCCTGATCACCGGGGGCAAGAAGCTGGACTGGGGGCAGATCTTCACCTATCCGGCGTTCACGCTCTCCATGGCCGCTCTGGTGGGCGTGATGGGCCTGGGGATGATGGGCCTGTTCAACATCCGGCTGCCGTCGTTTGTCTACCGGTTCAGCCCTACAGGAGACTCGGCCTCGGGCAACTTCGGCATGGGTGTGCTGACGGCCGTGCTGGCCGTGCCCTGCACCGGCCCGCTGCTTGGCGGCGCGCTGGCTTGGACGTTCACGCAGCCCGCGGGTGTCGGGCTGGGCATGTTCGGCGTGATGGGCGCGGGCATGGCGGCCCCGTACGCTCTGTTGATCCTCTTTCCCCGTCTGATCGAGAAGATTCCCCGCGGCGGGCCGGGCAGTGAACTGCTGAAACAGGTCGTCGGCATCCTCATGATGGGTGTCGCCATCTTCCTGCTGGGGAATCTCACCCCGGAGCGCTGGCCCTGGTGGTTTGTTGGTGGGGCGGGTGTGGTGGCGGGCGTCTGGATCGTCGTCGGTGCGTGGCGGTCCTTCCGATCGCCGTTGGCCCGGGTCCTCAACACCGCGCTCGGGGCGGTGTTCGTGGTCGGGTTCGCGTACATGGCCGTCTCGCTGACAAAGGCTCCACCGATCGACTGGAGGGTCTTCTACAACCGTCCCGATTCGGAACTGCGTGCGGCGATTGCCGAGGAAGTGGCCCGCGGCAAAGTTGTGGTTGTGGACTTCACCGCCAAGTGGTGCACCAACTGCCACGTGATCGAGCGGAATATTCTGTACTCCGAGGGCGGACTGGCGGCCCTCGGCCAGCCCGATGTCGTGGAGTTCAAGGTCGATCTGACGAACGCCGAGGAAAACCAGGGGTGGGGGACTGTTCGTGAGATCGCGGGAGGTGGGGGGATCCCTTTGATCGCCGTTTTCGGACCAGCTCGCCCGGAGCGACCGGTCTTCTTCCAGTCGTTCTTCAAGGTGAGTGATCTCGAAGAAGCCATACGGACCGCACGGGGTCGATGAACACCGGGCGTCTGTTGGTCGATGATCGCATTTCACAGGATTGGAGCACGGGGCGTCTGGCCAACTCCGGGATTGGTTGACTCACGGATCGATCACACCTAACTTTCTCCCCGCAACGGGCGAGCCGCCCGCTGCGCACAACCAGGTACCACGCGGGCGTAGCTCAGTGGTAGAGCATCACGTTGCCAACGTGAGGGTCGAGGGTTCAAGTCCCTTCGCCCGCTTTCATGACCGCCGCAGGTGTACGAGCACCCGCGGCGTTTTCATTTTTGTGCCATGCATTGTCGGATGTGATCCAGACCCGTCAGGTCGAGACTTCGGACAGGCCGAACTCCCGGTGAAGGGCCACCACGGCCTTCGGCCCGGAGCCGTGGCTGACAGCGAACGCGATCGACCGCTCGCTTGATCCCTGAGCGATCGCGGTCACGTTGATGTTCTCGCGGGCGATGGCCCCGAAGACCCGCGCGGCCACGCCCGGGGTGCCGTGCATCCCTTCTCCCACCGCGGCCACGATGGCGATGTCGTCGATCACGTCCAGGTGAACGCCGGGCATCGAGGCAGACGCGGTGCCTTGCCCGGCCTCTGCGATGACGGCCGTGGTCAAAGCGGTGCGTGCACGCTCGATCTGTGCTCGTGACACCACGATCGAGATAGCGGCCTCCGACACGCTCTGGCAGATCATGTGCACGTTGATGCGTGCTTCAGCAAGGGCGGTGAAGATGGCCGCTGCCGTGCCAGGGCGGCCGATCATGCCTCCACCGCCGACGGTGATCATGGCCATTGATCGCAGGATCGGAACGGACCGGACCGGGCGTGGCTGGGTGATCCCCGGGTCCCTCGGGCCAATGAGAGTTCCGAGCCCGTCGGGGCTGAAGGTATTCTTCATGCGGACGGGGATGGCCAATGTGGCGGCGGGCTCCAGGGCGCGTGGGTGCATGCTCTTGGCCCCAAACTTGCCCATCTCGATGGCCTCGGCAAAGGTCAGACGGTCCAGCAGCCGAGCCTCGGGCACAAGCCTTGGATCGGCGGTCATGAGGCCGTCCACGTCGGACCAGATCCAGATCTCATCGGCGCCGATGCCCGCCCCCAGCAGGGTTGCGGTGTAGTCCGAGCCGCCCCGCCCCAGCGTCGTGGTCACTCCGTGCTGTGTCGCCGCGATGAACCCCGAGATAACAGCTACTCTCCGCGATTCAGCCAGCGGCACAAGGCGCTGACGGATCTGGAACATCGAGAGTTCCATGAGCGGCTCGGCCTCTCCGAATCGTTCGTTGGTCACGATGCCCGCCTCAGCGCCGTCGAACGTCGCGGCCTTCAGGGCCGCTCCAAGGATCACCGTGCTGAGCCGTTCGCCGTACGCGACGACGGCATCGGCGGTCCGCGGGGTGCACTCGCCGACGGCGAGGATCCCGCCGACCAGCGTCGAGAGCCTGTCCAGCATCGCGGTAATGGCCTCACCTGCGCCAAGCGGTGTGGCCGTCTCGATGTGGCGTGTCCGGAGTGTGTTCAGCAGATTCCTGCAGCGCGGCTCATCACCGTGCCCTGCCGCGGAGGCCAGGTCGATCAGTTGTTCTGTCACGCCGTCCATCGCGGAGACTACGACGACGACCGAGTGTGCCTTTGCAGCGGATTCCACGAGCGAGGCGGCGTGGCGGATCCGATCCAGATCCGCGACCGAGGTGCCGCCAAACTTCATCACGAGTTTCATGGCCGTGCCCTCCCGATGCCGTTTCGTGCCGTGTGCTGCCAGATCTCAACCAGGTCTCTCAGGATGGCGGTGGCGGTTTCGCGTCCCCCGGCGCCGCGACCGACCAGGGAGACCTCGCCGGTATGTTCGAGAGACAGGGTGACTGCGTTCATGCTCCCGGGCACGTCGAGCGGCGAGCCCGCGGGGACTTCGATGGCCGCCACGCGCAGGCCCCGGTCGTCGATCTCGCCGATGAGTTTCACGGAGCACCGGCGCTGGCGGGCCTGCGCAAGGTGATCGAGCGGGATGCCACGGATTCCTGAGATGTGAACCTGCTCGACGCCGACGCGAAGCCCCAGGGCGTGGTTGGCGAGAATCACGATCTTGGCCGCAGTGTCGTACCCGTCAATGTCATTGGACGGGTCGGTCTCTGCATATCCCAGGCGGACCGCCTCGGCCAGGGCGTCCTCAAACGACTCTGAGCGGTCGGCCATCCTGGTCAGGATGAAGTTCGTGGTCCCGTTGAGCACCGCTCTCGCACGCAGGATGCGGTCACCGAGGGCGCAGCGCTCGGCCCATGCCAGCACGGGAGTACCCGCCCCGACAGTGCCGGAGTAGTGCAGGTGCACGCGGTTGTGCGATGCGACCTCCAGCAGTGCGGGCATGGCGGTTGCCAGCGGCGCTTTGTTCACGCAGACCACGTGACACCCAAACGCCATAGCAACACGGAGCCGCTCGATCACGGGGAGAGGGTCGCGGAGGTTCGTTGGCGAAGCGTCGATGATCACTTCTGCGCCGCTGGCCCTGATGCTTTCGATGGCCGTGCCCGTGGTGCTGAGCAAACCCCACCGCGGCAGCTCACCCACCGAGCCGCCACGGTCTTTATGCTCATGGACGCCCTGTTCGTCAAGGCCTTCCGGGCAGATGCACCGGCCTCGGGAGTCGGCCACGCCGACCAGCCTCAACGCGAGGCCGTGCCGGTCGTACAGAGCCCGGCGCTCCTCCGTCATGAGCCGGAGCAGGTGCTTCCCCACTACGCCAAGGCCGAACAGGAACACACGCATGGTTCAGTGATCTCCGGGCGTCCGGTCGCCAGGCTCGGATCCCGCAGTGTGATCGGCCTGATCACGGCCCGTCAGTAGTCCCGGCGCGTGAAGAGCCACCCCGCCATCAACAGGATGACCAGCTGGTAGCCCATGGACGTGGCGATAGTCCAGGCAGGAGTGCGTTCGTCCATCTCGCGGTCGATGGCGGCGTTGACTTCGTTCCAGGTCGGCCTGAGCAGCATCGGCGGTGCGGCCCCGACCTCGTTCTCGGCCCTGCGCTCGCGCCGACCGAACAGGTGCACGTTCAGTGTGTCGGCCAGCATCTGCCGGGTCTCGCTGGTCTTGGGGAGCACGGTCTTAGCCGCGAAGACCGCGCCGTACCACCACTCGAGTTTCTGCGCAGTGCTCTCCGCGTCGCGGAGTTCCTCGCGGAGCGTCTGCAACGCGCGACGATTGGCCTCGAGACGTGCCCGGATCTCAGGGTCCTCGCTGCGAGACGACTCCGCCTCGACCTGGCGCTGCAGTGAGGCGACCGCCAGTTCGGCCGCGCCGAAGAGCGCGGGGTTGTCACGGGATTTCTCGACCGCCAGACGGTACACGTGCTTGGTAGTCATGAGGGCCGTATCGGCGCCGTTGATCGCGGCGATGACCACCGCCAGTGCCACCGTCAGGAGCACTGCCCCGGTGGCCGACCGCGTGATCACGCCCGCGAGGACGGTCCAGCAGAAGAAGTAACTGAAGAGCATGACGACAATCGGGATGGCGATGAGCAGGCCGGGCACCCACTCGCCGCCGCGGAACCCGATGACCAGAAAGCTCGCGACCGTGAAGATGGTCACCTGCAGGAAGGCGAACAGCAAGCCGGTGAGATACTTCGTGAGGAACAGGCGGAACCGCGAGATCGGGCGGCAGAGGTACAGGTCGATCGAGCCCGCGGAAAGAAAGTCGGGGAAGATGCTCGCGGTGCTGACGATCGCCAGAAACAGCCCCGCCCACGCCAGCCAGAGGTCAACGCCCCAGAGCGTGAACACGAACTTGTAGAACTCACCCGCCGAGGTGAAGCGGTGGGGGATCCTGGTGTCCCATCCAAGAAAGGTGAAGGTCTTCTCTCCGAGCCCGAGACTGGCGAACAGGGCGACGATCAGCCCCGATATCGCCAGGCACAGCCAGAACATCTTGCGGTTGTTCAGTTCGCGGTAGGCGTCAACCGTGAGCGCCCACGTCTGACGGGCTACTCGCGTCAGGTCGAGCGCGGTGGGCATGCGGCGCTGGGGTGTGTTCGGCACGGAGCGGTTCGGAGTCCCTGCAGGCCGCGATGCGCCCGAAGCTGTCGGGGTCGATTGGGCTGAAGGGTGTTGCGGGATCATCGGCCGCTCCCCTCCAAGGCAGACGGCGATCCGTGGCTCGGTGCGGCGCCGGGGGGCATCACACGGCCGGTCGCGCTGTCGGTGACCGCGCGCATGAACAGATCTTCCAGCGACGGGCGGACGGCGCGGATCGACTTCACGACCAGCAACTTGCGGCGGAGCGCATCAAGCAGGGGCTGGATCAGGGCCGGGTCGTCGGAGCCGATCTTGAGCATCACTCCATCAACCTCCACCGGCACTGCGCCGGACACGGTGCCGAAGTGCACCGGAGTCGTCGGGTCGGCCGGTTGCCAGTCCGGGTTCGGCGCTCGGCGTTCGCGGGAGACGACGCCCACATCCGCCACGGCCGCGAGGATGTCCGATGCGGTGACCTCCTCACCGCCGGGAGGTGCCGCGACTTCGATCTCGTAACGGCGCCCGTAACTGGAGAGATCGCCGATGGTGCCCTGCTGAACGATGGACCCGCGCACCATGATCGCGGCCCGATCGCAGACCTGCTCCAGCTCGCTCAGCAGGTGTGAGTTGAGAAAGATGGTCTTGCCGCGCCGCTTGAGTTCCATGAGGATCTCGCGGATATCGCGACGCCCGACGGGGTCCACACCGTCGGTCGGTTCGTCGAGCAGGATGAGGTCAGGGTCGTGCATGAGCGCCTGGGCCAGGCCGAGCCTTTGGCGCATCCCCTTGGAGTACTGCTTCACCTTCCGGTGCTGCCACGCGGTCAGTCCCACCAGTTCCAGCAGCGCATCGGCTCGGATGTCCCTGTTCAGCACGTCCACATCGCTCAGAGCGGCGAAGAAGTCCAGCACCTGCCGCCCGGTCAGGTGCTCGGGGAAGCGGTGGTTTTCGGGCAGGTACCCCACGCGAGCCAGCGTCGGCTTGTGCCCGACGCGACGCCCGAGCATGTGCCCCCGGATCCGGTCGGGACGGATCACCGTCATCAGAATCTTGACCAGCGTGCTCTTGCCGGCCCCGTTCGGGCCGAGGAGCCCGAAGATCTCGGAGCGGTGCACCGTGAGCGCAACATCCCGAAGCGCCCGCACACGCCCCCGATAGGTCTTGGTCGCGTGTTCGATGCGTATGGCGGCGTCATCGTCGATGACCGACGCCGAATCATCCGATCGGGTTTGTGGCGCGACGGGCGTGGAGGCTGTCAGTGTTTGGCCCGCGGGCTGGTCCATACAGGTGTCAATCGTTGGCCACCCGGTCCGGGCGTGACGTGCTCGAATCGCAGAAACGTGACCGACCCGCTGCGGCGGGGTCCACGCTTCAGTTCAGATCTTCAGTAATGAACGCCATGGTCGGTGACGGCGGGACGCGTCGGATGTAGTGGAAGCGGATGGCGCTGTCGTACATGCGCCACAGCGAGGACGGTTCCGAGGTGAACAGATGCTGAACCGGCGTCTGGCGGATGTCCACCCTGACGCCGACGATCTGGGCCAGGAGCGAGAGATTCGCAGAAGCCCACTCCGAGGCCGAGCGAAGCGCGTCGAGCCCACCGCCGTCGGGACCTGTGCCCAGGAGGTGCAAGCGTCCGTGATCATCGGTGGCCAGCTGGACGGATGGAATATGCGGGCAGCGCACGTGCAAGGAGTGCAGACCAAGGCACGCGGCCAGATCTGGTGTGTTCGGGCATTCGGCGGGCTCGACATCTCGGGTGTCGGGCTCCTTGGCAATGGGGCGATTCGTGTGGGGCAGTTCCGCCCGGTGAGTCTTGGCTGAAGTCAAAGGTGCTGGCGACTGAATGCGATCCATCGACCCCGGAGCGGGCATGGTCGGGGATGATCGCGCGGGGGCTGGAGCCGGCTTGTACGCGGACGTTCTCACAGGCTCTTCCGACTGTTTGGCGCTATTGCTCACAGGACGCCGCGCGGGGCGTGGCGTGAGTTCTGACGGCGGTAATGGGTCAATCAAAGCGTCGGGCAGGTCGTCGACGAGGGGGACGGATGTACCCTGGAAAGGAGATGACACCGTCGGACTCGGGATGTCCTGATCAAACGCTGGTTCGGAGAGATCACGGCTGGAACCAGGGCTGGCCTCGGGCAAGGGCTGAGTCCATCCTGAGCCGGAAGGCACCGTGTCTTCTGGCTGGATCAGAGCAAAGACCACTTCGCGGATTGGGAGGTTCGTCTGACCTTGCCACGCGTCGTGCCAGCCGAAGGCGCCGCTCAACCGTGGGCAGCAGCAACTCAGCCTGATCTGAACCCCCGCTGAATTTTCGAAGTGCTTGAGCTGTGACACGAAGTCGTCGGCCTTGGTCTGTGGCACGCCGACCACGACCAGGGAGATCGAAAGCGAGGCGGGGCGAGCCAGTGGTCGATCGGCCAGGGGATCGGCCTTGGCGAGAGTGCCGACTTTCCGGGCCGCGGCCAGAAGCGACGGCTCATCGGCAGATGTCAGAAGAGTCACTTCATCAACAACCTCAGGGTTCAGCAGTTCATCGTCCCGCAGGCTGTCGGTACACAGCACGAGACGATCAACGAGCCCGGCGACCGACCTGACAGCACTCATCAGGTTTGTCGGGTTGATGCGGGTCGGAACGAAGCCCTGCGATTCGAGGACTGAGAGTGTTGCTTCCCCGTTCACCCAACACAGAATCGCGACCGATTGTCCGTCCTGACGATTGCGAGAGCCGAGGTATTGCTTCAACCAGGACTTCGGCTGCGGGGGCATGTTGCCCAGAATCGCGGCCTCGATCGACGGGCGTCGACGAGTCGAAGCTGGCCTGTCGTGGCCGGGCCTGGGTTCGGGCGTCACCCTTCGTTGCGGTGAAGTGTCGGGCGCCGGCGATGGTCCAAGAAAGAAGTCGGTCAGAATGTCGAGCTCGTCTGCACGGGGCCGTTGGCGTGACCATGTCGGCAGTGCAGGGCCGTCGCCGGAGAACTCCTGCTCCAGGGGGTGCGGCGAGGACTCATCCGGGAAGTGATTCGGATCTGCGATCATGCTTCCTCCGGGGCCGCCTCCGTGCCGCCCCGTGCCGAGCCCGGCGTGCACCGGCAGTGCCGCACGGCCAGGCGCCGTGAACTGCGTCAAGCCCTGCCCGAGGATACCGCCCCCGGCCGGGTTTCGGGGACCGAAAGAAAACTGTTCGGCTCACCGAACGGGTTGATCTCGACGTCGGGGTTGTAGGGGTCCGCCGACCACCGTCCATCGACCACCAGGCGGTACTGCACCCGTCCTGGCGGCAGAGCGAGGGTGATCTCGAACACGCCGCGCTGCTCATTGCGCAGCATGGGGGTCGCGGTCGGCGACCACTTGTTGAACTCGCCCGCGATGCACACGCGGGAGCCGATGCTCAAGGGCTGCTCAAACCGCACGCCGTGAGGTGTCACGTGCGCGCCCAGCAGCACGCTGGTGTCGGGGACGTTGCCCGGCGAGCGGCGGCGCGATGCCGGAGCCGGGACCGGTGCGGCGGGTTGGCCGGAACCCTGAACAGGTTCAATTCCGGCAGAGCGCTTGGAAGGCGCGGGCATGAGCACGTCCGAAACCGAAGCGGCCAGCGTCTTGACCTCCGCGCTCAGCGCGGCCAGCACGGCTTCGCGTTCTCGGGCGCGGAGCAGGTCAGCAGGAGCACCCTCGCAAACCGGGAGAACAGGCTGCGCAACGAGCCCGACTTCCTCCAGCCGCGTGGCCGGTGATCCGGCGAGCGTGGGCCCGCCCGCCGGATCACGAACGGCCGGAGCATCGTGCGACCCGACACCGATCCGCGGCAGGCTCTGATGGGTGGATGGTGTCGGGTGATGATTTGAAGTCCCACCCCCGTCTTGATGCCCGTCCTGCTTGGCGCGAGGGCCGCGAAGTCCCTGCACGAGTGAGTTGGCCAGCAGCCATTCTCCAAGGCGTGCGTAGTCCTCCGAGCCCGTCGATTCAGGGGCGTACTCCCCGGCGGGTTGACCGAACCTCACGCTCTCGCGAAGTCGCGGGTCCATGCGGATGACGACCGGAACCACCATCTGCTCAAAGCGCCGCTGCAGTTCTTCGAGCACGTCCCGCTGGAGCGTGCTTGATTCGTCGTGCATCGTCGCGACCATTCTGCAGCACGGCGTGGCTCCGAGCCTTTTGGCCAGTGAGCGGATCGTGGCCATCTGCTTGGCGGTACCTTCCAGCGCAAAGAACCCGGTCTCCACCGGGATGAGAATCTCCTTGGCCGCATAGAGCGCGTTGAACGTGAGCATGCCGATGCTGGGAGGACAGTCGATCAGGCAAAGGTCGTACTGATCCGCGACGCGGGTCAACACCTGGTCAAGACGGCGTTCGCCACCCTCCATCCCCAGGCCGCTCCGGGCCGATTCAAGCCCGGCCAGCCGCACCGTGCTCGGCGCCAGGTCCAGATTCCGGCTGACACGCCAGAGCAGTCGCGTCCAGTCGATGGACGCTTCGGGGTTGTGCGTGACGGCAAGCATCGCGTCACCGATGTGGATGTCGATGCGCTGCTCGGGGATCGCCAGCCCCGCGGCACAGTGCGATTGAGGGTCGATATCGACCAGCAGTGTTCTCTTTCCCGCGCGGGCGAAGACCCCTGCGAGGTTGATGGCGGTGGTCGTCTTCCCGCACCCACCCTTCTGGTTGATGATGGCGATCGTTCGCACGAACCACTCCTGCACCTCTACCGGAGCAAACGGCCCCGATCATGGCGGTTTCTATCGGCCGTGGGCGCGAACGTGCTGCAGTTTGCGGGTTTCGGAGGGGGGCAGTGGGTGGAGGGGGGTGGATGGCAGGTGTCCCTCCTGCGACTCACCGCCCAAGGTCGGGTGGATCGGGCCGATCCGGTGGGTGCTCCGCGGCCGGGCCAAAGACCACCGACCACGTGGCGAGGGCGAAAAAAATCACCGTAACGGCCATGATGATCGAGCCCGTCAGGTTGTACCCCCAGGCAAAGAACGCGATCGTGACGCCCGTCAGCAGCAGCCCGAGGGCCCACCCGACAACCACTTCGGTCATGGTCTGAGGACGGGCCAGCGACTCCCACCGCTCACGAAACGCGAAGTACATGACCGCGCAGACGAAGTTCCCGCCCGCGAACGCGGTGGCCCCGAAGGTGTTCCCCGCCTGGAGGATCACGATCACCCCGATGACCGCGAAGACGAACGATGCCCCCATCGCCACCGTAGGAGACTGGAGTAGTCCGGCCAATCCGCCGGTGCTGCGGGCTTCAGGGGGTTCTCCGGGAGCAGTCTCACGCATCCTCGGATCGTAAACCCCCGGAGGCTGCCGCGGAGCAGGGCAGCAGTCGGCGTCTGCCCGAAGCCCACCCTACCGTTCGCCCCATGCTGATTCGAACACACACCTGCGGCGAGCTCCGTGAGTCCCACGTCGGTCAGACAGTGCGGCTCAACGGTTGGGTCAACTCCTACCGCGACCACGGCAACCTCATCTTCATCGACCTGCGCGACCGCTACGGTGTCACACAACTGGTCTTTGACCTGGAGGACGCCACGTCCGCGGGAGTGCAGGCCGCCGAGGCCGGTGACAAGCACGCCCACACCGGCATGATGGGTTTGGCCGACAAGCTCCGCAACGAGGACTGCATCGGTGTCGAGGGGTGCATCCGCGTGCGTACTGGCGGCGAGAACCCCAAACTCCCGACCGGCAAGGTCGAACTGGTCGTCACGCGACTGGAGGTCTATAGCAAGACCGACAACCCGCCGTTCCTCCCCGACGATCTGCTCGAATTGCCCAACGAGGAACTGCGACTGCGGCACCGTTACATCGACCTCCGGCGACCGAGCATGCAGAAAGTGCTCGCAACGCGGTCACGTGCGTCGATGGTGACCCGGGAGTACTTCCACGCCAACGGGTTTCTCGAGGTCGAGACACCCGTGCTGTACAAGAGCACGCCGGAAGGTGCACGGGAGTTCCTTGTGCCCTGCCGGAACGTTCCGGGCAGTTTCTATGCGCTGCCTCAGTCGCCCCAGTTGTTCAAGCAGATCCTGATGGTCAGTGGGGCCGACCGGTACATGCAGATCTGCCGCTGCTTCCGCGACGAGGATCCACGCGCCGACCGCCAGCCCGAATTCACCCAGATCGACCTGGAAATGTCGTTCGTCCGGCGTGAACAGGTCATGGAGATGATGGAAGGGTTTGTGCGTCACTTCTGGAAGCAGATGTGCGGCGTGGATATCCCGCCCATCCCGCGCATGAGTTACCGCGACGCGATGGAGCACTACGGCATCGACCGTCCCGATACGCGCTACGACCTGCGCACCCGCGACGTGAGCGACCTGGCCGCACGCACCGATTTCAAGGTCTTCCGCGACGCACTCGAGAAGGGGCGCGACCGTCCCCGATTCAACTCCCGGCGTGGTGTGGTCAAGGCCCTGCGCGTGCCCGGCGGCGCCGAGAAACTCACCCGCAAGATCACCGACGGGTACTCCGACCTGGCCAAGCGGTTCGGCGCAGGCGGTGTCGCCACCGCGAAGTTTGTGCCCGATCCTGCGGGCGCAAAGTTCGATACCGGCTGCGCCAAGTTCCTGGAGCCGCTCCGGGCGGAGTTCGTCGCGGCATTGGGCCTGGAGCCGGGCGACACGCTCCTGCTCATCGCCGACACCTACGCTGTTGCCACCAAGGCGATCGGTGAACTCCGGCAGCAGGTCGCCCGGGATATGGGCCTGATCCCCCCCCCGGGCGCGGAGGGCGGGCCGTGGAACTTCCTCTGGGTCGTCGATTTCCCGATGTTCGAGCGCAACAAGGAGACCGGCAAGTGGGTGGCCATGCACCACCCCTTCACCGCGCCGCGAGACGACCAGCGCGACCAGTTCGTGCAGGCCGACGTCAACGACGACGACGCCATCGAGTCGATCGTGTCCGCCGGGTACGACATCGTGCTCAACGGCAGCGAGATCGCCGGTGGATCGGTCCGCATACACGACCGGGCCGTGCAGTCCAAGGTCTTCCAGTTGCTGGGCCTCTCACCCGAGCAGGCCCGTGAGAAGTTCAGTTTCCTGCTCGAGGCCCTCGGCTACGGTGCCCCGCCTCACGCTGGCATCGCCTTCGGCTTCGACCGGCTGATCATGCACCTGTGCGGCACGGACAACATCCGCGACGTCATCGCCTTCCCGAAGACCCAGATCGGCCAGGACCTGATGACCCGCGCCCCGAGCCCCGTGCCCGAGGCCCAACTCCGCGAGTTGCACGTCCGCAGCACCTGGGACCCGGAGGCCGCCAAGGCCAGGCAGGGTGTTGGCAACGCCGGGTCGGCGCCGGCACCGTGACCGAGAATTGGTCTTGGATGAGATGAGGACCGGCGAGAGCGCCACATGACCGATCACAAGGCCATCATGCCGCTGAGCCCCGCTGCGCACACGCCCGAGGCCCACCATGTCGATCTGCACAGGGTCGATGATCTGCGTGACCGCTGGCCAGTCATCTGGTGGCTCACGCTCCTCGGACCACTGGGGTTCACGCTCCTGGCCCTGGGGCTGATGGGGCTGGCGCGCGGGTGGGATGAGGTGATCAAGACGGTCGTCGCCGGCATGGTCAGTTTCTTCGGCATGGGCCGGTTCGTCATCCTGTTCGGCTCCGGCGGAGAGGGGCTTGGTGGAGCCGAGGACGAGGCGATCCGTAAGAAGTTTGACTTCCTCACCACCGGCGAACTGTTCCTGATGGTGACCTGGATGGACATGTGCTGGGCCGTGCTGCTGGTTTGCCACATGTCCTTTCTGTTCCGCATTCCACGCATCGGTCCGGCACTGCTCAGGCTCCGTGAAGAGGGCGAGTTCTTCATGGCCTACCAGCCGTGGGTGCGACGTTTCACGTTCATCGGGCTCTCGCTCTTCGTTTCGTTCCCGGTCGCGGCCACAGGTGCCGTCGCCGGCTCCATCTTCGGGCGGCTCCTGGGCATGTCGCGGCGAGCGGTGCTGATGGCGGTGTTCACCGGGGCCATGCTGGGCAACGGCATCATGTACTTCGTCGGACGCGCGGTCACACAGTGGCTGCCGATCTTCGATCCGTCCAATGCCTGGAATCTGGTCGCGGGGGTGGGGGTGATTGTCGGCCTGTTGCTGATCCTGAACTGGCGCTATCAGAAGTTCAAGCGCAAGTTCATGAGTGGCCGTGCCGCTGTCCCGTCGGCCCCGGCTGCCGAGTCGGTCCCCGCTAACGCTGACCGCGTGGGCGCACGCCTCAAGCCCTGAGCGGCGCCGGCTTGTGCCCACAACCAAGACGCGAATCAGCGGCCCAGTTCGTCCGCCTTGGGCAGATCTTTCAGGCTGGCCAGCCCGAACGCTTCGAGAAACTGCTTCGAGGTCGCGTACAGCAGCGGCCTGCCCAGTTCCTCGGCACGCCCGGCGATGACCACCAGCCGCCGGTCCAGCAGAGTCTTGAGCACTTCCCCGCACGCAACACCCCGGATGGCCTCCAGCTGCGCCCGAGTGATCGGCTGGCGATAGGCGATGATCGCCAGCGCCTCGACCGCCGGCTTCGAGAGCCGTGCGGATGCTCCAAGGCCCAGCAGGCGTGCCGAGTCCTCGCGGAAAGGCGAAAGCGTCATCACGCGATAGCCCCCCGAGACACGCTCGATCCGGAACGAGCGCCCGGTCTGCTCATACTGCTCGTTCAACAGGGCGACCGCTTCGCCGATCAGGTCCGCGGGTGATCGCGCGGTGCGATCCTGCCGACGCCCGCGCCGAACTCGCACAGGCGCACTGGCCGCATCCTCAGCGGCACGCAGCGACTCGGCGCTCACGTCCCCATCAGCACCCACGTCCGGCGCCACCAGGCTCAGCGCGACGGCCAGGCGCCCCGCGGTTAGCGCACGCCCCGCCGTCAGCAGCAGCGCTTCCACGCGCGGCGCCAGCGCACGGACCTCATCCGGCGTCGGCTCGCACGAGGACGCAGAAGTCCCGCGCACAGGCTCAGGCGCATCGATCGTGCACACACCCGCCGATTGCTCCACCGCGATGCTCATAGGCTCCGCCCCATCATCAGCGGCCTTCGGCATCGGCGTGAACGTGTGGGTGTCGGTGTTCTCGCCTCGATTCTCTGCGGCCATCGGAGTCCTTTCCGGCCCGGAAGTGCATCACCGGCGTATGTGCTCGGCTCATGCCGCGCCCTCGCAGGATCTCCGATCCTGATAGGCTGACGCCATGATCGGCATTCTACTCGCACTGGCTGCAGGCGTGTGCTGGGGGATCGGCGAGGTGTGCACAAAGGCCGTCCTCAAGAGCGGTGACGTCGGCCCGATCACCGCCGTCGCGGTCCGGTCGATCGTCGCCGTGCCGCTCATGGTCCTCGTCTATCTCGTTGCGGTGCCCTGGCTCAAGTCCGAGCCCGCCCAGTGGTACACAACCTCCACCGCCAACTGGCTCCGGCTCATCCTCGGTGCCGGAGTGATCGCCGGCACAGCGGCGCTCATCTTCTTCTACGCCTCGATGAAGTACACCGATATCTCCGTGGTCAAGCCCATCGCCTTCTGCGTCGCCCCCGCCACCGGCGTGATCCTCGCACGCCTCTTCCTGGGCGAGACTCTCACCCTGACCCGCGCCGCGGGCGTGGCCCTGGTGCTGGTGGGTGTCGTGCTGATCTCGATGAAGCCTCCAGCCGACCGCGCCGCACCACCCGCGAGCATCCCGGAACACCCGGGCCGGTAGCCTTGTCTTCCAGACCTCCCCGGAAGCGACCCGATGAGCGCCCAGGCACGTTACACCCGCATCCACAGGCTCCTCCGCATCCTCACGCTCGTGCAGTCCCACTCCGGATGGACCGCCAAGCGCCTGGCCGCGGAGTGCCAGGTCCAGCCGCGAACAATCTTCCGCGATCTCGGCGAACTCGAAGCCGCCGGCATCCCGATCTACTTCGACGAGAAAGCCCGCACATACCGCCTCCCGCACGGCTTCTTCCTCCCGCCGGTCAGCCTCACGCTCGAAGAGGCCCTGGCCCTCGCGGTGATCTGTGAGAAGGTCGCCGGCGGCAGGCAGATCACCCACCTGGCCGCGGCCTACCGCGCCCTCTCCAAGATCCAGGCCTCCATGCCCGAGTCGATCCGCGAGGACATCGCCCGCCTCGCCCGCGGTGTCGAGATCCAGGCCGCCCCCGCAAGCCCCGAAGACGTCGACGCCGATGTCTACGCCAAGGTCCAGAAGGCCATCGACGAGCGCTGCGTGCTCGTCTGCGTCTACGACTCCGCCGTCCGCACCGGTGGCACACCCGCTCCCGACCCTGCCAACCCCGAACCCTCCCGCCGCGACGGCTCAACGCGCAGCGGCCCCGCGCGGGAGTTCCTCTTCGAGCCCTACGCGCTGCTCTTCTCCGTCCGCGCCTGGTACGTCGTTGGCTTCCACCGTACCTACCGCCAGGTGCGATACCTCAAACTCAGCCGCTTCAGCGCGCTGCGACTCATCGACGACCGGTTCGATGTGCCTCGCGCATTCTCCGTTGAGAAGCACCTCGGCAACGCCTGGCGCATCATCCGTGGCGACCGGGACTACAAAGTCCGCATCCTCTTCGACCCCGTCGTCGCTTCCACCATGGCCGACACCCTCTGGCACAGGACCCAGGAGATCGATGAGCACCCCGACGGCAGCGCCACCTTCCGCTGCACCGTCAGCGGCCTCGACGAGATCCTCTGGTGGGTGCTCGGCTACGGCCCCCACGCCCGGGTCCTCGAGCCCGCCGACTTGCGACGGCGCGTGGCCGAAGCCGCACGCCGCACCGCCGCCCTCTACGACGACCACGCCCTCACCGCGCCGGCACAGTCCAGGCCCGCCCCGGCACGTACTCGATCAGGTCGTACAACTCCTGGCGTGTCTGCATCTGCCCGATGAACCCCTCCACCGACCCCTCCGCGCGCAACTGAGCCAGCGCCCGCGTCACCGCCCCCATCGCCACGCGCAGCAGCGACACCGGGTAGATCACCACGTGATACCCCATAGCGCGGAACCGCGCCAGCGGGATCAACGGCGTCTTGCCAAACTCCGTCATGTTCGCCAGCAGCAGCACCGCCTGCGGCGTTCCCGCCACCTCGGGCGGGTTGATCGCCGCCGCAAACTTCGCAAACTCCTCCTCACTGCCCAGACCCTCGGGAAACAGCATCTCCGCTCCCGCACGCACATACGCCCGCCCACGCTCCACCGCCGCATCAAACCCGTCCACACCCCGCGCATCTGTCCGCGCGCACACCACAAACGAAGGCCGGCCCATCCCACGGTTCGACGGCAGGTCCCGCGCCGCCGCCGCCGCCCACGCGATCTTCTCGACCATGTGCTCCGTCGGCACCAGCGCCTTGCCGTCCAGGTGCCCGCACCGCTTCGGGAACACCTGGTCCTCGATGTGGAACCCCGCCGCACCAGCACGCGCATACTCGATCACCGTCCGCCGAACCATTTCCGCCTCGCCAAACCCCGTGTCCGCATCGGCCAGCACAGGCAGCCCCGACGACTCCGCCACCTCCCGGATCACACGGCAGAAATGCTCCAGCGTCAGCAGCCCCACATCCGGCACCCCAGCCGACACGCTCGTCGCCGCCCCAGACACATACGTCCCCGCGAACCCCGCCCGCGCCACCGCACGCCCGCACAGCCCGTTGAACGAGCCAGGCATCGCCACGCACCCCAGCCGCGAGATCGCCTCCCGAAGTCGCTCCGCGGCGTTCGTAGTGGGGGCCTTCGCGGGTGGGATGTTCGCAGGGGGGGTATTCGCAGGGGGGGTGGATCCCATCGACGCCGTGGCGTGGCTCGTGCTCATGAGCCAAGGTTAGGGCAACGTTGCGCACGATCTTCACCCACTGCCCGCATCGCACTTCGCTCTTGCACACAGGCCTTCGGTCGATAGGCCGCCCTTGGCATGTGTTTCAGCGGCTCCATTCCGCCTGAGCCCAACACGCCCGAGCCCGAGCGGTACGAACGGTTGGACTACGCGGCCAACGCGCGGGGCCAGATCGTGGCGCTGGTGGATCACAATGGGGCGCTAGTCGAGCAGCACCACTGCACACGCCTGCTCACCGAGGCCGCGAAGTTGTTACCTCAGAGCCAGGGACTCAACCCGCATCCGCACACGCTCACCCGCGCAGCCCGCCTGCGCACAGCGGGCGGCGTCAAAGACCCCCACCCCGCAGGAGGCGGTTTTCACCAGGCACCGGGCCAGAGCCGCGGCGTGGTCATCGCTGGACGGCAATGCCGACCGCGGGCCCTGCATCCCGACCACCAGCGCCCGCTGCGAATCCTCGGCGCAGAGCATGCCCATGCCGATGGTGCGCAGTTCTTCGGGGGTCAGGTCACTCAGGCTGCGGCCGCCGAACGTCACCCCCGTCCACCGCACACAACGAACATGGCCGGGGGCATCCTCGACGATGGCCATGAGCACCGTTGACTCGGCGTGCAGGTCCGGATCGATCCCCGAGCCGCTGGCAGTACCTGTCGTGTTCACGGCCAGCGGGGCGCCCGAGGTGCCGGCCGTACGTCCCGAGTTGGCCTGCGTGTACACGTACGCTGACACGGCCAGTCCACCCAGCAGAAACACCGCCGCGGCCGCGACCCAGCGTCGGGCGATCGCATGGGAGGACGGTGACCGCGTGCGGCCGGCATGGGCCGTCGGCCGTCGTATCACGTGCGCCGAGCCCTCCGTTGAGGCCCCGTCGAATGCCTCCACATCCGCGGCGCTGCGCAGCCAGCGCAGCAGTCGCTCATCTGCAGGCGCTCCGTGCGGATCATCGTGCTGGGTCTGGCGCGAATTCATGGCCATGCCTTTCGCCGTCCGGCGCTGGTAGCGATGATGTTGAAGATTGGGGGAAAGGTTGTGGACTACGTGTCAGAGGTGTTGGAGTCAAGGGAGGGTTTCAGGCCGTATGTTCATCCGCCGAGCCGGTGCGGCGCTCGGGGGCGTTGAGCCCTGGGTGTGGGGAATCTTCGATGTTGATTCCCCGCCGTACGAGAATGTCCCGGAGGGTTGCCAGGGCGCGTCGTTTTCGGGCGTTGGCGGTGCTTGGGGAGATCCCCAGCGCCTTGGCCAGATCGCGATCTCCCGCCCCACTGGCCAATAAACGCAGAATCTGGGCATCATCAGCGCTCAGGTCGCTGCCCGACTGCCCACCGCCGTACATCGCTTCCCGCACCGCGTCGATCGCCTCGGCTTCCTGCATGGCGTCCAGGGTGCTTGCTACTGGTGTCGCCGGCAACGGCCCCGGGTGTGCATGGCCGGTACCCCGGCCTTCTGGGTTGGGGTGTCCCGTGGCTCGCCTGGGGCGTTCGCGTTCGGCCCATTGCCGCCAGATGTTCATGGCGACAGCGTGGACATAGGTCGATGCCGCGGCCCGGGACGGGTCGTACCGGCCCGTGCGGACGGCCTCCCAGACGGCGGCCCAGACACGCTGAATCAGATCGTCCACGGCATCCTCGGGGACTCCCCGCTCGCGATAGAGCCTGGAAATCCAGCCCGAGAACCGGTCCTGAGCGTCGGCGAATCGGCTCCAGCCCCCTGAATCGCGGGGGGTCGGCAGGTGTTCTCCGGGTGGGGTGTCCATGGGGATCAGGAAAATCGGCCAGTGCCGAGCGCTTCATCGACTTGGGCGAAGAACGAACCGAAATCCGCCGTTCCGCGGGTCTGCCGCCAACGCCCGGGCATTCCTGTTCGTACGGTCGGTGGGCGGCCGTTGGAGCGGCCTTCGGGGATTCTGTGGTGTGCGGCAACAGTAGGGGGAGAGCGGAGTTGCGCTGCACTGAGAACGTGTTCGGCAGTGCGGGTCATTGTCGCACTGAAATCCAGACGAGTCCGAACGCTGGACGAAGTGAGTACATGGAGCCACAACGCATGAGCAAGAGTCTGAGTCTGAACCTGAGCCGTCGTCTTCGTGCTGCCGCGCTGGTGCTGGTCATGGCCGGCGCCATGGCGTTCGGGTCTTCGGTGCAGGCCCAGATTGATCCTGAGTCGATCCGCTCGAAGATCAAGGCGGTCGAGGCTTACCGGAAGGACCTGCTCGACCGGCGGACCAAGGTCGAAGCCGAGACGTCGCCGGAGGGGCGGCGCGAACTGGAATCGATCGATGCTCAGCTGCAGGACTATGACCGCCAACTGGCGGAGATGAATGCAATGCTCGCGGGAGCGCCGACGATGACCGCCGACGGGCGTCCCGTCCCGCCGACGATCCCGGCGAACTGCCCGTTGTCGTTCAATGCCACCAGTTATGACTGGGGTCGAATCTCCGACATGCGCACGGTGGAGTTCACGTTCAAGATCACGAATACCAGCCAGCGGCTGGTCAACATCCTGAACGTGCAGACCACCTGCGGGTGCACCGCCCCGGACCCGAGCCAGACCCGCCAGGCGCTTATGCCAGGCCAGACCGGCGATATCCGGATCACCTTCGACCCCAAGGGCCGCGTCGGCCTTCAGCAGAAGCAGGTAACGATCACCACGGACGCCCCGGAGTGTCCGAGCATCATGCTGAACCTGCAGTCGACCGTTGCCCCGGCGGTGATCCTCGAACCGCAGAACGTATTTTTCGGTGAGATTCCGGTGGGCACCAAGCCCGGTCCCCAGTCGTTCACGGTGACCGGCCGCAGCGAGGGGTTTGAAGTGACCGGAATCAGCACAACCAACAGCCTGTTCAAGATCGACCTGGTCGGGCGCGACGTGGTTGATCTGGACGGGCGTCCGGCCAACCGGTTCCGCTACAGCATTTCCGTGGCCGACGATCTGCGGATGGGGTTCCAGATGGGGTTCCTGACGCTGAACACCAACGACTCGGAGCGTCCGCGGATCGAGAACGTGCAACTGACCGCGACGGTGGTCGGCCCGGTGAATGTGCTTCCCAGCGCGATCGCCATGCCCTACTCGGGTCCCGGCCAGCCGTTCCGTCAGACCGTGACGCTGCAGCAACGGCGCAACCAGCCCATGCGGGTGCAATCGGTGGATCTGGAAGGGGTGCCCACCTCGATGCGTCCGGTGATCGACATCATCGCTCGTCCCTCTGCCGCAGGGCAGGCTCCGAACGGCTCGTTGTACAGCATTTCCATCGCGGGGGTGTTCCCGCCGTCGATCGAGCAGGTCAGCGGGTTCGTGGTGGTGCGAACCGACCAGTCACCGATGGAGGAAATCCGGATTCCGCTGAGCGCGTACCGTGTGGCCGGCCCGGTGCCGCCTCCCAGCCCCCCTGCGGTGCCACCGAACGCGGCGGCGCCAGTTCCCGTGGCGCCGAGTGCTTCTCGCTGAAACACAGCCGGGTCCCCGGACTTTCACGGGTACGGGGATGGGCCTTGGGATGGGTTCGGGTCGGCTGTTGATTTACAGCATGAGTCACGGCCAAACGGGCCGATGAGGTGGCTATGGGCAGTACATGCGGCTGGAATGTCCTGGCGCAGGGGATCGTGGTGGCGGTACTGGGTGTCGGCGCGGGCATGATCCACATGGCGGTCCGGGGGCCTCTGGATCCACCTCCCGCGTGGAATCCTGCAGCCTCGGAGCCGCTCCAGCCCGGAACTGTGTCCAGCGAGTCCACGGCTGCGTCGCCCGCTTTGATCGGCAACAGTCCGGCGGATGAACCGGGTGGCCGCGCGGTCGTGCCCCAAGTCGCGCCGACCACGCCCGCCGTGCCGGTGTTCGAAGTGACTGCCCCTATTCCCGGGCAGCGTGAGATCGGATCGGACGAGGCCTATGCGTGGCATGTCAGCGGGCTGGCCGTGTTCATCGATGCCCGGACCGAGCGGGAGTTTCGCCAGGGGCACATCCCGGGAGCGATCCTCCTGCCCCCCGAATCACTGCGGGATGGCCGCGTGCCGGCCCTGCTCGATCCATCGAATCCTGCGAATCTGTACACCCGTTCGGGGATGCAGTTCGTTGTGTACTGCGGTGGAGGGGATTGCCACGCCTCGAAGGAAGTTGCCGCGCAGTTGTTCACGAGAGGATTCCGCCACATGGCGGTGTACACCGACGGCATCGCGGGGTGGAAGCCCCGCTGGGCGTTGGTCAGCGAGTGAGGACGACCCTTGAGCGAGAACCGGTCACCGTCGAATCAGACGACCACTTGCTGCACCGGCGGGAGTGGCTGCGGATCTGCACCTTTGGGTGCGGTGGTCCCGCTTGTGCTGCGGGTGGCTCTCGGTGGGCTGATGATCTTCAGCGGGGTCATGAAGGTCGGGCGGGACTTTGGTCTGCCCGATCCGGCGATGAGTGTGGCGGATGTGTACGCATCGATCAACGGGTTCCAACTGGGCCTGGGGCACGCGGCGACGAGTTTTCTGGCCTATGCCGTGCCGTGGGCGGAACTGATCACCGGTGTGCTGCTGGTGGTCGGGTTCATGGCTCGCGGCGCAGCGTTGATCGTCGCGCTGATGATGATCGCGTTCGGAGCGGGGCTGGTGTCGGTGCTGGTTCGTGAGATTGACGTCAACTGCTCGTGCTTCGGGAAACTCAAGTTCTTCTGTGACGCGGCCATCAGCGAGTGCCACGTGATCCGGAACGCCATTCTCGCGTGCGCGGGGTTCGTCATCATGGGGGCCGGCCCCGGCATGCTCGCGGTCGACTCACTGGTCTGCCGTCGCCCGTCCGCCTGAGCCGATCCGCGATCGGGTGAAGTCGACAAAAAAGCCCGGGAGAAGACTCCCGGGCTCGCGTGTATTGTGGTGTCGATCACCGTGCGGGCGGTCGGCACCGGGCGTCGATCACCGCGAAGGGAGCCACTTGGCCCAGTTCTTGGCGTATTCCTCGACGTTGGAACGGGTCACCTCGACCAGCGGGGCGTTCACGATCGGGTTTGACGGGGCCTTGTCGTTGACGACCTTATCGAGGATCAGCCGCACGGACTCGTAGCCCCATTCGTAGACCTGCTGCCCCAGCAGGATCTGCACCTCGCCGGAGCGGACATAGTCCAACTGGGCGGGCAGGGCATCCATGGCGACCACTTTCGCACGCCCCTTCACCGAGTCGAGCGCGTTCTTGGTGAACAGAGGCCACCCGCCCACCATGGCCCAGCCGGTGATATCGGGGTTCTGGGCCATGACCTGCGAAACGCGGGCGACGGCGTCCTGGGCCGTCTCGACGTGGTAGTAGACATCCCGGATCTCGATCTCGGGGAAAGCCTTAAGACCCTCGCGGACACCGCGCACCCGGGCCTGCAGATTCGGGGCGGTCTGGTTGCCGGCGAGGATCGCGACGACGCCGCGACCGCCGAGTTCCTTGCCGAGTTTGTCGGCGATGGTCTTGCCGGCCTCGAAGTCGTTGGTCCCGAAGTAGGCGAAGCGTTTGCTGTTGGGCACGTCGGAGTCGAACGTGCTGACCGCGATACCGCGGTCGACGGCCGCGTCGATCACCGAACGCAGTTTGCCGGCGTCCGATGCGCTGACGGCGATCCCGGCCGCGCCCGAGGCCGCCAGGGCCTGGATGAACTCGGCCTGCTTCTGTGCGTCCTCGGCGTCGGGGGTGCGCCAGTCGATCTTGACTTCCACGCCGAACTGCTTGCCCAGTTCGCGGGCGGCATCCATCGCGCCGGTGCGCGCGGCCTGGAACACGGGGTTGTTGTTGCTCTTGGCCACAATGCCGATGGTGACTTCGCGCTGCGCGTGAGCGGCAGTCTCTGTCGCGCTCATCACGCCGGTGACCACCGCGAGGGACACCATGCCAGCCAGGGTCTTGGTCAGCCAGTTGTTCATGCCCGAGTACTCCTTGAAAGCTGTGTGAACGGATCAGCGGATTCCGTCGTCCGCTGTACAGGTGCCGCAGCCCGCAGATAGGCCGGTGCTCCTGCGGTGTGCCGTCTGCATTCGACGCCGGAGTCGATCCGGACGCAGGGTTGAAGCAGACGGCTGGATTCTAGAGGAGTTCGGGAGGGAAAGCCCGGGTCAGGTGCGGTTGGCCAGTTTCCGCGACCAGAAATCAATCTGGGATGCGACCTGGGCAGGGGCGGTGCCTCCGAGCACGTCACGCTTGGTCAGGGAGGCTTCGAGGGTCAGGGCCTTGCTCACGTCCGACCCGATGCGAGGATCGACCGCGTGGAGTCGATCGGGGCCGAGTTCGTGCAGGCCGACCCCGGCTTCCAGAGCCGCACGAACAGCCCGCCCGGCGACATCGTGAGCCTCGCGGAAGGGCACGCCACGGCTGACCAGGTAGTCGGCCAGTTCTGTGGCGAGGATGGTGCCGTCGCCGAGGGCGGCGCGTCGGCACGCCTCGCGGTTGACCCTGAGCGAGTCGAGCACGGGTGGGAGCATTCGGAGACACATCATCGTGTGCTCGACCGCATCAAAGAGCGGCTCCTTGTCTTCCTGCAGGTCCTTGTTGTACGCGAGCGGAAGCCCCTTGATCACGCCGGCCAGGGTGACCAGCGCGCCGAGGACGCGCGCGGCCTTGGCGCGGGTCAGTTCGAGCGAGTCGGGGTTCTTCTTCTGCGGCATCAGGCTGGAACCGCTGCTCACGGAGTCATCGAGCGCAACGAAGCCGAACTCGGAGGAGCAGTAGAGAATCAGGTCCTCGGCCAGGCGTGACAGGTGCAGCGCGGTCGCTGTCAGGCAGGCCAGTGTTTCGAAGACAAAGTCACGGTCACCGACAGCATCGAGGCTGTTGCGTGAAGGCTCCTCGAACCCCAGATCCCGGCACAGGGCTGCGCGGTCGATGGGGTAGCCCGTGCCGGCCAGCGCACCGGAACCCAGTGGGAGGACGCGCACGCGGCGGTCGCAGTCGTGCAGGCGCTGCTCGTCGCGTGCCAGCATCTCCACGTACGCCAGGCACCAGTGGGAGAAGAGGATCGGTTGCCCGCGCTGCAGGTGTGTGTACCCCGGCACCACCACGTCCAACTCCCGTCGCGCCAGTTCGACCAGGGATCGCTGCGCCGAGGTGATCGCCCCGCGGAGGTGCCCGATCCACTCGGCGGTCCAGAGGCGCAGGTCGGTGGCGACCTGGTCGTTGCGTGAGCGGCCGGTGTGGAGTTTCTTGCCCAAGTCACCGACACGGGCGATCAGTTCGGCTTCCACCCACGAGTGCACGTCTTCGTGATCTGACCGCTCGATCGAAGCGGTTCCGCTCTCGACCTCCCGGTCCAGGGATTTCAGTGCTTCGACGAGGCGGCTCAGTTCCTCGTCGCTGAGAACACCGGCCGCGGTGATGGCCCTGGCCCACGCGACCGACCCGCGGATGTCCTGACGGACCAGGCGTCGGTCAAAGCGCAGGGAGTCGTTGAACGCTCTGAAGAGCGGATCGGACTTGCCCGAGAATCGACCGCCCCACAGCGCCATGGCCTGCTCCTGTTCAGCGGGTCGTTGAACGTTCGGCGTCCAAGCGATTCATGGCCGCGATGCGTGACGGCAGAGACCAGAGACGGATGAAGCCCTCGCTGTCCTTCTGGTTGTAGACCTCGTCGCGTCCGAAGGTCGCGAACGCCTCGGCGTAGAGAGAGTGGGGGCTGCGCCGTCCAACCGTGGTCGCCTGGCCCTTGTACAGGCGTACGCGGACCTCCCCGGTCATGCGTTCGGCGATCTTCTGGAAGCTCGCCCAGAGCACTTCGCGGAGGGGCGTGAACCACGAGCCGTTGTAGATGATCTCGGCGAACCGCAGCGCGAGTCCTTCGCGGAAGTGGAGGGTGTCGCGGTCGAGCACGAGTTGTTCGAGACCGCGGGCCGCTTCCATCAGGATCGTGCCGCCGGGGGTCTCGTACGCACCGCGCGACTTCATGCCGACCAGCCGGTTCTCGACCAAGTCGACGCGGCCTACGCCGTGCCTGCCGCCGAGCGCGTTGAGAGCCTCGATGAGATCGTGGCCGGGCAGGCGTCGGCCGTCGATCGAGACCGGTACGCCGCTTTCGAACGTGATGGTCACCTCGTGCGGCGCGTCGGGGGCATCCTTGGGGGACGCGGTCAGCATCCAGACGTCATCGGGCGGGGCCTTCCACGGGTCTTCCAAGTCGCCGCCCTCGTGGCTGATGTGCCAGAGATTACGGTCACGGCTGTAGAGCTTGGCCGCCGAGGCGGTGGTCGGGATGTTCCGTTCCTTCATGTAGTTCAGCAGGTCCTCGCGGCTCCGCAGGTTCCAGAGCCGCCAGGGGGCGATGATCTGCAGGTCCGGCGCGAGGGCCGCGTAGGCCGACTCAAACCGCACCTGGTCGTTGCCCTTTCCTGTGCACCCGTGCGCCACGGCGTCGGCGCCGACATTGCGTGCGTACTGCACCTGCGCCTCGGCGAGGATCGGGCGGGCGATCGATGTTCCCAGGAGGTAGCGCCCTTCGTAGACCGCGCCGGAGATCAGCATCGGGAAGCAGAACTCCTCGGCGAAGCGGCGGCGGAGGTCCACCACTTCGCAGGCCTCGGCACCCGAGTTGATCGCCTTCTTCTCGACGCCTTCGAGTTCTGAGGCTCCCTGGCCGACATCACCGACGACCGCGTAGACCTTGCAGCCGAAGTGCTCCTTCAGCCACGGAATCACGCAGCTGGTATCCAGCCCGCCTGAATACGCCACGACCACTTTGCTGATCCGGCTCATGCCTGCTCCCGGCGGTGTTCGCCCTGTGTGCTTTGTTCACTTCTGCGCATGGCCTCTGGCTGGTGGACCCGTCCGGGCACTGAATGGCCCAGCAGGGCCAGAAGCACTGCGTTCTGCGCGTGCATGCGGTTCTCGGCCTGGTCATAGACCAGGGAACGGTCTGAATCGATGACCTCGTCGGTCACTTCCTCGCCGCGGTGAGCGGGGAGGCAGTGCATGAACCACGGCCTCGTGCCCCCGACACCGGCCCGGGCTATCAGATCTGCGTTGACCTGGAAGCCCGCGAAAGCGCGAAGTTTCTCGGGAGCGTTGGCGTGGTGCATCGAAATCCACGTGTCGGTGTACACCGCGTCCTGTTCGCCGATGCGTGAAGGGTCGTGCTCAATACGCAGCGACCCGCCGCACTCGCGAGCCGCGGCAAGGCAGGACTCCAGGGCTGCCGGTGTGAGCGGGTGCCCTTCGGGGCAAACCAGCGTGAGGGTCATGCCGAGTTTGCCACCGGCCTCCAGGAGCGACCGGCAGACGTTGTTGGCGTCGCCGATGTACGCCAGCCGGCGGCCGCGGAGATCGCCCAGACGCTCCTGCAGCGTGAGCATGTCGGCCAGCGCCTGGCAGGGGTGGTGGTCGTCGCTGAGGGCGTTGATGACCGGCACACTGGCGTGGCGCGACAAGTCTTCCAGCACCCGCTGGTCAAACACTCTTGCCACGATGCACGAGACCCAACGCTCGAGGTTCAGGGCGTAGTCTCGGATGCTCTCCCGCTGGCCGATGCGCTCCTTGGAATGGTCGAAGTACATCGCGTGGGCGCCGAGCCGAGTCGCTCCGACCTCGAAACTCACCCGCGTACGGAGCGAGGCTTTTTCGAACAGCAGGATGACGCTGCGACCGGCCAGTACACCGCGGCCGAGTGCCGCGTCACGCTTGCCCAAGGCTGCCAGGTCCAGCAGTGAGCGGATCTCGTCTCCGGACAGGTCGCCGACGCACAGCAGATCCTCCGCCCGCAGGCGTGGCCACTTCGGCCGTGAGTGTTCGATGGTCTCACGGCGCGGTTCCGGCGTTGTGGAGGGTGTTGGTGCAGCCACGGCGGGCAACGGTATGGCTGGCGCGGTTCGCGGTCACGCGCTTCGTGTCGGGGTTTCCGCGTTCCCCAGGCCCTTGAAGGCCGACATCACCCGGTCCTTGACGCGTTCACGGTCCACGATCGGTCGCGGGTAGTCCAGCGTGGACCGCAGCAGCATCGGCAGTCCGCGCCGGTCATCGTGCGGGTCGTGGATCTGCGGCGGGTCCACACCGGCCAGTTCGGGGACCCAGCGACGGATGAAGGTGCCGTCGGGGTCGAACTTCTCGCTCTGCATCACGGGGTTGAAGATGCGGAAGTAGGGGGCCGCGTCGGTGCCTGTGCTGGCGGACCATTGCCACCCGCCGTTGTTCTGGGCCAGGTCGCCGTCGATGAGGTTGAGCATGAAGTGCCGCTCGCCCCAGCGCCAGTTGATGAACAGGTCCTTGGTCAGGTACATCGCGACGACCATGCGGAGGCGGTTGTGCATCCACCCCGTGGCGGTCAGGCAGCGCATGGCGGCATCGACGATCGGAACTCCTGTATGCCCGGCCTTCCAGGCTTCGAAGTGCTCGAGGTTGTCCGACCAGCGGATGCGGTCGGTCGCGGGCTTGAAGGCGCGTCCCATGCAGACGCGTGGGAAGAGCGCGAGAATGTGGCGGTAGAACTCCCGCCAGACCAGTTCGCTGATCCAGTGGGAGAGTCCTTCGCTGCCGCCGTCCATGCGTCCCTGGTTCGCATCGACCGCGGCGTTGAAGCAGCGGCGAGGAGAAATGATGCCCGCGGACAGGTACGCCGACAGTGCGCTGGTCCCCTCCAGGGCGGGAAAGTCCCGGTCGCGCTTGTAGTTTGCGCCTCGGGTGCGAAGAAAGTCACGTAACCGTGAGATGGCGTGCCGTTCCCCGGCGGGCCAGAGGGCTGGATCAACCTGGCTTTGGAAGCCCTCGACGACCATGGGCACGTGATCGGGTTCCGAGAGCAGTTGTGGCTGAGGTTTCGGGGCCTTGTTGATCCGCAGACCGCCCCGACGGGCGATCTCCGCGTAGCAGGCCTTCTTGAAGGGTGTGTAGACGGTGTATGGGCCTCCCGACCCGGTGAGCAGTTCGCCGGGTGGAATGAAGACCTGGTCGTGGTGAAGCACCAGTCTGCGGGACTGCTTCTCCAGCAGATCGCCGGCCGTCTGATCGCGCCGTTGTTCGTTGACCTCGTACTCGCGATTGGCGTGTACTTCGTCTGCGCCGATGTTTCCGGCCACCTCGACGACGGTGTTCGGGACATCACGCCAGTGCCGGGCCGTGCGGATCAGCAGCGGTATGTTCAGCCGCTGCAGGCCGGTGCTGAGTTCGCGGAGGTTGCGGAGGACAAAGTCCACTCTGACGGGCGCGGTGTCGTGGCGACGCCAGTCTTCGGGGCTGATGACGTAGAGTGCCGCGACACCTCTGGAAGAGGCTTGTGTGGCGGTGGACAGGGCCGAATTGTCATCGGTACGCAGGTCAGACCTGAACCAGACCAGTGTCCGCATGAGGGGGCTCCCGACCCCGGGGGGGCCGCATCTGATCAGTCCGGTCGAGCGGAAGAGCAGGGCGTCGCTTTCGCCACGTCCTGCTCAGCGTATCAGCGGCGTAGTGGCCCACCTCGAACACACCTGTTGCCGCACGTTCCCACACGTGCGGCACGCCGCTGCACGCGGAGAACTACCTGGCCCCACCCTGAAGCACGCCGAGCACCTCGATCCGCAGGGCCGGATCATCCCTGTACACGCCACGGAAGGCGGTGGTCACCATTTCCGCGTTCTGCTTGTTGACGCCCCGCATCTTCATGCACAGATGTTCGGACTGGACAAGCACCGCGACACCCCTGGGCCGCACATGCTCCAAGAGGGCGTCGGCGATCTGCGAAGTCAGGCGCTCCTGCACCTGGGGGCGGCGGGCAAACACCTCCACGGTCCTGGCCAGTTTGCTGAGACCGACGACCTCGCGGCCGTTGGGGAGGTATGCGATGTGCACACGCCCGAAGAAGGGCAGCAGGTGGTGCTCGCACATGCTGTGAAACTCGATGTTGCGGCAGATGACGGACTCGTCGGTCCGCTCCTCGAAAACGCGGTGCAGGTGCTCGGCTGGATCATGGCGGAGGCCGGCGAAAATCTGCGAATAGGCCTTAGCGACCCGCCGGGGTGTATCGGTCAGGCCCTCACGATCCGGGTCCTCTCCGATAGCCAGCAGGATCTCCCGAACTGCCCGCTCAATACGTGCATGATCAACCTCGGGTCGGTGGACCTTGAGGCTGGGCCTGGGGCGGCCAATGACCACCTGCACTGGAGATTCGGCATCGGCCATGCTGCCGGGTCGAGGCGCGTGGTCTGCATCATGGCAGCAGGACGAGCGTGCGGGGTTGTGCCGGATCATGGTTTTTCCTAGATCAGTGCGATACATAAACGGCCAATTCGTTCACAGCGTACAATCAATACGTACGCACGTCAAGACCGGTTCGCAAAGATTATCGTGTCTCGTTCATTGCAGAGATGTGAGGCAAAATGATGAATAAAACGCTCAAATGGCCGATTATGGCGATCAGGGCCGGGTTCACTTCAGGGCTGACTGAGGCTAAACTCAAATGAACTAAAAGCGCTCAAATCGATCGAAGATGAGTATGCGAGGGTAACTGTGGAAAGCGTCCTGACTGTCAGCAAGTTGGCTCGGGCCATTGGAGTGAGCGAGTCCTCGCTCAAGCGGTGGTCTGACGACGGCACACTCCGCGTCACCAGAACGGCTGGCGGGCATCGGCGCATCCCCCTCCCCGAAGCGGTGCGCTTCATCCGCCAGATCGGGGCTCTTGTGGTTCGTCCGGATCTGCTCGGCCTGGTGGACATGGACTCAACGCCGGAGGGGTTCTCGACGCGGACTGATCCGGACGCGGCCCTGTACGAGGCCCTTGAGCAGGGGCACGCAGCGGAAGTCCGCGGCATGATCCAGTCGCTCTTTCTGTCCGGGTGGTCGTTGCCGCAGATTTTCGACGGCCCGCTACGCAGCGCGATGGTGCGTCTTGGCGAACTGTGGCTGCACGCCGAGTGGGGGATCGTGGTGGAGCATCGAGCCACCAACATCGTGATCCAGGCGCTGGGGCAGATGCGGTCGCTGCTGCCAGCGCACAACCCTTCGGCCCCGGTTGCGGTTGGCTCGGCGTGGGATCAGGATTCGTACATCCTGCCGTCGCTCATGGCCGGGCTGGTCATGGCGGAGGTCGGCTTTACGGACGTGAACCTTGGCCCGATGACGCCGATGTGGGTGCTGCGGAACGCCTGTTCGTACTACCGGGCCCGCGTCGCATGGCTGTCGATCTCCGTGGCCCCGCACCCGGAACGGCTGCCGGAGGATCTTGAAGCACTGGCCCGTGATCTGGGCACCTGCGGGACAAGGCTGGTTATCGGGGGACGGGGTGCCGAGTCGGTCAGGCCGGCGCAGGTGCCCGGGGTGATCGTGGCTCGCTCGATGGCGGAGTTGGCGAGTCTGGGCGCGGGGCTGCTCTCACAGGTGCCACCGCACGAGCAAGGGGGGTGAGCGGGTCCGGGCGTCGGAGCGTCGGCGATCACCGGACCGTTGACGGGCCACCCTTGCCGGACCATGGGGTGGGGGGTATGGGATGTTGCCGCGATTTGTGTGGGGTGGAACGGCTGGGCACTGCGTGGTGCATTCACCACGTGCGTGGATCTGGCGGAACGGGACGCCCCGGGACAGGTGATTGGACCTTCGGTCGCTGGTGGTGGGTCAATCTTCGGCCTGAAGAGGTCGATTTCGATCGGCCTGACCACGTCCACATGGGTCAGGCGATCATGGTTGAAGCAGACCCGCTTTCCAGGCGCCCGCGCGTGCTCGTCGTCGATGACGAGTGGTGCATCGCCGCGATGGTCTCGATGAAGTTGCGAGAGGCGGGCCTGGAGACCGTTGAGGCGGGTGATGCGGAGACCGCGGTCAGGGTACTGAGTCAGTGCCGGCCCGATCTGATCATCACCGAAGTTCGCCTGTCGGGACGGAGCGGTCTGTGGCTGCCCGGGAGAGGGGTGGTCGAGCCGTGGTTCAACACGGTGCCGGTGATCATCATGACCGGTGCGGCACACACGATCACGCAGGCGGACATACGGGGGGTCAACGTCTGTGCGGTGATCTCCAAACCCTTCTCACCTCGTGATCTGCTCGAGCGTTCGCTGGCCGTGCTGAGCGACCGGTACAGCCTGCTCACGGAGGTCGGGCCGTTCGCTGATCAGGCGGGCTGAGGACCGGAGGATGGTCGCCCGAGGGGGCGGTCCGCGGGAGAGTCCCTACACTTCGAGCAAGGGGAGGTGTTCGGGCGCGAACTCGCGGGCTGTCGGCCACGCGTCGGCGCGCCAACGGAGGTACGCGGTGCGCATTGCTCCAGAAGGTTGGGTTGTGCTGGTTCCGATGATGCTGGTGCTGGGGGGCGTAGCGGTCGTCGGTCCTGTGGTGCTGGGGTGGTGGGCCTCACCACTGACGGCTCTGTGCGTGATCGTGGTGTTGTGGGGGCTCTGGTTCTTCCGAGACCCGGACCGGACCCCGCCGCAGGGAGCGGATCTGGTGATCAGCCCCGCGGACGGCCGTGTGATCAAGATTGATGAAGCCACGCTTCCGCCGGAGGTCCGTGCGGTCGCGCCGGACGCCGGAACGATGACGCGCATCGCGGTCTTCCTGAACATTTTCAATGTGCACGTCAACCGGGCGCCGGTCTCGGGCAGTGTGCTGAAAGTCGTCCACACGCCGGGGCGGTTTCTCACGGCATCGTTGGATAAAGCCAGTGAGCAGAACGAGCGTTCGGTGGTGCTTGTGCGAGAGGTGCAAGGGCGCACGGTGGCCTTTGCGCAGATCGCCGGGCTGGTCGCCCGCCGGATCGTCAACCACCTCCGAGACGGGCAGACCATCACCTGCGGGGAACGGTTCGGGTTGATCCGATTCGGGTCCCGCGCGGAGATCTATCTGCCCAGGGGCACCATCGTCAATGTCCGGGTCGGTGAGGGCGTGGTGGCCGGGCGTACGGTGCTGGCCACGCTCCCGGCGATTGACCGTGCTGAAGCAGCGAATGCCGGCGGGGTACTTGCGGGAGCCGGTGCGTGAGCGCCAACGGCGGACATCTGGAGCCCTCTCTCGTGGAACCCAAACCCGGCATCCGCGGCCCCCGTGACTCCGAAGGACGGCGTCCTCGGGGTTCTGTTCCGCTGAGGAAACTGATCCCCAACCTCGTGACCGGTGCATCGCTCTGCGCCGGGATCGCCAGCCTGCACTACGCCGCGCAGGGGCAGTTCGAGAAGGCAATCGCGGCGATCATCATCGCTTTCGTGCTCGACGGGTTTGATGGGCGCCTGGCCAGGTTGCTGAAAGTCACCAGCCGCTTTGGTGAGACTTTCGATTCGATCGCCGACTTCACGGCATTCGGGATCGCGCCGGCGTTCCTGATCTACCAGTGGGTGCGGCGCGGAACGCTCGATCCTGCTGTGGAGACCTTCGCATCGGCGGTGGTCATCATGTACGGACTCTGCGCGGCGTTCAGGCTCGCGCGGTTCACGGTGCAGGCCCGCAAGAAGAAGATCGGCGCACCGGTCAGCCCGTTCTTTCAGGGCATGCCCGCCCCCGCCGCGGGTGGGGTGGTCCTGATCCTGCCGATGCTGGAACTCTCGTCGGTCAGGTTCGAATCGCCGGCGTGGCTTGTTCTGGGCTTTGCAGCGCTGATCTCGCTGCTGATGGTCAGCCGCCTGCCGATGATCTCGGTCAAGGGCGTTCGGGTGAGTCGCAGGCTCATCCTGCCGATCTTTGTGCTCCTGGGCCTGCTGGCCATGGGCATGGTGCGGGACTTCTGGCTTACCGCGTCCATCTTCTTCGGCTTGTACTTCCTCTCGTTCCCTGTTGCGATTCTTCTGCACAGGCGCGGGATCCTCGGCGGTCGCACGGCATCGACCGGGGCTGGCACCGAGGGTGCCCTGCGGACCTCGCGCCGGTAGAGATCAGTCGGGTGATTGCGCACTGGCCGAACGCTGGAGGCCGTCACCCTGCCAGCGGCGTTCGGCCAGCAACCACGATCCGAGCCCGGCGATCATCGCGGCGTTGTCAAGGCAGAACTGAAGCTCGGGCAGCGCCAGGCGAAGGGCCTTCGCCGAGGCAAACTCCTGGCAGCGACGTCGGAGGCGGCTGTTGGCCGAGACCCCTCCTCCGATCAGCAGTGAGCGGCAGTCGGCGTGCTGTGAGAGGGCTCGCTCGAGCCGCAGCATGATCGCTTCGACGGCGGCCCTCTGAAATCCTGCGCACAGATCGCGTAGGGTCTGCTGGTCAAGAGTCAGCCCCGGCGTGCCGCCGCGTCCGCGCTCCGAGGGCACGCCCTGGACGGTGTACAACAATGCGGTCTTGAGACCGGAAAACGAGAAGTCCAGTGCGCCGTGCTCGAGGCGTGCGATGGGCAGATCGAAGCGGCGCTCGTCGCCGAGTGCGGCGAGTCGGTCGATCTCCGGCCCTCCGGGGTAGGGCAGGCCCAGTATGGCGGCGGCCTTGTCATAGGCCTCACCGACGGCATCGTCGCGGGTCGAACCCAGCGGCTCGATGCACGATGGGGAGACCACCCGGTAGATCGAACTGTGCCCGCCTGAGACGACCAGCCCCAGCGCGGGGAACAAGCGATCATCGAGCGGGATCGGCGCGGGGGGGCCATCGGGGCGTTCGAGAAACCCCGCGTAGAGGTGTGCGCGAACGTGGTCCACGCCGATGGCCGGTACTCCAAGCGTCCAGGCCACGGCCTTGGCGGCGGATACGCCGACCAAGAGCGAGCCGATCAACCCTGGGTGTGCCGAGACGGCCACCGCGCGAAGGTCATTGGCTCGGGTGTGGGCTGTGTTCAGGGCCATGTCGATCACTGCACCGATGCGCTCGGCGTGCGCCCGGCTGGCGATCTCGGGGACCACCCCTCGATACTCGGCGTGCAGATCGTGCTGGGTGGCGATCACGTTCGACAGGACAATGCGGCCGTCACGCACAACCGCGGCCGCGGTTTCGTCGCAGCTGGATTCCACGCCGAGCACGAGCCCTCGGAGATCTCCGGTCGTCGACCAGTTCACCGTGGATCTCCGTTTGGCGTGGGGGTCGGCCGCGGTGCTCCTCGGTGGGGCTCCGGCGAGATCGCTGGGTCGTCGACGGGGCGAACACCCGCCAGCAGGAGCCAGGACTCGAGGCCGGCCTCTGGGATTGTCAGCGTTGCCAGCGGGTTTCCTTCACGGTCGGTGATCACCATCCGTCCACCATGCGGGTCGCGTCCTTCGGGCCAGAGCCGCGAGAAGGCCTGCGAGCGAGGCGTGTCATCGACGGCCTCAAGGCGACGCTCCAACCTGGAGCGTTCGAGCTCGAGCATGGCCAGTCGGCGGCGCAGACTTGCTCGTTCATCACCCGTGATGCGGAGTGACTGCTCCTCGGGTGTCAGCTCGGGCGCGATGGGCGACCAGCGACCATCCTGGACATAGTTGCGAGCAGATCGCAGCGCGGCGCCGAGGGTGGAATCCGCGAACGGTCCTTCCACCCATTCCGGCGAGTCCCACTGCGGATCGGCCAGTTCAACGGGAGCACGACGCTGGACGCCGGGTGGGGTGATGGCATCGAAGACGCGGCGTGCGTTGATCATGGCTCGGAGTGCCGGGCCCTCGGGCGATCGGACCAGGAATCCGGGGGTTGGGTCAACGCCCCAGATCGCCGAGCCGTCGGAACGGTGGATGATGCGGCCGTCCGGGAGTGTGTAATAGGCCTCGGAGTACTTCAGTTGTGCGCCGGGGTCAAAGCGCAGCGGCGCGATCGACTGCACCAATCCCTTGCCGAAAGTGCGCTCACCAATGACCACGGCCCCGGCCCTGAGTTGCAGCGCCCCGGCCAGAATCTCGCTGGCGGAGGCGGAGGCCGAGTCCACCAGGACGGCCAGCGCGGTGTTCGGGAGGAGTCGCCCGCGCTGGGTCGGGATCCGCTCGTTGATGCCGCCGGGGCGTCCGCGGATGCTCAGGAGTTCGCCCTCGTCGAGCAGCAGGTCGGCGATCTCGACCGCCTGCTCGAGCATGCCGCCGCCGTTCCCGCGAAGGTCCAGGATCAGCACCCGCGGAACGCCGGGACCGCTGGGGGTGCCGGGCGAAGACCATCGGGCGAGGACATCTTGAAACTCGCTCGCGCTCGAGGGTGTGAACTGCGTGAGTCGGACGTACGCGATGGCCTCGCGGGCCGAGAGCCAGTAATCCCATCCCTGCCCGGGGACGTACTGCACGCCCTTGACCACCCGAGACCGGATCGGGCCACGGACGATGGTCACCTCCAGCAGGACCGGTTCGGAGGAGTGGTCCGCCTGACGCTCGAGAGTGAGCCGAACTGGTGTACCCGGCTCACCGGTCAGGCGGGCGATGAGGTTGTCAATGGTTATCCCGCAGCTCGATGTTCCGTTGATCGTCAGGATCCGATCGCCGGGGAGGACCCCGGCCCGGAGCGCGGGGGAGTCTTCCAGAGGGGTCACGATCGTGGGCTGTCCTGAGACGATTTCGATCTGTGCTCCGATGCCGACGAACGCTCCGGTCAGTTCCTTCTCAAAGGCCCCGGCATCCGAGGACGGCACGTAGGTGGTGTACGGGTCGTGCAGTGCCAGGAGCATGCCCTCGATCGCACCGCGGACGAGTCGTTCGCGCTCGACGGGTTCGACATAGCGGCGTTCGATCAGCCGAAGGACCTCGCCGACCCGCAGAGACCAGGCGTCATCGCCGCTGAGCATGGATGTCAGCGCAGGCCACCGGGCCACGAAGACGCCGAGCAGAAAGACCAGGGCCAGCAGAAGGGTCGTACGCGGTCGGGTCATGTCCTCTCCGTCCTGGCGAATCGCGGGCTTGTGAAGGATCGTGGAGCCCGCGCCGCCGCTGCGCCGAACTCGAGCGTGAGGGTGTGGGTCAATCCCCGTGAACTTCGCGGAGTTTGGGGCTCAGGCGCAGAAGCAGGCCAACCCGCTCGATCTCCGTGAGCCAGTCCCGGATGACCTCGGCCGATTCATCGCCGCTCACGTCCGCACCCGGGAGCGGGCAGTGGGCCCCGAGTTCCTGGGCGGCGAGGCGTCGCAAGCGCGACAGGGTCTTGTCTCCGAGCATCGAGACGTACTCGAACTCCTCGTTGAGGAAGATCGCCACCGGCACACGTCGGCCGCCGCAGATCATGAACGGTCGTCCGAACTCAGGGTCTGACTCGCGGTCGATGAAACGCACGTCGAGCCCCGGGGCGCGCGGATCATCCGAGGTGACGGGGTGCGCCTCCTGAGCGCGGGCGAGGATGGGGCACTGCCGCACGCAGTCTCCGCACCACGTGCCCGAGATCACCAGCACGTTGATGCGGCGTGTCAGGGAGTGCAGCATCCGGCGCTGCGGGTCGGAGAGCGGCGTGCGTTGCCATGACCGCTCCCAGCCGGGGCGTTCGTGGTCGCGTGCGGAGGCGAGGTATGCCGGCCACGCGAGGGCCGCGGCGAAGACACGCTGGAATCGCTCGGCGTCGTGCATTCCCGAGGGTACGCCGGCGGGGTGGGGAGACACCCCGGGCTCCGGCTGTGCGGCGCCGGATCAGTGTCGCTCGGTGTCGGTGCGCGGCGCCAGCGGCCAGGGGTCGGTGGGCTCACCGTTGATCGTCGTGCCACCCTGGTACACGCTGCAGGTGCCGGGGAGGAATGATTGCGGGAAGATCGGCACTGGTCGCGTGATCTCATCGAGCCTGGCGATCTGCTCTGGCATGAGTGAGACGTTCAAGGACTTGATGTTGTCGAGCAGTTGCTCCATCGTGCGTGCACCGATGATGGTGGAAACAACGCCGGGGCGAGACCGCAGCCACGCCAGGGCGACCTGCGACGGGGTGGCGTCCAGTTGCGAGGCAAAGGATCGCAGTGCATCGATCACCGCGAGCGACCGCTCGTTGATGTGCCGTGCCGCCATCTCTGCGCGCCCGCCCTTTTTGGCCGAGGGCGGTGTGGCGGTCGTTGGGGCCGGGGAGGTCTGTACCGTGGCGTCATATCGCCCGGTGAGGACACCTCCCTTCAATGGCGACCAGGGGGTGACGCCCATGCCCAGTTCACGGGCCATGGGGATGAGTTCGAACTCGACGCTGCGCTCGAGCAGGGAGTACTCCACCTGGATGGCGATGAGTGGATTCCAGCCCTTGAACATGGCGGTGACCTGTACCTGGGCGCACAGCCAGGCGGGAGTGTCGGAGAAGCCGATGTACCGGACCTTACCCGCCCGGACCAGGTCATCGAGCGTGCGCATGGTCTCGTCGATCGGTGTGAACCGGTCGAGGAAGTGCATCCAGTAGAGGTCGATGTAGTCGGTCTGCAGCCGTCGAAGGGAGTTCTCCAGTTGCTGGAAGATCGCCTTGCGATTTGCGCCGCCGGCATTGGGATCACCTGTGAAGAGGTTGCCGCAGAACTTGGTGGCCAGGACGGTCTTCTGGCGCCGGCGCGGGCTGTTGCCGATGGTCATTCCCAGAATTTTCTCGCTGTGCCCCTTGGTGTAGATGTTGGCGGTGTCGATGAAGTTGCCGCCGTGGTCCAGGTAGTAATCGACGATGTGCTGGCTGGTTGTGGCGTCTGCGCCCCAGCCCCAGTCGAGGCCGAAGGTCATCGACCCCAGGCACAGCGGCGAGACCCGCAGGCCCGAGCGTCCGAGCGTGAGGTAGTGGTTCAGGGCCATGGCCGTCTCCCGGGTGATCCCTCTCACGACGATCCCTGCTCAATGCTCTGTCGTTGAGTCTACCGCGCCCGGCGCGGAGTGGGTGGCGAGGTCAGCACGCCGGGAGTCTCCGCCTCGCGGGCATGCTCGCTGAGTGCTCGCAGCAGGTCGAAGGCCTTCAGCGGGGTGAGGTCCTCGATTTTCAGTTCGCGCAGGCGGTCCACGACGGGGTGGTTGACATACTGCGTGAACAGCGACAGTTGCCCGGACGCCGGTTGGCGAGGAGGTTCACCGGAGTTATCCGATCCCGGGGGCGACGGGGCTTCACCCATCATCCCGGAGTGCTCAACTGTGAGTGACTCCAGGACTTCCTGCGCCCGCGAGACCGTGGCCGCGGGAATCCCCGCGAGTTTGGCCACATGGATGCCGTAACTGCGGTCAGCACGCCCTGGCAAGATGCGGTGGAGGAAGACGATCTGGTCTTCCCACTCCCGCACACTGACGTGGAGGTTGGCAATCCGGCCGGGGAGGAGTTCTTCAAGGCGGGTCAGTTCGTGGTAGTGGGTGGCGAAGAGCGTCCTGGGGCCGGTGCCGGGAGTGTCACCTGCGGCATGTGGGGCACCGTGGGCGAGCGTTTCGGCGATGGCCCAGGCCAGGCTGAGCCCGTCCAGGGTGCTGGTGCCGCGCCCGATTTCATCAAGCACGACGAGCGATCGCGAGGTGGCGTGATGGAGGATGTTGGCGGTCTCGGTCATCTCGACCATGAAGGTCGATTGTCCGGCGAAGAGGGCGTCGTCGGCGCCCACGCGGGTGAAGATGCGGTCGCACAGTCCGATCGTGGCCGATTGCGCGGGCACGAAGCACCCCGTGTGCGCCAGCAGAGTGATCAGCGCACACTGGCGGATGAACGTGCTCTTGCCGGCCATGTTCGGCCCGGTGATGATCGTCAGCGATGGGGCCACGGCGCCGGGCGGGGCTGGGTCCGCTCCACGGCCATCGTCGGGCCCGAGCGACAGGTCGTTGGGTACGAACCGGCCCTCCAGCAGTTCGTCCAGGACCGGGTGCCGCCCCTGCACCAGCCTGAGGGCCGGTGCCTGAACCATTTCGGGGCGCACCCAGCCGCGGGCAACGCTCTTGTCGGCGAAACAGAGGAGCACGTCCAGTTCCGCGACAACATCCGCAAACGCGGCGATCGGCGCGAGGGCCGCAGCGGCCTCCTGGCAGAGGGCAGCGAACAACTCGGACTCGCGCTCCAGTGCGCGGGCCTCGGCGTTCATCACCTTATCCTCGAACGTCTTGAGTTCCGGGGTGATGAACCGCTCTGCGTTGGTGAGGGTCTGTCGGCGGGTGAAGGCGGCCGGTGCTCGCGCGGCCTGGCCCTTGCTCAGTTCGATGTAGTAGCCGAAGATCTTGTTGAAGCCGACCTTGAGGCTGGGGATCTGATGCTCGGCGATCAACCGCTGCTGGTAGGCCGCGAGCCATTCTCCGGCGTTGGTTCGCAGCAGCCGGGCCTCGTCCAGCGCCGCATCGATGCCGGGCCGGATAAGCCCGCCCTCGCGCAGATGAGCCGGAGGATCCTCGACGCAGATCAGCCCGATGCGGCCGGCCAGTCGGGCCAAGGGCTCGCGGATCTCTGTGAGCGAGGCTCGAACGGGCGCGAGCACTGGCGCATGATCCAGCACGTTCAGCAGGTCGTCGATACGCCCGACGCTGCGGCCGAGGGCAACCAGGTCACGCGGTGTGCAGCGTGCCAGAGCGACGCGGGAACCGATGCGATGCACGTCTTCGACCTGCGAGAGCACGCTGCCCAGGTCTGCCGCGGTGCGTCGATCCTCAACCAGCAGTGACACACGGGATTGGCGTGTCGTGATTTCGTCCAGGCGTGCGCTGGGACGGCAGAGCCAATCCCGGAGCAGGCGCTTGCCCATGCCCGTGCGGCAGGAGATCCGCGGCGAGCCGGCCCCCTGACTCCGACCGCTGAAGATGCTGAGCAGCGATCCCTCGCCGGCATCGCCCGCCAACGTCCCCCGGATTGTGCGATCAACTTCCAGCGAACGCAGTGATACCGCGTCGATCTCCAGCCGGTCGCCCGCCTGCTCCCGCCGCGGTGGGCGCAGGTGTTCCAGCGATCCCCTCGGAGCCCGCCCCGTGGTGGTGGATGAGGGGGATCCTTCACGATCCAGGGCTTGAGTTTCCCGGAGGTACCGGATCACTGCACCCGCCGAGGTGATCTCCGGGCTCTGTTCGTCAAGCCCGAATCCCGAAAGCGTGCGCACGCCGAACTGTTCGTACAGCGCGTCGCGGGCTTCGCTCTGGCGGAAATGCCATTGTGGACGCGGAGTCCCCGCCAAGCCGAGTGCATCGAGCACGAACTTGACACGTGGCGGCGGCGTTCGGTCGCCCGTTTCCGCGTAGAGCACCTCTCGGACCTGACGTCGGGCCAGTTCGTCTACGAGTTTGTTCGACGGGCAGGTCAGGACGGTGAACTGGCCGGTCGAGAGTTCAACGAACGCGACCGCGCAGATCGCGGTGGGCGTATCGCCGGCGGGGGCGTCGGGACGATCGGCCTGCACGCGACCGTTGGACGGCCCGCGATGAGCGTGAGGGGTGGTGGGGCACGCGGGGTAGCAGATTGCGGCGAGCGTGTTGGAGCGATCCTCCGACAGCAGGGGCTCGTCCACCAACGTTCCGGGGGTGATGACCCGCGTGACGCCACGCTGAATGACCGAGTTGCCCTTGACTTCGGAGGCGTCCTGCAGCTGGTCCGCGACCGCCACCCGGAACCCGGCCGAGATCAGCCTTCGCAGGTACGTGTCCAATTGATGGTGCGGCATGCCGCACATCGGCACGCCGGCCGTGCGCTGGGTCAGGGTCAGGCCGATCGCGCGGCTCACTTTCACGGCGTCATCGTCGAACAGCTCGTAGAAGTCACCGATCCGGAACAGCAGGACGCAGTCGGGGTGCAGTTTCTTGAACTGAGCGTACTGCCGCATCGCGGGGGTATCCCGCGGGTCGTTGACGACCTTGACGCTGCCGCTCATGAGCCTGAGAGGATACCCAGCGGGGCGTTGAACGCCCGGAGCCCGGATTTTCATCGGTGGCCGCGAACGGGACGTGGCCCAAACAAACAACCCCGCGGCGAGTGCTCGCGGGGCTGAAAAGCAGGGGATCTAGGATTTGAACCTAGACTAACTGAGTCAGAGTCAGTCGTGCTACCGTTACACCAATCCCCTGTGCAACCGGCCCCTGTGCAACCGGGCCGCCTTCGTGTCTGTTCCGGTGGGCCCCTGCGGAAGCTCACCGGCAATGATCATACGCGCTGAGCACCCCACCGCCAACTTCTCCAGGTTGAATCGGACCTCACGGATCGGCTCGGGATGGCGGCTCCGCGGGGTTTGTCGGGTCCGTCCGGTCGGTCGGTTCTGCTACCGGCACGGATTGAGGGGCAATCCGTGCCGGGCGAGTCCAACCGGGCTCATCGCGCGGGTCAGGGCCCGCGAACTCGTCCAGCGACCGGATCACGCTCTCCGTGGCCGCCTGCTGACTCGAGGCTCCGGGCGGCGGTGGTTTGCGCCCGCAGCCGTACGGCCCGACCAGCCACACGGCCAGAATCGTGAGGCTGCCGACCCAGGCCAGGGGGGATCGATGGTGCAGCCTGTTGAGTGCTTGTGGACCCATGTGGAACTCTAATCGTCTGTGGCCGACCGCGTCGGCCCGCTACCCTCGGTCGCTCCATGCCAGATCCGATCTCACACGCGACGGACATCCGCTCAACGCCCGGGCCTGCGTGCGTGGTTTTGCTGTCGGGTGGGCTGGATTCGGCCGTGACCTTGGCCCTTGCCCGGCGAGACTATGGGCCTTGTGCCGCACTCAGCATCGACTACGGCCAGCGGCACAGTGCGGAACTGACCGCGGCCCGTCGGATTGCGCGGCACATGGGCGTCCAGGATCATCGGGTTGTCCGGGTCGACCTGGGTGCGGTCGGCGGATCGGCGCTCACCGCGGACATACCTGTTCCGAAGTCGGCCACGCCGCGGCCCGTTCCCCCGCACACCGAGATCCCGGTGACCTACGTGCCCGCTCGGAACATGCTGTTTCTCGGGTTGGGCGTGGGCCTGGCCGAGGTGCTCGGCGCTCGGAAGGTGTGCATCGGTGTCAACGCGGTGGATTATTCGGGGTACCCCGACTGCCGACCGGAGTTCATCGAAGCATTCGCGCGGGCCTCAGCCCTGGCCACGCGTGCGGGCGTCCAAGGGCGGGCGGTCTCGATCGTGACCCCGATCGTGTCGCTGAGCAAGGCCGACATCATCCGCCTAGGCGCGAGCCTTGGTGTGCCGTTCGATCTCACGCACTCGTGCTACGCCCCGGTGTTGGTGGGAGGGCCGGGCGCGGAGATTGAGCCCGGGGATGTGCTGGCCTGCGGCCTGTGCGACTCCTGCCGCATTCGTCGCGAGGGCTTTTACGCGGCGGGTGTTGTTGATCCGACCCGCTATGCCCCCGGCGCACCCAGGTAGGTGGTCTTCAACTCGGTTTCAACCACGCGACCCTGACGGCACTCCACGGAGTAGCCCCTGGCCGACGGGCGCGAGGCCACGCACGCGAGCAGGCGTCGCCCGACAAAGTGGAGCGCGGCACCGTCGTCGGCCGCCCACGCCGACGGCAGCCGGCGCTCTCGGACGAACCGGTGCAGCGTCGGGCGCCTCGTGGGCTCGGAGTCATAATGCGGGCACGATGCTCCGGGGAGGAGGCCCAGGCCGTCACGGAGCGGGGCCAGCGGGCCGAACGAGTCGGTGCTGCACGCCTCGAACCAGGCGTTCATGCCCGCGGAAATGCCGGTGAGCACCACGCCCGACCGCCAGGCTTGACGCAGCAGTGTGTCCACGCCGTGCAGCCTCCAGACCGCGAGCATGTTCGCGGTGCTGCCCCCACCCACGTAGATCACATCGGCGTTTTCGAGGATCAGGCGGGGGGAACGACGGCCCCGATTGAAGAGGAGCAGCAGAGAGGCCGCGGCCCGCGGAGGGCCGAACGCCGATCGGAAGTTCTCGATGTACGACTGAGAGTCACCGCTGGCTGTCGGGATAAAGCACACCCGCGGACGGCGCTTGCCGGTCAGCCTCAGGGTGTAGTCGTCGAGCAGCGGGATCTCCGGCTCCATCGAGAACCCGCCTCCTCCGAGCGCGACGATGTGTCTGAGCGTGCCCATGGCCAGAGCGTACCGGCGGAGCGCAGCACCAGGGCCCGGCGGAATCCACCGGGCCCTGTACGTTCGGCGTGAGCGGAGATTCGGGGGTGTCCTCGGGGATTACTTCTTGTCGGAGGCGGCCAGGGCCTTGACGACCTCGTCCTGCAGGCCGCGGGGCATCGGGCGATACTCGAGGAACTCCATGGTGTTCGAGCCGCGGCCCTGGGTGAGCGAACGCAGCGTCGTGGTGTAGCCGAACATCTCGCTCAGCGGCACCTCGCAGGTGACGACCTTGACGACTCCGCGGTCCTCCTGCTCGGAGATCATGCCGCGCCGCGAGGAGATATCGCCGGTGACGGCGCCGAAGTAATCCTCGGGCACGGTCACCACGACTCTCATGATCGGTTCGAGCAGGATGGGTCCCGCCTTGGCGACGGCCTCCTGCAGCGCGATGCGCCCGGCCTGTTCGAAGGCCACCTGCGACGAGTCGACCGGGTGGTACTTGCCGTCCGTCAGCGTAATCTTGATGTTGATCATCGGGTACCCGGCAAAGACGCCGGTGACCGCGGTCTCGCGCACACCCTTCTCGACGGCGGGGATGAATTCCTTGGGGATGGCCCCGCCGATGATCCCGTTCTCGAACGCGATGTTGTCGGAGAAGTCGAGTTCCTCCGCAGCGGCCTGGGCCGCGGTGAAGGGCTCGATGGTGATGGTGCAATCACCGAACTGGCCGCGACCGCCGGTCTGCTTCTTGAACAGGCCGCGGACGTCGGCCGCGGTGCGCGAGATCGCCTCGCGGTAGGAGACCTGCGGTTTGCCGACTTCGACGCCGATCTTCATGTCGCGGGTGAGCTTGTTCTTGATGATCTCCAGGTGGAGTTCACCCATGCCGCTGATGATCGTCTGTCCGGTTTCCTCGTTGTACGAGGAGCGGAAGGACGGGTCCTCGCGCCGGATGACCTGGAGGGCGTCGCCGAGTTTCTGGCGGTCGGCCTGGGTCTTCGGCTCGATGGACATCGAGATCACTGGCTCGGGGAAGTGCATCCGCTCGAGCAGGATGGGCTGATCGGGGTCGCAGAGCGTGTCACCGGTGTAGGACTTCTTGATGCCGACCACCGCGACGATGTTGCCGGCGCTGGTTTCCTCCATGGGGATGCGGTCCTTGGCGTGCATCTCGAAGATGCGAGAGGCCAGTTCGCGTTCGCCGTTGCCGGGGTTGATGAGGCGCTGCCCCTTGGCGAGCTTGCCGGAGTAGACGCGCATGTAGGTGAGGTCGCCGTGGGAGTCGGCGACGACCTTGAAGACCAGGGCCGAGAAGGGGGCATCGGGGTCGTGCGGGCGGGTCATGCGGACGTCCTTGTCGCGCGGATCGGTGCCCTCAACCTCGGGCTTTTCCGTCGGCGCGGGCAGGTACATGCAGACCGAGTCCAGCAGCATCTGCACGCCGATGTTCCGCAGCGCGGCCCCGCAGAGCACGGGGTAGCACCGGCGGTCGATCACGCCCTTGCGGAGCGCGGCACGCATCTGCGGCACCGACGGCTCCTTGCCCTCCAGGTACATGCTCATGAGCTCGTCGTCGAGCTCGGCGATCTTCTCGATCATGTCGTGGCGCCACTGTGCGATCGTTTCGGCCATGTCGGCGGGGACGTCCGCCTCGCGGACCGTCTCACCCTTGTCACCCTCGAAGTAGAAGGCGCGCTGGGTCATCAGGTCGATGATGCCCTTGTGCTCGTGGCCGACACCGATCGGGTACTGGATCGCGATGCCGTTAGCGCCCAGACGGGTCTTGATGGTCTTGAACGAGAAGTCGAAACTCGCCCCGATCTTGTCCATCTTGTTCACGAAGCACAGGCGGGGAACCTTGTAGCGGTCGGCTTGGCGCCAGACCGTCTCGGACTGAGCCTCGACACCCTCCTTGCCGTCGAACACCGCCACAGCGCCGTCGAGCACGCGCAGCGACCGCTCGACCTCGATCGTGAAGTCGACGTGGCCGGGCGTGTCGATCAGGTTGAGCTTGAACTCGCGCCCGTCGAACTCCCACGGGCAGGTGGTCGCGGCGGACTGGATCGTGATACCGCGCTCCTGCTCCTCGGGCAGGAAGTCCATGGTCGCGGTGCCCTCGTGCACTTCACCGATCTTGTAGTTCTTGCCGGTGTAGTAGAGGATGCGCTCCGAGACGGTGGTCTTGCCCGCGTCGATGTGGGCGCAGATGCCGAAGTTGCGGATGTGACTGAGGTCGACTGGCATGGGTATGTCCTTGCTGCTGTTCGATCCGGTGCGGGCTCCTCTTGGGAACCCGCGGTGCTGGTCTGATCCGAACCGCGCGCCCTCCTGAACGCAGGGGGGGAAGGCTCGGGGAAGTCGTTCGGGTGTTGGAGGCGATTGCCGACAGCGAAGCCCGGGCGTTGAATCACGCCGCTTCAGAGAGGCAACGGATCGTTCTCATCGTCGTTCGGGTCGCTCATCGAGGCTGTTCCAAGGTCTGCGGAGGCAGCTGCTTCGCCCGTTCATCCGGATCGACGGCAGAGTGCCATGCAGATAGGGTAATGCTAGCCAAGGCTCCGGCGGGGTCAACCGGGTATGTTCGCTGCCGTTTCGAGCGACAGGGTCCCCTGTGGGCTCCAGATCGACCCCGAGAGGGTGAAGGTGCTACTCCCCACGTTCTCGGACGTTGTTCTCCAAGGCTCTGGCCTGCTCCTCGGCACGCAGCCGGTCGGCCGAGGATAGACCCTTGACAGCGCGGTCCATCCGGACCAAGTCGTCCAGTTCGAGGAGACGGCGTGCGGCGACACCCGCTCTGGCGGGTTCACCTAACACCGTCCAGAGGGAGAGCAGCGTTCGCTGGTGCTCGAGGGAGTAGGGATCAAGCACGACCGCGCGTTCGGTCAGGCGGACCGCGCGGCGCAGGTCATCTTGATCCGGTGGACTTAAGAGACCGGCCCGCTCTCGATACACAGCGGCCATCTGCAAAGCCGGGAGCAGGTCCAGGTTGGCCAGGTGCGTCTCGGAGACCGGCATGCCACCGAAGACCATCACGGCCTCGTCGAGTGTCGCTCTCGCGCGCTGGACCTGGCCCATCGCGGCCTCCGATGCGGCGGCATGGGCCAGCATGCGGACGGCCGATCTACGAGCCTCAAAGTCCTGTCCGATGCGCCCCTCGGACTGGAGCAGGCGTTCCGCCGCTCGACGTGTGCGCACGATCCGCTCCTGCAGAGCCGCGGTTCTGAGACTGTTCCAATCCGGGGGGACGGCTCGGCCGCTCAGGCGCGTGAGCCACTGTGCTGCTTCGGATCGAGCGCGGGCCGACGTGGCCGCATCCGGGGCCGTCACGATCTGGTTCATCAACTGTTCGACCAGCGGCAACTCCTCGACCTGGTGAGCCGCCGAGGCGAGGCGAGACTCCCACGCACGGGCGGGGATCACGCCTGCGAGCAGGACACCCGCCGCGAGGAGCGCCGGCAGCCCCGCGCACGACACCACAAGGAACACTCCATTCCTTCCTGTGGACTGCCGGTCACTGGATCGTGGAGCGTCCGCCGCGGCGGACGTCCCGATGAGTGCCAAAGCCAGTCCGCAGGAACTCGACCAGGAGAGTGTGACCTCGATCTGTGCGTGCACGAGAAACGCAAGGGCGGCTGCCGAAAGGCCGAATCGGGCGAAGTGGGTGTGGTGACGTGTCGCCCAGAGGACCAGCGCGGCGACGCCGATCCAGCCAAGCATGCCCACGATCCGAATCGCAGCAATCTGAGGTGCGATAGCCTGAGATTCGACCAGCACTGCCCCGAGCGTGGCCAGTGCTGCCAAGAGCGCGGCCACACGCAGAACCACGCGCTCGGAAGAAGAACCGGTGGGCACCTTCTCGGGGGGCGACGCGGGCTGAGGGTTCATCGATGGTCCGATACGCCCCGCGCACCACAGCAGCAGGGCGATCCAGGCGATGCCGAACAGGCCGAGACAAGCCAGCCAATCGAACAAGATCGAGTGTGGGCTCTGAACCTCCTCGGGGTTCAGCGGGTTCTTGGCGACGAGATAGGCCTCCTTGAAGCCATCCGGGCCTACGCCCAACCGATGGCCTGCGAAGATCCGTGTGGCACCTTCGATGTAGTACCAGCGGAAGAGGAGGCTCAGTTCGCCGAGGCGTTCGCCGAGCAGCCCGCGGGCCACGACCGCGAGCAGGGCCAATGCGATCAGCAGCGGGCCGAGTAGTCGCGACAGGACTGGTCGAAGTTCAGCCTTGACGCCGGCACGAAACACGGCAGCGGCCAGGCATCCGGCCGTGGCGATTGCGAATGCGCCGAGAGCGCCCCGGCTGCCCGAGAGCACTGTTCCGATCACGGTCAGTCCGGCCAGGGCCCCTGTGGAGACAAGCAGCCATCTTGCGCGGCGTAGTGCGGCCTCCCGGCCACTGTCGGGCCCGCGCAGAACAGGAATCCTCAGGTACGAGCCCACGGTGAGCCACGCCAGAACACAGGCCGCGGCTGCGGCGGCGCTCATGAATGACCCGAAGACGTTGCTGAGTGCAAACCAGCCCGTGGTCTCTGCCTGACTGATCCGACGCTCATAGGCGAGGGCTGAGGCGGAGTCCGGGGCCCAGCCGTTGGCGGCGAAGACCGTGTCGCGCGTGCGCTGGAACTCCGCGAGCGTGGCCGGGTGCTCGACGTACACCTGGTACACACCGCGGAGCAGCAGGAGCACGGCCAGCCCCAGCAAGCCGCTCAGCACGGCACGGGCGACGTGACGATCGCGCGCTGCGGATGCCATCGCGACGGCCGCGTAGATGCCACTGACCCAGGCGGATCCGATCCGTCGCTGACCGATGCTCTGGCCCTCGCTGATCCAGCCGTGCCAGATCACGCCCAGCGCTCCGGCGGTGGCCAGGGCCAGCATCGCCGCGAGGGCGATCCTCTCGCGACGCACGGAAGATGTCAGCCCGATGCCGATCAGCAGGGCTGCCCCCAGCAGTGAAAAGGTGTCGATCACCAACGATTCGGACGGGAGGAGGCCGACGGCCATACCCCCGACCAGACTGGGATCCATGTCCCAGTGAGGCACGAGCAGGGTGTTGGTGGTCGCTCGGACGATCTGCGGCACCAGACACAGCAGCACCCCGATCCACACCAGTGTGTTCGGCGGATTCGGGTCAGGATCGGTGAGCGGTGTGCTCAAGGTCCGCTCCCGGTGCCGGCGTTGGTTCCTGTTCTGGAAGGGGCGTTGAGTCGCGGGTCGGTTGCCGGTGTGGAGCGACCTTCAAACAGTGCCAGGACCAACAACGCCAGAAGGCACTGGGCTCCGATCAGCACGGCCTGCCATGGGAGCAGACTCCCGAGGACGATGCCGCCGAGGCCCGTGATGCCGGTGAGGCCGTAGATCACCAGCACGGCGTCGCGGCGGTGCATGCCCCGGCGTTCGAGCCTGTGCGAGAGGTGCTGAGTGTCTCCGACCATGGGGGAGCGTCCCTGGCTGAGCCGGATGACCACCACGCTGGTCAGGTCGTACAGCGGTACGGCCAGCACCATCAGCGGCATGAAGACGCCGTACCACTGGCCGGCCGGGAGGTCCGGGCCGTAGTAGGTCGTGCGGATGGTCAGGAAGCCGAGCAGAAAGCCGATGACCAGCGACCCGCCGTCGCCCATGTAGATGGTCGCGCGTCCGTGCGGAGGACGTGGAAAGTTGAAGACGAGGAACCCGAGGCACGCGCCGATGAGCAGGGCCAGGCATGCGGCGATGAACCACTGCGGACGCTCGAGGGTCAGCGTGGCGGCCAGGAAGCACGCCGCGGCAATGGCGGCGACACCCCCGGTCAGCCCGTCCATGTTGTCCATGAAGTTCATGGCGTTGGTCACGACCACGAGCCACAGGACAGCGATGATGGTCGAGATCGGGAAGCCCGCATGAGCGTCCAGGAAGGTCATGAGGCCGGAGCCTGTCGCGAGGACCACTCCTGAGGCTGTCGTGAGCATCACCACAAGCTTGAGCACAGGCCCAAGTGGGCGCCGGTCGTCGAGCAGCCCGACCACATGCATCACCCCTAACCCAACGAGCAGGGCCAGAGCGGGCCCGGACTGGGCACGGATGCCGTCCAGGTGGGGCGCCAGTTCGGGGACCAGCCGGGCGATCTGGTCACCGAGGCCGAGCTGGACCGCGAGGACTCCCGTCGCCATGGGGAGGGCAATGGCCGCGAAGATCGCGATCCCGCCGGTGTTGGGGACCGTGGAGCGCTCGGCCTTGATCTGCCCGCTCACGCCCGGAGAGTCGATGATCCCCGCGCGACGGCTGACCTGGCGGACGGCCCACGTGGCCGGCGCGGCGATGACCGCGGCGAACAGGATCAGGGCCAGGCAGAGCGTGAGCATGCCGGCGGCAGTTTACCGGGTGGACGGCGCCGGTGCCTGGGCGGGCACGTTGGCCTCATGCCGGAGTTGCCCGCACGCGGCCGCGATGTCGCGCCCCCGCGAGGCGCGGATGTGCGCGTTGACCGCGTGCGACCGGAGCACCTTCTGGAACGCCAGCACGTCGTCGGTCCTGGGGCGATGGAACTCGAGCCCCTCGACCTCGTTGTACCTGATGAGGTTGACGTTTGCGCGAAGGGACTTGGCCAGTTGTGCCAGTTCCTCGGCATGGGCTGTGCGGTCGTTCACCCCGCGCAGGAGCGTGTACTCCAGAGTGATCTCGCGTCCGGTCTTCTCGAACCACCTGGAGCAGGCGGCCAGCAGGTCCTTGATCGTCGTGTACTCGGCCCAGGGGATCAGGCGACGGCGGATGTCGTCGGTCGGCGCGTGGAGCGACAGCGCCAGTGTGACCGGCAGGTCCAGTTCTTCGGCCAGGCGTTCGATGGCCCGCGGGAGTCCGACGGTGGACACGGTGATCTTCCGAGCGCTGATGCCGAGGCCCCAGGGGGCGTTGATGGTGCGGATGGCGGCCGCGACGTTCGAGAAGTTGGCCAACGGCTCGCCCATGCCCATGAAGACGACGTTGGTGATCCTGCCGAGCGGCTCGCCGGCTTCGCTCTTCAACTGGCCCAGTCGCCAGACCTGCTCGACGATCCGCCCCGCGGAGAGGTTGCCGTCGAGCCCGCCGAGGCCTGAAGCACAGAACCGGCACCCCACCGGGCAGCCGACCTGTGATGAAATGCAGGCGGTGCGCCGGACATCTCCGCGTCCGTGGTCGCTGGTTGAGGGGATCATGACACACTCGGTCTGGCGGGCGGGGTCGGCTGGGTGGGAGACGGTGTTCGATGGGCGTGCGGGGCCCGCGGTGTTTGCAGGGCTTGCCGGGGTCGCGATCGGGAGAGCGATAGACGTCGGAGCGTCGGACTCTCGCGATTGCGGATCTAGCCATTGGACCAGGAGCTTCTGTACGCCGTCGGTGGCACGCCGGTGAGCCACGACCTGCCCGGACAGGAACGTCATGTCCGAAGCGAGCCGCTCACGCTCCCAAATCGAGAGATTGGACATCTGCTCAGGATCGATTACGCCCTTGCGGTACACCCACTCGAGGACCTGGACGGCGCGGTAGTGCGGCATGCCGCGGGCCTCGCACCATTCCCGCAGCGATTGGGGGGTCATGGCAAAGACATGGTGTTCCGGATGCTGCACGGGCAACAGTAGGGGAGGAGGGTGGACATCCCCGGCATGTGGACCGACAAGGTGTGTGACGCCGAGGTCAGGACTCCCCGATGAGTTCGCGCAGGCGGGCGGCGATGAGACGGGTGGCGCCCCCCCTGTGCGAGCGGGCGTTCTTTTCCGCAGGAGGGAGTTCGGCGCTGGTTACGCAATTGCTCGCTCCGGGCGTGCCGACCATGAACAGCGGGTCATAGCCAAAGCCGTTGGACCCGCCGGGGACACGGGGCGGTACGCCGATCCACCCTTCGAACGTGCCCCGGGAGGTCGCGAGGATCCGGCCGTCGGGGGCTGCCAGGCAGATGCAGCAGACGAACCTCGCCGTTCGACGGAGTGGCTCCACGCCTTCCAGTTCATGCAAGAGCCGCTGGTTGTTGGCAAGGTCGCGCTCGGTTCGGGAGAGACCGGTCTCGATCCCGTCGGTGGCGAAGTGTGAGGAGATGACTCCGGGCCGACCGCCCAGAGCATCGACCTCCAGGCCGGAGTCATCCGCGAGGCACAGGTGACCTGTTGCCCGTGCGTAGGTCACGGCCTTGATCGCGGCATTCTGGGCAAAGGTGCGCCCGGTTTCGGCGGGCTCGGGGAGAGTTCCGGTCGAGAGGCGCGACAGATCAATGATGGGCAGACCTACCGGCGCGAGGATCTCAACAAGTTCGCTGACCTTGTGGGGGTTCGCGGTAGCCAGCACGATGGGCCCGTGGCGATGAGATTCGTGGGCGTTGGCGCACATGCGGCCAGCGTACGCTCCAGAGATCATCCTGTTGTACCAGGGGTGCGTGCTCTCCATGACCCAACGCCAAGCCATTGCGCGATCCGCCGCAGAACGTCTGTCTGCCCTTGGCTTCCGAGGGCGACTGGCGTCTGCCAAAGCGATTGTGGGGTTTGACGGATTCATCGATTCCATCATCCACGCCGTGGATACACGCCATGCGATGACCCCGGATGGATACTCGCCACTGCGGACCATCCGCGCGTTCGCCGAACGGATCGCCGCGGCCTCCGGGTTGTCCACGAACATGGAGTTGGTTGTCAAGGAGGACCGGTTTGGCGGGAACGGCCCCCTGATGGCCGGAGGCCTTGGGCGGTTGGGGCTGCCAGTTACCTACATCGGTGGAGTCGGTCTACCGGAGAATCCCGCGAGCCTGCACCCGATTTACATTCCGCTGGCCGAACGCTGCCGTCGCGTGATCCCGCTGGCACCACCGGCCAGGACTGATGCGCTGGAGTTCGACGACGGCAAGATCATGCTCGGCAAGCCCGGCAACCTGCAGGGCATCACGTGGGACTTGCTCAAAGGCAATCTCGGCATCGAGGCGCTTCGTGGCATAGTGTCCGAGACTCGACTGCTGGCCATCGTGAACTGGGTGATGATGGGTGGCGTGCAGGGGATCTGGGACGGCCTGTGCGACGAGGTGATGCCGTCGATTCCACCAGAGGCTCGCCCGCGGATTTACATCGATCTCTGCGATCCGGCTAAGCGCACCGACGAGGATGTGCATGGTGCTTTGGCCGCGTTGGCGCGGCTCAATCGCCTGGCGCCGGTGACCCTGGGGTTGAATCTGGCCGAGGCGGTACGGGTCGATGCGGTCCTCGGGTCCGGCGGGATTACGGGTGTGCCGTCGGATGGGCGCTCCATCGCCAACGCAGCCGGATTGATCCGCGACCGATCCGGGCTGGACACGGTCGTGATCCACCCTCGCCACGGGGCCGCGGGGGCCTCGAAGCGAGAGGGGCCGACATGGTTCACCGGGCCGCTGGTGGCCCGGCCCCGGCTCAGCACCGGGGCCGGAGATCACTTCAACGCGGGGTTCGCAGCAGCGCAGGTGGTCGGTCTCTCATTGGACGAGTGTCTGGCGTTCGGGTGTGCGGTCAGTGGCTGCTATGTGCGCGATGCCGAGTCGCCCTCGCTGGAGCGTGTGATTGAACTGCTGATGGACATGCCGCTGCCCGAGCAGGGGGCCTCGTGACCGTGCAGCGCGGGCGATACTGGCCAACAATCGCCCCATGATCAGTGTCACTCCCGTTGAGGTGCTTCGCCGGCTCGGACTGGACCGTCACGATCGCGTGAGCCTTGAGCCCCGGGACGGGCCGGGGTGGATCGTCACGGAGAATCCGTCCACGGGCAAGCCCATCGCGTGGGTGCGCCTCGATACGCCTGATGCCTACGACCGAGTGGCCCGCGAGTGCCGCGATGGCTTCGAGGCCTGGCGCCGTGTACCCGCCCCTGCCCGTGGCGAGGTGATCCGGTTGATCAGCAACGAGTTTCGCAGGCTCAAGAGCGATCTCGGGGCATTGGTCTCGCTGGAGGCCGGCAAGATCCGTGCCGAGGGCGACGGCGAGATTCAGGAGATCGTCGATATCTGCGACTTTGCGGTTGGTCTGTCGCGCCAGCTGCCCGGGCAGGTCTTCCCCAGCGAGCGTCCCGGTCACCGGCTGATGGAGCAATGGCTGCCGTTGGGCCCCGTCGGTGTCATCAGCGCGTTCAACTTTCCCGCGGCGGTTTGGGCGTGGAACGCGGCCATCGCTGGAGTCTGCGGCGATAGCGTGCTCTGGAAGCCGTCGCTGCTCACGCCGCTGACAGCGGTCGCCTGCAACAGCATTGCCCATCGAGTGGCGACTGAGGCTGGTCACCCGAACGTGTTCCGGCTGGTGATTGGCGCTGACGACGTCGTCGGCGAGAGGCTGATCGCTGATCGTCGCTTCCCGCTGATCAGCGCGACGGGGTCATGCCGCATGGGGCGTCGTGTCGGGCAGGTCGTTGCGGGGCGGCTTGGGCGTTCGCTGCTGGAACTGGGCGGGAACAACGCGTGCATCGTGCACGCCGATGCGGACCTGGACCTGGCGCTGCGGGCCATCCTCTTCGGGGCCGTCGGGACCGCGGGCCAGCGTTGTACCACGACCCGACGCCTGATTCTCCACCGCGATGTGGCCGACCTATTCCTGGAACGGCTGGCGGGCGCGTACGCGCAGGTGCAGCAGCGCATCGGCGACCCCATGGATACCAGCACCCTTGTCGGGCCATTGATCACCGCGAATGCGGCGGACCTGTTTGAGTCCGCGGTCCGTGCCGCTGCTTCGCAGGGGGGCACGCTGCTCAGTGGTGGAGTGCGCCCGCGCATGGCGGGTCAACTGTCCGGTGGGCACTTCGTGCAGCCGACGCTCATCCGGGCCCCGGTGGGCAACTCCCTTCCGATCGCCAGCGAGGAGACTTTCGCTCCGATCCTGTACGCGTTCACGTACACGGACCTTGAGGAAGCGATCAACCTGCAGAACAGCGTCGATCAGGGGCTGTCGTCGGCCATCTTCACCGAGAGTCTTCGCATCGCTGACCGCTTTATCGCGCCCGACGGCACCGGCTCGGACTGTGGAATCGCCAACATCAATTGCGGCACGTCAGGTGCCGAGATCGGTGGGGCGTTCGGCGGCGAGAAGGACACCGGCGGAGGGCGGGAGTCCGGCTCGGACTCGTGGAAGGTCTACATGCGACGGCAGACGACCGCGGTCAACTTCGCCGGCGGATTCTCGCTGGCGCAGGGGATTCGCTTCGAGTGATTCGTGGCACTCCATGCCCGGGAGGGGCGCATCAGTCGTTCACGATGAGCGGTGTCGGCTCGTCCTGATCCATGACGCCGATCCGCGCACCGGCCGCTTGCAGGCGAGCCTGCTCCAGCGGGGTGATCGGTTCCCCGCAGCGGTAGCAGCACCCCTTGCGCAACGGCTCAAGCGAGTACCGGCACTTCGGGCAGCGGAATGCGGCGATCCGGCGCGACCGCCTTGACTCCGGCGTTCCGCGGATCAGCATGACGGCACCCAAGATCACCAGGCCCATTACGGCGATTGCCCAGGCGATGCTCATCCACGGGCGCAATGTGACGCGCTCGAGCTCACCACCGGTCAGACCTCGACTTGCGGCCAGTTCAGCGGCGGTGGTACTCCGGAGGCGTGCACCGACCGCGTCCGAGATGGTCTGGGCGATGAGCGTGTGATCAGCCAGGAACGCACGGGCCTCCGGGCTGGATTCACCACGGCTGCCCGCAGAGACACGGATTGTCACGCGGTCACGGACTCTGGTGGTGAGCCCCATGACGGCCCCGATCGGCTCGCCAAGGCTGGCCGAAATGTCGACGTGACCGAGTTGCTCATCAGCCCGCCGAAGTCCCGCGTAGTCCTGGCCGCGCAGTTCAAACTGTGTCCCGGCGCGGATCAGTTCCCCTCTCCACGATTCCTCGTGCCTCGGTTCGCTCAGGTCCACGCTCAGGCGCAGGATGCCCAGGAGTGCGGCCGCACAGAACGGCCAGACGAACACCGGCACCCGTCCGACCTGGGACACCATTTCAAAGCCCGGAATACGGACGGGTCCGGTCGGACGGTGAGATCGCTTGGAGTGCTTTTTGGCCATGGGTGAGCGTGAGCGAACCCGGCCCCGCTATGACCGGCCTGCGTGCTCGGATCGGTACACTCCCGCGATGATACCCGAAACACCCGGTACCCCTGTTGCACAGGCGGACCCGCTCGCTGCCGCGGCGGTCAGTCCGGTCCGCAGCGGAATGCTCGTGGCGCTCGGCACGGGCCGGACCGCAGCGCGCGCGATTCAGGCACTGGCATCCCGCGTACGCCGGGAAGCTCTCGATGTGACCTGTGTGGCGACCAGCGCTGCCTCGGAGGCCCTGGCCCGGTCGTTGGGGCTGCGAGTGGTCGCGTTCAACGATGCACCACGCCCGGACTATCTGTTCGACGGCGCCGATGAGATTGATCCGCACCTGCACATGATCAAGGGCGGTGGGGGAGCGATGACCCGCGAGCGGATCGTGGCCGCGGCGACACTGGTCAACTCAGGATCGCTCGTGTACATCGCCGAGGAGTCGAAACTGGTTGAGCGCCTGGGGGCATCCCGCCCGGTGCCGATCGAAGTGCTCGCGTTCGCCAGAGCCTCCGTGACTCGGATGCTCGAATCACTCGGCTGGGATGCCCGGCCTCGCGTGAACCCCAATGGTTCACCGGTCGTGACCGACAACGGGGCCGAGATCCTCGACATGGCCCTGCCGCCGGAACTGACCGATGCCGACGGCCTCGACCGTGTGGCTGGCACCCTGGACTGTATGCCCGGTGTCGTGGATCACGGCCTGTTTCTCGACGAGGCGCAGACGGTGATCATTCAGTCACTCAATGGCACGCTGCGTCATTTCAAGCGCGAGGTGACGGCCCCGCTGCCCAGCGATCCCGTGGAGCCCTGAGCCCTTGGTCGAACGCCGGGATCAGGCCGTCTTCGTCGGGATCGACAACGAAGGCGTGGAGGGTCTGAGAGCATCATGTTCGGCGTGTTCGCCGTTGAGTGCCGCCGGGGAGTTCGTCGGGGAGGCGAGCCGTCCGATCGGCGCACGGCGTCCGGCCAGCACAAGGTAGATTGACGGCACAACGAAGAGCGTGAAGAACGTTGAGATCGCCATGCCGCTGACCAGCACGATGCCGATGCTGTTGCGAGCTTCAGCCCCAGCGCCGGTGACGAGCACGAGCGGGAAATGTCCGAAGACCGTGGCGGCGGAGGTCATCAGGATCGGGCGCAGGCGTGTCATGGCGGCCTGCATTGCGGCGTCGTGCTTGGTGAGTCCCTGCTCCTGCAGGTGGTTGGCGAACTCAACAATGAGGATGCCGTTCTTGGCGACCAGCCCCACCAGCGTGATGAGCCCGACCTGAGAATAGATATTCATCGTCGTCGCGCCGAATCCCGTGAAGAGCAGAGCGCCGGTCAGTGCCAGCGGCACCGAACCGAGCAGCACGATGAGCGGATCGCGGAAACTCCCGAACTGCGCCGCCAGTACCAGGTAAATCAGCCCGACCGCGAAGCCCAGCGTGGACATCAGGGTTGCGCCCTCGGTGCGCATCTGTCGGCTCTCGCCGGCGTAGTCGATCGAGTAGCCGCCTGGGATGATCTGGCGTGCGGCCTGCTCCAGTGCGGACAGGGCCTCCTCCTTGGTAACGCCCGGCGCGACGACGCCGTAGATCTTGGCGCTGTTGCGCTGCTGGAACCGTGTCAGCACTCGGGGAACGGTCTCGGTGCGCAGGTTGACCAGCGACCGGAGCGAGACCGATCCGCCGTCGGCGGTGCGGATCTTCAGCTCGAGGAGTTGCTCGGGGGTGCGGCGCATGTCGTCGCCCACCTGCGGGATGACCTTGTAGCTTCGGCCCGCGTAGTTGAAACGGTTGACGTACCCGCCCGCCAGCAGGGCGGACAGTTGGCGCCCCACCTCCGCCAGATCGAGGCCCATGTCCGCCACGCGCGTGCGGTCGATCTCGATGCGCGTCTGTGGGAGGTCGATCTTGAGATCCGAGTCCACGTAGACGAACTTGCCGCTGGCGTAGCCCGCCCCGATCAACTGCCCGATGTAGGGCTCCATATCCTGAGCCTCGTCGGCGCTGGTGATCATCAGTTCAACGTCGAACTGACCAGCCCCGGGCAGTGGCGCCGGACGCACGGCGATGGAACGCAGTTCTTCGATCCCCATCAGCCGCCCGATGATCTCGGCCTGGATCGGCTCGGTCGTGCGCTGGCGTTCGTGCCAGTGCACCGTCTGAATGCCACCGAACCCACCGCCCATCGAGAGTTCAGCGACTTGGAAGAAGAACTTCGCCTCGGGCACCGCCATGAACGCGTCGGCCACCTTGGAGAATCCCCGGACGGTGTAGTCGAGCGTCGCATCGGGAGCGGTCTGTACCACCGCGAAGACGATGCCCTCGTCCTCGATCGGGGCCAGCTCCTTCTTGGAGCGCTGGTAGAGCCAAGGCGACAGCGCGGTAATCGCCACCGCGATGACCGCCACGCCCCACCACCCGCGCAGCGCCACGCGCAGCGCACGCCCGTACACCCCACGCAGCCAGTCAAAGCCCGCATCGACCGCCCGGGTAAATCGGCCCCTCCGCCCGCCGGAAGGCACCATCCACGAGCTCATGATCGGAGACAGCGTGACTGCCACGATGCCCGAGATCACCACGGCCGAGGCCAGCGTGAAGGCGAACTCGCGGAACAGCATGCCCGTCAGCCCGGTCTGGAATCCGATCGGCGCGTACACCGTTGCCAGCGTGATCGTCATGGAGACAATCGGCGAAGCTAGTTCGCGCGCGGCGTCGAGAGCGGCCTGTACGCGGGCCTTGCCCATGCGCATGTGTCGTTCCACGTTCTCGACGACCACGATCGCGTCATCCACGACCAGGCCGACCGCCAACACGATCGCCAGGATCGTCAGCAGGTTCAACGAAAACCCGAACAGCAGCACCGCCAGGCATGCACCGATGAGCGACACGGGCATAGCGACCAGTGGCACAAGCACCGTGCGCAGCGACCCCATGAACAGGTAGATCACCAGCGCGACGATCGCGATCGTCTCCGCAAGCGTTTTGGAGATCTCCTTGATCGCGTTCTCCATGAAGTACGTGCCGTCGTAGGCCAGAGTCATCTCCACGCCTGCGGGCAGTTTCGGGCGGATCACTTCCAGCTGCTTCTTGAGCAGCGATGCGACCTCCAACTCGTTGGAGCTGGGCAGGGGCCAGACTGAGATCCAGATCGCCGGGCGGCCGTTGAACCCGGCCTCTCCGGTCGGTTCCTCGCTGCCGAGTTCGACGCGGGCCACATCGCGGAGCATGACCACCGCCCCGGAACGGTCCCGGACGATGAGTTCCTCGAACTCTGAAGCGGCTTTCAGGTCGGTGTCGGTGACCAGGTCGATCTGGACGTCCCTTCCCTTGGTTCGGCCGACCGCCGCGAGGAAATTGTTCCGCGCCAGTGCGTCCCACACCTCCATGGGCGTGACGTCGAGCGTCTCCATGCGTATCGGGTCGAGCCAGATCCGCATGGCGCGTTCGCGGGAGCCCTCCACACCCGCGCGCTGGACTCCGGCGATCGACTGCAGTTCCGGCTGCACCTCGCGCACCAGGTAGTCGTTCAGTTCCATCATGCTGAGCTGGCTGCTGGTGAAACTGACGTAGAACGTCGCGTAGGGTTTGTCGGTCCGCTGGATATCCACCACCGGCGCTTCGGCCTCGGCGGGGAGGCGGCTGCGGACCTGGTTCAGGCGTGCGTTGATCTCCGCCAAAGCACTGATGCTGTTGTGATTCAGCCGCAGGCGTACCGTTACGACGCTGGCCCCGGCACGGCTGGAGCTCTCGATGTAGTCGATGCCGTCGATCGCCGAGACCGCCTGCTCGATCGGCGTGGTGATGAACCCTCGCACAGTCTCCGCGCTTGCCCCGACGTAGATCGTCGTGATGACGATCGCGCTGGACTCCAGGCGCGGGTACTGACGCACCGGCAGGGCGCTGATCGCTCGCCAGCCGACCGCGATGATGATGATGTTGATCACCACCGCCAGAACGGGCTTGTTGATGAAGAGATCCGTAAATGCTTTCACTGCCGACTCCCCTGCCCGCGGCGACGGCATCCGTGCGCCTGGGTGGATATCTACCGGTTCCTGAAGTCCTCAATGCACTCGTGGCCGCGACTTATTCCAGGGCGACTCGGCTCTTCGACGGGAGCGTGTCCGGCCCCGCGGCCGAGTTCGGCTGGGCGCTGAGCACCTTGACGCCGTCGCGCAGCTTGAAGGACCCGGCCGCGGCGATGCGTTCGCCGGGCTTCAGCCCGTTCAAGACGAACACGCGGTCGGCCTGGGCCTCTCCGAGCGATACGAACCGTTGACGAGCCCGTGAGGATCCGCTCTCCGGATCGGGCTCGATCACGAACACGGAGTTGCCGTAGGCCGCTCGTCGGATGGCGGTGCTTGGCACCGCGACGATGCGCCTGGGTTCGGCGATCGGTACGCGCACGAGGATGGCCATGCCGGGAACGAGCTGGCCATCAGGGTTCGGAACTTCACCGCGCACCCTGAGGTTTCGAGTGGAGTTGTTGACGACGGCGTCGACGGCCACGATGGTCATGGCTACGGGCTCGGGTCCAAGCAGGGTTCCGGCCGCGGAGATGGTGGCGCCCACCCGCACACGTGGGGCATACTCCTGGGAGATGGCAAAGTCGATGTAGATCGAATTGGTCAGTTCCTGAAGGGCGACGATGTCGGTCCCCGCGCCGAGAAACTGACCTTCGTGCACGGACCGCATGCCCGCCCGCGCCCGGAACGGAGCATGGAGCGTGAGCTTGGCCAGACGGGCTTCCACCTGGGCAACCCGCGCACGGGCCTGGTCCAACTCGGCCTGCCAGCGTCCCATTTCGGCCTGTACCGATTCGACACGGCTGCGGGCCCGGTCAAGATCCACCTCGGCTACCGCACGCGTTGGGACGTTGGTCAGGCGAGCCAGTTCGATCTCGGCCAGTCGGATCTGAGTCTCGGCTTGAGCGATGCTCGCTTCGACGACGCGGACGGCCGCGCGGCTGGCTTCAAGATCTGCCCGCTCGACGGAGTCATCGAGCCGCAGGAGGACCCGGCCAGCTTCGACGATGTCCCCGGACTCGAAGCCGACGAAGTTCACCGCGCCGGCGAGTTCATTGCGGACGGTTACCGAGCGCGTGGCCACGACGGTGCCGACCAGGTCCGCCGTGGCCTGCCAATCGACCTCCGCGACCGTGATGATCTCGGCAGCCTCCATCGGTTCGAAGGCCAACGCGGTGCCTTCAACGTTGCCCGGGCCGTTCGTCAACATCCGATAAGCCCACCAGGCCCCACCGGCAACGAAGCACGCGCCCACCGCGACTCCCAGAACGATTCCCATTGCACGCTTCATCGTAGAGTCCTTCTCCTGGTTTGCCTTGGTGTTTCCCTGAGTGTGCCGTGAGTCTTGCCCGCGACTGCGCGTGGTTTCCGGCCGCGTGTCGGACGGACTCGCTGAGTGCGTGCGCGGGCAGAGATGCGCGGTGCACGATTCACCATGGTCTCGAGTTCACGCCGGATCACCTCGAGGCGTGACTTGTCGACACTCGACAGGCCAAGCACTCGGTTGAGCCAGAGCCCGTCGAGGGCAACGAGAATGAGCTCACTCACTCCAGTGGGCAGCCCGTCGGTTTCCAGCGTCGTTCGCAGCTCGACGTATACCGCCCGCAGCGGTTCGATCAGGCGCGGGTTCTGGGCAAGCGCCGCGAAGACAGCGGACGAACTCTGCTGGCATTGCTCGGTCCAGCAGCGGGCGTCTTCGAGCTGGCTGAGCAGCGCACGGGCCATGCGGCCCGGGCCGCGCGCGGCACGATCATGCGCGGCGAAGACGCCCGCCCGCCACTGGTCAGCGCAGCGAGACACCATCGCCTCCACGAGCCTGTCCTTGCTGGGGAAGTGGTACAGCAGCCCGCCCTTGCTGATGCCCGCACGCGCTGCCACGGCGTCAAGCGCCAGGTTGGCAATCCCCTGGCGGACCACCACCCCCTCGGCGGCGTCGAGGATTCGGTGGCGCAGGCTGGTAGACGTCCCCGCGGTCACGCCCGATCATACCGTCCGGACGGTCGGACTCAACCGTCCGGACGGTTGTTTTGTTCACCTGCACGGTCGCTGGACTGTTCGCCGCGGCTCCACCGGATTGCGGGAGGGGTTGCCCCTGACCCCTGAATGCTGCTATTAAGTATGAGGGTGACGGGAACGCCCCTGTCGCACCCGTTTCGATTTCGACTTGTTCATGGGGTTACTGCATGGGGTTCTATCTTCGCAAGGCATTCAGGGTGGGCCCTCTTCGGCTCAACCTCTCCAAGGGAGGGATCGGATTCTCCACGGGGGTTCGCGGAGCCAGGATCGGTGTCGACGCCCGCGGACGCTCGTATGTTCATGGCGGCCGGCATGGCCTGTACTACCGTTCGTTTCTGAGCGGCGGACGCCGTGACAGGACCGGTGCGTCGGCCCGGAACTCAACAGCCGAGGCTCCTGCGAGGCAGTTCCTCGGCCCGATGCAGGTTTACGACAGCGCGGATGTGTCATCGATGGCCCCGGACTCGGCATCGGCCTTGCTGGATGACCTCCGACGCAGGGCGTCGCTGGTGCGATACGACCTGGCTTGTGCCGGGGCAGGCGTTGTGCTGGGCGCGCTGTTACTGTCGATCGGGTGGACTGCCGTGGCCATCGGTGCGGGCGTAGCCGCCGCGCTGGGATTCATCGTTCTGGCGGTGTGGATTGCCGGACAACGCACGATCCGTGTTGACGTGGACATGGATGACGAGTACGCGGTCGCCTACCGGGACCTGATCCGCGCGTTCGAGCGGCTGTCTTCAGCCGGAGCAGTCTGGATTCTCGAGTCTTCACAGCAGTCGCTCGATCCTCGCCGGCGCTCCGGCGCGCTGCGGTCGATCAACCGGCGAAAGACCAGTCCGCGTAGGGGGTTGCCGCCGTTCTACGCGTCAAACATCATCCCCCCCATGCTGCCGGCCGGCATGCAGAACCTGTACTTCCTGCCCGACTTCCTGCTTGTGGTCGAGGGAAACCAGTTCGGTGCCGTGGAGTACCCGGACCTCATCGTTGAGATCGAGCCGTTCGTGTTGATTGAGCGGGAAGGGGTTCCCCGAGATGCCGTGACCGTGGAGCAGACCTGGGAGTACGTCAACAAGGATGGCTCGCCCGACCGCCGGTATCGGCACAACCCACAGTGGCCGGTGGTCGAGTATGCCCAAGCACGCCTCAGGTCCGAGAGCGGTCTCCACGAGGTTTTCCTGATCTCCTCTGCGCAAGTCGCGAACCAGTTTGCCGAGGCTCTGAAGGGCATGGCCGACGTCGGGGTGGCAACGGACAGTCAGGCCGCAACGGCCCCGGGCTGACCGGCAGGTGCCGCAGGAGCCCACGAACGCCTGCGCAGTGTGGGATTGGGGACACGATGCCTTGCGGGGCATATACTCGATTCCCGCGGCTGCGAAGTGCGCGGGGTGTGTGTTGCCGAGGTAGCTCAGCTGGTTTAGAGCGCTGGATTCATAACCCGGAGGTCGGCGGTTCGAGTCCGCCCCTCGGCATTTCAACCTGTCCAGAGAGACCGCTTTTTACCTCGAAGAAGGCCCGCCAGTACTTCGGGGTTTCCCGCATATTGTCCTCAGGGTTTTTGCGAAGTTCCCTAAGCCTGTGAGGCTGGTATCTCCTCCTCGCCGATCATCTCTTTCTCGCGACTTCTCCGTGGGGCCAAGGAGCATGCTCCGTGGCCATCAATTACTCCGGTGTGAGCAATCGGTCTTTGCTTGGCCGGCTGGCTCGTCTGCCGCTCAAACTCATCCCGGCGTCTGCGAAGATGCGGATCAGGCAGGGGCCGCTCAAGGGACGCCGGTGGATCGCCGGATCCCATACGCACGGCTGCTGGCTTGGGTCCTACGAACTCGACAAGCAGGAGTTGTTCGCCAAGCACTGCAAGCCCGGCATGGTCGTGCTGGACATTGGTGCCAACGTCGGCTTCTACTCGTTGCTGGCCGCGCACCTTGTCGGGCCGACCGGGAAGGTTGAGGCATTCGAGCCGGTCCCGCGCAACCTTCGCTACCTTCGGGAGCATGTCCGGATCAACACCCTCGAGAACACGCGTGTGCATGCAGTGGCGGTGGGGGAGGTACCGGGCGAAATCACCTTCGATGACACGACCGGTTCGGCGACCGGCAAGATCTCTGCCGAGGGGAGGCTCAAGGTACCGTTGGTATCGGTGGACGATCTGGTCGGCCAGGGGACAGTCAAGACTCCCGACCTGATGAAGATCGACGTGGAGGGGGCTGAGGCCATGGTGCTCAAGGGCGCTGCGAAGACCATCGCCGAAGCCGCCGCCCGCGGGCGTCGTCCGACCATCTTTCTCGCCACGCACGGCCCCGGGGTGCACGCGGAGTGCCTGGCCATTCTGCGCGGCCTTGGGTACGCGGTCAGTTCGACCGATGGCCGTGACGTGGAAGCGACCGACGAGTTGCTCTGCGTCTGAACACCGCTGATAAGGGCTCGCCGAGTCCGGCCGGACTCGACGCCCCCGTGCCCTCTGGTACACTGGATGCGATGCCCGGGCAGGCGCTCATCATCTTCGATGGTTCGGAGGCGTCGTTGATCGCCGCGTGGATCGAGTCCTGCGAGCGGGTGCGCTCAGGGCCCGGCACCGCCAAAGCCAGTGAGCCCGCCGGTCGCCTGGTGCTCTTTGTCTCAGACACAGCCGACCGGTTCCTCACCGGGGCGGCAGGCAACACCGCCCCGGCGTTGTGCGAAGAGCGGGTCTCTCGGTGCCGTGAGCTTTGTGAAGCCGAGATCTTCCATGACGCCGGGGAGATCGTGCATGGCGAACTCCCTCCCGGTGTACGTGAGACCCGTCTGCTGCTTCGGGCCGGCATGGCCGCCATGCAGAGGGGTTGTGGACGGGTTGTCTGGCCGGTCGTCGCTCCGGACCGTGATGCCCGGGCCCTCGATCGGGTTTCCGAGGTGACCGATCGGGCGATGCTGGTGGGGCGGCTGCTGTCGCTGGACGCCGATGCGCAAGGCTTGCCGGGTATCGTGATCGAGACACCCTTCGCGGACCTTGAGGCCTGGCAGGTGAGAGACCTTGGGCGGGACGTGGATACACCACTCTCGCTCATGGGTGGAGTGGTGACCCAGCCGATAGATACGCCGAGGTCCGGCGTGGACAGTCGTGGGTCGCAGAGCCCCGCGGGCGCCGAGTAGCCTCGACGGAGCCTGTAGCCCATGATCATGGAGCAGCGCGGCACGCTGGTCGTTCAGAAGTTTGGCGGCACTTCGGTGGCCGATGCGGAGAAACTCACCGCTTCAGCGGCGCACGTTCTCACGGCCAGACGGCTTGGACGTCGGGTGGTGGTGGTCGCGTCCGCGATGGGCGATACTACCGACCATCTCCTCGAGCTGGCGCGGACGGTGCACGGGGATGAACCTGCGGCTCAGGCCAGGCCGGAGCACCGCCGTGAGATTGACCAACTTCTGGCCACCGGCGAACAGGTGGCGATTGCTCTCTTCGCGCTAACGCTCAGACGGCTGGGTGTCCCGGCGGTGAGCCTGACCGGGGCTCAGGCGGGCATCACGACCGACGACGCATTTTCCCGCGCCACCATTACTTCAATCACCGGAACGCGCCTCGTGGACCTGCTCGATGCGGGCATCGTGCCGGTGGTTGCCGGCTTCCAGGGAGTGACTTCTACCGGCGAAATCACGACACTCGGGCGGGGTGGGAGTGATACTACCGCCGTGGCGCTGGCGACCTTCCTGGGAGGCGAGTGCGAGATCTACAAAGATGTTGACGGCGTCTACACCGCCGATCCGCAGGTCGTGCCCGCGGCCCAGAGGCTCGAGGCGGTCACCTACGACGAGATGCTCGAAGCGGCCTCACTGGGATCGCAGGTCATTCACCCCAGGGCTGTGGAGTTGGCACGGAAGTACACAACGCCTGTTCGCGTCCTGCACTCACAGCATGCGCCGGGAACTGAAGGTACGGGGACGGTGTTAGTGGCCGAGGATCCCAACCATCACCGACCCGTGACCAGCGTGGTGCTGAAGCGTGGCGTCGGGCGTGTTTCCATCCGCGGCCTGGTGAACCGTGCGGGGGTGCAGTCGCAGGTGTTCGGTCCGCTGGCTCGGGCGCACGTTGCGGTTGACGACATCATCCAGGAGGACGACGGACCGGGCACGATCGGTCTGACCTTCACGCTCGACCGGAAGGATCTGACGGCCGCTCAGCACATCATTCAGCAGGCGGCGCAGGGCGCAGGGGCTGAGTCCGTGCGTACAGATGCCGGGTTCTGCACAGTCTCCGCGGTCGGCTCAGGTATGCGGACCGCGTCCGGTGTGGCGGCCCGGCTCTTCCGTGCGCTGGCCGATGAACGCATCCGCGTGGAGAACATCACAACCAGCGAGATCCGCATCTCGTGTGTGATCGGTGAGAAGGACGGCCCGCGGGCCGCCCAGGCGCTGCATACGGCCTTCGGCCTGGATGCCCAGTCCCCCTCGACAACCCCGGCGGTCCAGGAAATCAAGAGCATGGATCCCACGCTGGCCTGAGCGCGTAGCGGGCCGACGATCGATCTACCATCCGGGCCTATGACCCAGGTCCAAGATCGATCCGGAGCGGGTGGAGATGTGAACGTGCTGTTCGGTCGGGCTTCCGGCGCGGTCACGCGCTGGTCGGCGACGCTGATCCCGACGCTGCGCGAGACCCCTGCGGAGGCCGAGGCCCCGTCGCACGTGCTGCTGCTCCGGGCCGGGTTCATCCGCAAGTTGGGCGCGGGGATCTACGACTACCTGCCGCTCGGGTACCGCGTGCTGAAGAAGATCAGCACGATCGTCCGCGAGGAAATGGACGCCGCTGGGGCCCAGGAACTCCACCTGCCGGTCCTGCTGCCGATCGAGCTCTACGCGGAAACCCGCCGCGATCGGGATTATGGCGAACTGCTGTTCCGGGTCCATGACCGCAAGCAGGCGACCTATGCCCTTGGCCCGACCCACGAGGAGCCGATTACCGAACTGGTGCGAGGCTCGGTGAGCAGCTACAAGCAGTTGCCCCTGTGTCTGTACCAGGTGCAGACCAAGTTCCGTGACGAAGCAAGGCCGCGTTCCGGCTTGCTCCGAGGCCGCGAGTTCCTGATGAAGGACGCGTACTCGTTCCACGCGACGATCGAAGGGGCGGGGGGGCTCAACGAGACCTACGACCGCATGTACGCGGCGTACAGCGCGATCTTCCGGCGCTGCGGGCTGTCGTTCACGGTCGTCGAGGCCGAGAGCGGGCCGATCGGCGGCTCGGCCAGCCATGAGTTCATGGTGAACTGCGAGAGCGGCGAGGACACGATCCTGAGGTGTCCCGTGTCGGGCTACGCCGCGAACGTCGAGAAATGCGAGATCGGCCCGCGCCCAGCCCCGTCGCGCGGATACTTCGCTGGTGAACCGACCGGACCGCTGGAGGACGTTCACACGCCCGGATGCCCCGGGATCGACGACGTTGTGAAGGCCATCAAGGTCAAGCCGAGGAACATGCTCAAGTGCGTGCTGTTCAAGGCGAAGTCCTCGCCTCATCAGGCTGGCGGGGCATCTCCGTCGTTGATTCTGGCCGTGGTCCGTGGCGATCACGACGTCAACGAGGGCAAGGTTCGCGAGGCGGCGGGTGTCTCGGCGATTGAGCTGGCGGATCCGAAGGACGCGGCCCAGGCCGGATTCGTGGTGGGCTTCATCTCGCCACGATCAGCGAACGGAAAGGTGGGTGTGCTCCTGCTGGTGGACCGCGAGGCAGCGGTCGGTTTCGACGACGCGGCCGGCAAGTCGATGTTCTGGGTTACCGGGGGTGATCGACCCGACTATCACGTGAAGCACTTCAACTGGCAGCGCGATCTCGGGCGCGACCCGCTTGCCGCCAAGGCTCACGGTTCCGCCGCCGAGCCGGTGGGGGGGGGGCGGGGGATTGACTCCTTCATGGTGGTCGCCGATATCCGCAACGCGCTGGAAGGAGACCCATCACCGCGTGCACCCGGGGCTCAATTGCAGACCGGGCGCGGCATCGAAGTCGGCCATATCTTCAAGCTCGGCACCAAGTACAGCGAAGCCATGGGTCTTGGCGTGACCGACGACCGCCAGCAGAAGAGACCAGTCGTCATGGGCTGTTATGGCATCGGCGTCTCCAGGACCATTGCCGCGGCGGTGGAGCAGAACCACGACGCGAACGGCATTGTCTGGCCGGTGGCCATCGCTCCGTACCACGTGATCATCACGCTGATGAAGCCGGGCGATGAGACCCATCACGCACTGGCGCGGTCCATCGCCGACCAGCTCTCGGCTCGGGGCGTCGACGTACTGATCGATGATCGCGACGAGCGCCCCGGCGTGAAATTCAAGGATGCGGACCTGATCGGCGTTCCGATCCGGATCACGATCGGCGACAAGGCGCTGGCGGCGGGTGCGGTTGAGTTCAGGCTCCGCATCGCCGATGACAAGGGCGAACTGGTCAAGACAGGGGACGTCGTGAACTGGACCATTGCCGCCCTGCGACACGGGCGCAACGTGGCCGCACCGGCGACACTCTCACCCAGTGGCACGGCTGGAGGGTGATCGAGTGAGGGTGATCGGACAAGTGCTGGACGACGGCTGGACGATTGCTGAAGGCGGGCCAAAGCGTGAGCGACGACGTCATCATCATCGACGCGCACGAGACCGATCAACTCGGCGCGGTTGCGGAGATCTTTGTCGAGTACGCCCGGTCCATCGAGTCGCACGCAGCGAGCTTGAACCAGCAGCGGTTCGATGAGGAGTTGACCTCGCTCCCGGGGAGGTACGCGCCGCCGTCGGGCAGGCTTCTTCTGGCGGTCGTACGGTCGAACGGGATTCAACGGGTGGCCGGTTGTGCCGCCCTGCGTCCGATGCAGGCCGATGATCCGCGGGTCGGGCCGGGGTGCTGCGAACTCAAGCGAATGTACGTGCGTCCGGACTTCCGCCGTATGGGGCTCGGGCGACGCCTGTGCGAGCGGCTGATCAGCGAAGCCCGCACGATCGGGTACCGCACCATGAAGCTCGACACTGGCGAGGACTTTCATGCGGCCATCGCACTCTACGAAGCGATGGGGTTTCGACCCTGCCCGCGGTTCAACGATGATCCACAGGCGGATACCCGGTGGTTTGAGCGGGCCCTGTGAATCGGTCGCCACGCGGCACCTGATAGCGAGTTTTACAGAACATGCATTATCAGACCTTGTGGAGGCCTGGATTCGACCTTCGGATTTCGGGGGCGGCTAGGGCGTGAAGGTTGACAGTTCAGACAAACGCGCACCTTCGGCCCTTGATCCACGCCTCGGCTCACCGCGGCTACAGAGTACAGTGCACGCCATGCCTTCCCAAGCCCGTTCACAAAGTCGAACTCGCCGACGCGGTCACTCTCGCCAGTCGATGTCTCGCCTGGCGCCGGTCACACTTGACGGCCGGCCGTTGAATCCTCGTGATGTCGAGAGCGTCGCCAGGCACGGGGCTCCCGTGAAGATCGGGCGAAGCGCCAGAGAACGCATTGCTCGATCGCGTCGCGTGGTTGAGCATCTGCTTAGCACCGGCCAGGCGTACTACGGCATCAACACCGGGTTCGGGTCATTGGCCAAACAGCGGATCAGCACCGGCGATCTTGCCCGGTTGCAGCAGAACCTCGTGCGATCCCACTCGGCTGGTGTCGGGGAACCGCTCCGGGATGATCTGGTTCGTGCGATGATGCTACTGCTTGCGGCCAGTCTTGCACGCGGCATGTCGGGCGTCCGTCTTGAGGTTGTTGAGGGTCTCAGAGTTCTGTTAAACTCAAGACTGACGCCGCTCATCCCTTCCGTTGGAAGTGTCGGCGCTTCCGGGGACCTGGCGCCGCTGGCACATCTGGCGATGGTGCTCATTGGTGAGGGTGAGGTGCTCATTTCCGGTCGTCGTGTCAGCGCGGCACGGGCGCTGGCCGGGATCGGACTCAAGCCAGTCAGCCTGAGTGCCAAGGAGGGGTTGGCGCTGATCAATGGCACGCACTTGATGGCGGCCGAGGCCACCCTGCTGGCCTGTGACCTGCCGCGGTTGATCGCCGCCGCGAAGGTCGCGCTGGCGATGTCGATCGATGCCTGTCGTGCATCTCACGGGTTTCTCGATCCTCGACTGTACAGCGCTCGCTGCCGTCCCCGTCTGGAGGCGACCGCCCGGGAGGTGGCGTTGTTGCTGCGGGGCAGCACAATCCGAGAGAGTCACCGGGTCGACGACACTCGAGTGCAGGATCCCTACTCGCTGCGAGCGGGCGTGACCGTGCTCGGGGCGGCCGAGGAATCCATCGAGCAGGGCCTGGCGTTACTCATGCGTGAACTTGGTGCCGTGACGGACAATCCGCTGGTGTTCGCGCCGAAATCGGCGAAGAGAACCGCTCGCGGAGCCATCGTCTCCGGGGCCAACTTCCACGGCATGCCGCTGGCGATTCCACTCGACTGCCTGACCATTCCTATCGCCCATGTTGCCGGGGTCAGTGAGCGCCGGTCCTATCTCATGACCGGCGCGTTCGAGCCGGAGAGTCGTCTCCGCCCGTTCCTGGCGGTCAACCCGGGCGTGCAGAGCGGTCTCATGATTGCGCAGTACACCGCGGCGGCTTGTGTCAACGAGATCATCGGGCTCGCGACCCCTTCCAGCGTGTCGAATGTCTCGACCTGCGCGGGCATGGAAGATTACAACAGTTTCGGGCCTCGGGCGGCAGCCAAGTGCCGGCGTGCTCTTGAACTGGCCGAGCATGTGGTGGCGATCGAACTTCTCATCGCGGCCCAGGGGCTGCACTCGCACCGTCCGCTGCGTTCGGGGCCTGGAGTCGAGCGGGCGGTGCGTCAGCTGCGTAACCGCATCGCTCCGCTGACCGAGGATCGTCCGTTGACCGCGGACATCGAGGCAGCTGTCGCGATGATCCGAGCCGGGGCTTTTGTCTCTTGAGATCTCGCTCTTCCCACATCCATTTCGCCCCCCCCCCCCTCACCCCCCCACCCCCCCCCCCCACTGCAGCGTAGTGTGAGGCGAGATCGTCGCGGCCTGATCACGGCGATCGATACTCAACGCACAAACAGGCGGATCTCTTCGCCGTCGATGCCTCGCCCCTCGAAGATCCCGTTATCGGAGATGACCCGGACGATGACAGGGCGACGTGGCCGCTCCAATGCGCCCTCGGTCTTCTCGACCCGGAGGGTCACCAGCCCGCGTTCCTGTCGTGAAGCGGCGTATGTCGTGAGCAGAAAGCGGCCATCACGATAGCCGAAGCCGTCGCCCTCGTCTTCGTAGAGTGTGCCGCGAGCCTGACCACGGTTGTCGAGTGAAACGAAGAGGGTGAGCGGGTCGAGCGGATGCTGGTCGGCCCACTCCATGAGCGGTCCGGCGGGGATGATGGCGCCGTTGCGGATGTACAGGTCCGGGTTGAATCGGTGCGACTGGGACAATACATCGAACTTCCGCCAGCCTGAGGAGGGCACGACGGGCGTCCGTGAGCCGTCTGGCAGGAGTTGAGGCACCACGAGTAGTTCGCTGCCAAGGAGAAAGGCGTCATCCTCTGAGCGGAGCGCAGGGTCCTTTGGATCGTGAAAGAACAACGGACGCATAACGGGCAGACCTGAGACGCTCGCCTCTCGGAACAGGGTGTAGAAGAAGGGCAGCAGGCGGTAGCGTCGCTGCAGGGCCAGGCGCGACGAACGCTCCACCTCGGGCCCGAACTCCCACGGCTCCTTGTTGATGTTGTCACGGGCGGTGTGGCCGCGTGAAAACGGGAACAGCGCCCCGATGCCCATCCACCGTCCGAACTGCTCGGCACGCTCGGCAAGGTCCGCCGGGCCGGCGCCGATGAAGCCGCCGATGTCCGGCCCTGAGAAGGGCTGGCCGGAGAGGCCGAGGTTCAGGATCATCGGTATGGACTGCTCCAGATCGGTCCAGGTCGCGGAGTTGTCGCCGGTCCACGTGGCCGCGTATCGATGCCCGCCAATGAACGATGCGCGCGTGAGCACAAATGGTCGCAGGTCGGGGCGGGCGCTGAGGATACCTTCATAGGTGGCCTGAGCCATCAGCATGCCGTAGACGTTGTGGAATCGAGCGTGATCACCGGGAGAGAGGGTCTGCGCTGGCCCGTCGGGGTACGCGCGGTACTCCCCGCCGACATGGATTGCATCTTCGGGCATCGTGCGCGTGGCGGTTGTGAAGACCGCCGGCTCGTTCATGTCGTTCCACACACCATCCACGCCGTTGCGGATGAAGTCGTCGTAGAGCCCAGCCCACCAGCGGCGTGCGACGGGGCTGGTGTAATCCGGGAAGACGCACGGACCCGGCCAGACGTCGCCGATGAACGCTGAGCCGTCCGGGAGCCGGACGTGCAGATTCTGACCCAGGAGCTGGTCGCGAACGAAATACCCGGGTTCATCCTTGATGCCCGGGTCGATCATCCACACGCTCCGCCAGCCCTGGCGGCGCAGGTCCGCGGCCAGGCCGGCGGGGTTGGGGAACCTGGACTTGTCAAAGGTGAAGACCCGGAATCCATCCATGTAGTCGATGTCAAACCAGAACACGCTCGCGGGGATGCGCCGACGACGGAACTCCCCGGCGACCTGGCGCACGCGTGCTTCGGGGTAGTACGACCAGCGGCACTGGTGATAGCCCAGTGCCCATCGTGGCGGCAGCGGCATCGGGCCGGTCAGTTCCATCAGCGCTGTGCACAGTGCCTGGGGAGAATCGCTCTCGACGATGTAGACCGGTGCCGGTCGGCCCTCGGAGATGAACTCGATGGCGCCGTCAAGTCGGAGTGTTGTGCGCCAGGTCGTATCGACCAGGACCCCGAAGCAGGTGCCGTCGGCACGAACCGCGAAGACCCACGGGTGACTCTGATACAGGGACTGGTTGCGAACGGAGTACCCCGGGAAGTCGCTGTTCCAGAGGACGATCTCCCAGCCGTTGCGCAGCAGGGGGCCGGCAACCATGCCCGTGCCGTAGAGTGAGGTGCCGGGCTCGATCGTGACCAGTACGCGGTGCCGCCCGTCGTCAAGCCGCTCAAACAGGGGCGAGTTTCTCACCGGCGAGTCCAGGGCACCGGCCCCGGCAAGCGGACCCCTGAGCGCGAATGTGGCCACCTGGTCATCGGGCGTCGCGTAGGTCGCCCGGAATCGCGCGATTGGTACCGAATGGCCCGCGATGCGTTCACCGACGCCGGGCTCCGGCGCGCCTGAAGCACCGATAGGGCTCATCGCCATCACACACAGGGCGATGAACGCTGAAGACCACCAACGGATCGACCGGGAGCGCATGAAACCTCCGTTACGATTCAGGACCATCGATCAACCGCAGTGAATCTGCGCCCTCAGCGGGCATCGGCAGGAGCCGTGGCGCGAGTGGACGTCGGAGAGCCGAGGCGGGGGTCAGCGGCCGTTCGTTCCAGCAGTTCCTTGACGGCCGCTTCGAGCTGTCGATCAACACCGGTGGCTTCGTCGTCAGGGCGCTGCGGGATGTTCAGGCCCGGGTGAGGTTGTGCGCCGTTGTTCTCCATGTCGGTACCGTCGGGGAGGTACCACCCGCGGAAAGGCGTGCGGATGGTCGAACCATCGATGAGCGTGGCCGAGCCGGTCGAGATCACCCCGCCAAACGTGGCGGTGCCGACGAGCTTGCCGCGCCCGATGGTCCGGATCGCGTGAGCGAAGATCTCGGCGTTCGAGAATGAGTTCTCGTTGATGAGCACGCTGATAGGCCGGACATAGGCGTAAATGAGGCGGCGGTCGCGCGGGTACGCGTCGAAGGGGACGTCCTCAGGCAGTATGCCCCGGGGTTGGGTCTTAGCGTGGTTTGGCGCAGTCAGCGAGGCCAGCAGGATGTCAGCGGTCGATCCCCCTCCGTTGTCGCGAACATCGATGATCAGGCCTTCCTTTCCATCGGCGACGGCGAACAGGTCTCTTTCAAAGTCGCGAACTGACGGCTCGGACATTGAACGGATATGCAGATACCCAAGACGTCCTCCGGACAGCTCGTCAACCAGCGCGGTGCGACGCCGCACCTCCGCGCGGTAACGCAGGTCGGTATCGGCGCCTGAGCCGATGGGCACAATCAGGATGCGGGTCGGGCGGGAAGCATCGTCGTGTCGCAACTCAACGAGCGTCTCACGACCGGAGCGCCCCGCAAAGGCCGAGTAGTACTCGACCGTCGGCATGGCGTCGCCCTCAGCCATCGCCTGGCCTTCGACCGAGATCATCAGGTCGCCGACCGCGATCCGTGAGGTCGGCCGGTCGGCCGGCCCCCCTTCGTAAACCGCTGTCACGCGGTATCCGCCCGGTGCCGGGGCCACATCGACTCCGAGGTAGCCGGTTTGCGTCGAAGGACCACGGAACGAACTCCGAGACGAGATACCCAGGTGTGATCCGTCCAGTTCACCGAGCAACAGACCGAACGTCCGGTCGAACTCTTCCGGGGTTCGTGTGATCTCCGCCAGTGTGGCGTAATGGGCGGTCAGGGCGGGCCAGTCCAGCCCCTTGAGCGTGGGGTGATAGAAGCCATTGCCGATGACCCTTGATGCCTCCATGAACTTCCGCCGCTGCTGTGTGGCGGTGTCCACCACGATCGGCGCATCAATGGCAAACGACTCCGCCCGGCCACCCGCCGGCGCGACCGCCGAGGCGGTTCCAGCGCGTATGAACGTCACTTTGTCGCCGGTGAGCGAGACGTCCACGCCCGACACGGCGCCGGCCTGGAGCACCGTGCGGCCATCACCTTTGTAGGTGATTGAGTACAGGGAGCGCTCCGTTTCCGCCGGTGCCGAGAAGATCACCCGGTCTCCCGCCGGTGTTGCGGCCAGGTTGGACTTGCTCCCCAGGGTCGTAGTCAGTCGGCGTACACGCAGCCACGCATCGTCGGCGTCAAAGGTCAGAGGCTCCGGGCGACGCGGCCTGCGCACGGCAGGGCGTGCTCCTTCACCAGCGCGGTCATCTCCCCGTTCGGCTCGCGCCGGTTCGCCCCCAGCCGCGTTCGGCTCTGCCCCGGTTACCGGCGTGGGTGTGTCGGCGGCCTGCTGCTGACGAGGAGCGCTCTCGGCCCGCACAGGTTCGTCCCAGAGCACGGGATCGATCACGCGACGACGACGTACGGCCTCGCCGGCGCGCTTGAAGTACTCGTCCAGTTCGTACGGACGGAGGCCGTCAAGTTTCCGATCCAGAAAGACCTGGTAAACCTCGTAGCCGGCACCTCGGTCGCCGTCGCGCTCGGACAGGTAGTAGAGCACTTTCCCGTCTGCGGAGAGCCAAGGCGAGAAGTCGTTATCGGGGTGACGCGAGAGGTTGACGGGTTGTCGAGGAGTGCCGTCGGTGTTCGGGGCCGTGTCCAGTAGGAAGATGTCGCTGTTGAAATCCAGGTCCGAGCGTGCGAAGACGATGTGACGTGAATCCGAGGCCCACTTGGGGTCCGGGTTGCTCCACCCCTCGAAAAGTACCCGGGCGTTACGGTCCATCAGATCGATCAGCACCAGGTCGCCACGCCCGCGGATGACCAGCAACTGACGACCGTCCGGTGAGGGGATCGGTGAGGACAGTTCCATGCCGAGCACACCGTCGTTGGGCCCTTGCGGGACCATCGAGGTGTCGAGCCTGTGAATCTCGAAACGGATCGATTCGTTCCAACGCTTGCCGAAGTCCGTTCTGCGAGAGGCCGCGGGGTCGGTTCGAAGTGCCTCCCCTTCGGGCTTGCCGTCAGCCGCGGGAGCATCGCCTGCGGGCTCCGAAGCGGCACCGTCGGCTGGCCGGGGTTGTCGCTCGTCCCGGGCCGGTGCGGGGGGCGTCGGCGACAGGTCCTCTCTAGACAGCGACACAGTAGCGTAATAGATCGCGGACGGCCCCTCCTCATCCGAGGAGAACCACAGCACGCGGTTGTCGGGTGACCACGCGATCCCACGCTCCCGCCCGTGGGTGAATGTCACCCGGCGCGTCGGACGACCGTCCTCGGTTGAGCGGACGAAGATCTCCCCGCGAGCCACCATCGCGACGGTCTTCCCGTCCGGGCTCAGTGCGACTTCGCTGACTTCTCGCGAGACGTCAAGGCGTTCGGTGTCCAGAAAGGCCGAGTCGGCCGTGGCGGAGACTTTCACCTCGACGGGGGCCGCTCCGGGAGTTCGCAGGTCGAGCGTGAAGAGGCGATCCCAGACGGCAAAGACGGCGTGGGTTCCGGTGGTGTTAACGCTCAGGTCGCGCACGCCGTGGCCGATCGACGGCTTCCCTGGTTCAGGCTCGAAGCTTGCCAGTCGTACCGCGCGGGTGTCATTGGCGCCGGGGGGGATCATCCACACGCCGTTGGTCCCGTCGCGGGAGGACAAGTAGACGATCGACCCATCCGGGCGGATGAACCCTTCACCGGCGTTATAGACATCGGTGGTGAGTAGCGTGAATGCGCCGGTGCCCAGGTTCAGTGTCCAGAGTGTGGACGTGCCCGAGCCGGTGTAGCGGGGCCTGGTCCAGTCCATGCGTCCTCGCGTGAACGTCAGTGTCGAACCGTCGGGCGAGAGTCGTGGTGACGCACCAAAGGCGTCGGTCAGACGCGAGATCGGACCTCCCTCGGCCGGCACACGGAACATGCGCGTTCCCCGGTAGATGCTCGGCTCCAGGGTCGAAGCGAACAGAATCAATGCGCCGTCGGGCGACCAACCCGAGAGGGCCAGGGGACGGTCCAAAGATGTCACCGCACGCACAGGCCCTGTGACATAGGCCCCGGCCGAGGTCCGCTCGAGCGTCATCGTGTAGATGTTGCGTGAGCCCTCTCGTTCACTCTCAAAGGCGAGCGTGCGTCCGTCCGGTGAGAACACCGCACGCCGCTCCACCGCAGGGTGGACCGTCAGCCGGAACGGAATGCCGCCCGTAGCGTCCACGGCCCAAATGTCACCGAGCCAGGAGAAGACCACCGTGCGGCCGTCAGGACTGACGGCGGGGTGCTGCGCGAAGACCGGGGCGTCAACAGCCCTCCGGGCCGTCAGTGTCACCGGTGCAGGGCCGGTGGCGGGCGATGCTGGATCACTGGCCATGCACCCCAGCGGCAAGGCCAGAACGAGCGACAATCCAATTTTGATGACGGTTCTGCGCAAGGGGTGCCTCCTGCAGGTGAGAATCGAATCGTCAGCAAGGTTGAACATCCGGTCCACTCCGACGGGCCGAGAATCGCGGCTTCCGGGCGGCACAGCGTACGGGAATAGGACTTCGGCGCCCCGGGGTCCACGTGGATGGGTTGACATTTTCCGGGCATGTGGGATGATGGTTGCATGACGAGATTCGTACTCAGCCCGTTGTCCAAGTGCCGGTTTTCCTGGCGTTGGTGGTCTTGGTCCGATCGCCGGGCTACTCCGCTGGGTTGAGCTTTGATCTGCCCTGTGCGCGAGGCCGCCCCGGCAATGACCTGGGCGGCCTCGATCTTTTTTGTCTCAGCCAAGTCTCACATCCTTCAGCGATGTCCACCCTCTCGCTGAGCCGATCACATCCATCAGGATTCACCTGACCATGCGCCCTCCATTCGACATTTCCGGCGACTTGGACACTCCGGTCTCCGCATTTATGAAACTCGGGGCGTTCGAGCCCTGCTTCCTGCTCGAATCGGTGGAGGGCGGTGAACGCCTGGCCCGCTATTCGTTCATCGGCCTCGGCAGCGTGTTGCAGGTCACTCTGGACGAGCAGGGCCTGCGACGAAACGGGCAATTCCACGCGGTCTCCTCGCTGGGGCAGGTGCTGGATCACATTCGTGCCGCCCTCGGAGAAGCCCCGACGCTCTCGCCCGAGGTGCCTGGGTTGCCCTTCACTGGGGGGTTGGTGGGCTGGATCGGCTACGACTTTGTCCGCCGAATCGAGCCGGTCACCCATGACCGGTCACCTCCGGCCCGATCGGGCGAAGCGGAGGTGTGCATGGTCGCGCCCCGATCGCTGCTGGTGTTCGATCATCTGACGCGACGAATCGCCCTGCTGCACTCAGGGCCCGACTGGGAGCGGCAGTCCCTGCGCCGGGAAATCGTTCACGCGCTTCGCGGAGCCGTTCCGGCATCGCCCGCCCGCAGCGGCCATGAGCCCGGCGTCGCGTCGCTGTCCAGGGAGGAGTTCATCGGCCGAGTGGGCGTGGTGAAGGAACACATCGCCGCAGGAGATGTCTTTCAACTGGTCCTTTCCGTTCAGTACTCCGGGCAGTGTCTCACGCGACCGTTTGAGACCTATCGCGCGCTGAGGCTCCTCAACCCCTCACCGTACATGTACTACCTCGACCTCAACGGCACCCAGGTCGTGGGGTCGTCACCCGAGGCGCTTGTCCGCCTGAACCGCGGGCAGGCCACGCTGCGACCAATCGCGGGAACCCGTCCCAGAAGCGAGACCCCAGCGGAGGATCTCCGCCTGGAACAGGAACTCCTCGCCGACCCCAAGGAATCCGCCGAGCACGTGATGTTGGTCGATCTCGCCCGCAACGACCTTGGTCGGGTGGCCCGCCCCGGCAGCGTGTCGGTGCACCCCTACCGGTCAATCGAGCGGTACAGCCACGTCATGCACATCGTCTCGGGTGTCAGCGGTCGGCTCCGCGAAGGTGCCGACGCACTGGACCTGTTCGCCGCGACGTTCCCGGCCGGGACGGTTGTCGGTGCGCCGAAGGTCCGGGCGATGCAGATCATCGACAGTCTTGAGCCGGTCCGGCGGGGGCTCTACGCGGGAACTGTCGGCTACCTTTCCCGGTCGGGCGACATGGACCAGGCCATCGCCATCCGATCGATCGTCTTCCGTGATGGGCGATACGCCTATCAAGCCGGCGCAGGCATCGTCGCCGAGAGCCGCCCCGAGGCCGAGTACGACGAGGTGCGGGCCAAGGTCGGTGCGCTCGAAGCGGCCCTGCGGATGGCGGAGGAAGGCCTGTAACCGGTGTCGTGTGGTGGTCCGATCAATCCATTGGACCGGGCGTGTGCGGAGTATGACGATGACCGCGCGGGTGCTGATGATCGACAACTACGACAGCTTCACGTACAACCTCGTGCAGTTGCTGCTGGCTTCTGGCGCGGAGGTGGTCGTGCGCCGGAATGACGCTATCGACGAAGCGGGCGCTGACGCCCTGGCGCCGACCCACTTGATTATCTCCCCCGGTCCCGGAGGTCCGCAAGAGGCCGGATGTTCGATGCGATTGCTCGCGCACTTTGCCGGTAGGATTCCTGTGCTGGGGGTCTGCCTCGGGCACCAAGCCATGGCCGAGGCGTTTGGGGGGCGGGTCGGACGCGCTGACCGGCTGATGCACGGCAAGTCCTCGCCGGTGCTGCACAATGGGATCGGGCTGTACGAGGGGCTCCCTTCGCCGATGGAGTGCGGACGATACCACTCACTCGCGGTGATCGAGGGGCACGTGCCACCGGGGTTTCACGTGTGCGCCCGGACGTCCGAAGGCGAGATCATGGGCATGCGCCATGAACGCTGGACCATGGAAGGTGTGCAGTTTCATCCCGAGTCCGTTCTCACGCCCGAAGGGCCGCGTCTCATCGAGAACTTCCTCAGGCAGAGGTCGGGGCTCCGGCCCGGTATCGATGCCGACGCCACGCATCGAGATACGCACGCATGAGCGATCCGCGCCAGATCCTGGAACGACTGCTGCATCGTGTGCACCTCGGCCCGACCGAAGCGGAGGATCTCTGCGTGTTTCTCTTGGAGCAGGCCGAGCCGGCCCAGGCCGGAGCCATTCTCGCGGCCCTGCGCGCCAAGGGCGAAACACCCGACGAGGTGGCCGGCTTTGCGAGGGCGATGCACAGGTTGGCGCTGCGTCCGCCCATAGACCCCGGACCGCGGAGCGTGGACATCGTCGGTACAGGCGGGGACGGTGCGGGGACGTTCAACCTCTCCACAGGCGCCGCGCTCCTGGCCGCGGCCGCGGGACTCCGAGTCATCAAGCACGGCAACCGTTCGATCTCATCACGCTGCGGGTCCGCGGATGTTCTTGCCGAGCTGGGCCTGCCCATGCCCCTGACGCCGCACGATGCGGCCCGAGCGCTGGACGAACTGGGGTTCACGTTCCTGTTTGCCCCCCACTATCACCCTGTGACCGCCCGTCTCGCCCCCGTGCGCAGGGCGCTGGGCGTTCGAACGATCTTCAACATGCTCGGCCCGCTGACCAACCCGGCTCGGCCGCCATCGGGCGTGCTGGGCGCATTCTCGCCCGCCGCCGCGCACCTCATGGCCACCGCGATGGCCGCACTGCCGATCCGTCGGTACTTCGTGATCCATGCGCCGGTCGGCGAGGGAACCTGGGACGAGCCCACGCCGATCGGTCCATTTCACGCGTTCGATGTCACGCCCCATGCCGTGACCGACCTGATCGTCGACCCGGCGATGCTGGGCCTGCCACGCTGCACGCCCGAGGATCTGCGTGGTGGCGACGCGACGAGCAATGCCGCGGCCATTCGCAGGGCTCTGACCGACACCCCGGGACCGCTGCGAGATGCGCTGACGCTCGGTGCGGCTCTGGCGGTCCAGGCCGCGGGAGTCGAAGACGATCTTCGGCACGCCCACGCCCGAGCGGTAGCCGCCGTTGCCGACGGGCGTGCCGCGGTCCTGCTGGATCGACTGGAGAGGTTTGTGCCCACGCACCACGCGGAGGGGTCGCCATGAGCGACTTTCTTCGAGAGATGTGCGAGTCATCTCGACGGCGCTGCGATGAGACTCAGACCCGTGAGCCGCGCCACGCGCTCTTCCGGCGTGCGATGTGCACCCGACGGCCTCCGCCGCTCGCGTCACACCACTTCACGCTGATCGCCGAGGTGAAGCGACAATCCCCAGCGGAGGGGGTGCTGGCGGTTGACGCGGACCCGCTGGAATCCGTCGTGCGCCAGGCGCGACAGTACGTGACCGGTGGTGCGCACATCATCAGCGTGCTGACCGAACCCGATCGATTCGGCGGCTCACTGGAGCACCTTCAGGCTGTCTGCGCTGCTGTGAGTGTGCCGGTCATGCGCAAGGACTTTCTCGTAGCGCCTTACCAGGTCTACGAGGCCCGGGCGGCCGGAGCCTCTGGTGTGCTGGTGATTATCCGGGCCCTGGACGACGCGACGCTTCGTGGCATGCTCGAATCCGCCAACGAGTGCGGCCTGTTCGTGCTCTTTGAGGCGTTTGAGAAGCAGGACTTCGACCGGCTCCGCCCGCTGCTGGAGATCCGTCCGCGACGCCGCTCGCCGCACGCCAGCCCGATCCTCGTCGGGCTCAACACACGCGACTTGGCCAGCCTCCGCGTGAACAGTTCCGCCCTGGTCGATCTGGCGCCGCACTTTCCCCCGAGGCTCCCGAGGATCGCCGAGTCGGGCATCCAGACCCCTGCGGACATCGCTCGTTGCGTGGCCCTCGGTTACACCGGGGCGCTCGTCGGCACGGCGCTCATGCGTGCCGATGACCCCGCGGCGGCCTGCCGCGAGTTGATCTCGGCAGCGGGCACGGAGGTGGCCCGGTGATGCGTCGCACCCGCATCAAGATCTGCGGGCTGACCACGTCCGCATTGGTTGACGCCGCGGTCGAGTCCGGCGCTGACGCGGTGGGATTCGTCGTTGCCGATTCACCACGCCGCGTCGACTGGGCGTTCATCGCCGGCGCGGTGAGGAGACTTCCGCCCCTGGTTACGCCCGTCGTCGTAACGCGTCGTGGCCTGCCGGCAGAACTCCGTGCAGCCGCGGAGGCCATGGGACTATCCACGAACCGTATTGTCCTCCAGATCGACGCGGAAGCACTGGACGAGGCGTGGCACGGGGAGCGAGAGCGATGGCGACTCCTCCCGGTCGTGCGATTGGGCGGTGCCCGATCACACACGGATGATTACACCCTTCACCCCAACGACCCGCTGATCCTCGTCGAGGGGCCTGCCAGCGGTGTCGGCCAGCGAACAGATTGGCACCGCGCATTCTCCCTCGCGCAGCGCCGCCCAGTTCTGCTCGCGGGCGGGCTCACCCCCGAGAACGTGGGCGAGGCCATCCGCACCGTGAGGCCGTGGGGCGTTGACGTATCTTCGGGAGTGGAGTCGGCTCCGGGTGTAAAGGACCCCGTCCGCATCGCGGACTTTGTGCAGGCCGTCAGAGAAGCGGATGCAAGACTCTCCGAGGTCACTCCTCCAATGCAGCAAATGCCGAACAACACGGACACACCATGACGATCGCTCCGGCTGGACATCTCGTGCCATACGCCCCACTCTCACCAACACTCCCGCCATGCCCCGACCCCGAGGAGCAACTGCGACGCCTGGTGAACGGGCTGTACCCCGACCAGTGCGGCCGCTTCGGCCCGTTCGGTGGGCGGTTTGTTCCAGAGACACTGATCCCGGCGATCTCACGCCTGGAACGCATCGGGCGCGAGGCCCTGGCCGACCCGGTGTTTTCTGCACAGGTCGCGCAGATGTCCAAGGATTGGATCGGACGCCCCACCCCGCTCATGCGTGCCGAAAACCTCTCGCGGGCCTGGGGGATCGACCTGTGGCTCAAACGTGAAGACCTCGCTCACACCGGTGCACACAAGATCAACAACGCCCTCGGCCAAGCCCTCCTGGCCCGTCGGCTCGGCGCCGGGCGCATCATTGCCGAGACCGGAGCCGGGCAGCACGGCGTGGCGACCGCCGCCGCCTGCGCCCTGCTGGGATTCCCGTGCCGCGTCTACATGGGCGCTGTGGACGTGGAGCGCCAGGCCCCGAATGTCCAGCGGATGAAGCGCTTCGGGGCCGAGGTTGTGCCCGTGACTTCGGGTGATCGCACACTCCGCGCCGCAATCGATGAAGCCCTGCGGGATTGGGTTTCGGACCCGTTGAATACCCACTACCTGCTCGGATCGGCCGTGGGGCCGCATCCCTTCCCTCTGCTGGTTCGCACGTTCCAGAGCGTCATCGGTCGCGAAGCCCGACGGCAGATGCTCGAGCAGGCCCACCGCCTGCCTCAGGCCGCGTTCGCGTGCGTGGGCGGTGGATCGAACGCCATCGGGTTCTTCCACGGCTTTCTGTCCGACTCAGGCGTTGCGCTGTTCGGTGTCGAGGCCGGCGGCACCGGCACCGGACCGCACCAGCACTCCGCCACGATCTCCCGCGGTCGCCCCGGCGTGCTGCACGGCTGCTACTCGATGCTCCTGCAGGATGAGCACGGCCAGATCGTGGAAACACACTCGATCTCCGCAGGACTGGACTACCCCGGCGTGGGTCCCGAGCATGCGTTCCTTCACTGGACCGGGCGCGTGCAGTACACCGCAGCCGAAGACCGAGAGGCCCTCGAGGCGCTGAGTGAATGCTGCCGTCACGAGGGCATTCTTCCTGCACTCGAGCCCGCGCACGCCCTGGCCGCGGCGCAACGCTGGGGGAAGGACCACCCGGGCACAACGGTGCTGGTCAATCTCTGCGGCCGCGGCGACAAGGACATGCCCATTCTCGCCGCCCACGCCCCGGCGTAACCGATCCACCACTCCGTTGCACCACGCCAACACTGCTCGGACACTCGACAATGCCTGACCCCGACCGCCCAGCACGATCCGTGAGCGATTCCATCCGACGCACGGCCGATTCCGGGAAAATGCCCCTCATCCCCTTCCTGACCGCGGGCTTTCCTACGCGTGACGCGCTCCCCGCTTTGCTGCAACAAATCGCCCCGCACGCCGCGGTCATCGAGGTTGGCCTGCCCTTTACCGATCCCATGGCCGACGGGCTGACGATCCAGCGGTCATCCCGCGTTGCGCTGGAGAACGGCATCACGCTCGACCTGATGCTGGAGCAGGTGCGCCGGGCGCGCCGTGAGATCCAGGCTTTGCCACCGCTTGTGGTGATGTCCTACTTGAACCCGCTGCTGCCGCGCGGGCTGGAGCGGCTGAGTGATGATCTGCGCGACGCGGGGATCTCGGCGCTCATCATTCCTGACCTGCCTACGGACGAGGCCGAGCCCGTGCGGCTTGCGCTCCACGCACGGGGCATCGGGCTGATCGGCATGGTCACGCCGGTGACGGATGCGGTGCGGGCCTCCGTGATCGCCGAGAGATCTGACGGGTTTCTGTACGCGGTCATGGTGGCCGGCGTGACGGGAGCGCAGGGCCGTGGGCCGGATTCCTCCGACGTGTTGAAGCGGCTGCGCCCGCTCTCCCGCGTGCCTGTCGCGGCAGGCTTCGGCATCCGAACACCTGATCAGGTGCGTGCACTCCGTGGCCACGCGGACGCGGTGATCATCGGCTCGGCGCTGATCGAGTGCATCGAACGCGCCGATGACCCCGCCGCCCTGCTCTCCGCACTGGCTTCGGCCTGAGACGCAACTCACCCCGAGCGGCCGGGGATAAGCTCTCCCCAGCGCTGGTTCACTCGTTGGGCCACCAAGGGGTCCATCTCGAGGATGGGCGGCCAGGGGCGCACTGGCTGGCCGGCACGCTCATCCCCGGGGTGCTTCGGCGTCGCATCGAAGGCGATTCGATGTCTGTGCCCGTCCGATGAGGCCCAGCGGTACAGGTCCCGCGAGGCGTCGGCGTGGGCGCACCAATGAAAGAGCGCTTCATCCAGGCGACGCACATCCACACCATCACCGAGAATGATGACAAATGCGGGCTCATGTACCGGCCGGTCCGTGCTTCTATCGCCCATCGCCCAGATCCGCTCGATCAGGGCAGCTCCTTCACCTCCGTTCTGCTTGCGCATAGACACCAGCAGCCATGCCGTGGCCGTCCGGGGTATGCGGGCGTCAACGACTCCGGGCAGAGCACGGACGAGCTCTTCTCCAGCGAGCAGCATCGCTTCCGTGGGTGGCTCGGCCGATGGCGTCCCGCGAAGGCCGACCCCGATGCCGTGAATGTCCTCACCCGGGATCTTCACTGTACAGTCGAAGCCGATCTTCATCCCCGCGCCGAGCCTCGGTGCGGCGTGGTCAAGGATGTCCAGTGGGCCGTGGACAGTCTCGATGTCACGTAACGGATGGCACCGTTCACCCGCCGTGCGCAAGACCGCCGGTGTGTCATGAACGTCCACGCTCTCATCCACGACGAAGATCGTCTTGGTCCACGCCATCTGCCCGGCGCCCCACACGCTGTGCATCACGCGCCGCCCCTGCAACGGGTACGCCTTGCGGATCTGCAGCGCCGCGCAGTTGTGGAACGCCCCGAACATCGGCAAGTCATAGTCCTCGATGTCGTGGATGAGCGTTTTCAGCAACGGCAGGAAGATCCGCTCCGTCGCCTTGCCCAGGTAGTAGTCTTCCTGTGGCGGCAACCCGACAATCGTCGTCGGGTAGATCGGGTCCCTTCGGTGCGTGATCGCCGTCACTTCCAGCAGCGGGTACCGGTCCGGCAGCGAGTAGAAGCCCGTGTGGTCGCCGAACGGTCCTTCGAACACCGCACCCGGTCCGATCGGGCCGTCGGTCCTCGGGTCGTAGCCGATCGGGCCGGCCCGGTGGTCCACATAGCCCTCGATCACGATCTCAGCGTTGGCCGGCACCCAAAGTGGCACCGTCACCCCGCGCACCATCGGGATCCCCCCGCGGTTCAGGTAGCCCGCCAGCAGCAGTTCGCTGATGCCCGGCGGAAGGGGCGCGGTCGCCGCGTACGGCATCACGCTCTCGCCGCCCAGCACAATCGCCACGGGCATCCTCTCGCCAAGGGCTTTCCACGAACGCCAGTGCCGGGCACCGTCATGGTGTACGTGCCAGTGCATCGCCAGCGTCCGCGGGCCGAGCAGCTGCACGCGGTACATCCCGATGTTGTGGCTCGACGGCCGGGACGCATCACGGTCGTCCGCGTGGATGGTGTGCACGCCTGCCAGCGTGATGTACCTTCCCCGGTGATCGCGGTCCCACGCTTCGCCTTGACCGAGGCCCGTGATGCCGACGTTGACTCCTGCGGGGTAGCCGAGAGCGGCAAAGTCGCCGTCCTGTGGCCAGCAGCGGATCAACGGCAGACGATAAAGGTCGACCGCATCGCCGTGGTGGATGACCTGCTGGCACAAACCTCTTCCCCGCCGTCGTCGAGGAGGAATCCGCAGCAAGGGCCAGAACCGGCGCACCGCGCGCGCCAGTTCACCCAGCGATTTCGGCGGCTCGGGCTTGACCAGTTCGCCGATCTTCTCGGCGATGCCCTCAAACCCCCCTGGAGTATGCCCGGCGTCGTCGCACCCCAGGGCCATCTCCATCCGCCGGTAACTCCCCCACAGGTTGATGGCCACAGGCATGTCGTAGGTGCCGCCACCGAGCGATTCGGGGCGCTGTACGGACTCGAACAGCAGCGCGTGCCCGCCGAAGGCGTGAAAGCGCGGGTCACTGCGCCGGGCCGCAGCGCTGGGCGGCCCCGCCGCCGCGGACTTGCTGACACGATCGGTGATCGCCGTGATCTCGAGCACCGGCGAGACCGGCGCACGGACCCGGCGCAGCTCGCCGCTCGCATCGAGCGCATTCATGAAGTCGCGCAACGTCGGGTACATCCGCGCCAGCGTAGGCTCTGGTCATGAGCACGCCATCCGACCAATCTCCGCCCCAACGCCCTGATCGTGAAGCCGACGACACGCTCCACCCGGCCCACGTCTACGCCAACCAGCGCGACTGGGAGAACTACTTCCGGGCGGTCGATCGATCCAAGCCCCGGGACACTCTCCTCCTGGCCCTCTCCAAGTTTGACGAGGACGGCACGCCCCGACACGGCGCCAGGCACGCCGTGGACCTGGGTGCGGGCGAAGGCCGCGATACCGCCGAACTTCTGCGGCGATCCTGGCGCGTCACCGCCATCGATGCACACCCGAAGTCCGCAGATCTCATCCGTACGCGGGCCGATCTTCCACCCGATGCTGCGCTCACGATCGTGCAGGCCGCGATGGAGGACGCCGAGATCCCCGAGTGCGATCTGCTCAACTGCAGCTTCACGCTTCCTTTCTGCCTTCCTGGTCGCTTCGAGAGTCTCTGGCACCGCATCGCGCTGGCTATCCGTCCCGGGGGCCGATTCGCCGGCCAGCTCTTCGGTGACCGCGACACCTGGGCCCCGATCCCCGACCGCACGCACCACACCGTGCAGCAGGCCCGTGCACTGCTCGGGCGTGCCGGCCTTGTGCCTGAACTCTTCCGCGAAGATGAGAGCGACGCCGCCGATGCCGAAGGTCATGCGAAGCATTGGCACGTTTTCCACATCGTCGCACGCAAGGTCTGAGCCCCTGAGATCTCATGCCGTGAGGGTGAACACGCTCTTCCACTGGCGTTCGAGGCGCTGCGCCGATATCGGCTCGCGCGTGCCCAGTTCCTGGGCAAACAGCGAAACACGGTACTCTTCGAGCATCCATCGGAAATGCTCTGCCTCGCGTTCATTCCGGGGCAGTTCCTCGAACGACCGAGACATCAGCTCCGCCAGCACGCCTTCCCACGGCCTGATGCGATCGAGATTCGCACGATCGCGCGCCGGATCGGCCCCCGCCCGTGGAGCACGCAACTGCAGCGCGCGCAGATAGCGCGGCAGGTCTTCCAGCTTCTCCGGGGACACCGCCTCAAGAAGACCGGATGGCAGCAACCTCCGCAGGTGATCATCCATATCCGCGCGTGATTCCGCGGCCGACGGAGTATTCAACTGGCCGACGGCCCTTGCCGCAGCCTGTCGGGCTTCCAGGATCCTCGTCACCAAGGCCCCAGCGCGTTCCGCAAACCCTTCAAGGTCCGGAAGTCCTCGGCGGATTCGTTCCTCAAACTCCGCCTGGGTTCTGACCGCCACTCCATCGACGAAAAAGGCCAGGTGTGCGATGATTACGCCCAACCCCGTGCAAAGAGCCCGTCCGCTCCCGAGCGGGGCATACAGCACACCAAGGCGCTCCAGATCCACCGCATACCTGATGGCCCGCTCCAGTTCTTCGCGGACATAGACCGTTGCCAGGCGCACGCACCCTCGCAGGTGTTCGCGCTCGGCCGCGTGACGGCTGGGGAGCGCTCGCAGTGATGTCCGTGTGCGCTCATCCACGAGCGCCGGGAACACCACCAGCGTCGTACCTCGGTGCTCGATAGTTGCCGTTTCGGGCAGGTCACCGAAGTTCCAGGAGTTCACGCCGGTCCTGTTGTACGAGTGCTCAGGGAGCCCCTCCAGCGATCCTCGGACCTGGTCGGCAAGTTCGATCCGAAGTCGGTGTACATCGCGCCCCTGTGCCAACACACTCCCCGCGGCATCGATCACCCGAAGGTTCATCCGCAGGTGCGACGGGACCTGCGACGGGTTGAGATCCTCGGCGTGGATGTCCGCACCGCCCGGCGGTGAGACCGTGTTCAGAGCGTCGGCCACGGTCTGTGCCAGACCCCGCGCTGCGTTTTTCATGGAGAGGGCCGCCACCGCGGCTCGCTCGGAGATCGTGCTCAGCGGCAGCAGCGAGGCCCGAACCTCGCGGGGGAGCGCTCGAATCATCGCCTCGATCTTCTCCGCCAGCATCCCGGGCACGAGCCAATCCAGCGTGTCGGGATCGATCGACGACAGCGCTTCCACGGGTACAACCAGTGTCACCCCATCGTCGGGAGCCGACGGCTCCGACCGATACACCAGCGGCAGTGTTGTACTCCCGACCCGCAGTTCATCAGGGAACTGGCGCTCCGACAGCTCAAGCACACTCCCGGGGAGCAGGTCACTCTCCTGCATGAAGAGCAATCGCGGCTGTTCGCGCTCCGAGCGCTGTCGCCACCGCTCGAAGGTCTCTCCGGTGTACACATCGGCCGGGAGCCGCGTGTCGAAGAAGGCGAATCGGCCGGTCGTGTCGTGAAGAAGGTCGGCGCGTCGGAGCTTGTTCGCGGCGGCACGTACACGCTCCAACAGTTCGGCGTTGTGACGCACGAATCGGCCGGTGCTGCGCCAGAGTCCTTCCACCAGCCCGTGCTGAATGAACATCTCACGGGCCTGAGCCGAACGGACTGGCCCGAAGTGCACGCGGCGCCGGTCGACCACCGGCAGGCCGTACAGCGTCGCCTGCTCATAGGCCATGACGCGGCCTGTTCGTTCGTCATAGTGCGGTTCGGAATACGCCCGCTTGAGCAGGTGCGACGCGGCCTCCTCGATCCACTCCGGGCGGATCTTCGCGTTGCAGCGTGCGTACAGGCGTGAGGTCCTGACGAGTTCCGCGGAGACCACCCACTTCGGTCGCTCCTCGAACAGTGTCGAGCCGGGGAACAGGCTGAATGTGTTTCCGTGTGTCCCCCGGTACTCGTGGCTGTCACCGCGTATTCCCACATTGCTGAGGAACCCGGCCAGCACCGCACGGTGCAGACGGTCCTGCCAGGGCTCGGGCTTGCCCGCGCGCGGTGAAGGTGCGTGTGCTCGACTTTGTGCAACTGAGGGCTTCTCTGCGCCCGGTCCCGCGCCAGGCCCAGGCCGGTTCGCACATTCCTCATCGCGCAGTTCCCGCATCATCTCATCGAGCTGTCGGTGCACGTCCTGCCATTCGCGCATGCGCACGAAGGACAGGCAGTTCGTGCGGCACAGCTTCCTGAGCCGAGACCCCGACAGTTTCGACGCCTGCTCCTGGAAGAACGCCCAGAGATTGATCAACGTCAGAAAGTCCGATCCCTCGGCTCGGTGCACCGGGTGCGCCTCATCGGCCCGTTCCGCACCGCTCGGTTCGGACATTCGGCGTTCGCGCGGGTCCTGAATGCTCAACGCCGAAGCCACGATCAGCCCTTCGCGGAGAACATGCAGGTCGCGAGCGGCCAGCAGGATGCGAGCCACCCTCGGGTCGACGGGCAGCCTCGCCATCTGCCTGCCGATCGGGGTCAGCCGGCGCCGGGCATCGATCGCCCCGAGTTCGTGGAGCGTGGCGTACCCGTCCGCGATCAGCCGGGCTTCCGGCGACTGCACGAACGGGAACGAGGCCGGGTCTCCGAGGCCGATCGCCGCCATCCGAAGGATCACGCTGGCCAGGTTCGTGCGCTGAATCTCGGGCTCCGTGAACTCCGCACGGCTCTCAAAATCCTCTCGGCTGTAGAGGCGTACGCAGATCCCCGGCCCGACACGCCCGCACCGCCCGGCGCGCTGGTTTGCGCTGGCGCGGGAGATGCTCTCCAGCGGCAGCCGTTGCACCTTGGTCTTCGGGCTGTACCGGCTGATCCTTGCCAGCCCGGTGTCCACGACGTACCGGATCCCCGGCACCGTCAGGGAGGTCTCGGCCACGTTGGTCGCCAGCACGACACGGATCCCCCGGTGCGGCGCGAACACACGCATCTGCTCCTCGCTGGACAACCGTGCGTACAGCGGTACAACCTCGGTACCGCTACGCCCCCACCCTGCATTCTGCAGGCGGTCGGCGGTCTCGCGGATCTCCCGCTCACCGGGCAGGAAGACCAGGATGTCACCCGGCCCCTGTGCGATCAGGTCCGAGCACGCGCTGACGATCCGGTCCTCCATCCGGTCTTCGCGGTCGTCATCGTCCTCACCCGTGTAGGGCTCGTACACGAGTTCCACCGGGTAGGTTCGTCCGGAGACCTCGATGATCGGGCAGCGCTCGCGACCCCCAAAGTGCTCACTGAAGCGCTCCGGGTCGATTGTCGCTGATGTAATAATGACTTTCAGATCATCCCGCCGGTCGATCAGCCGTCTCAGGTAGCCCAGCAGGAAGTCGATGTTCAGGCTGCGCTCGTGCGCCTCGTCAATGATGATCGTGTCGTACTGCTCCAGGTACGGGTCGCCCTGCGTCTCCGAAAGCAGGATGCCGTCGGTCATCACCTTTACCCGCGTCCTCGGGCTCACGCGGTCCCCGAACCGCACTTTGAAACCCACGGTGTCGCCCAGAGTCCCCCCGAGCTCCTCGGCCAGCCGAGTTGCCACGCTGCGGGCCGCGATCCGACGCGGCTGGGTGTGCCCGATCATCCCCGCCGCTCCGCGCCCGATGTCCAGGCAGATCTTCGGCAGTTGTGTTGACTTGCCCGAGCCCGTTTCGCCGCAGACCACCACCACGCGGTGTCGCTCGATCGCCCGGGCGATTTCCTCTCGGCGCTGTGAGATCGGAAGTTCATCTGGGAACTCCACCGCCTGAACCGTGGCGCGTCGCGTATGGCAGCGCTCCTCAGAGCGCTCCATCTCCTCCGAAAGGGCTATCAGCGCCCGTTCGATGGATCGCCCCTCGCTCAGCAGCCTTTCGAGCCCCGCCAGCCGTGCCATGTACAGGCGCCGGTGTGAGGCCATGCCGCCCCATGCCTCCAGTCGAGTTCGCAGGAGGCCAAGCAACTCCGGAGCAGGTCCGTGTGGCCGAAGCACTTTCGGCCTCCCTCTGGCGGGCTGCTGTGCGGGCTTCTGCCCTCTCCGACCGGGCAAGCCCTCCTCGTCAGTGCCATGTCGCTTCTCGAATGCCATGTCGGTTGCACCGGCTTCACCCGTTGCGGATGGAGTGGCCTGAGCGCCTTGCTTTCCGTGGCGTCTGCTGTCGAAGGGGTCATTTGGCCGATTCATCACGATCCCTCGTCCCCATTTCCCGCGCGAACCCGGGCCGGGTCCATAATGCCTGTTCCTCAGGCCGGTTGTCGCCCTCGACCGCGAACGGCCGTGGCTTGCACTCGGCCGACGCATGGCGGCAGGCCAGGGCTCCCGCAACCGCAGGCGACCCGTACTGAATACTCATCACCCCAATCGAGGGCTCTCGCGTTTTCGTGACGATGTTGTATGCTCGTTGGATCCACCCCCGGCCGTGCCGCATTGGCGGGGTCTACTCCCGGAGAGGAGCCCGATGAACCGTCCGAACTCCTTCCGCCGCCTGGCGTCGGTCTCCCAGTTCCTTGCTGACGTGATACGACAGAGACAGTTGCGGGATTTGGTCTGGCCTGTCTCCGCAGTGGTGCTCTTCGCGCTCGCGCTGATGCCGCTGTCTATGGCAGCGCCGGAGCCCGCGGCCACAGCCCCCGCGCCCCAGCCGACGTTGATCCCGGTCCAGAGCACGGCCTTCCCGGTCTCATCCACCATCGTTGAAGTCCACCGGACCCGGATGATCGCCTTCTCCATCCCCGCCCCCGCGGAGGCTGATACGCGCCCGCCGGTCGAACTCCGAAGCGACGACGGCATCGAGCGTGTACGCGTGGTGTCGGACGCGGAAGTTCTCGCCGGCCACTCCACAGGGTTCATCCGCGTGCGAGGCCTGGTGCCGGGGACGGCTCGTCTGCGTGTGGGTTCGTCGAGCATCGAACTGCACATTGTTGAACCACGCTCGGACAGGGCCGAGCGTGCCGCCACACCCCGCATCACCCAGCCCCTCAGCGGGGCGTTTCTCTGGGGTTCCTTCGCTGTCGGTGTCGAGTGGACCGATGAGCCGACCGAGCCGCGAGAGGCCCCGCGTCTGACCGTGACAACCGCCAACGGAACGGTGCACCAGCTTGAACCTTCCGATGTCACTCCGGCTGCCGAGGGCGTGGCACGCCGAGCCGTCTTCCTGCTCGAGCCCGGCATGCTCTCGCCGGGAATAGTCGAGATGCGGGCCTCCAATGCGGATCCCACAGGGCGGAGCCATGCAGGTCCCCGCGTTGCGGTGCGCTACGCCGAGTTGTCCGGCGAACAGGTCATGAGCATCGAGGCCGAGGAACTCCGAAGCGCCCCGCGACCCGGTCGCTTTGCCGACATTCGCGGCGATGCCCGCGTGGTCGACGACAGTGCGGCCTCGGGCGGCAGGGCCGTGGTCTACTCCAACGCCAACCCCCCGCTGTGCTGGACGTTCCAGTTGGACCAGGGCGGGATGTACCAGATGGTCGTCACTGCCAGCGGACAGGCACACGCGGGCGTGATGCCCTCCATTGCGTTCTACGTGGACGGTGCCCAGAACCCCGCTACTTCAGGTCGCGTGGTCCACACCGGCTATCACCGCGTTGCGGTGGGTGTTCCGGTGCGACTCAACGGCCCGTGGGTTACCGTGACGCCCCGGTTCGAAAACCCCTTCAGCGGCGGTGGCCGCGAGCGTCAACTGCGCATCGACCGGATCGAACTGGTCCGCGTCGATGCGGCCGGGTCCGAAGCCGAAGCAGCGCCGGGTGGCATGAGCGGAATGATGGCCGACCAGCCCGCAGGCATGGCAGGCATGTCAGGCATGGACAGCCCGATGGCCGAGGGCATGGGCGCGATGGGCGAAACCTCGGGCCGGACCTCAACGTCCGGTCGTTACTCCACATCCGCACTTCAGAATGATGACCCGTACGGCGAGGCGAACTTCCCGATCCGGGTCGGTCTGTCGCGTGTGGTCGAAGGTTTGCACGTCACCGGTCCGCTTGAACTTGATGTGGTTCTCAACTGGGCGGGACGCGACCGCGGCAACGCCCCACCTCCGGTCACCTCGCTGATCGTCAACGGGCGAGAAGTCTCCCGCCAGCGCTCGGCCGCCCCGCGCTTCTGGCTGGACCCGTCCCTCCTTAGGAGTGGCGAGAACTCGTTGATCCTCGTCGCCCGTGCAGACGATGGCACCATAGCTCGCTCACCCGAGCAGCGGGTAATCCTGCCCGACACGGCCTCGGCGTCAGCCTCACCACTGGCCTTCTTCCGCTTCCCTGTTCACGCAGAACAGTGGGATTCCGCCGCCGCGGCACTGGTCCGCAACGACAACAACGCGCGAGAACGCCGCCGTATGGCGATCTTCACCGGTATCCCCGCGGCGCTCACGCTGCCCGCGCCGGTGCAGGGCACCTACCGCGTCCTGGTCGAGTGCCGCGGCGCGACGGCCCGCGGCCTGCCGGACCTGCTGGCCACACTCAACGTTCCCGGGGCCGACCCCGCTCCGGCCGGCAAGGCCGCCACCCGGTCGTACAACGACACGATCGACCTGGGCACGATCACCATTCCGCCGCGCGTTCCGGGGGCTGACCCGACCCGCTTGGTCTTGCACATCGACCGCGAGGGATACGCCGACCGACGCCGCGAGCCCGGCGTGCTGCTGGACGCGGTGATCCTGCAGCAGGTGGCCACCGAGCCGTCACCGGCCCGCGGGCACGGCTCGTGGACGCGGGTGGTCTGGCCGCCCGCCGAAGCCGGTTCAACCCCCGAGCGGCCCCACGTAGCCTTCGAGCAGGACGTGCTCGTTGTGGACGTCTACTCCCCCGCCGGCCCGACGCGGGCCGAACTGCTCATCGACGGACGCGCGACCGGCCTGTCGTTCGACGTGACCCGCTCGGCTGGCCCCGTGGTCCTGCCTGTGATCGGGCGCGGCCTGGAAGGCTCGGACCGCTGGATTTCCGCACGGGTCCACTTCGCCGACGGCAGCGCTCTGGAGACCGAGCGTCGAGCCGTGCGGTTCCTGTCCGAACCGCCGTCGCTGGCCACGGCGTACGAGCGGGCGGTCACGCTCCTGGACCGGTTCGGCTTCGGACCGTCGCCGCAGGACCTGGCGGCGGTGCTCCGGCTGGGCGAGGAAGCGTGGCTTCGGACAAGGCTCACCGGCGAATCCGCCAGCCGCGCCGACCTGGCCGCGCTGGCAACGGCCTCGGCGCAGTTCACCAACCGCCGCAGCGCCGAGGACATCGCCAACCGTGCGATCGTGCAGGCGGCGCTGACCTCGGCCCCCGCGCGGGCGCGGCTGCACCTCTGGACGCAGAACCATTTCAACACCTGGATCCGAAAGACCGACCCGGACCGCAAGTGGTCCGAGCACATGGATTTCATCCGCCACGCCGACGGCTCGTTCCTCGATCTGCTGCTGACCAGCGCTTCAAGCCCCGCGATGGTGGTGTACCTCGACCAGGCCCGCTCCTTCCGCGGTCGGCTGAACGAGAACTACGCCCGCGAGATCATGGAATTGCACACCGTCGGTGTGAAGGCCGGCTACACGCAGCAGGATGTCACCGCCCTGGCCCGCGCGTTCACGGGCTGGACTGCACCGCTCATGGCCCAGGGCGACGCCCTCAACGACGGCGAGATGCGCACCTGGGAGTTCCGTTTCGAGCCGCGGCTGCACGACCCGGCCCCGCTCACGGTCTTCGGCCTGCGCCTCCCGGGGCTTCCCGAGACGCGCGGCGCCGGCGCCGCCGCGGCGCCGCTGGCCGCGTTCGACCGCGTGCGAGCCTCGATCGAGATGCTCGCCGCCCGCCCGGAGACGGCCGCCTTCATCGCCCGCAAGATCGCCGAGTCCTTCGTCAGTGAAACTCCTCCTGAGCGACTGGTCGGCGACCTGGCGGCGGTCTTCATGTCCACCGACGGCGACCTGGCCGAGGTGCTCGTGGCCCTGGCCCGGCACCCCGACTTCTGGGCGGGCCAAGAAGGGCTCCCGGTGCCGCGGCTGACCCACCCGCTGGAGTACGCCCTGCGACTGCACCGCGCCGCGCTGGATGCGCGGTGGACCGCCCCCAACGCCGCGGGCATCAACGCCTTTCTCCGGCGATCGCGCGTGGGCATGTTCGACTGGGCCACGCCCGACGGCATGCCCCGCGCCGACTCGGCCTACGCCGACAGCAACGCGATGCTCCAGCGCTGGCGGCTGGCGCGCGACCTCTCGGGATCGCTGGCCAACCTCGTCCCCAACCCCTGGCGCTACGGCGCTGACCCCACACCAGAAGGGTGGGAGGAGCGCGTGATCGACCTGCTGGCGGTGCGCCTGACCGGGCGCATCCTGACGCCGGAGAGCCACGCCGCAGCGCTGGAACTGCTCCGCGCCGCCGAGGGTACGCGCGATGAGCGGACGCGCGAGGCCGCGGCGATCGTCGCCGCCATGCCCGAGGCCAACCTGCGTTGAACATCGGCCGCCCATGCGTCCACTGACCCCGTTCGTAACCCCCCCCCCCCCACCCCCCCCACACCCACACACCCACACACCGTTCCCCTCACGCCTTCATCGACGGAGCGACTCATGCACTTGACCCGACGTTACTTCCTGATGTCCACCGGGGCCGTGGCGTTGTACCTGGGCGTGGCCCCGATGAGCCTGCTGGCGGGTGAGGCACGGCTGGTCAAGCCGGTGACCAGGCGTCGCACGCTGGTGGTGATCTTTCTGCGCGGGGGCGTGGACGGGCTGAACCTGGTGGTGCCCTTCGGCGACCCGGAGTACTTCAAGCTCCGCCCGACGCTGGCGCTGCAGGCCCCCGCCGCGCAGGCCGACGCGGCGGCCAAGGCCCTGGACCTGGACGGGTTCTTCGGGCTGCACCCGCGGCTCAACCGCCTGCTGCCGCACTTCCAGTCGGGGCTGGCGGCGGCGGCGCACGCCGTGGGCTACGACAAGAACACCCGCTCCCACTTCGAGGAGCAGGACACCTGGGAGACCGGCATCGCCGGCAACACGATCGCCAGCGACGGCTGGCTCAACCGCCACCTGGCCACCAGCGAGGGGCACGGGCCGGTGCGGGCGGTGTCGATCGGCGACAACCTCCCGCGGATCCTGCACGGCCAGTCGGCGGCGTTCGCGGTGCGCGGCCTGGAGGACCTGACGCTCCCGCAGGGGCGGACCGGGGCCGACCAGACCGCCGCGGCGCTGGAGCAGGCCTACTGCTCGCCCCCGTCGGAGGAGCGTTCGCGCCGTCGCCGGCAGGGCGCGGCGATGGACCTGCTGAACCAGTCGGCGGGGGTGACGCTCGACGGCGTGCGGCAGCTGCGGGCCCTGGCGGCCAGCAAGTACGAGCCGGCCGCGCCGTACCCGCGCTCGGGGCTGGCCAACCGGCTGATGCAGGTGGCCCGGCTGATCAAGGCCGATGTGGGGCTGGAGGTGGCGGAGGTCTCGCTGGGCGGGTGGGACACGCACAACAACCAGGGCATCGGCTCGGCGGGCGCGTTCGCGAACCTGGCCGGCGAACTGGGCGATGCGCTGGCGGCCTTCTCGGCGGACCTGGGCGACCGGATGGACGAGGTCGTGGTGGTGTCGCTGTCGGACTTCGGCCGCACGGCGGCGGAGAACGGCACGCAGGGGACGGACCACGGCTGGGGCAACGCGATGCTGCTGATGGGCGGGCCGGTGCAGCGGGCGGCGCGGGCGCGTGCGGCCGCGAAGGCGACCGACGGCGAGCGTCCGACGGACAAGGTCGCGGGGCTGTGGCCGGGGCTGGCGCCGGACCAGTTGAACCAGCGGCGCGACCTGAAGCACACGACCGACTTCCGCGATGTGATCGGCGAGCTGGTGTCGGTGCACCTGGGGAACCCGAACCTGCAGCGGGTGCTGCCGAGCCACACGTTCAAGCCGGTGGGGCTGGTGGTCTGAGCCCGGCGCGCCGGGGGCGCCCGGCGGTCCCGTTCAGGCCGTCTCAGGCCCTAAAATCCTCCCCCACTGCTCGCCCACGCGCTCCCGCGAGCGGGGTTCAGCGCGAAATCCGCCCAAATCGACCGCGGCCGAGCGATCTCTGCGCCGGGGCTGATCGGGCACGATCAGCGGCCGATCGGGCCTGATCCCGAGGTCAACAGCACCGAAGTCCTGATCCGGATCCGTGGAGCCCCCTCGGAAAGGGGAGCGCACCCGGAGCCGGTCCGTACGCGCCCGGAGCGGGGATGTACGCGCCCGCTCCCGGTCCGTACGCGCCCGGAGCGGGGATGTACGCGCCCGCTCCCGGTCCGTACGCGCCCGGAGCGGGGACGTACGCGCCCTGAACGGTGATGCTCGTGCGCGGGGCGGGGATGCGGGCATCCGCGGCGGGCACGGCCGCGCCCGTCGCCGGTGTGGGGGGCGGTGTGGGGGGCGGTGTGGGGGCGGTGTGGGGGGCCGAGCCCGGGGCAGATAGGGGCCAGTCGCCGTGACCGAGCGTGCCCCT